>ENA-ORSR01000839-ORSR01000839.1-human-gut-metagenome-genome-assembly--contig:-NODE-839-length-24390-cov-10.854695_pt1 | contig 24390 bp, 23 predicted proteins | sample MGYA00241901_ERZ509166 | MGnify/ENA primary metagenome ERZ509166 (study PRJEB26280, sample SAMEA2338860) | human gut metagenome | biome: human gut; feature: human-associated habitat; material: faeces... | reverse complement strand
TGCAGTCGTTGGAGGTGGACTTGCTGCTCCGGGTCTGCCCGGATGAGGAGGACACTATCGATCAAATCGTGAATCTTCTGGTGGATACCTGCTCTTCGAAACGCAGAATGCTGCGGGTGGCAGGGGACGACAAGCCCGCGGAGGTCGTGCGCAGCCGATTCATGAAGCTGAATGCAGACCATATCCGCTTTGTGCTGAAGTGCCTTGCGGAAAATACCGCACCGGTCCGGAACATGAAGCAGTATCTGCTGGCCGCACTCTACAATGCACCCACGACCATGCAGCTTTATTACCAGAACCAAACCAATCATGATTTATCGAACAGGGGGTGATGAAAATATCGAAAAAAGCAACCACGATTGCCATCGTCAATCAGAAAGGCGGAACCGGCAAAACCACGACCTGCGAAAATCTGGGCGTAGGGCTTGCACGGGAAGGTAAAAAGGTGCTGCTGGTGGATGCCGACCCGCAGGGGTCGCTTACCATAGTCGCTTCGCTCCTATGGCCAGTTGTGCGCACTGCATGCGGATTCATAGTTGTCCGCTACGCAGACATTGCCATCAGCATGGGCTGGCAGCAGCCCGATGAACTGCCTGTTACGCTTTCTGCCCTGATGGCAAAAGCCATGAACGACCAGTGCATCCCACCCGGTGAAGGCATCCTGCACCATGTGGAAGGCGTTGACCTGATCCCAGCCAACATCGAACTGGCAGGGTTGGAAGTGGCCCTTGTCAACAGTATGAACCGGGAAAAGATGCTCAAACAGGTGTTGGATAGCGCCCGGCGGGAATACGATTATATCCTGCTGGATTATACGCCTTCTCTGGGAATGCTGACAGTAGTCGCTTCGCTTCTAAACAGGATGGGCATGGCTCCCGAATCCTGTACTGAAAATGGAGTAAAGATTGAAATACAGAGAAATCGCAGACGGCATTTTTGTTGACCGTCCCAACCGCTTTATTGCCCATGTGAAAGTGAATGGAGCGGTGGAAACCGTCCATGTCAAGAACACCGGGCGGTGCAGGGAACTGCTGCTGCCCGGTACTGCGGTGCGGCTGGAAGTGTCGGATAACCCGAAACGCAAAACAAAATACGACCTTGTGGCGGTACATAAGCAGGGACTTGGCTGGGTCAATATGGACAGTCAGGCACCTAACAAGGTAGTAGGAGAGTGGCTTGCAAAACAGGGCTACGACTATATCAAGCCGGAATTCACCTATGGGAAGTCCCGCATCGACTTTTACATGGAAAAGGCCGAACAGAAGTACCTGCTGGAAGTCAAAGGCTGCACACTGGAAGTGGACGGTATCGGCTATTTCCCGGATGCACCCACCGAGCGCGGCGTGAAGCACCTGCGCGAGCTGGCACAGGCACAGCAGGCAGGGTATCGGTGCGCAGTGGCTTTCGTGATTCAGATGGAAGGCATCACCGAGGTGAGGCCGAATGTCAGCACGCAGCCGGAGTTTGGTACGGCACTGGCCGAAGCAAAGGCCGCAGGTGTGCGGGTGCTGTTTCTGCTCTGCCGTGTGGGGCGTGACAGCTTGGAAATCATGGAGCAGCGGGAAGGCTGAAAAATTTTTCAGAAAACCTCTTGACCCTGACGCAGCGTCATAGCGTATACTGTGGCTGTCGCAAGGGAGGACAGCAAGATGATGACAGTGAACGAAGTGAGCAAGCGGACCGGAGTGAGTATCCGGACTCTGCAGTATTACGACAAAATCGGCCTGCTGCGCGCGGCGGGCCGTACCGAAGCGGGCTATCGGCTGTATGACGATGCCGCGCTGGAACGTTTGCAGCAGATCTTATTGTTCCGGGAACTGGAATTTCCGCTGAAGGACATCCAGAAAATCGTGGAGAATCCTGCTTTTGACCGGCAGAAAGCACTGGAACAGCAGATCACACTTCTGACATTGAAAAAGCAGCATCTTGAAGATCTGATCGGCCTTGCGCAGAAAATTCGATCCACAGGAGGAATGGTTATGGACTTTACCACATTTGATACGCAGAAGATCAAAAAGTATACCGAGCAGGCCAAAAAGGAATGGGGCGAAACGCCGGAATACAAAGAGTTTGAGAAAAAAACTGCCCATAAGACCGAGAAAGAAGTCAAGGACATGAGCAGTCAACTGATGGACATCGTGGCGGCATTCGGCGGGATGCAGGGCAAAGACCCGGCGGACCCTGAAGTGCAGGCACAGGTGAAGAAGCTGCAGGAGTTTATCACAGAGCACTACTACAACTGTTCCAAGGTGATCCTGAATCAGCTGGGGCAGATGTATGGGGCAGGCGGAGCATTTACGAAAAACATCAATGCTGCCGGCGGTGCCGGTGCCGCAGAATTTGCGCAGAAAGCCATTGAGATTTATTGCAAGTGAGCCCAAAAACGCTTTGCGTGATCCAGTCACAGAAACTGATACAATCAATGCAAACGGGGAGTGATTTGATGTCACTCCCTGTTTTTTGATGAGAACTTTATGCGGTTCTTTTGGTTCGGAACTGTGTATAAATGGGATGGATAAAATGAGCAGGCACACTATATGCGTTTGTTAAACACTAATAGCGTTTAATTTTTTGCGTGGAATCGTGAAAATGAGACCTGTGAAAAACGTAGAAAATTTGATATGTTTGCGCTGCAAACTAAGACATATTGATGTTTTTGAAACGAGTTTATAGTGAAATATGTGTAATTCGAGTGCAGATATTCATTCTTGTGAGTTTGTTGTGTGAATTTGTCACGTTCCGCCGCAAAAAAGGACTTGACGGAAAAAATACTCTGTGGTAATTTATGAGCAAATTCGCTTTTGTGAAATAAAGTCGAATTTGAATCCGCATGCATTATCCTGGTATGCGGAAAAGGAGAAAGCATCTTTATCGCAGGGAGGATTGCAAACAAAACCCAGTTCCTCCGCCCAAACCGCTGCGTAGCAGCAGAAAGGACGACCGAATATGAGTTATGACAAAGTGCAAGTCGGCAACAGAATCCGCGGAAGCCGCCTCGAAAAAGGCTGGACGCAGGAACGGCTTGCAGCAGAAGCTGAAATTTCAGTGCAGCAGCTTCGCGCATTGGAAAAAGGACAGCGCAATCTGGGAGTAGATCACTTGGGACGCCTGTCGGACGCAATGGGGGTCAGCAGTGATTTCCTGCTGAAAGGTTGTTCTGAAAACAGTACATTGGTTTGCAAGATGCTGGATGACCTCAAGAAAAAATTGCAGCCGTCAAAGTAAATCGCAGAAAAATGAGCGGTTTTGCCGCAAAAACAGTATATTTTAGCGCTTTACAGTAATGAAAGTACTTGCTATAATATCGCCATGGCGCAAGTTTCAGTTGCGCAAGAGGGAAAATTGCCTGAAATGCATTAAAGGCTGATAATACTCCGTGAGCTGCTCACAAGAGCAGCTCCATCGAGTCGCGGTCATTGTGCATTTTCAAGCTGAAAACAGGCTGGGACTCGGAAAAGGAGTCTTGGCCTGTTTGTGTTTTCGGCGCAAAGGAAAGGATTGAACAATGCGATTTGATGCAAAAGAATTCGGCGGACGTATCCGCGATTTGCGGAAAAAGAAGGGGATTACGCAGGAACAGCTGAGTATAATGCTGAACGTTAGTGCGAACCATCTTGCAAAAGTTGAAACGGGAAGCCGCTGCTGCTCGATTGAGTTGCTGCAGGATCTTTCGTCCTGCCTGAATGTCAGAACGGACTATCTGCTGAACGGAGATGCACCGCATAACAACCATCTGAGGGAAAGACTGACGTTTCTTGCACAGGAATTAGAAAAGATTACGGCGGACCTCCCGGTATGGGAATAGGAAAAGCAAAATCCTCTTTTTCAATGCCCAAAAGCGTGGTAGAATAGGGAAAAGATTCAGTATCTGAAAAACGGAGCGCGCAACAATGAAGATTCTGGTCAGCGCCTGTCTGCTGGGCGAAAACTGCAAATACAGCGGCGGAAACAATTACAATCAGGCGGTCTGTGATTTTGTGCGGGGGCATCAGGTGGTTCCGGTCTGCCCGGAGGTTTTGGGCGGCCTGCCCACACCACGGTGCCCGGCGGAAATCGTGCAGGGCGTTGTCACGAACAAAGGGGGCATCAATGTGGACCGGGAGTTCCGAGCGGGCGCAACCAAGGCCCTTGCCATCGCAAAAGAAAATGGGGTGGAGCTTGCCATCCTGCAATCCCGCAGCCCCAGCTGCGGCGTGAAGGAAATTTACGATGGAACGTTTTCCGGTACAAAAATCTCCGGACAGGGCGTTTTTGCCAAGATGCTGATGGACGAAGGCGTCCGTGTTCTGGATGCCGGGGAATTGCACCAAATTATCTTGAAAAATGAGGACGGAAAATGTCAATCAAACTGATTTGCAGCGATATTGACGGTACGCTGCTGCAATACGGAAAAAAGAAACTGGAAAGCGAGATTTTTGAACAGATACGGGAGCTACACCGGCGTGACATTCTGTTTTGCCCGGCATCCGGCCGGCAGTATACCAGCCTGCGCAAGCTCTTTGCACCGGTGGCAGACTGCTGTGTGTTTCTTTGTGAGAACGGCGGCGTAATCTATAAAGACGAACAGTGCATCGCCAAGAACCCGATGCCCCGTGCACTGGCCGAAGAAATTGCCAACGACCTGTGGACCCGCAGCGACGGGCAGGGCGAAGTGATGCTCTCCGGCCAGAACACCGCCTACCTGATGGAGCGGGGCATGGGAATGCTCAAGCGTATTCAGTTCATCGGAAATCGCTATCAGGTCATCCATGACCCTTCCGAGGTGCCGGAGGAGATCACAAAGGTATCGGTGTATCTGCACGAGGGCGTGGAAGCTTACATGGAACGGTTTGTTCCGCGATGGAAAGAGGCAAACTGCGCTGTGGCAGGGCCATACTGGATCGACACCACCTTTGCCAACAAAGGCATTGGTGTGAGCAGCATCTGCAAAACTCTGGACATCGACCTTGCCGATGTGATGGCCTTTGGCGACAATTATAACGATGTGTCGATGCTGGACATTGTGGGTGTGTCCTACATTATGGATGGTGCTGCTGCACCTCTGCGGGAAAAGTACCCGAACCATACACCCCGCCCAGAGGATGTGCTGCGGGAGTTCTTGAAGCAAGCGTAAATTTGGAACGCGCACGTTCCAAATTTGAAATGATACGATACAAGCTGCACGGCCTTGTTGGAAGAACTGCGCTGACAGGAGAATTTTATGACAGAGCGTTATTGTGAAGGTGAACGGTTTGCTGACCTGTCGTTTACCGAGGAGACTTTTGCGGACTGCGACTTTACCGACTGCGTGTTTGTGGATTGCTCCTTTACCAAATGCGAACTGGATCATACCACGCTGAATGAGTGCAAATTCGTGCGATGTGAGGTCACAGGTCTGCGCAGCACCCATTCTTCGGTGCAGTCGCTGGATTTTGAGGATTGCCGTTTGCAGGAAATCGAGTGGGCACCCCTGCTGTCCAACGGTGCTTTCCCAGACCCCATTCACACGCTGAAAGAGTGCAGTCTGAAATATAACACCTTCACCGAAATGAACTTCAACCGCTTCAACTTTTCAGACGGAAACGAGATCGTCGGCTCCATGTTTACCAAATGCGAGATGCAGCTGGCGAATTTCAAGGGAGTGGAACTTCATGAAACGGAATTCTATCAGTGCGACCTGCGCAAGGCGGATTTCCGGGATGCCGCCGGTTATAAGGTGGATATTCTGGGCAGCCGCCTGAAAGATGCGAACTTCTCACTGCCGGAAGCGGTGAATCTGTTGGCAGATTTGAAGATCAAGCTGTCATAAGAAGGAGAGAAAATGCGTCAACTCATCATTGCACGAAAAGATCTGCAGATGTCTCCCGGTAAGCTGGCGGCGCAGTGCTGCCACGCTTCGCTGGCATTCCTCACCGACCCCATCGGCATGGGACAGGGCGTGGAACCCATCGAGAAAGACGGAGAAGTTACCGGCTATCGAGCAGAAATCATGTTGGAGAAAGCAACCTATGAAGAATGGTTCGATGGCTCTTTTACCAAAACTATCTGCGGGGCAAAAAACCGCAATCAGCTGCTGAAAGCCAAGACCGTTGCCGAAGAACTGGGGCTCGTAGAAAACCGGGATTTCTTTCTGATCCGGGATGCCTGCCACACCGAGTTGGAGCCGGAAGAATTTGATGAAAACGGCGAGGGCATGACTCTGACCTGCATCGGTTTCCGTCCGCTGCCGGACGAAAGCGCACATCAGATCAGCCACAAGTTCCATCTGTATTGAGTAGAACAGCTGCTTCTGAATTTATGAGTGACTCATAAATTGACCCATATCTTGCTGTTTCCGTGCAGCTTTCCTATAATGACACTCGAAAAGACCGCTTAGTCAAAAGAGATTTAGGAGGCTGTTATCATGAATGATTCTGTGAAAAAGCTGCTGAAGGAAAGCATGTGGGATCTGGCTACCTGCGCAAACGGCGAACCCAATGTGGTGCCGGTTGCGTTCAAGGACGTGACCCCGGACGGCAAGCTGGTGGTGGGCGATGTGTTCCTCGACACCACGCTGAAGAACCTCGCTACAAACGGCGGTAAGATCGCCATCTCTGTTTACGATGCCAAGACTCTGGAAGGCTACCAGATCAAGGGTGTGGCTGAGTATGTCACCGAGGGCGAGGTCGTCAAGACCTTCAAGGCCATGGTGGAGCAGATGTTCAACGGCGGAGCCACTGCCAAGGGCGCACTCATCATCACCCCGGAGAAGGTCATCGTCACCACGCCCGGTGCAGACAACAAGAAAGAACTGTAAGACATCTTGACGCCCGCAAAACTTCTCGTCGTTTTGCGGGTGTTTTTCTACTCATAAATTACATAGTACCTTCCGCAAAGCCCGGCAATCTGCTAAAATGAGAGCAGAGGAGGGAGCGCACATGTATCAGAAAAAACTGGAAAAGGATATCCGCTGTCCGCTGGAATATGGGCTGAGCGTGTTTGGCGGCAAGTGGAAGTCCCGCATTATCTGCGTGCTGGCGGCGAAGGAGACTCTGCGGTACAGCGAGCTGCGCAAGGAGATGGCAAACATCACGGACGCCGTGCTTGCCACTACTCTGAAAGAGCTGATCGCCGACGGCATTATCGTCCGTCAGTCTTACGATGAGATCCCGCCGCGAGTGGAGTATTCGCTGACCGAAAAGGGTGCATCTGTGGTGCCTATTTTGCAGAGCATCTGCCGCTGGTCCGGCATTTTCTATAAGGAAGAAACCGATACGCCGCTGTCTCAGTGTCAGCGGTGCGATTATCGTTAAAGGAGAAATATGATACAGTATACCGAAGAAAAACGTTTTACCCGGGAGCAGGTACAGGAGTTGTTTCTGTCTGTGGGCTGGGTGTCCGGCCAGTATCCGCAGCGGCTGTACAAGGCGTTGATGCACTCTTCCACCGTGCTGACGGCGTGGGACGGCGAACGGCTTGTGGGTCTGATCCGCGCACTGGATGATAGTGAGATGCTGGCGCAGATTCATTATGTCCTTGTCCACCCGGATTATCAGGGAAAGGGTATTGCCGGGCAGCTGGTGGAGCGCATCAAGGAAAGGTACAAGAACTTCCTCTACATTGAGGGAATGCCCGAGGACGAAAACAACGTCCCGTTCTACGAAAAGCACGGCTTCCAGCGCATGGAGCATGGTGCCGCGATTCAAATTTGCAACTATTCCGATAAACGATAAATTCAAAAAAGGGAGCATTCATCACCAGCGGCATCGACCTTGCCAAGCTGGATATGCGCTCCGGGCTGGAACGTCTGGCTTACGCCGTCCTTATCATTCTGGTGGCGACCATGACGGCATGGATCATGGCACTGCTGCTGCATTTGCAGCCGGTGCAGTTCCCGGCTTTGAGCCTGACGCTCCCGGAAGAGATCCTGTTCCGGCTGCTGACGAGCTTTGGCGGTGTGTTCGGCTTTTCGCTGATGTTCAACAGCCCCCGGAATCTGGCAGTCTGCGCCGCGCTCATCGGTGCGGTGACGAACACGTTCCGGCTGGAGCTGGTAAGCCTTGCAGGGTTTCCGCCTGCCGTAGCGGCGTTTCTGGGCGCATTGCTGGCCGGTCTGCTGGCATCCTGCCTGAAGAGCGCCGCAGGTTATCCCCGCATCTCTGTCACGGTTCCGTCCATTGTTATCATGGTGCCGGGGCTGTATTTCTACCGCGCCATCTATAATCTGGGCATCCTGTCCCTGACGGATTCTGCCACATGGTTCGCAAACGCCATCCTCATCATCGTGGCGCTGCCGCTGGGTCTGATCTTTGCCCGCATCATCACGGATAAGACATTCCGTTATTGCACCTGAAGTGCAGTGCCTTTCATTCTCCCCTCTATAATGCAAAACGCAGCGAGCCGTCAGAAGGTTCGCTGCGTTTTGTTTTGTTGTGTGATGCACTTATAAAGGGAGTTCGTTTGCATGAGAACTTACTCCCCGTAAACGATCTTGGTAGCGGTTTCTACATGGCGTTCCAGCCGGTCAGCAAAGTGCTCCAGCGGCAGAAAAACGCCCAGTTCATCGTAGCGGGTGCCGCCGTCCTTCAGCGTGTCCTGTCCATAGTAGACCACGGAACGGGGCAGTGCGTGCTGCAGCTTCATCTGGATGTCCCAGACGGTGGAATAGGCTTCGGCTTCGGTCACCTTCTGCTTTACGGTGTCCGGCAGTTCGTAGATCAGCAGCAGCCCCAGATGCTGGTTATAGTGGTACTCCACCACATCCATAGAGCCTTCGTCGTAGCCGTGATACTTGCAGTAGCTGCTGGCAAGGTACATTTTCACCTTTTCCTGCTTCTGGAACACCCGGATGAACCGTTCGTACACCTTGCTGCTCACGGCAAATTTGTTGTCCGGCAAAAGAACGCCGGCATCATCCGTCAAAATCACCGGGTTCGGCTGACCGTCTGCGTTGAACTTGAACGGGATCAACGCTGCATTCCGCAGCAGATCAAACATACTGTGCTGACAGATCGCCATCAGAAATGCAGACATATCCTTGTTCTCGTAGGCAGCGAATAATGCCGCAGCAAACTGTTGTGCACTCAGCGTCGGCGCATCCAGTACGTCTGCCATGTCCAGCGAATCGTTGAAGGTATCCGTCAGACGGCGGCAGGCTTCCGGATTTTTCAGGATCTCCCCGAACAGTGCCTCTGCTTTTTCTTCTCTTGGAAATATCGTTGCCATTGAGCAAGCCCTCTTTCTCTGAATTTCCAATGGTTATTATAAGGGCTGCGGGCAGAGATGTGAAATATCGGTTTTGTATCGACGGCATTTTATTGGGATATGAAAGATATGCTCTCCGTCTGTTTTGATGCAGCCGGGCGGGGTGCGTCTGCTTTTGTCATCATCTGCTGGAACTTTCGCGCCGCCGTGTTCAGGGGGCGATGGTGGTCATAGACAAGGCAGATGCTGCGCTGGGGGATGATCTCCTGTAGGTGCAGCTGAACAAGCTCACCCCGCTCCAAGGATTCTTTCGCCATGGGCTCCGGCACAAAGGCGAGGCCCAGTTCACTTTTTACCAGCGTCAGCATCTGGTCGGTGGTGGCAGCTTCCGTATCCGGCTTGAGGACCGCGCCGTGATCCAGGAAGAACTGCCGGTAGAAACTGCGGGTCATGCTCTCGTCGCTGAGGGAGATAAGAGGATAATTGACCAGCTCTTTCAACGTCAGGCTCTGACTCGCCAGCGCGGTGAAGGTCCTGCCACCCACCAGCACCTCGTAAAACGGCTTCAGCTCCACCATTTTCAGCCCTGACTCGATCTCCGCCGGGGTGCTCACAATGGCAAAGTCCACCTCGCCGTTCTTCACGGCCAGCACCGCCTGCGGGGTGGAGTGGTTCGAGATGCGCAGCCGGATGCCGGGATATTCGGTGTGGAAATACCGCAGCTTTTCGGAAAGATAAATGTTGAGCGCCGTCTCGGTGGCGCTGATGCTGATGGTTCCGTGCTCCAGCGTGGCACTGGCGCTCAGTTCCTCTTCGGCATCCTGGATCTGCACCGCCGCCGAAGCGATCCGGGAGTAGAGCATTTCGCCTTCCGGTGTCAGAGTCACACCCCGGTTGGAGCGGATGAACAGCACGCAGTTCAGCTGGCTTTCCAGCCGGTTCATCGAGTGGGTGATATTGGGCTGATTGTTGCCCAGCACCCGCGCAGCCTTGGTAAAGTTCTGATACTTCGCCACATAATAGAAGATCTTGTAATACTCCCAATCCACATACATGATATGCTTACCTCCTCCATGTAAAAATCGCATTGCGGCCTTATGCAGGATACTTTTTACACATTCTTTCCCCGCCCGTATCATAACAACTGCAATCAAAAATTGCAAGAGGAAATTGAAAAATAGTAAAATCGCAAAAAGGAAGGCAAGGGTAAATGAAGAAAGCAATCGGACATGGATAATACCCAGCCATGCAGCAGCCGTCAAAGGTCTCGCTTTCTGGGGCACAGGGGAAGCGTTTTTTATGTCAGTACCGCATTATTTGATGTCCGGCATCGTTATGACGGCGCTCTCCTTGCGAGCACGCTCTGCGCAGAAAACGCCCAGATGCCCATTGATCGAATCTTTGATCGTTGTGCAGGAGATGGAAGGCTCCTCGCCCTGAAGCACATGAACAAAGTCCTCCACCAGCCGCAGGTCGCCGCCGCCATGAGAGCCTGTCATGCCGCTCTTATCTCCACCGATCTTCAGGTCTACCACTTCCTCGTTCCAGCCCTTCTCGCTGGCGGTATCTATGGTGCGCACAGTGAAAACAGAATCGTCAAACACGCCCTTGATCTCACCCTTTGTACCAATGATGTGGATATTGCGCTCCGGCTTCGCTGTGCCGCCGATCATGTTCAGGGTCGCAGTTGCACCATCCGCAAAATTCATCAGCACCGATTGATGATCCACCACCGTATGTTCACAATCCCACACACAGCGTCCATGGATATTGTCTGTCATCAGTGACTTGCGCTTGTCCTCCAGCGTCGGCTCCTCAATATTCTCCAGGCAGTCCCATACATAGAACGCCCACCGATCCGGGTGATCCAGATAATGCTTTTTGGCAGAGTACAGACAAGTCTCCTCGCACTGGCAGTCCACCAGGCAGCGCTTGCCTGCCCCTGCGGGCTTCTTGGCAGGATCAAACTGGAAGTCACTTCCAAAGCTTGCGATCTGTTTGGGCGAAACGCCGCTCTTCAGCCACATGATGAGATCCATGTCATGGCAGCACTTTGCCAGCAGCATCGGAGCCCCGCATTTTTCCTCGTTGCCCCATTTGCCGCGCACAAAGGAGACGGCCAGATGATGGTAGCTGACATGTTCTGTGGCCTGAATATTGATAATGTCACCGATCTCCCCGCTCAGCAGTCTCTGCTTGATTGCGACATAGAAGGGCGCATACCGCAGAACGTGGCAGATCATCACCTTCCGCCCGGTCTCTTTTACAACCTTATATAAATAGTTTACTTCCTCCTCGCTGATCGCGAAGGGCTTTTCCAGCAGCATATCATATCCTGCACGCAGGAGCGGAACCGCAGTGGGCACATGCTGGCGGTCCATGGTTCCATTGATCACTGCATCTGCCAGCTTGGGCCTTGCTGCCAGCTCCTCAGCACTCTTGAAGCACATCTCCTCCCCGAAGCCATGCATCTCCGCAACCTTCTTCCGCCGGATCGGGTCCGGATCTGCTACGCCCACGATCTTCAGCTCATCCGGGTGTTCCAGCGCATACAGGCTGTACAGGATCGCCCGATGGCCCGCGCCCACGATGATGGCTGTGATTTGCTTCCTCATAGTTTCTCTCTTCCTTTCTTTTGAATGGGTCTCCGATTCCAATTTTGTTTCCAGCATATCTTTTTGTGCCGAAATCGTCAAGGTGAAGGAGCATGATATTTTATCCCACACCATGACAAAAGGAAGAAAAAAAGCATCTTTGTGGATATTGTGCAACAATCACGCTCAAAAATGAGAAAATCTTTTGTGCGTTTTGTATCAAAAAATGTTGCAATTCCAAAAAGAACATGATATGCTTCTGAGTAAGGAAAGACCACTGGTCGGCAGCGTACGAGCTGAGCGGAGGTTATGGAAGCACGGGGGTCTTCCCCGTCCCATTCCATAAATCAAGGAGGAAAAGATTTTATGAAAGAAAGAAAAATCAGCAGACGCGCCGTATGCAGCGCTATGGTCGCTTCTCTGGCATTGGGTGTCCTGGAGGGCTGTGGCAGCTCTTCCTCTACTACTTCTTCTGCTGCCGGTTCCGGAGCAGCTGCTTCCAACGAGCGCATCACCGTGCGCATCCTGAAATCCAAGGCCGCAAACGAGGTTGCTGCCGAGCAGATGGATGTCTGGAAGGTCCTGGGCGAAAAATTCAATATGGATTTTGAATTTGATAATCCCCCGCAGGACAACTACAACGAGCGCCTGAACCTTGTGATGATGGATGCACAGCTGCCGGATATCATTATGGATATGCCCACCACCGAAGTTCTGAAGTACGGCGAGTCCGGCGTGATCCTGTCCCTGAACGATTACATCGAGAACGACATGCCCAACCTGAAGAAGGAGATCGACAAGCGGGACGGTGTCGAAAAAGCACTGACTTACAGCGACGGCAATATTTATTATATGCCCATGCTGGATGAGAAGGTCTCCGGCAATATGCCCTACATCGTCCGCACCGACTGGCTGGAAAAGCTGGGCATTGAGAGCCCGGTCACTCTGGAGGACTGGGAGAATTACTGGCATCTGGTCAAGACCACCGACCTGAACGGCAACGGCACCAACGATGAGATCCCCTTCAGCTCCTACAACATGGACGGCCTGCGGAATTTCTGCACCGCATTCGGCTGCCTGGATGATTTTTATACCGATCCGGACGATGGCGGCAAGGTCCACTACGGCCCCATTGATCCCAAGTATAAAAAGGCTGTGACCTGGATGCATGACATGTATGAGAAGGGCTATATTGATCCCGAGATCATCACCATGGACTACGCTTCCTTCGTGCCGAAGCTGGCCCAGAACACGGTGGCTTCCTTCTACGGCCCGCTGGGCGGTATGCTGGCTGCACAGAACGCCACCATGCCTGCTTCCTTCCCCGGCTTCCATGTGGAAGCAACCGTGCCCCCCAAGGGCGATGCACAGATCCACTCCTATATTGATCAGGAGCCCCGTGCAGTCGCAGCGGCTACCATCACCGCAAGCTGCAAGAACGTTGACCGCGTGGTCGCTCTGCTGGATTACATGTACAGCGAAGAGGGCACCCTGCTGATCAATATGGGTATTGAGGGCACTCACTACACCATGGAGAACGGCAAGCCGATCTTCACCGATTATGTAATGAAGAACCCTGACGGCCTGTCTCCCAAGAATGCGATCGGCACCTTCACCTTTGCACAGAGCTCCGGCCCGTTCATTCTGAGCCAGGATGAGGTCACGCAGCTGGATGATGAGTCTGTCAACCGCGCAAAGCAGGACTGCATCATTCCCTTCCTGGAAGAATCCAAGAAGTATGTGATCCCCGGCTCCACCTCCTTCTCCTCTGAGGACGATGCCGTCCGTCGTGCAGTAATGGCCGACGTGGATACCTACGTCGATGAGATGATCATCAAGTTTGTTTCCGGCCGTGAGCCGCTGTCCAACTGGGACACCTACGTTGAAAAGGTCAATGGCATGGGCATTGCAGAGGTCATCGACATCTACCAGAAGACTCTGAATGGCTGATGCCCCAGCAGGCACCTATTTTTTGATCCAGTAAAATAACGGCCGGGGCAGGAACACCCTGTTCCCGGCCTATTTTTTCCTGGGTTCTTCAGAACGAAAACAGGAGAATACCACCATGAAAACTGCCACCGCAGCAAAACCGATCACACTGCCAACAGCGAACCGCCTTGATCATGCCTGCAAAAAGTTCTGGCGCAGCCGTTATCTGCTTTTGATGCTGCTGCCCGCCCTGATCTGGTATATCGTGTTCATGTACTCGCCCATGTACGGCGCGCAGATCGCCTTCCGTGATTTCTCTCCCGTACTGGGCATCACGGGCAGCAAGTGGGTCGGCTTCAAATATTTCATCCAGTTCTTTAAATCCGAATATTTTGGCCGTCTGATCAAAAACACGCTTGGCATCAGCCTGTATTCTATTATTGTAGGCTTTCCCATTCCCATTATTCTGGCTCTGCTGATCAACGAAGTCCGCAGTAAATTCTTCAAACGCAGCGTACAGACCGTAGTGTATCTGCCCCACTTCATCTCCGCTGTGGTCGTTGTCAGTATTCTGAGCTCCCTGCTTTCTCCTTCCAGCGGCCTGATCAACCAGCTGATCACCGCCTTTGGCGGTACGCCGATCCACTTTATGGCCGAGCCCAAGTACTTCAAGACGATTTATGTTCTTTCTGACATCTGGCAAAGCGCCGGCTACGGTTCCATTGTGTACATGGCGGCACTGACCGGCATTGACCCCTCTCTCTACGAGGCCGCCACCGTTGACGGTGCTTCCAAATGGGACAAGCTGATCCATATCACGCTGCCCGGCCTGCTGCCCACGATCATCATCATGCTGATCCTCCGCATGGGCTCTATTTTCTCGGTCGGCTATGAGAAGATCATGCTGATGTACAACCCCGCAACCTATGAGACTGCCGATGTGATCTCCACTTACGTTTACCGCCGTGCCTTTGAGAGCGGCGATTACAGCTTCTCCGCGGCTGTGGGCCTGTTCAATTCTGTGATCAATTTTACCATTATCATGCTGTTCAACAAGTTCAGCAAAAAGATCAGTGAGGTGAGCCTGTGGTGATGAAAAAGAATATTGATGCGATGAATCACCCCACGAAAGTGAAGGAAAGCATCGGAGAACGGATCTATACCATTGTTGTGTATCTGCTGCTGATCCTGATCAGCGCAACCATCATTCTGCCGCTTCTGCACATCATCAGCGGCTCGTTTAGTGATCCCATGCAGCTGCTGACAGGCAAAGTTTCCTTCTGGCCCAAAGGCTTTACGACCTCCATGTACGAGAAGGTTCTGGCGGATGCCAGCATCTGGAAGGGTTATCTGAACACGATCCTGTATACCGCGCTGGGCACTCTGATCAGCGTGACCCTTACCGCCTGCGCCGCCTACCCCCTGTCTCGCAAGGATCTGTTCGGGCGCAATGTCTTTATCAGCCTTTTCATCTTTACCATGTTCTTCAACGGCGGCATGATCCCCACTTACCTGATCATTCAGAAGCTGGGCATGCTGAATAAGATCTGGGCGCTGGTGCTGCCTTCCGCCATCAGTACTTATAACATGATCATCATGCGCACCTTCTTTGAAAACACCATCCCGAATGAGCTGATCGAGGCCGCAGCCCTAGACGGCTGCAACGATATCACGACCTTCTTCCGCATTGTTCTTCCGCTTTCCGGTGCAGTGTTCGCCGTTATGGCGCTGTTCTACGGCGTTGCGCAGTGGAACAGCTGGTTCCCGGCATTGCTGTATATCCGGGATCGTTCTCTGTACCCTTTGCAGATGATCCTGCGTGAGGTCCTGATCCAAAGCGACATCGGCAACATGGCCGGTTCCACCGGTGATGTCGAGGTCATCGGCGATGGTCTGAAATATGCCACCATGGTGGTTTCCACCCTGCCGATCATGTGCCTGTATCCGTTCCTGCAGAAGTACTTTGTTGCCGGTGTTACCATTGGCGCAGTCAAGGGCTGATGGGAGGATATCACACCATGCGATCACATGATCTTTCCCTGCCTGCGTGGGGCCCCTACACCAAACGATACAGCGGCATTTCCCATGTTCCTGCGGCCAACGATGGCGTTCGATTTGACCTGTCCGTTTTTCCGGGAATGTATCGTCGCCGGGTCGATGTGCCCAATGTACGGTTTGAAAGCGGCTTTCACCCCTGGGCCGCAGCTCCGGATCTGAGCTGCTACACGTTCCGCCACGAGCTCCTGTGGAAGGATCAGCTGTATGCAGACATCTCTTTTGCTCCCTTGGGGGAGGATGCCCGGTTGATCCGTGCCGAGCTCCACAACAATACAGATGCTCCGCAGAATCTGGTGCTTCATTATATGGCATCGGCCTGGGATCCCGTTCCTTCCTACCGCGGATTCTCCCTGCCGGGCTGTGAGGTATCCCTGCCGGAAAACGCTGCCTTTGTCTGGGCAAAGGATTATGACACCCTGGATTTTTCCATCCACCGTCCCAATGAATGCCTGACCTGGGATGGTCTGCGCCGGGGCGAAGAAGCCGTTCCCGGCTTTGGTCAGGGATACGGCATTGGCATGGGGTTCGGCTGTTCCGAAGGCAAAGGACCTTTTGGGCAGGTCATGCCCAGCGGAAAAGGGGACACCGTTACCTTTACGCTTTCCCTTACCGCGCCCCTGCATACCCCCTGTCTCTGTGTACGGTATTGGAATCCGGCAGATGAGAGTTCCGAGTACGATGTCAATGGTCAGGTCACGCTGCGGCTGCCGCCCTGTCAGAAGCCTTCTATTGCCATCCTGCCGCTGAATGCTTCCATTCCCGCCGGGAAATTCACTCTGACCCTGACTGCTGCCGGTGTTGGAGGGGCGAAGCTGGATTGCCTTGCTCTGTGCGAGCAAGCGGACGCAGGTGACTTTACTGTTACCCTGCGCGGAGATGGCTCCCGGCCTCAGGCCGAACCCGCCGCAGATGAGAACTATCTGACCCTGCAGTATCCCCACATTCAGGAGTGCTACGGGATCCTGTGGGACGATATCACCACCCATATTCGCACGATCGAAAACGATGAGCTGGATATCTTTCTGCGTGACACCGTACACGACCATGTAAATGCCACGCTGCGCGGCAACGGAAAAGGGCATTACGTCAATCTCTTTATGGGGCCGATCCCCTTGGAGGCAGGACAGACAAAAGTGATCTATGGAGCGGTCTGTGCTGCGCCGGATGCTTCTGCCGCCGCGCTGCGCTGCCATGAACTGCTGACGCAGCGCAGTGATTGGGAGCATGTATGGCAGCAGGCTTCTGCCTCCCTTGCAGCACCGCCCGCTCTACCGGCTGCCGAATCGCTTGCCCTGGGCCAACAGTTGATGAATGCCGTTCTCTGCACCAACGTTGTGTATCCGGTGTACACGCGGGGACAGTATATCCGCCACTACACTCCCGGACGCTGGTGGGACTGTACCTACACATGGGATTCCGGATTCATTGGAATGGGTCTGGCTCAGACCAGCCTGCGCAATGCCTTTGACTGCCTGAACACCTACCTGATGCCCCCGGATTCTGTGGACGCTGCTTTTTTGCACCATGGCTCCATGGTGCCAACGCAGTTTTATCTGTATGCCGAGCTGTTGAATCGCACCGGCAGCAGAGAACTTGCCGCCTACTGCTATCCACGCCTGAAGCTGTACTACCGCTTCTTCACCGGGCAGGAAGGCGGCTCCACTACCGCCAACCTGCACAGCGGCCTGCTGCGTCCCTGGGATTATTTCTATAATTCTGGTGGATGGGACGATTATCCCCCGCAGCAGGAGGTCCAGCGCCGCCGTTTGCAGGCCAGCTGCGCGCCCGTGGTCACAACTGCCCATGCGATACGCTGTGCAAAGATCCTGGCTTACACCGCCCGCCTGCTGGGTGAGACAGCCGACGCGGATGCATTTGATGCCGATGCGCTTCGCTTGGGGCGTTCCCTGCAGACTGCATGGGACGAAGAAAGCGGTTACTTCGGGTACCTCCTGCACGATCCTTCTGGGGATGCTGCGGATATTCTGCGCACCGAGCAGGGTCTGAACTACGATATGGGCATGGATGGCGCTTCGCCGCTGTTTGCAGGTGCCTGTACAGAACCGCAGAAGGAACTTCTGTGGCAGAAGCTGCAAAGCCCGGAACACCTGTGGTGTGCCTGCGGCCTTTCCACCGTGGATCAGAGTGCGCCGTACTATCGGCGTGACGGCTACTGGAACGGCGCTGTATGGATGCCTTACCAGTGGATGTTCTTCAAATCTGCACTGGATGCGGGCCTTGCCGATTTTGCTTACCGCATTGCCGACACCGCTCTTACCCTGTGGCAGAACGAGTGTGCCGAAAGCTACTGTTGTTTTGAACACTTTATGATCGAAAGCCGCCGTGGTGCCGGCTGGCATCAGTTCAGCGGGCTTTCTTCTCCCATTGTACAGTGGTTTTCCGCTTACTACCGCCCCGGCACCCTCACGACCGGTTTTGATGCCTTTGTCCGGCATACAGATTGGGCACCGGACAACAGCGCCCTAAATGCCACACTGGATTTTACCGCAGCGGGCCGCAGCACTGTTCTGGTTGTTCTGCAGCCGGGTTCCAAGGCTGTTACAGCCTCTGTTCCCTGCACCGTGACCACACGCCACGATGGGCTGCTTGAGCTGACCTTTGCATTGGATGCTCCCTGCACAGTTACCATAAGCATCCATCCCTGAATCCACCTGTAAAAAGAAACGAACGATGTCTGTCCGAATCGGATGACATCGTTCGTTTTTTTGCGCTGAAATCAGTTGTCTCCTTTGCGGACTGCAGAAGGCGAGAGCTGATACTTCCGCCGGAATGCTTTATAGAATGTATTCGCTGTGGAGAAGCCGCACTGTTCTGCAATATCCGTAATATTCAGATCTGTCGTTCTCAGCAGCTGCATCGCATGATCCAGACGCAATTCTTCCACATACTCTGTATAGCTCTTTCCGGTTTGCTCCTTCAGGAATTGCGAAAGATACTTTTTAGAGATCTTGAACTGCTCCGCCGTCATCGCCGCATTGATCTCCGGATTCTGGAAATTTTGTGCCAGCCAGTCCAGAATATTCTTTTGAAGCGCATCATTGTGGCTATGCTTCAGGAATTGCACATGGTTGCAGATCTCCACACAGCAGTCCTGCAACCGGCTCAGCATCTGGCGGGCAGTCAGTTTAGAGTCATAACTGCACAGATAGGCAATATCCGGACAGCATACCCTTTCCGCCGTGTTCAGCAAAATGCCGCCTGCCGTGTAAAAATCCTGCTTAAAGTTTTCCGGGTCCAGATTATCCACCGAGAACAACTCACTCAGAAGCGAAACCGCTTCTTCCGTGCATCCGGAAAGCAGATACTCCCGAAGCCGCGCTGCATTGGTTGCATTGACCGTGGTACCGCGCTGCGCACTGCCGTTCCCCAAATAGCAGATCTTCTGTGTCGGATCCGCATAGGCCGCCACATTGCGGGCCTTCCAGTAAATATCTGACAGCTGCTCCATTTTCTCAAAAGGATCGCTCAATATCAGGGGAGTTGTCAGATGCAGCGCATCATACAGCTGCTCTGTACGGAAACACATTTCCCGCAGTTCCTCTGCTTCATCCGTTTCCTGTGTCAGGATCACCAGGATCAGGTCATCTGCCGTTGCCTGTACATAAAATCTCTGCCCGTAAATTTTACGTATCTGCTCTGACACCACCACAGTACGCAGCTCTTCTTTCAGTGAGCACTCGGCGTTTTCCTGAAGAGATGGGATCAGCAGCAGGAAGTTATAGGCTTTCAGCTGCACCGCATCCGTCAGCTGCTGAAGGGTTTCCTGACTTACAGACCCTGTACGCAGCAAAATTTCCATTTTGCCGTGTTCCAGCTCGCTGCGTGAACGCTCCAGTTCCCGCGCCAGTTCATGCTGGCTGTTTACATTACGGAGAAAGATCTCATTCAGCACTTTCCGTGATGCCAGATCCGATTCGTCCAGCGTATCCAGCATCGGACGCAGGCTGTTCATATCCTCCAGTGTCATGCAGACGCTGATCAATACACAGCCCAGAACGCCCACGATCAGATACAGACAAATTGCACGCTGTACTGCCAACAGACCCGCTTCGTAGAGCGACGGCGGCATTCCAATGACCGCCGTTGCATTCAGAGATGCCACATATCGCGTTACCATCAGATAGCGCTGCCCCTGATAGGTCTCCCAACCCGTATCATCACTCGTCAGGGAAAGTGTCGTTCCGTCGTAGTTGTTTCCCGCCAGGATCGTTCCGTCATCGGAAATCAGGCAAAAAAGGCCTTCCTCGCGCCATTGCTGCTGCGAAAGAAACATCGAAACGATATCTTTTTCCTTGACCAGCACCGTCATTGCGCCGCAAAGGCGGCCCGCCGTGTTCACATAGGGCTGATATACTGTGATATATGAATTGCCATAGCTGGAATGCTTCAGTTTGACAACATGGGCGGGCTTTATTGTCATTCCGTCGATCTGATTCTGTGCATCCCATTCCTCCCGAGACACGTCCTCATACTCAAGTGCTCCCGGGTAAAAATTGCTATGGCTTTCATACGCGCTCCGGTCATCCAATATGATGCCATTCCGCTCAAACGTGATGTAACTATAAGTGATCACCGAGGAATCGTAGGTCTTATCCTGTAACGATTTGCTGGCTCTCGTCAGTGTCTGATAATCTCCCAGGATACTGTTATCATAACTGCTGGCAAGCAGCGTATACTCCGTTTCGCTGAACAATTTGTTCGTTGTACTGCGGATGTTGCTCAGGCATCGCTCCAACTGGGTGGTGCCGATCGCCAGCATTTCCATCGCGCTGGAGGACTGCGCTTGGATCGTCTGGCGGATCATCAGGCTATACAGAGGAAACACGACCAGGAAGAACCCAACCGGAATACAAAGATACCTTAAAAGCCTTCGGATCCAGTTTCTAACAAACAGTCTCTTACGCATCTGCAAAAGCTCACTCCAAGCAATGATGATTTCTATGGAACTGTTGGCTGCACCTGTAAGGCGTTTATGGAACCGGTGCATGCAGCACAGATCCTCTCTCCGCGATTTCGCAGCATCTTTCTAATTATTTTACCACAGAAGGATTTTTTCCTCAACATTTTTATTGATCTGCAAGAGAACGCGAACTCTCACTTCTTTTTCTTCTGTGCCCTTTCTTCAACTTGGTTTTATCCATAATGCAAAAAAGGGGCTGTTGCACAAGGGAGAAAGCCGGTGCAACAGCCCCTTTTTTGCGGAAAATATCTCAGCCCAGGTCCTCGCCGTTGGTGGCAATGACCTGCTTGTACCAGTCAAAACTCTTTTTCTTATAGCGGTTCCCGGTGCCGGAGCCGTCGTCGTTGCGGTCCACGTAGATAAAGCCGTACCGCTTGCGTAGTTCGCCGGTGGAAAAGGACACCACGTCGATGCAGCCCCACGAGGTGTAGCCCAGCAGGTCCACGCCGTCCAACTCCACGGCCTTTTTCATCTCCTCGATGTGGGCGCGCAGGTAGTCGATGCGGTAGCTGTCGTCACAGGTGTGGTCGGGCTGGAGTTTGTCGATGGCGCCGAAGCCGTTCTCCACGATGAACAGCGGCTTCTCGTACCGCTCGTACAGGGTGGCCAGTGCGTAGCGCAGGCCCACCGGGTCGATCTGCCAGCCCCAGTCGCTGGCCTTGACGTAGGGGTTCGGCACGGTGTGGGCATTGCCGCCGCTGATGCCGTCGCTCTCCACGGCCACATCCGAACGCACCGCGTTGCTCATGTAGTAGCTGAAGCCCAGATAGTCCACAGCACCCTCGGCCAGAATGGCCTCGTCGCCTGGCTCCATCACCGGGGCAGTGCCCTCGCGCTCCCATTCCTTCTTAGCGTAGGCGGGGTAGTGGCCGCGGCAGTGCACATCCGCAAAGTAGTAGCGCTCGTGCATGGATTCCAGCGCCAGCATCACGTCGTCCGGGTTGCAGGAGTAGGGATAGTACGGCACAAAGGAGCACATGCAACCGATCCGGAAGTCCGGGTTGATGGCATGGCCCTTTTTGACCACGAGGGCCGAGGCCACCAGTTCGTGGTGTACCACCTGATACAGGGCCTTCTTCTTGTTCTCGAACTGGGAGAACCGCACGCCGGAGTTGGTCCAGCCAAAGATGTCGTTGGCGGTGTTGCTCTGGTTGTTGATCTCGTTGAAGGTCATCCAGTACCTGACCTTGTGTTTGTAGCGCTCCATCACAGTGACGGCGTAGTGCACGAAGAAGTCGATGCACTTGCGGTTGTACCAGCCGCCGTACTCCTTGGCAAGGGCGTAGGGCATCTCAAAATGGCTCAGGGTGATCACCGGCTGGATGCCGTACTTGAGCAATTCGTCAAACAGATCGTCGTAGAACTGCAGACCGGCCTCGTTGGGCTGCTGCTCGTCCCCGCGGGGGAAGATGCGGCTCCACGAGATGGAGGTGCGGAAACACTTGAAGCCCAGTTCGGCAAACAGCTTCACATCTTCCTTGTAGGTGTGGTAGAAGTCGATGCCCTCGTGGTTGGGGTAAAATTCGCCGGGCACAATGCCATCGGTGATGCGGCGGGCCACACCGTTGGCACCGCCGGTCATCACGTCGCTGACGGACGGGCCGCGGCCATCGGCGTTCCAGCCGCCTTCCAGCTGATGGGCAGCAACGGCACCGCCCCACAAAAAGTTTTCAGGAAGCATATTCTTTCTCCTTGGTCAAATGCATATCAGTTTTTCTGGGATTCTTTTTCGTCGCAGCCCACCACCTGCACCAGAACAATGGTGATGATAATGGTGGCCAGCACGCCGATCATCATGCCGGTAAAGGAAGATGGATTGGCATCGCTCATGGCGTTGACGGTGGTCAACAGGCCGGGCAGACCAGCGTATACGTAGTACTACTTGGTGTTGAAGAAGCTGATGATCAGCGCACCGATGGCACCGCCGATGCAGCCGCAGACGAAGGGCTTCTTCAGGCGTAGGGTCACGCCGTAGATGGCGGGCTCGGTGATGCCGAAGATGCCGGTCAGGTCAGCGGACAGGGAAACGTTCTTGATTGAAGAGCTGACCAAGCTGTGCAAGGACGCATGACATCTCCCTTTGTCTGTGCCCATTCTGCATAAATACTGCTGACAGTAAAACCGCTCCGGGCAGAACGCTCGGAGCGGTTTTGTTGTTGAGAAAAAACTTGAGAAATAAATCTTAGGCCTTTGTTAGGATCAGGCACTCATACGGACGCAGGGCATCGTTTCTGTCGGGATAGTTCCCCAGCAGCTTATCTGCATCTGCCCAGCCCTCTGGCAGGGTGTAAGGTGCGTCATGCTCAGTCAGGTTGCACAGCACCAGCAGTTCTTCCCTATCTTCGGCACCATAGCGGCGGTAAGCCAACAAATCGGCATTGTCCGGGTAAAGAAACTCGATCTTGCCCTCGCTGATGACTTTGTGGGTCTTGCGCAGATGCACCAGCATCTTGTAAAAGCTGCGCACAGAATCCGGGTCATCCACCTCAGCAGCGGCGTTGATGGCCTTGTAGTTGTCCGCCAAACCAATCCACGGAGTGCCAGTGGTGAAGCCCGCATTTTCGCTGCTGCTCCACTGCATCGGGGTGCGGGAATCATCCCGGCTGCGCTGTGCAATGATGTCCAGCGTTTCTTCCTCGGACTTGTCCTGCTGGCGCAGAATTTTATAGTAATTGCGGCTTTCCACATCACGGTACTGGTCAATGGATGTGAAGTGTGGGTTCGTCATGCCCAGTTCTTCGCCCTGATAAATGTAGGGAGTGCCGCGCATAAAATGGATCGCTGCCGCCAGCATTTCGGCACTTTGTTTCCAATAGTTTCCGTCACTTCCAAAGCGGCTGACCGCACGGGGCTGGTCGTGGTTGCACCAGAACAGGGCATTCCAGCCGCCGTGGGCCTGCATTCCTTCCTGCCAGGTCTGGAACAGCTTCTTCAGCGCCATATGGTCAGGCGGCATCAGTTCCCACTTCTGACCATTCTTGTAATCCACCTTCAGGTGGTGGAAATTGAAGCACATCGTCAGCTCGTGGTTGCCCTCAGCGGTGTAGCCGATGCAGTTTTCCAGCGTGGTGGAGGACATCTCCCCCACCGTGATCATGCCGTCGATGCCGCCTGCCTTTACCAGCTCCTGCAAATACTTATGCACGTTGCGGCCATCGGTATAGAACCGCCGTCCATCGCCCTCAAAATCATCCTCATAGACCTCCGGTTTGGAGATGACGTTGATCACATCGAAACGGAAGCCCTTGATGCCTTTCGCCTTCCAGAAGCGCAGGATGTCGGCCATTTCCTCCCGCACGGCGGGGTTTTCCCAGTTGACATCTGCCTGCATCACATCGTACAGGTGCAGATACCACTTGCCCAGCCGGGGCACATACTCCCATGCAGGACCGCCGAATTTGGAGACCCAGTTGGTAGGACAGCGGTCCGGTGTGCCGTCCTTGAAGATGTAGTAATCCTGATATTTCTTATCTCCGGCCAGTGCCTTTTGGAACCATTCGTGCTCAGTAGAGGTATGGTTGAACACCATGTCCAGCATCAGGCCGATGCCGCGCCTGTCCGCCTCCCGGATAAGCTCCTCCAGATCCTCCATCGTGCCGTAGCGCGGGTCGACGGCACGGTAGTCGGCCACATCATAGCCGTTGTCGCGCTGGGGCGAGGGGAAGA
>ENA-ORSR01000831-ORSR01000831.1-human-gut-metagenome-genome-assembly--contig:-NODE-831-length-24528-cov-5.819965_pt1 | contig 24528 bp, 18 predicted proteins | sample MGYA00241901_ERZ509166 | MGnify/ENA primary metagenome ERZ509166 (study PRJEB26280, sample SAMEA2338860) | human gut metagenome | biome: human gut; feature: human-associated habitat; material: faeces... | reverse complement strand
AAGCATAATACTCGACTTTGCAAATGGTTAAACAATACATTTACTAAAAAAATTCCCCCAAAGGTAGTATTTTCCTATGAAAAGGCAAGAGAGTTATTAACTATTTTTCAGATGCTTAGTACAAAAAGAGGGAGCAATTGAGCCGTTAAACTCCTATAAATAGGGAGAATAGGGACAAAACATGTTTTGCAACACATTTACGCAAATAAACTGCATGTTTAACCGTTTTTCAACTTATGGCAGCCCAGTTAACATTCGTTTTCCGCAAGGCTTTAAGCTGCCGCCACAAGATTTCATTCTCGGGATTCTGTGCCGCAGGGTCTTGTTCCACAATACTTTCAGCTATGGCACGCACGTATTGCAACAGTTGCCCGTCGCGTACAATATCCGCAATCTTCAAATCGAAAGCGATGCCGCTTTGCTGCGTACCTTCAAGATCACCGGGGCCACGCAATTTCAAATCGGCCTCGGCTATTTCGAAACCATCATTAGTGCGTACCATGATTTCCAATCGTTTCCGGGTGTCCTCCGTCAACTTATAATTCGTCACCAGAATACAATAAGACTGCTCCGCTCCACGTCCTACCCGTCCACGCAACTGATGCAACTGCGAAAGCCCGAAACGTTCTGCATTTTCAATAATCATCACCGAAGCATTCGGGACGTTCACTCCGACTTCAATGACGGTAGTGGCCACCATGATCTGCGCTTTGCCCGAAACAAAAAGCTGCATTTGCTCATCCTTCTTGGCTGGTTTCATTTTGCCATGCACTTTACAAACCGTACATTTGGGAAACTCTTCCAGAACATGTTGATATCCTTCTTCAAGGTTCTTCAAATCAATCTTTTCGCTTTCTTTAATCAGCGGATAGACAATGTAGACCTGACGTCCTTCTTCAATTTGTTTGCGCACCGAACGGTACATACTTTCCCGACGGTTATCAAATTGGTGAATGGTAGTAATCGGTTTCCTTCCGGGTGGAAGCTCGTCGATAACAGACACGTCCAAATCACCATACAATGTCATTGCCAAAGTGCGTGGGATCGGGGTAGCAGTCATCACGAGCACATGTGGAGGTTGAACATTCTTACTCCAAAGGCGGGCGCGTTGTGCCACGCCAAAGCGATGCTGTTCGTCGATAACAACGAAACCTAAAGAAGAGAAATTGACAGTATCTTCAATAACGGCATGCGTTCCTATTAATATCTTCACATCTCCGGTCAGCAATCCGGTCAGAATCGCTTCCCGCCTTTTGCCTTTAATAGAGCCTGTCAGCAGTTCGACACGGATATCCATGCCAAAGAGCAGTTCTTTGATCGTTTCATAATGCTGGTTCGCCAAGATTTCGGTGGGTGCCATCATGCAAGCCTGATAACCGTTATCCAACGCCAACAACATACTCATCAAAGCAACCAGTGTTTTCCCGCTTCCTACATCTCCCTGCAAAAGGCGGTTCATCTGCCTGCCACTGCCGACATCGTTCCGTATTTCCTTCAATACCCGCTTCTGTGCACCTGTCAGTTGAAAAGGAAGATTCTTTGTATAAAATGTATTGAACACATCTCCCACTTTCTCAAAGATATATCCACGATATCTTTTTTGTCTGTCTTTGGCGTAGCGGAGGATATTCAGTTGAACATAAAACAGTTCTTCGAACTTAAGGCGATATTGCGCCCTGCGAAGCACATCGGGATTGGTCGGGAAGTGAATATTCCGGAGAGCTTCCGTCAAAGGCATCAGATGATGTTCCGCCAGCAATTTGGAAGAAAGTGTTTCAGGCAGAGGCTCCTGTATTTGTTGAATCACCGTTGCCATCATCTTCTCAATCGCGTGAGAGTTGAGGAAACTGCGCTTCATCTTCTCCGTCGTATTATAATAAGGTTGCAGTCCCACCGAAGAAAGTTTCAAATCTTCCGGCTTGTCTACATCGGGATGTGCCACATTGATACGTCCGTTGAAAACAGTCGGTTTGCCGAAGATGATATATTCCTCGTGCAGTTTATACTTACCTAAGATATACTTAATGCCTTGAAACCACACCAAATCCACGACTCCCGTACCATCCGAAAAGTGCGCCGTCAAACGACGTTGACGTCCTTCGCCAATGGTTTCGAAACCGAGAATTTCTCCTTTCAACTGGATATACGGCATATTGCCATCTATTTCGTGAATGTAATAGATGCGGCTCCGGTCAATATATTTATAAGGGAAATAATAAATTAAATCGTGCAAGGAGTAGATTTCCAACTCCTTATTTAATACAGCGGCTTTTTGAGGGCCTACACCGGAGATAAATTTTATGTCGCGTGTGGCTAAATCGAACATTTATAAAAGAGCACTCCCTACTTTTAAATCGAAAGGAGTCGTTATTTTTATATTTTCACGGTTACCTTCCGCCAGATATACAGGTATTCCCATTGCTTCAACAACGGAAGCGTCATCTGTAAAGAAGGGAGTAAATTCTTGTGCATAGGCTTGTTTCAACAACTCTACATCGAAAACCTGCGGTGTTTGCACCAGCTTGTAATCATTCCGGCTGACCGTTTCACTTCCGGCATCTGTCAGATGGCGAAGTGTCTCTACCACATCCACCACAGGAATCACTGCTTTCTGCACTTTTGCCAACTCATAACAACGGCGAATCACTTCTACTGATACAAACGGGCGTACTCCATCATGCACTCCCACCAATCCCGGCTCTTGCACCAGTGCCAGCCCGTTCTTTACGGAATGGAAACGTGTTTCACCTCCTTCTGCAAGGACATGTTTTACCGTAAAATGATGTTCATCGCAAAGTTGCTTCCAGAAACTTTGTTGCTCCTGCGGAAGCACCAATATGATTTGAAGTGCCTCGTCATATCTCCTGAAGACTTCCAGGGTATGCATCAACACAGGTTTATCACCCATGGGAAGGAATTGTTTCGGGAGGTCACTTCCCATTCGCAAGCCCTTTCCACCGGCGACAATGATTACATATTTCTTCATGGACGGTTTAGCGTTTAACACACATCGCTTCTACCAGTTCGTCTACTTTTTCTTTACCTACCAACAGGTCAACGATTGTCAAAGCAAATTCCATGGCAGCACCCGGTCCCATACCGGTAATGATGTTTCCATCACGTACGACGGGTTCATTTACACATTCTGCACCATCCAGATATTGTTCAAAACTCGGATAACAGGTAGCTTTCTTTCCTTTCAGCAGTCCCAGTTTACCCAATACCATCGGAGCAGCACAAATGGCCGCAATAGGTTTACCTTTTGCGGCAAAATCAAGAATCAATTTACGCAACCCTTCGTGCTTGTCAAGTGTGGCAGCTCCCGGCATTCCTCCCGGCAACAACAGCAGTTCAGCATCGAAAAAATCGCAATTCTCGAAGTTGATATCGCAAAGGACGGATACGTCATGTGCTCCCACTACAATTTCATCCGGTGTAACGGATACGATTTCTACATTAAGTCCGGCACGTCTCAACGTGTCAATAGCAGTAAAGGCTTCAATTTCTTCAAAACCATCTGCAAAAAAAGCGTATACAGTTCCCATAATCCTTTATATATTTGGTTAATGATACTATCTCAAGTTAAAATAATAGGTGATTGTCCCTGTCTGGTTATTCACCCCATCTATCGTATTAAAACGGGCTTTCTTCGCTGCATCCTCCGCTGCCTTACGCAAAGCGGAATTTACCGTATTCGTTTGAGGGCTAATACTGGTCGATATCACTTGCCCTGCAGGATTCACGGTGATATTCACCACTACACGTCCTTCTTCCTGCACATTATATACAGGCTTCGGCAAACTGCCCGTACCTAAAGAACGTCCGCCAAGGTCAAATGTTCCGTAACCTCCGGTTCCGGTCTTCGCTCCGGTAGAAGAGTTTCCCTCCTTGCTACCTTCGGTTCCCGTGCCACTAGCCGCAGTTCCTTTATTTCCTGTCATTTGCGCTCCCTTTCCAAACGCACCGGACACCCTCTTTCTGGCAGCTTCTTCGGCAGCCTTACGTTCACGTTCCGCTTTTTCTTCTGCCAGTCGTTTCGCTTCCGCAGCTTTTTCGGCTTCCGTTTTTTCGGGCTTCTTCACCGGTTCTTTCGACTTGACCACCTCTTTAGGTTTCACCGTTTCTTTTTTCGGTTCTTCCGTCTTAGGTTTCAGGGTTACTGTTTCCTCTTCAGTCTGCGTCAATAAATCCTGTTCCGAAGGAAGTTCCGGTGCTGTTTCCGCGGGTGCTGCCGCATCTTCATCCATGATATCCACGTCTACCAGAGAGGGATCATCGAAGCCACTTGCTGCGTCTACATTTCCCATCATTACAGGCACTCCGCCTGCATCTTCATCCGGTTGAGGGACAGTAAAGCTCACCAGAATCAAAAGAGCAATCACTGCCACATGCACCAACAGTGCACCCAGCGCTCCTATGTATTCACCCTTTTTTCTTCTGTCCATTGTTTCTTATTTATTTTCAGGCGGGCGTGTAGCCAACACCATCTTAAAATGATTCTCGTTTGCAATGTTCAATACCCTTACGATCTCACGGTAAGGTACCGATTCATCTGCATACAATGCCACGTACATTTCCGGCTCCTTCTCTGCGCAACTCTGCAAGAATGAAGTCAGATCGTTCAGCGCCACCGGCTGCTCTTTTTCATTGCCGAAAGCGGCATAGAAATTCAAGTCTTTATCGATAACCACTCTTGTCAGCGGTTTGGCCGAAGTCTGCTGCTTGCCTTGCGGCAACAGGACTTTGATGGCATTGGGCGACACCACCGTAGAGGTTATCATAAAGAATATCAGCAACAGGAAGATGACGTCCGTCATGGAAGCCATGCTGAAATTGGGCGATACTCTATTTCTTCTTTTTAATCCCACTTTGTTAGTGATTAAGGGTTAGTGATTAATAGGTTGGCATATCGATTCACTTTCCAGCCGGCTCGTTCAGCAAGTCCATGAACTCCATTGTACGAGATTCCATTTTATTTACCACACGGTCTACCAGCATCACCAGATAATTGTAGGCAAACATAGCAATGATACCGACAATCAGACCACCGACCGTAGTAATCATAGCTTCATAGATACCACCGGAAAGTAAAGTGATATCAATGTTTCCGCTTCCGGCATTCGCCATTTCGTAGAATGCACGTACCATACCGGTCACCGTACCGAGGAATCCAAGCATCGGAGCACCTCCGGAAATAGTTGCCATTACAGTCAATCCTTTTTCCAGCTTTGCCACTTCAATATTACCTACATTCTCAATAGCTACCTGTACATCGTTAATAGGACGTCCTAAACGGCTGATCCCTTTTTCTATCATACGTGCCGAAGGGGTGTTTATCGTACGGCAATAGTTAATAGCCGCTTTGATCTCACCGCTATGAATATAGTCTTTAATCCGCTCCATAAACATCGGGTCCTCTTTTCCTGCCTTACGAATCATGTAGTTACGTTCAAACAGGATATAAAAACAGACAACCGACAATACACCCAGCACAATCATAATCCATCCACCCTTGATAGCCATATCAAGCATGTTCATTTCAGGAGCGTTCACCTCCGTCAATACGGGGTTGGCAGTAGCCAGCGAGTCGGCCATATTCATAGCCCCTTGGGCTAACAAGATCATTGCATTCATGAGCGTAGACAGTTTTTATATTCCTGAATGGTACGTTCGAGTCCCAGATACAACGCATCGCTAATCAACGCATGTCCGATGGAGACTTCATCCACCCAAGGAATGTTTTTATAGAAATAATTTAAATTAACCAGACTCAAGTCGTGTCCGGCGTTCAATCCGATACCCAGTTTACGGGCAGTCTTTGCGGCTTCGATAAAAGGAGCGATGGCAGCTTCCGGATTCTTCGGATAGTTCGTTGCGTATGGTTCGGTATACAGTTCGACACGATCCGCTCCCGCTTTTGCCGCATATTCCACCATTTCAGGATCGGCTGCCACAAAAACGGAAGTACGAATACCGGCGCTGTTAAACTGATCGAGCACTTCAGTCAGGAATTCCAGATTTGCTTTGGTGTCCCAACCGGAATTAGAAGTAATTTGTGAAGGATCGTCGGGGACCAAAGTTACTTGATGAGGTTTAACTTTCAACACCAGGTCAATAAACTCCGGAGCGGGATAACCTTCGATATTAAATTCCGTGCGCAGCAAAGGGCGCAAATCATATACATCTGAACGACGAATGTGGCGTTCATCGGGACGAGGATGAACAGTGATACCGTCTGCACCAAAAGATTCACAATCAAGCGCTACCTTTACTACATCGGGAACATTTCCTCCGCGAGCATTCCTTAGCGTAGCAATCTTGTTTATGTTTACACTTAATTTAGTCATAGTTCTACGTTATATTTGCCGCAAAAATACAAATATTATTATTAGTTGCCTAATAATACGAAACGCATTATGGGTTCTTTTTTGGTTATTTAAAGTAGAAATCCAAGAAAAAATGCCAAATTTGCATCCTGAACTAATGATGTTGCTTATGAAATTTGCCATTTTTGGAAATACTTATCAGGCTAAAAAGTCTTCTCATGCTGTCACCTTGTTTAAACTTTTAAAGAAACAAGGAGCAGAGATTGGTATGTGCAGGGAATTTTATCAATTCCTAGTTTCTGAAAATATGGATATTGAAGCAGATCAATTATTTGATGGTGATGATTTTACTGCCGATATGGTAATCAGCATCGGAGGCGACGGAACGTTTCTGAAAGCTGCCCGCCGCGTAGGAAGAAAAGGGATCCCTATTTTGGGAATTAACACAGGACGTTTAGGATTTCTGGCAGATATTTCACCGGAAGAAATGGAGGAAACATTTGATGAAATCCAAAACGGCAGATATAGTGTGGAGGAACGGAGCGTACTTCAGTTAATCTGCAACGACAAACATCTCCAAGATTCTCCTTACGCCCTCAACGAAATAGCTATTCTCAAACGGGACAGCTCCTCTATGATTAGTATCCGGACAGCTATTAATGGCGCGTATCTGAATACTTATCAAGCTGACGGGTTAGTAATTGCCACTCCAACAGGTTCCACAGCCTACTCTTTGAGTGTAGGAGGCCCGATCATCGTTCCTCATTCCAACACTATTGCCATCACTCCGGTGGCTCCACATAGTCTCAACGTCCGCCCTATCGTTATTCGGGATGACTGGGAGATTACATTAGATGTAGAAAGCAGAAGTCACAACTTCCTCGTCGCCATTGACGGGAGGAGCGAAACTTGCAAAGAAACGACTCAACTAACCATTCGCCGGGCAGATTACAGCGTAAAGGTAGTGAAACGTTTTAATCACATTTTTTTCGATACACTCCGCAGCAAGATGATGTGGGGAGCTGACGGAAGACGGTAAGCAGTTCACATTATGCACCGTTATTCCTCATCGCCTAATTCAACTATACGGTACTTAAAAATAGAACTTCTAAAAAAAGGGACATTCAAGTTGTTGGGAATGCAACAAATTGGGTATAGATTCCAACTAAAGAGAAAAGGGGCCGGGATTTACTATCTTCAGAAATCAGATTAACATTATTTTCCCCTATATTTACTCAATAAGATTAAAATATACTGATTACACTTGCAAATCATTCTTTTATAGACAACAGTCATTCATTTTATCAGTTTCTCCTTACCTTTATTTACATACAAACTAGAGAAAAAAATAGCTTCTAATCATTCCTATATGAGTTCCTCACCGAGAAATGAGATGTCCCTCACCGAGGAACTTATCCTTTCTCGGTGAGGGACATCTCGTTGGTTTTAATCCAACGAAGGCTTCCATGATTAAAAAGCTGCATATTGTCTGCAAATTCATGCTGTGCTCGCCCTATTTTCTGTATATTATTGCAATTATTTATGCAGTTCTTTCCCCAGTTCATCCATAAAAGAACAACTGTTGCCCGAAGAAATATTAAAAACAGACCATCGGGTTAGCTAATATAGAAGAAAATAGAATATCGGTAGAGAAAAAGAATACCCCGATATTAATCTAACATAAAGGTCTGCGAACCAATCAGATTACCACCTTCGAAGATATCAACACGGTAGTTTCCGGCATACAAGAATTCTTCTACATCCCAAAACACATTGATATTCTGTTCTTCTCCGTTATATTCAATATACTTCTTAATTGAATAAACCAATGTACGGTTTTCATAAGGGAAAGTATTGGATGCACTCTTGGTCAGTACATCATTATCGGGTTTGGTTATACGTACATAGATGGTACGTTCACCGTTTTCGGCGGTTATATTCTTCACGACCGTGAAACTGATGGCTAACTTCACCACGTCTTTCACTTTCTTCGCCACTTTACCACGTTTATTGCGTGGTTCGATACGAATATTAGTTGCATCGAGTTGTGCGGCTAGCGTCACCTTCTTATTCAGATTCTTCTTTTCTTCAGAAAGGTTATCGATCTGTCGTGAAGCCTGATTATACTTTTGAGTCACTTCAGCTATGACCTGTTTCTGCTGTGCAGTCAGTTTATTCAGAGAGTCGATCTGATTAATATACCCAATCATTACCTTACGCAAAGTAGCCAACTCATTCTTTAAACGACGGATCTCTGTAGCATTCGTGCTCTTCACTGTACGAAGTTCTTCCAAGAGACGTTGAGTTTTCAATTGTTCCTGTTCCAGTAATTGAGATAAAGAGTCATTAGAAATCGTCATCTTTAACTCATCATATTGTTGTGCAAAACGGGTATATTCGTTTTCCAGATCTTCCTTATCTAATTGGAATTCCTGCACTAACTCCCGGTTAGCTTGTTTTTCGGTAAACAATAAATAAGTAATACCAATAATAGCTATCACCAAGATAGCCACGGCCGCAATAAGAAGGCTTTTTTTACTCATAGTTTCAGTTGTGAATTGATAACGTGCGCAAAAGTAATCATTTCGCAACAGAAGTCAAGCAGAAAAGCAGAGAGTTTTTTTATAACTCCCTGCTAATCCATATAATTTTAACTAATTAGTTTATCAACCCAGTCAAGTTAAGAGACATAATAAAGTCTATAGAGATTGAATCACACATTCCCCCCATCCTTTTATCAAAGAGACTGAAAGATTAATCCCTGCACATCTTCTACCAATTGCTTGAGATCATCCAAATCCAAATATAAAGCATTTTCGCACAATTCCTTATATCTCCGAACTCCAATCTGTTCTACTATATTCTGCACGACTTCTTCACAAGGAGAATTTATCCCATCGGATAAGTTCCACAATTCTTCCACCTTATCTATGCGCTTAGTAACAAACCGAAATCCCCTTTTCTTCAATTCCTGTACCAACTCTTCTTTCCCGATACGTGCATTCACATGTACGGTTTTATTCTCCAAGAGAACACCTTTTTCATAAGTATCCACCACTTTCTGTATATCACGTTTTATCCTGTCGATCGTTGATACAGGAGGAACAAACTGCCAAAACAATAATGGAATATATCCTTGAGTCAACTCATACAAAGGTTGTGATATTAAATATTCATTTAAATAAGTCCCCTGTACGGAAACCTTTGTTTGCTCCCGATTCTTATACATAAAATACATACCCATATTTGCACCGAGATTATACATATCCATCATATCATGAGTAGCAATCAAAGAATAAACTTGTGCCGGAGTATGTTCATAAATACCTTTTGATATATTATCAATCTGCCTGTTGACAACACCGCTCTCCCAATCGGCCAAGTCCTTACCTTTTTCAAGAGATAACGTATCATAGTCCACGACATTTCTTGATATCGTTTTGATGTCATGCTCTGAACCGGATTGGGTATATAAAATATAAAGAGAGCCGTCTGCATACTCCTGACCATCCACTCCGGTTTTACTAAGTTTCCGACAATAAGATTCACTTTTCACGTCTTCCCCTATGCCTGCGATAATTACATTTTCTACTTCATGTTCTATTATAAACTTCCGATATTCATCAGGCAAAGCCAATAATTTTATCCAGGCAACTCCGACATCATCCATGGAAGCATCATATCCCAATGTCGCATAACAAGGTACTCCAGCTTGCGAGGAATATTCTAATATGGAAGAAATTTCTTTGGTAGAATTGACAGAAACCAAAAAATGTAATGGCAATACAGGAGCCTCCATAGCTGCAGAAAGATAAGGTACCGTCGGTACTCCCGTAGCTATTATCACAGTTTTAAGTTTCTTCGACTTACCCAAATACTCATTATATAAATCTACTGTATGCTGAACGGATTGTTGAAGGAAATCAGGTGTCCCCCATACCGGTTTGGGACCTCCTCCCGGACCAATCTGCCATGTATGGCTCACACCTGCCGTCAGATTAGCTAAAGATTTTTGGACAGCATATTCCGCACTCATCCCACCATCGAGCATAAACACATTCAAACCTTTATATTCCTCTTTAGCGATCTGATAGGTAGTCAACATTCCGGGAATTACCACCCTAAAATAAGAAGAATATGTCAACTGTCCCTCCTCTTTTTGATAAACACCTACGGCTGCAGGCGTAAATTCTGAAGGAACTTCCCAAACAAATGGTTCTCCACCAATCTCCGCAAGAACCGGTTCTCCTTTCTTGGAGAGATATTTCAGTATAATCGTTTTACCTTCTGACTTCCCATCAAAAGTAAACACAACCTTCTCCCCTTGTGAATAAACGAATTTATCCGTCAGCACACGAGCTCCAATCTCTCCTCCTACCAATAGTGCAATGAAGAAAGTTACCATCAATTGTTTTATATTCATTTCGTTAGTTTAAATCTTAAATCCGATGTTATATCAATGTTCTACTAATCTCATATTTCCAACCTGTGCACAAATAGTACGAAGCTCCTCCAATGTCAGGTACTCCATCGACTTAACCGTATTCCGATACTTCTGCACTCCAATACGTTCAATTATATCATAAGCAAATTCTTCAGCCGAACCTATTTTATGATTAATGCGTCCCAAATACTCTTCCGTTTCTCCATCATCTTCCGGATTCCATTTATCTACACTCTGCCTAATTCTAATATTCTCCGAAGTGACACCTCTTGCTATCAGCTCGTCATAAAACTCATAGCGTCTCATATTAGAATTCAGATAGAAAGATCCCTCATACAGATGATCGACAACATCAGGAAAATACCCGGCAATAGCTGGCTTCAGATAACCATCAATACGTTCTACTGTAGAAGCCGCCGAATTAAATTGCCAATATAATAAAGGTACATATCCAACAAACGCTTCATATTGAGGGTGATTCGTAAGATACTCGTTAAAAATAACTCCATTCACAAAAGGTGCCTGCAACTTGCTTTGATTCTTTTTTATATATTGAAGCGTCAGGAAAGAAGATATATTGTACAAAGCCATCATATCATCAGTCTCAATCGTATAAGCTTTCACATTTGCCATCGCTTGCGCAGAGCCGGATATATTGGTTATCTGATCATCAACAATTCCGCTTTCCCAATCAGATATATACTGTCCTTCACCCAATTTTAACTGATTATAGTCATACAACCGATGTTTCAGTGCGTCAATATCGGCATCCGAACCAAAGTTAGTATACAATATATATAAAGAACCAGGTGCATATTCATCGGTAATTGTATTCTGCGTCAAAACCCTTCGGGAATAAGACTCTCCATGTCCTTCCTGACCTACTCCATAAATATAAACTTCTTCCACCTGATGGTCTTTTATAAATTGCTTATATTCTTCCGGCAAATCCAATAATTTTATCCAGGCAACTCCCACTCCAGGCATAGAACCGTCATAACCCAATGTGGCATAAGAGGCATATCCATTTTGATTGGAATAATCGAGTATAGCTTGTACTTCGGAAGCAGAATTAGCCGATACCAGATAATGAATAGGTAAATAGGCTGCCCCCATCATTGTTGCAAAGTAAGAAACAGATGCGATCCCCGTTCCAACCACCACTCTCTTTATCTTTGTGGCAGCTCCGATCTCCGAATTGTAAAGCTCAACAGTTTTGCGAACGGAACGTTGCAAAAACTCCGGAGTAGGCGCAACCGGATAAGTACCACCCTGCGGAGCCTCCTCCATGGTGGCAGCTATTCCCTGGTCGAAAGCAACTATCGTTTTTAATACACCGAACCCGGCACTCATATCTCCTATCTGACGATAAACAGGAAGTCCCTGATAATCTAACTTTTGAATATCGTAAGTCAACAGCGACTGCTCGTTGACAGCTCTGAAATATGTTCCGTCAATTGTAGTGGTTATCCCATCTTCAAAATCTAACAGGAACCTGACAGCACAAAAGGAAGAAGGCTTTAATGCAGCTGGAAGGGTATACAGTGTCCCGGCATCCACAGGAACAGATTGTCCCGGTTCTATTTGAATATGGGAAGCAACAGACTTTTCTATCAATACACACCCTCCATCATCCAAGTTCTGAATCACCACTTTTACTTCACGAATATCCATCGGATAGTTCGTTTCATTTTTCAAGGTAAAAGAGCAATTTACAGGATCTCCCGGCCAATAGGCAACTTTATTTAATTTCACATCAGAGGCTTTAGCCATTGTTGTACGAAAGCCGTCATCAACAACTTCCGAATCTTTGCATCCGCTCATAATAGCCAATGCAAAAAAAGTGATGATTATACTTGAAATATAACTAATTATTCTCATTGTGTTTTTCTTTTAAAATTGAATCCTTGTATTTATTCATCAATAAAGTAGCAATCTCAACAGCATTACCAACCGGTTCGGAAGGATAACGTTCATGTGACTTGACCCAGTCAATTTCAAACTGCGTCACTCTTTGATGAAAAGCATCAGCATTAAACGGCTGCTTGTTAGAAACAGAGCGAATAACTTCATCTATAAACATTTCCCAACGAGGCGCATAATATCCCGATACCAAACCTCCCCAAGTACGATTTGCATAATCGTTTAAACTTTGATCTTTATCTCCCCAGGTTGAAACGATAGTACGGGCATTTTCTTCGTAATAATTTTTAGAGGCTTCGTCTATACCTAATGAACGGGCATCTTCAATCCATTTTCCCAGTAAAAAAGAAGATTGTGTACTTAATAAAGTATTAACATCACGCAGTAGTTGTTTCATTTCAGCTCCTTTTTGTTTTAATAGCGGTAATTGCTTCCGGGAATAAGTTTCCGCAAATTCATCGCGAAGCTTCCCGAAATAATTCCCCAGCACTTGCCTTCCTATATTAACAACATCATATTCATAAGTAGAATGTCGATGTTCTCCGGCTTTCAACAACATCTCCCATACCTCAAACAAAGTTTCATTGGAATACGCTACCGTAGGCGTAGTCGTCCAATTGCCATTTCCTTTTAAACAAGGACGCGCATTCATCAATGTCCCCTGTCCCAAAGCAGCTGGTGCTGTATAAATACTGTCATAAAGCAATTTCCATGCCCGACGCATTTGTTGGTTTCTCAAGCCAATTCGCCTGTCTGCCAGTTGTTCTATCCATACAGAGTCCGGCAGATTACAATCCCATGCTTTACTGAAAACATATTCATACATGAAAGGATTTACATCAAACCCCTCCAAAGTAGAACCCAGTCCCGAAAAGTTTTCTCCACCATTGGTATATACATTTTCGATTCGTTTCCCCACTTCTTTGGTGTTTCCGGCAAGCATTGTATTTCCTCCGAAATTTCCTAAATAGCACCATAAATATGGTTGCCCGAAATACCGATCTGTCTGCTTCCAAACTTCAGTATTCTCACAATAATAGTCCAGTAGCAACAGTTTATTTTGAGGGACTGCTTTCAAGAAAGCTTCTACCCGTTCGTTTGTCCATAAATGTCGGTCAATATAGAATAACCATGTCATTTGTAACCAAGTAGCATCCGGATCGACATGCGTCATCGATTGATAAATATGCTTCGAGCAATTGGCTAAAAATTCCGGCTCCCAACTTGGAGGGGCTACTTCATTAAAAGGATCTGCCCCATAAATATGGTCTGTTCCGAACAACTTAGTTTGTTCTTCCAGAAACTCTTTCTGTATGGTTGCAAACAATGGGTCAAGCGGATCCAGAAAGTGGCTTCTGTATTTATCCTCGAAACCTCCCCAAGAGCTCATCCGGCTAATCTTAGCTTCCGGATAGATTCTTTTAAGTTCCGACGGTACATGTCCGGCAAATGCAGGAAGTATGGGGCGCATATTAAATTGACGTTCACGGGCTACGATTTGTTTCTGCAATGCTTCTTGTGTATCCAGCCATTCTTTAGGCAGAGGCCCCTGCCAATAATCCAAGTTAGACATACGATGCCAAGGCAAGTGAGCAGGCCCTGTGAAATAGTTCCGTATTTCCTCATCCGTCAATCCTAATTTCGTCCATACGCGATACCAGACAGATTCTTGTCCGGTGATTGCCAAAGGCATATTGATTCCATTTAAAGCCATCCAGTCTATCAACCGTTCCCAATCCTTCCATGTCCACCATGGCATTGTATAACCGAAGGTACAGTAATTAAGAAAGAATCGGTTCTTGCAACGGGCAGTCGAAATTATTTTTGCCGGTGGCATGGGTAATACTTCCGGCATCTCCACCGTATCGTTCACATACCAGGAAACAGAGGTAAGGCAGTAATGATTCAGATAATAGTTCAGCCCTACAGCCATCGAATTTGCGTTATTTCCCCGTATTCGTACTGTTCCTCCTTGCGCTTCTATTTCATACCAATCTTTATCAATCTTTTCTGATTGTTCAAAACTAAATTGGGAAGCATACTCCGGAAATAAACGTTCCACCATCTGTTGCATCGCTTTTTCATCTTCTGTACTTTCTTTGCAGGAAGAACACAATACGATCAACATCAGTAGAAATAAACATTTAATCTTACACATACTATTTATATTTTCATTTATATATTTCTTTTAAAAAACGAATGTATCCGATGTTACCCACTAGACACATTCGCTTGTCAAAGGGAGTAGTGTGATTACCGACCTAGTTGGTAATCGTCAGATGTGTAAGTCCCGCATCATCAAAATTCTTTTTAGTAAGCGGCACATCCGGTCCTATAATAACTGTGTTAAGTTTCTTCAGTTTCTTCAGAACTGTCAGGTCAACTTTCGGATTAATCGTTTTATCCACTGAGAAACCTTTACCCTTTATGATAGAAAGTGTTTCCAGATTAACAAAAGGTAAAATATCAACCAATGTTTGTATTTCTCCCTGAATCGTCAGTGATTTAAAGTTCTCTATATCCTGGCAAGCAGGCATACGGTCGGCAAATCCTATCAACCATGTATCCCACCAATCGAAATATTCAAAACGTAAATCGGTAGTGGACCAGTCTTCGCCGATTGTAGGACCATATATCAATGCCCATTCACCTGATAATGATTTTTTAAATTCCGAATCATTGTAGAAAGGAACATTTTCCGGACGAGTGTTTGAGGCAGGTACATATTTATCCGTCAAAGATTTAGTCTGTACTTCAATCGTTTGTTCCGGACCGGCAACTCCTTTCGCCAGAAGTTGTACTTTGATTGTACTCTTTTGATTATGAGGTAAATTGGCAACGTATGAATAATCCGTAGGTTTAAATTTATCCATCACCTCTTCACCATCCCGATCCGTATAAGAAACCTTTATCTCGTCAACAACGGGAGGAAATGCCCACTGCAAAACAGCAGAAGTGGCACTACTTACTCCGACAGCGGCTTCAATCGGTAAGGAAGACAAATCAATATCTGTCGTATTAATCACAGTCTGTTCTGAATAATTCCAGTAATCTCCTGCTGATTCCGTACGTCCCAAAGCTCTTAAATAATATGTGCTGTTAGGGTTTAAGAACAGAGTCTCCGTAAATTCTCCCGACAATTCTGTCAAATTCTTCTTTATTCGCTTGTAAGTATGTGAACCGCTTTCGCTTTCATTCATAGCCGTACGTTGTCCGGGATATTGCTCTTTGCCATATACCAATCCTATTTCCTGATTCTTGGAGCGTTCGTCATTTACCTGATAAGTAAAAGTGACGTTCGCTGTAATGCCGTACAACACTTCCACCTTCTTAATTTTCAATGTTACGTTGGGGGTAACAATCAAGTCCATTTTCTTAAAACTACGAATATCACCATAAATGGTATCCAACTCAAAGAACGGTCCGTTCGCCCATACTTTATAGCGGGAAGGATATACTTTGGTATTGCGATATGTTCCTTCAGGAAGTGTGTTATACTCCAAGGGAACCGCTACATTTCCATACTCCAGATCAAGTAACTTTAATTTAGCTCCATAATATTCGGTAGCCACCTTTTCACCGGTCAGCCTGTCAATAAAAGCGCCTTCGTAGCCACCGGTCAAGTCATCCACACGTTCGTCAAGTTCACACCCTGACAGATTCAGTGTTAACACTGCTAAAAGTAACAGTTTGATATTTATATATAATCTAGCTCTATTCATATTCTTTTCTTTTAGGGTTATCAATTCCAACCGTCATTCTGCACGATACCCGGGCTTTTGCTTAAAGGAAGCGGACAATAATAGTCTCTTTCCTCGAACCATTTCACTCTCGTAGCCAAATCCGGTGCTTCTACTTTCTCCAACGTATAATAAACGGAGGCAGGAGAAGTTGTTTCATCGATATGAAGAATGGGATAGAGAGCCTTCAACGTTTTATTGTGCATCTTTTCTTCCCCAATGCGCCAACGCTTCAAGTCCCAATAACGGAATCCTTCATACATCAAGTCTATCCGGCGTTCATGCCGTACAACCTCCAAGTCCATCGTTTTGGCAGGCAATCCTCCATGTATACTACGCAATAGGTCAAAAGCGACTTGGGCAACCGCTAAATAGTCATTCACTCCATAGGTTGAAAGCTCAACGGCAGCTTCAGCCAAATTTAAAATAACCTCGCCATACCGAATAACGACAGCATCCTGATCGTTTTCTTGTATAAGATAATCATCCAACCTCTTCACTCCATACAGTGTTTTTTTCAGAAAAAATCCCCAGTTAGTAGTTCCTGCGGCGGAAAGGTTCAAGAAGATACCATCTGCTCCACTTTTCATGTATTTTTCGTGACCGGGCACTTTCCCCGCTCCCATCCAATCTTCAGATTTTTCATAAGAATATTCTTCAGTAGTTCCATCTGTCCTTTTTACGAGTGTTTTCCGGTAAATAGAGAAACGTTCTCCCAAGAACTCTCCTCCCGGATAAATAACAGTGGCATCCAGACGTTTATCACGATTTGCAAAAAAATCTTCGGGATTATTCTTTGAAGCGGCATAATCCAATGGCTGAATCTTACCGTCTAATGTTTCAAATTGTTCGACAACATCTAAAGGAGGAACCATAAAGGCACAGTAACCGGCCCGTTTAATACGATAAGACTGATACCAGTAATCCTCATATACAGCCACTCCTGTCTTGGCAACATTAGCAAAACGGAAAATTATCTCATTATTATTTTCATCTTTTCCATTAAACAAATCGCCAAATTCAGTAGAGAGCGCATACTTACCATCATCAACGATTTCCTTTGCTGCTTTTGCCGCTTCCAATAAATATGTTTTCGCCATTTCTTTGCGGATTCCCTGGAAACTATTATTTGAAACTTTTCCATACTTAGCAATAGTCCCCGCATACAACATAGCCCTCGACTTCAACGCCAAAGCTGTATACCGATTGGCACGGTCACGATCTTCTGATGCAATACGCTGTACTTTCGGAAGCAATACAAGAGCCGAGTCCAAGTTATCTTTTATATAATCCCAGGATTTTTCCTCTGTAGAACGATTGTTGATGGAGCTTACATCATCCAACGGACTTGAATACAAAGGCACACCCCCATATCGTTTCACCATCTCAAAATACAGATAAGCACGAATAAAATAAGCCTCACCGACTGTACTCAACACCCCTTCATTATCCGAATTCTTATAAGTGGCGATAAACTTATTTACAACATTGATTGTCTTATAATTCCATACCGCCTCAAATATTTCACCTTTGCTTTGAGAAAAGACTCCTCCAAAAACAGTACCCGGAGTGTTATTTCTCATGACCCCATTCTCGTAGGTAATATTGCTCGCTCCATCATCGGTAAAAGCATCCAGATGATGTTGCCTGTACGACATTGCTCCGTCACCGATACAATGAATTGATTTACGTAATTCCGCATAATTGGATAAGAACTGTGCTTCTGCCAGTTCGGGATATTTGGCAATGTCCTCTTCACTAAGAATGGTTTTCGAATCGACAGTAAGCCAATCGCTACATCCACAGCACAAGCTCAATGCCAATACCATATATATGATAGATTTTACTTTCATAACCTGTTAGAATTTAAGATTTATACCTACATTAAATGACATGATTTGCGGATAGCTGGCAAACGAATACTGACTTTCAAGCTGTTCCGGATCAAAGAATTTCTGTGAGGAAAAGGTCAGGCAGTTATAAAGATTCGCATAAATCCTCAACTGTTTGATATTAGCCTTCTGGGTAATTCGTTGTGGCAAAGTATATCCCAATTCCACATTTTTCAGACGAATGTAACTTCCATTCCACATCCAAAAATTAGAACTTAGACGATTGATCGTTACTGATGTAAAATCTCGGACTGCCGGAAAATACCCGGGTATCCATTCAGAATTCGGATCAGTATAATCGGCACGATGCCAACGATCGCCAAAATATTCCCAAGTGTTCAGGTTGGTAGCTCCTTCCTGGAAAGCATCCATATCGAAAGCACCGATCTGGAAGTCCGACAATGCCCCTCCCTGCCAGAACATGGAGAAATCAACTCCCTTCCAGGAAAGTCCCAGATTAATACCATATACCAACTCCGGATAAGCATTTCTTCCGATAGGACGTTGATCATAATTGTCAATATAGCCATCGCCATTCCAGTCTTCATACTTTAAGTCACCCGGCAATATGGCACTGTTATTATTCGAATTATTATGCATGGGTGCATTGGCTATTTCTCCATACGACTGATAACGTCCAATACAGTTATATCCCCAACGTACGTTATTCCAATGTCCTTCAGTGTTCCATTTCCATTCGTCATAACCGCTTGTAAATCTTCCGTGCTCAATGTTCCCTTTCCGGGTTCTGGACCACGACATGTTTCCTCCGACAAAATAGTTGACTTCTCCTATTTTATATTGATGATTCAATGAGAACTCAAAACCGCGGGTGTTGTCATGGTCTAAGTTATACCAAGTAGCCAATGCTCCTGCATTATCATTGGCCTTTTGTGCCGGAAGTCCCTTACGCTGACGATAGAACACATCTGCCGATCCGCTAAGCAAGCCATTCCACAACTTAAAATCAACACCCGCATTTATCATTGACGAGGTAGCCCATGTAAAATCCGGATTAGGATTCAAGGTGGGATTTAATCCATAAATGGTGCGGTCACCAAAATTCATCGGAGTACCCGGATATTGATAGCCGCTTTGAAAATAGTATTGCTCATTATTAGCATAATATTGACTGGCAGCCGACAAGTCACCCAATTCTCCCCAGGAGGCACGAATTTTAAACTCATTCAAGACTTTCTTCAACGGGTTCATAAACTCTTCGTTTGTCAGCATCCATCCTACAGAGGCAGAGGGAAAGAAACCCCACTTATCGGCAAAATACTGGGCACCATCATATCGAAAGTTGAAATCGACAAAATACTTGGAACGGTAATCATAAGAGAAACGACCGATGAAAGAAGCCGTCCTGTATTTACGGAAAACTTCACTATTTGTCACTTGTTTATTGGCAATTCCACCCGCCATCATATCCAACACAGTAGAAGGAAATTCTCCACGAGACGTAACAGTAGAACGGTTTTCCGCATCCGAAAATTCAAAGACCAGTCCGCTGTTTATATTATGATTCCCGAACGAACGGATATAATTGATAAAACCTTGTCCGGTTATATTATAGGAAAAACCATCTTCCAAACTCAAACTTGCTTTATTGGCATTAGAGGCGGAAGCACTCTCATAATATTCCTGCGCATCCTCCCGATAGCCCATATAAACGATATTCATATTCCAGTTCTTATTCCACGAATCAGATTGCGTATATCCCATCGTAGCCTTCAAAGAAAGCCCCTCTACAAAGGGAACCTTATACTCTAAAGAAAAATCCACATTCAGATTCTTGGCTATTTTCTTGGAATATCCGGATGCCTCTTTATCCGCCAATGCCATCGGATTCACCGTACCTTCCCCACCAAAAGCATAATAGTCGTCATGCCCCGGCCACTTTACCGGAATATTCGGAGCCATATCTTTCATTTTGCGGGCTATCTCATACGAAGCGGATCTCGGATAATTCAGACTGTTAATGACAGCTCCCACTCCGACAGATAACTTCAAGTTTTTCAGTATATCCGCATCCAAATTACTACGGAAATTGAAACGATTCTTATCAGTAGAATTTGTTGACCAAATACCTCCCTGATATAAATAGCCGGCTGAAATAAAATAACTGACTTTATCTGTGCCTCCCGAAATATTGATATTGGACTGGGTGATGGGAGCGTTCTTTATCATTTCCTCATACCAATTGGTATTATAAGCATAGTCACGCGTAGCCATATCAGCGGGAGTAATTACCGCGTTCTTATCATTAATCAATTTCATATTAGCATAATATTCACCAACTAATGTCTGCCACAGCGGGGTTGATGCAGGCTGTGGATAGTTATGAGGCATTTGCAATCCGAAGCGCGTATTGATATCCAATGTCGTCGGTTTGTTTTTTCCTCCTCTTTTAGTCGTTACAAGAATAACTCCATTTGCTCCCTGCATCCCATAAACAGCGGCAGCCGATGCATCTTTCAATACGGAAACGGATTCAATTTCGGAAGGATCGATATCACTGTAATTTCTTCCCGGAATACCATCTACTACCACCAAAGCAGAACCAAAACCGCGAATTTTCAAATCGGCACCATCTGAACCCGGTTCAGCACTAGTCTGACGGGAAAAGACTCCGGACACACGCCCTGTCAACGCATTCTCCAGATTGGGGACTGTGGACTTAACTAATTCCTGATTGTTTATAGTCGAGACGGAACTGATTAATTTCTCACGTGTACGGGTCGTATATCCTACCACAACCACTTCATCAATTGTTTTTGTATCTTCAACTAACACCACTTCTGACAGCTTATTCATTTCTTTTGCCGAATAAGTCACAGGAGCGAAACCTATATAGGAGAAAATAATCTTCGAATCATCCGAAGGCACATGAATGGAATAAGCTCCATTAAGATCACTGACGGTCCCGATATTAGTACCTTGCACTACAATACTAACTCCGGGCAACGGTTCACGAGACTGGTCGAATACCACTCCTTTTACAATAGAGCTTTGACCTTCTTTCTTCGTTTTTTCCTGCAATACTTTCTTTTTAATAGTTATCTGTTTTTTATTAATGCTATAGGCAAGCTCCATGTTAGCAAAAACTTTATCCAGAATTTGCTCTACTGTCATGTTTTTGAAACGTGCAGGAACCTTCACATCCTTATCTATCAATACGTCATAGTAGAAAAAGACATAATCACTCTTTTCTTCTATCTTCTTAAAAAGTTCCATTAGTCCCAACTCTTTATAGTCCAAAGTAATTGTTTTCTTCTGGGCATACAATTCAGTAGGAAAAGCGGATAGCAGAAACACACCCAATGCTAGAAAAAAGCATATAAAGGGCCTTCTCACACTTAGGCAAGTGTGATTCTTTTTTTGATGTTTTTCATTCATCTGTTTAAGAATTAAAATTATACTTCAATATTTTAAGGCTATTCTATTACGAATAAAACTGGCTGGTATCCTTTCTCTCTCAAAAGGATAAATTAGAGTATGGTTTTTCACATATTAATCATAGGCTATTTTTTCTTTATTGTTACTTTATAAACATTGTTTTCCTTACTTATTATCACAGGAGCCGTTTCTGTGATAGTATTCAATATCTGTTCGATCGTATCGTCCAAATTCAGTTTTCCGCTACAAGTGATTTGTTGTTGTTTATCATAATCAATCCTTACGTTATAGTATCTGGACAGTTGTTTGAGTATTCCGCCAAGCTCTGTGTTTTTAAACGATAATCGTCCCTCCTTCCACGACACATAATCCTCCACATTCACTTTATCTACCACATATTTATCAGTGGATTGCCTGAACCGGTCATTGGGTAAAATACGTACAGATTCTCCATTAGATGCTGTTACCTCCACTTTACCTGTAACCAGCACAACACTTTTCTCTACATCTTCCCGATAAGCCGAAACATTGAAAGAAGTCCCCAACACTTTTACTCCCATATCCGACGTCTTAATAATAAAAGGTTTCTCCGGATTAGGAGTCACGTCAATATATATTTCTCCATCTACATATATTTCACGCTTCTTATCCTCAAAATGTGTTGGATATAGAAGCACCGTTCCTGCATTCGCCCATATTTTCGTACCATCGCAAAGAGTGACACGGGCACGTTTGCCATACGAAACAACTAATTTATTAAATTCCCCTTCACCAGCATCTGTCGCCATTTGATCGTAAGCCAAATCCGGATTACCTTCAAAAGTTTCTTTCAACTGATCGTCAACAAAAAGCTGCGTTTTACCACTCATAAACACAGAGTCATTCACTTGCAACAAAGCTAGATAATCAATTGCCGGAGCACTTTTCCAAATAACCTCTACCGAAACAAACAGGATAAGAATAGCTGCCGCAACTGAAGCGCTCCACCATCTCATCTTATACAATCGATATTTACGTTGAGACATTTTCCGATTTTGAATGGCTTGTTCCAGTTTCAAACAAGCATTATCCACTTCTTTTGGGGGTAAAACCGGCTTTTCCCACTTTAACGCCGCCAGTCTCTCCATCGCTTCTTTTAAATACGGCTCACGATCGGGACAATCGGCAATGATTTTTCGATAATAATCTCCTTCTCCGGAATAATACCAGAAAAGAAATAAATCATCGTTCAAAAAATCAGCTGTAGTATATGATGAATATTCTTTCATTATTTATTTCAATTAAAGACCTGTTTACTATATATACGAGATTCGTATGCCTTTCATCTCCTTTTTTCCTCAAAAAAATAAATAAAAAAGCAGAGAGGTATAGGTTTACGCTCCCCGCCTTCCGTATACAATACTCTTTTTCAATTATTTAAAGACAGAAACGCCATGCAGGTATAAGATAAGAAAAAACAGAAAATAATCTTTTGAATCCAGTTTTCTTAATTTCTCCATCGCTTTAAAGACTTGTCCGCGCACCGTTTGAATTTTCATATCCAGCATTACCGCAATCTCTTCATAAGGCATTTCCTCTATAAAATGTAAATAGACTATTTCCCGCTGATGATCTGTCAGCAAATCAAGAATTCTATTCACCCTTTTTTTCAGTAATAAGTCTTCTTCATCAGAAATAAAGCTTTCTTCAACGGATACGGATAATTTAAAACTCCTTTCCTCTTCTTCTATAGAAGATGTATCTTTCTTTGTACGCTCCCAATCAATCAGCTGATTCCTAACCGAACGCAACAAATAAAATTTTATTTTCTTCTCATCAATACACAGGCGCTCATTGAAATACAATTTTAGATATACTTCTTGAATTGCATCTTTCACATCTTCGGTATTGAACCCCAAACTCACTCCATAAGCATACAAATCTTGATAGTAAAATTTGTAAAGTGCAATAAATTGCATATCCCCTTCCTGAACAGATTGATGATTTGATTCCCAGAACTTCATTTTGATATTTTCGATATTTTCAGCAGTTCATTAAACTTTCAATTAACAGATTGGCACAAAGATAATAAGCTTTCGGACTTTATTCGTTCATTATTTAAAAAACTTGCCAGGTTCCCTGCCACTTTAATTGGTATCTTCTTTTTCCATACAAAAATGAATCAAGCATACGGTTGAAAGGTATTGCCAAAAATTCTCCATCAAGATACTATCGTTATTTCTTTCTCTGCCTAATATTATTAATCTCATTGCTTATTATTACTTCGTTCTACTATAGTTACTCTTGCGTTCCACTATACAGGGCAGACGCATTAAAAATTATTTTCCTGTAAAAGTTGTGACAAATATTTTTCATCCCGCAGTGCCTCGGACTCGGCCTTGAGACCCTCGAGCGTGGTGATGGAGCGGCCCTCGACGCGCGCAGCCGGAACCGAGCAGCTCAGCACCGGGTCGCCGTCGAGCCACACCGTGCACAGACCGCAGTTGGTGGTCTCGCAGGCGCAGCGCACCGACGCGCAGCCCTGCTCGCGCAGCAGCGCAAAGAGCATGGTGTCGGGGGCAATCTGAACCTTGACCTTGCGGCCGTTGAGCGTAAAGGAAAGATCGATGAGTTGGCCAGCCATTAGCGCACCTCGCTAGAATCGACGCCGGGCACGCGGCGGCAGGAATACTCGTCCGTGGCGAACTTGGGAATCCGCACGCCCTCGAGCTCGTGGGCAAGCGCGGCCGAAAGCTCGATGCCGGCGGCGCGGCGCACGGCCTGGACGGCGAGCGGGGCCGAGATGCGGCAGCGGTAGTCGGCCG
>ENA-ORSR01000823-ORSR01000823.1-human-gut-metagenome-genome-assembly--contig:-NODE-823-length-24721-cov-8.077880_pt1 | contig 24721 bp, 20 predicted proteins | sample MGYA00241901_ERZ509166 | MGnify/ENA primary metagenome ERZ509166 (study PRJEB26280, sample SAMEA2338860) | human gut metagenome | biome: human gut; feature: human-associated habitat; material: faeces... | reverse complement strand
AATGGGTTGATTTTGCATCTACATACTGGCATGTGGACTGTGTCCGTAAAATGTCTCTGAATGCCTTTATCGACCATTATCAAAACTGGTGCAAACGTAAGAAGTACAACTTCAGCCAATCCAAAGCTGAGGAAATCTATGGAAAAGCAAAGGAACTTGTTCCTGTACTTCCTAAGGATGACATTACAAAGCTTATTATCAAGCAGGCTGTAAATCAGCTTAACAGTGCTTCTACAACCGTTGAATCACTACGCACACTTATGAATGAAACTGCATCCAAACTCCCAGAGTATCCTATTGTTATGGCGATGAAAGGGGTTGGTGCTTCGCTTGGTCCTCAATTGATGGCTGAGATTGGTGATGTTTCCCGTTTTACCCATAAAGGTGCTATTACTGCTTTTGCCGGTGTAGATCCCGGTGTTAATGAATCGGGAAGTTATGAACAAAAAAGTGTTCCAACTTCAAAACGAGGCTCATCTGATCTTAGAAAGACTTTATTTCAGGTAATGGATGTCTTAATAAAAACACACCCACAGGATGATCCTGTGTATCAGTTCATAGATAAGAAACGGGCACAAGGCAAGCCTTATTATGTCTATATGACTGCAGGTGCCAACAAGTTTCTAAGAATCTATTACGGACGAGTGAAAGAATATCTTTCATCTCTTCCAGAATCCTAATCATCATTATAATTCTCAGACCAGCACTGGTGTGGTGGTCTTATTTTGATACCTACTTTTCAACCTGTATAAAATTTTCAATGTTCTTCAATTTAGCCTTGACTTTTTATTTGCAGGCTTGTATTTTATCTTTTTTAGGGGTATTCAGGGGAGTTCCCCTGAGTTAGTCCACACGCCTTTAGGCTGTGGATTTGGATTGTGAGGGGCACAATCCGATGCTCGCTATCCTCGCTATCCTTGTGGACAGCAACCTATGTTTTTAGATTACTCTGCCGTTTTCTCCGAATGTCGTTTTTCTATCCCTGCCCCGGAATCTCACCGCGGCGTCGCCTCGCTCACTCCCTGCCGGAGAGGTCATCGCAAGGTCATATCCCATTCGGACGGTTATTCAGTTTTCAATTTGTCCATCAATAGGTAGGCAGCGAGAAGGGGCTAAAATTAACCCTCTCTGCAATATTTTTTGCAGTGCCTATAACGGCAAAAAGAGCCGGTACACAGCACATCAAATCAGCGGGAGATGATCTCTCGCTATATCTTTGATGAAACTATGTACCGGCTCTGCTATTCAGAAACCTTCAATGTCTGCTATTTCCGCTCCACAGGCAGACACTGCATCAGGAGCGGCGCAACTGCAATCTCTTTCGACAGCCGCCTTTGGGTTAATCATTTGATCTTACTTTACACTGCGCTTGTTCTTTCTGCCGTAAATGGTTGTTGCGGTTACTGCACCGCCGCTGACAAACAGCAGGGCAAACCATAAGGCAAGGTTGCTATTATCACCGGTTTTCGGAGAATCAGTTGGTTTGGCTGTTCCGTTTGTACCAGTGCCAGCGCTTGGTTTGGCTGTTCCGTTTGTACCAGTGCCAGCGCTACCACTGTTTTTACTCCACTGAGCATAAAGCACGGTATCTTTGTCAGTCAATGTAAAACTATCGCCTGGTTTGTAAGCAGTACCCTTTCCATCTGCCTGTGTATTCCAGCCGGTAAAGGTGTAGTTGTTACGGGTAAATTCGTTCTGAGCAACTGTCACGATTTTTCCCGCTACACCAGTTTCTGCGCTCATCGTTCCCATTCCGCCATTTGCGTCATAAGACATGGAATGTTCAGAGATTGTATAGATTACTTTAGGTATGTCAAATTCTACCGTTTGTCCAACTACTCCATTTGAGTCTTTAGGTGTCAGTTTCGCATATTCATTGGTTGGCACCTCGTATGTACCAGCCGTAGTTGATGAATTCGTCAATTTCACCTTATACGAAAGCTGAACCGGTGCAAAATTCGACACATTTTCGTTAATTGTCCAGGTGAAACTATCATCGACTTCATTGTAGTTAATAACAAAACGATCAGACTTTACATCATCCCCAAACGAATAAGTGTTGCCGTTTTGAACACAAGTTAGCGCCCTGCCTCCTACCGTCAACTGAAAAGTGCCAGGAACCAAGTCAAATTCACTGCCCATCTTATCTTCAACTTGGGAACCTGCGCCAACGGCGTAGATGATCTCTTTCTTGATATCGTCAAAATTAAGGCTTGCGCCGTCATTCAGGTAATTCATGAAATAGTAAGAATCGTCAGCATTGCCTGCTCCTGCCGAGCTATCTTCAACAGCAATCGAGTAGGCGTGATAGCCGCTATCTTTTATTGTATTCCATGCTTCATTTGCATAGTAGAACGCCATATCACGGTTGCTTGCAGTTCGAGGTTCGCCAGGCTGAGTTTTGAAATCAGGGCTTGGCTTGCCTTGATTAAAGTTCAAATCATAGTCGCAGTGATAATCATAATAATCACCGGTATGACCCTCACTGTTTACCGTCTCATTTCTGTCCCTCACATCGTTTAGATATTTCTGCCAAGCGGCCACGTCGGATGTGGTTTTAGGTCGAGGGACATTGACATCGGGATGAAAATTGGGTTCGTACCAGCTGACATCCGAGAATCCACCGGCGACACTATTGTAAGGCCTCTCCGGATAGGGATAGTAAGAACGGGTAAACGGCGTGTCGCTCGCCCAATTTCCATCCTTGCTGTACAGATAGGTAGAACCGTCCGAAATTAGGATCAGGTACTTTCTGTCTGCCGATACACCGTCCTGCCGATCCAAGGCTTCCTTGCCCGCAAGAAGACCGGCATGGATATTGGTACCTCCGGAATATCTGGTTTCCATAGCATTCTTAATAGCATCATAGTTATTGGAAAGGTCATACCAATCAGACTTGTAAGCCTGCCGTTTGAACTTGACAACACATACATTCACAGCTGCACCGCTGTTCTCCGTGGCAGTTTTCAGTTCATTCAAAAGTGCAAGAGAATTTTGCACTACCGCCGTATCTGCAGAAGAAGAGCCATCCAATACGAAAACGACATCGCTGTTGAGATTTTCCTCCGCACTTGGAAGCGAGAGCGTAACAGTAGATTCGTTATTTTCGTTCAATGCCGTTGCAACTTTGGAGCGAGAAATATCCCATTCCGGTTTTTCGGCAGCAAATACGCTTGGTGTGATTGAAAGCGCCAACATCAACGCCAACAAACACGAGAGAATCCTTTTCATTTTCCTTTTCATTGTACTTCAGGCACACGCTCCCAATTCTTCATAAGAGCCGAGCCCATTCCCTCCTTTTTAATTTTGATAAAGTGTACCTTTGCAAAGGTACACTTTCCCAAATTATTGATTCGTTTAATTTAAGTGATGTTTTCAAATTTCCGAGCTTTCTCATAGAATGTTCCAACAGACATATTACAATTTTCTTTCGTCAGAAGACGCCATTGTTGTTGAATTTCTTCATAATTTCTGCCCAATCGGTCAATGCTCTTGACATAGAGCAAATCGCCTTTTTTTAGTTTTCTCAGCAGTTTCTTGTACTGTGGTCTGTTAAAATCCTTGCCAGATTGTTTGTCCAGAAAAATCATTTTCCCTGTTAATCCAACTTCTTTTAATGCGATTAGTTGACGGTTCTCATTCTGTTCCCGACGACTGACACGGACATATCCATAAGTGTTCATATATCCAATTTCTCCTTTCATCACAATGATATAAGCATAAAAATAGCAGGAACAGCACTTTTGCCATTCCTGCTATTTTCGTTGCGATTGACTTTATTACATCAACGACGCGCTTTAACCACTTCGACTATACTCCCGACTTTATACTTCTTGATTACTTCCCGAAAAAGGAAAGCCGCCGTCGCTTGACAGCAGCCTTTCAGTAAATATTTGTTATGCGTAGATCAAATCATTTGAAATAATCTCCATAGCAGTACTGCGGATGTTGTTCATACTCTGCACCCACAGCATTTGGTTTTCCGCTGGTTAGCAGATTGATGTAACGCACCCTGTGGTGGTTTTTCAGATACCTACGATGCCGTTGTCCCCATATGCCGATATGTACTTCGCCTTCCTCCGGCAGTTTCAGGCAGGGCAGATATTTGCGGGCTACTTATAATCCTTTTACAAACTCAACTGTATTTTTTATATCTTCCTCATCCGGATGTCCTTTTGCGATACCACCTACCAGTTTAAATGGACCAAATGTGTCATAACCCTTGCATCCGAATTTTCCTATCACTTTAGAACGCTTCTCGTCCAAAATCTGCTCTATGGATTTATAATTCGCACTTCCACCATAAGTACAGATCAGAAATACCTTTTTATCGTCCGGTAGATTCTTCTCTGCAAATCCCAATATTGACTGATGAAATTTTGAAAAATAGATTCCTGATGCAAATCCAATCATATCATAACTGTTCAGATCTGCATTTGGCTGTTTTACAGCATCAATCAAATCGACCTGGCACTCTTCTGCTATGCCCTTTACTAATTTTTCTGTATTTCCATGATGTACAGATGCATATACGATTGCTTTTCTCATTTGTTTTCCTTTCTGCCTGTCTCCATTGTTTTAGTATTCTTTTGAAATTTCTCCTGTACCATCATGAGCATTTTTTCAAAAGACTGTGCAAACCTTACATCATCTTCTTCTGTTCGTTTTTTCGGTCCCTTGATATGATTCTTATGGGAACTTCTTCTGGCTTTTTTATTCAAATGACGTTCCATAAGCATCTGATCAATATTGTCATTCGTGTACCATTTGCCCGATTGATGAATGGCATAAGCACCTTTTCCCAGTGCCATTGCTGCAACACCATAGTCCTGTGATACGACAATATCTCCTTTATGGCAGATACTGATCAGTTTATAATCTACTGCATCTGCTCCTGCCCCTACTACAATCACTTCGCTATAAGCCGATGACAGAACATGATTCGTATCACACAACAACGTTACCGGAATACTATTTTCTTTTGCAATCTTTTCAATGATTGCAACCACTGGGCAGGCATCTGCATCAACAAATATTTGCATCTTTCTATTCCTCCTCTGAACCATTATAAGAATAATCTCTGCTGTTCGTATTCTGCCTCTCGCTTCAGCTGAACCGGTTTCTGATGCAGAATCTGTTCCATTTTCCTGTCATCAAACCAATCTTCCAATCAATATTTACTTGTAAACTCTTCATAGAAAATATCTTCTTCCTCAGCTGTTGTATCCTTATCAATAAATTCCTGTAGATCTCTTTTCATGTTATCAAATACTTCCTGACTATGACTTTTATCATAAAAAATTGTATGCATCATACTTCCATATACACCACATGTAATTGCATCATACCTTTCACATCTTTCCAAGGTTATCCTGCACGATTCTTTATATTCCTCATCTGCAATAATCGTACCGCCCTCACTTCCAATCGAATCAGGCTTATATATGTCATTCCACATATCCATCTTGCTCCTATACTCTAAGAATTTCATTCGTAAACTTAAACAAAGTCACATTCAATTCTCATTCGATTCGCAATAACATTAGTTTCATTTTGTTTCATCGCTTTCAATATCTTTAAGTGTAATACCGTCTGCATTTTTCCAGCTTGTCAATCCGTTAGCACTCTTACCTACCACAAACATTGCTGCACCAGATGGACTTGAAAACAAAACATCCTCCTGTAGAATACCCTCTACAATATTAGCTTTACTTCTCTTTTCTTTAATACCTGCTGAGATTGTCTCATCATCCTCTGGAGCAATATGACTTCCGTTTAGCACTACGAAACCTTCAGATGTACGAATACCATCAGCTTCTATCTTTCCTATTCCCTTCACCGTTCTCTCTAAGTGCAACTTTATTTCTTCTTTTTCAATTTCGTTACCATCATTTTCTTCTATAGTTGCTGGTTTATTGACAGGTTCCAATACTTTGTATCCTAAAACACTTATCAAAATTCTCACATTATCAATAAACTCTTCCATGACTGCTATTTGCGATTCCTTCATCACCGTATTTCGATATGTGTTTTTTGTAAGCACCAGATACCGTTTACACTGTCTTGCAATATCTACAAATCGATTTTCAAGATAACGAATCAATGCCTTGTTCAGGTCTCTCCCTATAAAAATCACTGCCGTGGTCCAATAATATTTCTCTTTTTCAGCTTGATAGTCTCGCAAATGTTGCAACAAACGTTCTTTTACATTTTCCGCTTCTCCGATATATACTGAATCTGTTCCATCATCTTCTTTGCAAAAGAGGAAATATACTCCCGCTTGAGCAATATCCTCTCTATAGCACGAAGACACTTCAATTCTTGGTATCTTAATTGCTTTTCCATTCCAATTTGACAGCTCCGCTATAGTCAAGCTATCCGCTGTTCCATTGACCAAAAACAGCTCTATAGACTTTCCATACGCCATTGCTATTCCTCCCTCGTTCTATCCTTTGTTTAACACCTACTCAGCATACTTTTCAATCCAATTTTCGCCATCATATTCGTTAATCTGTTTTTCTAATCTTGCAAGATAATCTTGCAACCTGCTATCCTCTTCACTGGCATACCAGACATTCGCTCGTCCAAAACCATAAGCCCAACCACTTGATTTTCTTGGAACTTCCCATTGAACTTTTCTTGCTCTGGTACCTGTAGGGAGCAAAACACAATCTGACGATTTGGCTATTGCATTGTAATATTGTATATCTTCAGGAGCAAACACTGCCTCTTGATAATGCCTGTAAACAGCAGCATGCTTGTACCAGCCAATAACTGTTGTAAACTTATGTGCCGGATGTTTTGCACAATACACAACAAGCACATCATCTACTGATTCTTCTTTTTTTAATAGCTCACACCCCGCAATATTCTCAATTCGCATTTGATTAACATCTTTCCCATTATGTGATTTTGTTTCGAAAAATCCCAGACAATATAAACCTTCCCTGCCCTCCATATTCACCGGTGTAAAATTATATTTTTCATGTGCATCTCCTGTCTCATCAACATAGCTTCCACCATTTAACGGAGTATCCTTTCCATCTTCATTTCCTCGATACTCCTTCATCCACGCTATGTTACAAAAAAGTATTCTCATCACATCAACCTTCTTTTCCCTTTGAAAATGGACTCAAGTCGATAAACAGTTTCTTCAATCCGCTTGTGTCCTTGAATTCCTTGAATAAATACTCCAGAAGTTCTTCCTGCCTTCTATTATAACATTCAATCATTTTTTACGCACTAAAAAAGGATGTAGGAATCAACTTCCCACACTCTCATTAGTATCCTATCATTTGTCGCTTCCAAACATATGGAATCGACAAATCAAAACTTTCCGGTAATCATCTAAAATCCCTCGAATTTCCTTTCGATTCGGAGGATTTTTTCATGCAATTTTTTCAAAAGCGATCTGAAGATAATCTAAACTAAAATTAGTCAATTCTTACCCGTTTTTTATTTTTCAAAAAAGCCTCCATTTTCCTTATAAAACGGTTGCTTTTTCTCTAAACTATAGTATAATAAACCTTGTCGTGTGTATAGAAATACTAAACTCTAGGTTTATTTTTATTTTTACAAACAATTTACAGAAAGGAGTTATTTATGAACATCGGACAGAAAGTAAGGGAGCTCCGTATTGCGAAAAATCTTACCCAGGAAGAACTTGCAGACCGGAGTGAGCTTTCGAAGGGATTCATTTCCCAGCTGGAACGGGATCTTACTTCTCCTTCTATCGCCACACTGGTTGATATTCTGCAGTGTCTCGGCACCAATCTGAATGAATTTTTCAGCGATGACGAGGAAGAACAGGTTGTCTTCGGTGATGAGGATTATTTTGAAAAAAAGGATACTGATCTGAAGAATACGATTGAATGGATCATTCCAAATGCCCAGCGCAATATGATGGAACCGATCCGTCTTACCCTGGCTCCGGGCGGTGCAACCTACCCGGATCTTCCACACGAAGGTGAGGAATTCGGATACGTGCTTCAGGGTTCCGTCAAAATCCACGTAGGCAATAAGGTCTACAAAGCTAAAAAGGGAGAATCCTTTTATTTTACTCCCCACGCAAAGCATTATATAGAAGCATCGTCTTCTTCCGGGGCACGCCTGATCTGGGTCAGCACTCCCCCAAGTTTTTAAGTACACAGGAGGATTATACATATGCCAAACAAACTGATTGACATTGTTGGTGTTTCCAAATCATATGGAGACAATCTGGTTCTGGACGACCTGAACCTTTATATCAGAGAAAATGAATTTCTCACACTTTTAGGACCTAGCGGCTGCGGAAAGACAACGCTTCTGCGTATCCTCGGCGGATTCGAAAATCCGGACTCCGGAAAAGTAATTTTCGATGGAAAGGACATTACATCCCTTGCACCGAATAAACGACAGCTCAACACTGTTTTCCAGAAATATGCGCTTTTCACCCATATGACCATTGCTGAAAATATTGCTTTTGGTCTGAAGATCAAAGGGAAATCAAAATCTTACATCGATGATAAAATTCATTATGCATTAAAACTGGTCAATCTGGAAGGTTACCAGAACCGTTATCCGGATTCTTTAAGTGGGGGGCAGCAGCAGCGTATTGCCATCGCCCGCGCCATTGTAAATGAACCAAAAGTTCTTCTTCTGGATGAACCTCTCGGTGCCCTGGATTTAAAGCTCCGTCAGGACATGCAGTATGAACTGATCCGTTTAAAAAATGAGCTGGGAATTACATTTATCTACGTTACCCACGATCAGGAAGAAGCCCTCACCATGTCTGACACGATTGTTGTCATGAATCAGGGATACATCCAGCAGATCGGTACACCGGAAGATATCTACAACGAACCGGAAAATGCTTTCGTAGCCGACTTCATTGGCGATAGCAACATTTTCAATGCCATCATGGTACGCGATAAGCTGGTCAATATTGTCGGTGCCGAATTCCCGTGTGTGGATACCGGATTCGGAACCAACAAACCGGTCGATGCGGTCATCCGTCCGGAGGACATCGATCTTGTAAAACCAGAAGAAGGCACATTAAAGGGTGTCGTTACCCATCTGATTTTCAAAGGAGTCCACTATGAAATGGAAGTCCTTGCCAACAACTATGAATGGCTGGTACACAGCACCGATATGTTCCCGGTTGGCACTGAGGTTGGAATCCATGTTGACCCGTTTGATATTCAGATCATGAAAAAACCGGAATCTGAAGATGAGGAGGCTGCAGGAATTGAAGAATAGCAAACGTCTCCTGGCTGGGCCATACCTTTTCTGGGCAGTTTCTTTCATTATCATTCCTCTGATCATGATCTTCTATTATGGTCTGACTGACAATGACGGAAAATTCACCTGGATGAACCTTGCCAAAATCACAACACCTGAGAATTTAAAGGCTCTGGGGCTTGCACTTCTGCTTGCATTTGTCAGCACAGTGATCTGCCTGATCCTTGCCTATCCTCTGGCAATGATCCTTGTCGGAAGAAATGTAAACCAGTCCAGCTTCGTAGTACTTGTTTTCATCCTTCCGATGTGGATGAACTTTCTGCTCAGAACTCTTGCATGGCAGAACCTCCTGGAGAAAAACGGTGTCATCAACTCCGTTCTCCATTTCTTCGGGCTGCCTTCATGGAACATTATCAACACACCGACAGCGATCATCCTCGGTATGGTCTACAACTTCCTGCCGTTCATGGTGCTGCCGATTTACAATGTACTTGTAAAGATTGACAAAGATGTTATTTCCGCAGCCAGAGATCTCGGTGCCGGAAATATCCAGACATTTACCAAGATCATCCTTCCGCTTAGTGTTCCGGGTATCATCAGTGGAATCACTATGGTATTTGTACCTGCACTTACAACCTTCGTCATTTCCAACCTCCTCGGTGGAAGCAAGATCCTTCTGATCGGAAATGTCATCGAACAGGAATTCCAGCAGGGAAGCAACTGGCATGTAGGAAGTGGACTTTCACTTGTCCTGATGATCTTCATCATTGCAAGTATGGTTCTGATCGCCAAATACGATAAAGACGGGGAGGGCACAGCATTCTAATGAAAAAGAAATTACAGAATTTATATTTACTGCTGATCGTGATCTTCCTCTATGCTCCGATCATGACACTGATGGTTCTGTCCTTTAACAGTTCCAGAACCCGTGCCAAATGGGGCGGATTTACCGGAAAATGGTATGTATCCCTTTTCCAGGATGAAGCGATCATGAGCACCTTATACAACACCCTGATCATCGCACTTCTTTCTGCGCTGATTGCAACCGTGATCGGAACTTTGGCTTCCATTGGAATCCAGAGTATGAACCGCAAGTTCCGTACCTTTATGCTGGGTGTCACCAACATTCCGATGCTGAACGCAGATATTGTGACTGGTGTATCTATGATGCTGCTGTTCATCGCATTCCGTATGACCATGGGATTTTCGACAATCCTGATTGCACATATAACCTTTAATATCCCATACGTCATTTTAAGCGTCATGCCAAAACTAAAGCAGACCAACCGGCGGACCTATGAAGCTGCACTAGATCTGGGTGCTTCCCCGATCTACGCTTTTTTCAAAGTCGTATTTCCGGATATCCTTCCAGGAATTCTTTCCGGTTTCCTGCTTGCATTTACCATGTCGCTGGATGATTTTGTGATCACCCACTTTACCAAAGGACCTGGAATCGATACCCTGTCCACCAAAATTTACAGTGAAGTACGAAAAGGAATCCGTCCGGAAATTTACGCACTCTCAACGATCATGTTTGTAACGGTGCTCTTCCTTCTCTTCCTGATCAATTTAAAACCGGAAAAAGAAGTTCACGAAAAAGACGGCACGATCCGCAAGCCATCCCGTGCACGCCACACGATGCGTCTCGTCGTAACACGTGTCGTACCGGCACTGCTCGTGATCGTCATTACAGCCGGAGGATTTTTCTACAATTCAAAGACAAAGATTTCTGGATCCGAAAAGGTAATTGTCTACAACTGGGGCGAATATCTGGATCCGGATGTTCTGGATATCTTTGAAGAAGAAACCGGTATCCAGGTAGTTTATGAAGAATACGAAACCAATGAGATCATGTACCCGAAGGTGCAGTCCGGCGCCATTTCCTACGATGTGGTCTGCCCTTCTGACTATATGATCCAGCGTATGATCGAGAATGATCTCCTCGCCGAGATCAACTGGGATAATATTCCGAATATCAAAAATATTGGACAGACTTACATGGATCAGTCCAAAGCATTTGATCCAGAAAATAAATACTCTGTTCCTTATTGCTGGGGAACTGTCGGGATCCTTTACAACAAAACCATGGTAGACGAACCAATTGATTCCTGGTCTGTTCTCTGGGATCCAAAGTACAAGGACAGCATTCTGATGCAGGACAGCGTCCGCGATGCATTCGGTGTTACCTTAAAATATCTTGGATATTCCCTGAACTCAACCGACCTGGACGAGCTGAACGAAGCGAAGAATCTTCTGATCAGACAGAAACCACTGGTTCAGGCATACGTCGTTGACCAGGTGCGTGACAAGATGATCGGAAACGAAGCAGCCATCGGTGTTATTTACTCCGGTGAAGCCATTTACACACAGAAAGAAAATCCAAACCTGGAATACGTGATCCCGAAAGAAGGATCCAATATCTGGATCGACTCCTGGGTAATTCCGAAGAATGCAGAGCATAAGGAAAATGCAGAAAAGTTCATCAACTTCCTCTGCCGTCCGGACATCGCACTGAAGAACTTTGAGTACATCACCTACTCGACTCCAAATGAAGCAGCACGGGAACTGATTGAAGACGAGTCCATCCGCAACAGCAAGATTGCATTCCCGGATGCAAGCGAGCTCTCCGGATGTGAGACCTTCAAATTCCTTGGAGATAAAAACGATGCTGTCTACAATGAATTATGGCGGGAAGTGAAATCAAAGTAATGTGGGAAAGAATTCTGAATTATACAATAACCGAACAGAAAACTTCCAATATCCATGAGTTTTTAAAAGCTCATGGATATTCTTCTTCTCTGATCCGGGCAATCAAAGAAGATCCGGAAGGAATCCGTCTGAACGGGGAACCAGTACTGGCACGCACCCTTCTTACTCCCGGCGACCAGCTTGCTATCCGGATTACCGAAACAAAATTCTCCGAAAATATTGTTCCGTCAGATCTGCCTCTTTCGATCGTATATGAAGATCCGGACCTGCTGGTCATCAATAAACCTGCCGGAATGCCAATTCACCCTTCCCAGGGAAATTATGACAACACACTTGCCAATGCCTGTGCATGGTATTTCAAAGAGAAAGGCGAGCCTTTTGTCTACCGCTGCATTAACCGGCTTGACCGGGACACCACCGGTCTTCTGATCATTGCCCGGCATCTTTACAGTGCCTCTCTCCTCTCTGCCATGATGGCACGCCGGGAAATCCACCGGGAATATCTGGCACTTGCCACGGGAATCGTCCCGGAAGACGGAATCATCACTGCTCCAATTGCCAGAAAAGAGGGTTCTACCATCGAGCGCATGGTCGATTTTAAACATGGTGAATATGCCTGCACCCATTACCGCAGGCTTTCCATCACAAATACAGATCCGGTCTACTCTCTGGTTGCCTTAAAGCTGGATACCGGACGCACTCATCAGATCCGGGTGCATATGAATTACATCGGTCATCCGCTTCCGGGAGATTTTCTCTATAATCCGGATTACAGCCATATCAGCCGTCAGGCACTGCACTCACATCATCTGCGTTTCCGGCATCCAATCACAGGAGAAGAAATGCATTTCACAGCGCCTGTGCCTGAAGATATGTTACTCTGATAAATATATTTAAGTGATCCCCTTCCCCGGCACATAATACTCTTTTTATGGAAGAATTTCCCATATGCATTTTCCGGTCAAACAGAAGAAGAGCTCCTGAGAGAACAAAGGTATTCATTCTCCCAGAAGCTCTTCTTCTGTTTATTTCTTATTTCCGACGACGAATCACACTAAAAAAACAGCGGAACGGATTCAAACTGCCTCTATAATCTATATCGCTCTCTTACCATGTGACCAGCTTCAACATTCTACAAATCGAAACATCCGCCTCCAATAAATTCCCTCAAAATCGAATTCTGCGGAACATACTCACTTCCGATCCCCACAAAATAATCCAGGAATTTGAGCAGTCTCTTCGCTTCCTGATATTCGGCGCAGTCCTTCTCAATTCCGAACAGGATCGGTTCTGCATAAGCTTTCAGAACTGCCAGCTCATAAAGAAGAGCTGAATTGAACATCACATCCGCGTCTTCCTGATACGGGAAAATATTGTTCTCTTCCCCTCTTCTCACCGACTGCCACATAGCGATCGTCTGCTTTGCCGAAGTACCTCTGGTTCTTGCATCACGCACCATCCGGCGGATCAGACGTCCATCTGTTGATGCAATCCGGTTATGCTCATCGATATTCAGCTGGGTCAGTGCACTGATATAGATCTTGAATTTATTTTCTTTTGGCAGATCATGGGTCAACGCATCATTCAGACAATGAATGCCTTCGATCACCAGAATATCCTGCTCACCAAGCTGCATATAATGTCCGTTATATTCCCGTTTTCCGGTCTTGAAATTGAACGTCGGAAGCTCAATCCGTTCTCCTGCAAGCAGCTTTTTCAGATCGTGATTAAAAAGTTCCACATCCAGTGCTTCCAAACACTCATAATTCGGCTTTCCTTCTGCGTCCAGCGGTGTATCCACACGGTTCTTAAAGTAATCATCCACCGAAATCGGATGCGGGACCAGACCGCTTACCCGGAGCTGGATGGAAAGCCGTCTGGAAAATGTAGTCTTTCCTGACGAAGAAGGACCGGCAATCAAGACAAACTTTTTCTGCGGATTTCCTGCAATCTGCTCTGCGATCTGCGCAATCTTCTTCTCCTGCATTGCCTCCTGTACCAGAAGCAGTTCCTTTGGATTGGCGCTGCCGCCTGTCACATAATCATTCAGTGCCCCTACCGTCTCAATTCCAAGCATATCACCGCCACGCGTAGATTCCTTCAGCACATGGAACAGCTTATTCTGAGGCTGAAACGGAGGTATCTTTTCCGGTGCAGCTGCCTCCGGCATCTGCACTACAAATCCCTCATCATATAAATATAATTTAAAATATTTCAGATAGCCGGTTGATGGAACCATATAGCCGTAATAGTAGTCCTCAAATTCATTGATACTGTAAATATTGACTGTAGACACTCTGCGATACCGGAACAAACGCTCTTTATCCTTCATACCGTACTTTCGGAACATTTCAACCGCTTCATCGGTATGAACCGATCTCTTCCGGATTGAAAGATCCATATCTGCCATTTCATGCATCCGTTCTTCAATCCTTGCAAGCAGTTCCTGATCCAGCTTCTGATCTCCTTTTATTGTACAATAATACCCTTTATCTACAGAAAAATGGATTCTCACCTGTTCTATCTTATCGTGTCCGATTGTATCATATACTGCCTTCACCAGCAGAAAACTTACACCACGGCGATAGGTAAGATTTCCAATTGTCTCGCCTGTCGTCACAAAATGGAGCGCACAGTCCTTTTTCAGCTTCTTTCCAAGCTCCTGAAGCTTTCCATTTACATATACAAGAACAATATCATGTGGGTATCTTTCCTGATATTCCCCGGCAATCTGCAGATATGTGGTTCCTGCCGGAAAACTTCTCTCTTCCCCGTCAATCTGTACTTTGTACATCTGCTGTTCCATATTTACCGCCTTCTTTCTGCCTTACGGCGCTTTGACAAATCTATCTGTTTTCTCCCCGCTCCCAAACACCTTACGTCAAAACCCAGAATGGCTGCCGGATCTTTGCTGTCCGGATCTCTGCCTCTGGAAATTTCTCCCGGCAAAAATGTTCCATATCTGCAATAAAGATATGCTCCACGCCATAGTGTCCGGCATCAATTACTGCCATTTTTTGCGCAACCGCATCAATCCCCTCATGGTGATCAATGTCACCTGTCACCAGTACATCCACACCTTTTTCCAAAGATACGGAAATTGCGCTCTTCCCGGAGCCCGGAAAAACACCAAGGCGATGTACCTGCATATCCGGCTCTCCAAAAATTTTCACATTCGGAAGATCAAATGCTTTTTTTACCATTTCCGCACAGGATTTTAAATCCATCGGCTGTGCCAGATCAGCAACTCTTCCGATTCCAACCGGAACTTCGCCGGATTCTGACTGCATGCTTCCCGTCACTTCCAGAACCTCCGGTTCACTCAGTTCAAGTACCTTCCCAGCAAGCTCTGCCATTCCCATTACATCATAATTGGTATGCATCGCATAGTAAGAAATGTCATCCCGGATCAACTTCAGTACTCTTCTGCCAATAAAATCCTCGTCATTGATCTTTTTCATTGCTTTAAAGATCATCGGATGATGTGTGATCAGCATATCCGCGCCCCAGTCTGCTGCTTCTTCGATCACTTCATCCGTCGCATCCAGTGCAAGATAGATCCGCTTTACTTCTTTATCGCTTCTTCCGACCTGCAGTCCTACATTATCCCACTCCATAGCATAGTGCTTTGGAAAACGTGCTTCTATTTCTTTTATAATTTCTCTGCAAATCATCATTTTCCTCCTAAAAATACCGGTCAAGCAGGTCTTCTGCTCTCTTTATCATATGCAGAACCTCTGCACTTCTCTCCTTCGTGCGTTCACTCTCCTGCACCCGAAGCTTTTCATACACGCCCTGATTCACAGACAGTTCCTTTTTCAGATATTCTCCCATCACCGGGTGACCCTTCTCTAATAAATATTTTCCATATTCAAGCTCTTCTTCTGCTGCCGGAACACCTTCCACATAAAGACCTTTCTGCTCTGTCGGGATCACCTTCATCATCGGATAGTATTTGCCATCCTCTTCCACCATGTCCTCTGCAACGATACGAAATCTATGTTCTTCCAGATAACGGCGGACTTTCGCAAGCTCTGACTGCGGCTGCAGGATCAGTTCCTTTAAGCTTCTGGTTTTTGCCGGATCCTCATTCAAAATATGTATGACAAGACCGCCGCCCATTCCGGCGGCGATCATTGTGTCAGCTTCTTCCATTTTCAAATTCACCAGACCATCAGAAAGACGGGTAACGATCTTCCCATCCAGTCCATGTTCAAGGATATGTGTATCCGCTCTCTCTAATGGTCCTTTGTTAATATCCATGGCAATTGCGGATGGAACCAGCCCGTTCTGTGTCAGATAGATTGGGATGTAAGCGTGATCTGTTCCCACATCCGCAAGACGCATTCCCGGTGTGACAAGATCCGCCACTGCCTGTAATCTTTTTGATAATTCAGCCATCTTCTTAATCCAAATAATCTCTTAATTTTCTGCTGCGACTTGGATGACAAAGCTTGCGGAGTGCTTTTGCTTCAATCTGACGGATACGCTCACGGGTGACATCGAACTCTTTTCCGACCTCTTCCAGTGTACGTGCTCTTCCATCACTCATACCAAAACGCAAGCGGAGAACCTTCTGCTCTCTCTCTGTCAGTGTACTTAAAACTTCATCCAGCTGTTCTTTCAGAAGTGTCTGCGCTGCAGCTTCTGCCGGAACAGGTACATTGTCATCCTGGATAAAGTCGCCCAGGTGGCTGTCCTCTTCCTCACCGATCGGAGTCTCAAGAGAAACCGGTTCCTGGGAAATCTTTAAGATTTCACGCACACGGTCTACCGGCATGTCCAACTCTGCAGCGATCTCTTCCGGCGTAGGTTCACGTCCAAGCTCCTGCAGTAACTGTCTGGATACACGGATCAGTTTGTTGATCGTCTCTACCATATGAACCGGTATACGGATGGTTCTCGCCTGGTCAGCAATCGCACGTGTGATTGCCTGACGGATCCACCATGTTGCATAGGTACTGAACTTAAATCCCTTCTGATAATCAAACTTCTCTACCGCTTTGATAAGTCCAAGGTTTCCTTCCTGTATAAGATCCAGAAACAGCATACCACGTCCCACGTAACGCTTTGCAATGCTGACTACCAGTCGCAGGTTGGCTTCTGCAAGACGCTTTTTCGCTTCTTCATCACCATCTGCCATTCTCTTTGCCAGCTCAATCTCTTCTTCTGCTGAAAGAAGCGGAACCTTACCGATCTCCTTCAGATACATACGGACCGGATCTTCGATGCTGATTCCGTCCGGAACAGACAGGTCGATCTTCTCCATATCCACTTCGTCTTCATCCGAAAGCATGATCTCCAGATCATCATCATCCACATTGGAGTCATCATTCATCTGAAGCACATCGATCCCATTGGCCTCCAGGTACTCAAATACCTTGTCCATCTGTGTCGGTTCCAGCTCCATATCCCGGAATGCATCATTGATTTCCTGGATTTCAAGAATGTTCTTCTTTTTCTTCGCAAGGGCAACCAGATTTTTTAATTTTTCCTGAAACTTTACTACGTTCTCTTCCATGTAGTGTCCTTCCTCTCATCGCTTGTTTATATTCTATCCCTAATTAATGGAAATATGCAGTTTATGAAGGTCCTGCACTGCCTTCTTCGCACTCATAAGCCTTTGCAGCCCCTGAATGTCTGTCGGATCCAGATTCCGGGTTGCGGTTTCGATACTGTACTCCTTTACCCGGAGAATCGTCTCCTTGATCGCTTTTTCCTGCTCTCCCGCAGTCGTCAGCTCTTTGATTCTCGTATTGAAAAGTGCTGCCACCGCGCGGTGTTCCTCTTCCTCTGTAAAATAATTCATGATCTGCGCAGGATTCAGTTCTCCTTTTGCATGCTGTTCATACAGAAGTTCAGCAACTTTCCGGTACAGCTCCACCGTAAAATCCTCCGGCGTAACATAACGGCTTACCTGATCAAACAGCTCTTCCCTGTCGATCAGCCAGGTAAGCAGAATCTTCTGTGACCGGATATGACCATCCTCTTTTGGCGTTTCCTGGCGGATCGTCTGTCTTGGCTTTGTGGCCGGAGCTGCCATTCCGCTCTGGACTGCTACCTTGACAACCAGCTTCTTAAGTTCTTCGTAGCCGACGTGATAAGTCTTTGCCACCGCTTCTATGTAATTATCACGTTCAATTTCTTCTTCAAAACGTGCCAGCCTTCTCGCCGCTTCTCTGAGGAATTCCGTCTTTCCTTCCGGTGCATTCAGGTCATAACCTTTTTCCAGCATCTCAAGACCGAACATAAAGCTGTTCCTTGCTTTCCTGATCCGCTCTTCAAATGCCTCAGCTCCAAGATTCTTGATGAATTCATCCGGATCCTTGTACGGTTCCATCCGGATCACGCGGGTCGTCACACCGGCCTCCCGAAGGATCGGAGCTGCCCGGAGTGCCGCTTTAGTTCCGGCTTCATCACTGTCATAGGTCAGATAGACTTCATTCACATACCGTTTGATCAATGCTGCATGTCCTGCTGTAAGTGCAGTTCCAAGTGATGCAACTGCATTGGTAAATCCCGCCTGATGGAGCGAAATTACATCCATATAGCCTTCACATACAATAAAATACGGCTTTCTTGATGTTCTCGCCCGGTGAAGTCCGTACAGATTCCGGCTCTTATCAAAGATCAGAGTCTCCGGTGAGTTCAGGTACTTTGGCTTCCCGTCGCCCATCACACGCCCGCCAAATCCGATCACACGGTTATTCACATCCATAATCGGAAACATGACACGGTTCCAGAATTTGTCGTAAACTCCGTGCTTTTCATCGACATTTACCAGACCGGCTTTGATGATCATCTCTTCACTATAACCCTTCATCTTCAGGTATCGAAACAGATCATCACTGTATTTGCTGGAATATCCAAGTCCAAATGCGGTGATCGTCTCCTGGCTCAACTGACGGTTCTGCAGATATTCTCTTGCCTGCCTTCCGCCCTCCGTCTTCAGCTGCGCATAATAATACTTGGCCGCCAGCTTGTTCATCTCAAGCAGCGCACTTCTCGTATCTGCTCTTTCTTTCGCTTCTTTTGAATATTCCTCTTGCGGAAGCTCCACACCGGCACGCTGTGCCAGAAACTTGAGTGCTTCTACAAAAGAATAATTCTCATACTCCATAATGAAGGTAAATACATTTCCTCCCGCTCCGCAGCCAAAGCAGTAATACATCTGCTTATCCCTGCTCACAGAAAAAGAAGGAGATTTCTCACTGTGAAACGGGCAAAGTCCGAAATACGAACTCCCCTGCTTCTTCAGCTTCACATATCCGGAAATCACATCTACGATATCATTTTTCGATCTTACTTCTTCTATAATCTCATCTGAATAATACATTATGTCCTACACCTTCCTGGCAGGGTTCACGCACCTTGCGCAACCCCTACATAATATATATTCGACAAAACTTTTTTATTTCCTTTAAAATTTCCAAGATTGTGGAATAAAAATTTCTTCAAACTTTTTTACGGCAAAATTATCCGTCATTCCTGCTATGTAATCACACACTGCGATCTCCGGCATTTCCCCCTTCTGCAGCTGTTTCAGATACTGCTCCGGCATCTTTTCCATGTGCGTTTCATAATAAGAATACAGATCTTCGACCATTCGGATTGCTTTGTCCTCTTCGCCCTTTGCAAGCGGATTCTCATAAACATGGGTAAACATATATGCCCGCAGCTCCATCAATGCTTCACGGACTTCCTCTGACATGCAGATCTTCGGTTTGTCCATGCTGTTTACGATCACATCATGGGTAAGTGTGTTCAAACGCTCTCTTTTACTGTTGCCCAGAACTTTTCGCAGCTCTTTGGGCAGTTCCTCTTCATTCATGATCCCCGCCCTTACTGCGTCATCAATATCATGGTTCACATAAGCAATCTTATCAGACAGTCTGACGATCTGCCCTTCCAGTGTCGCAGGCATTCCCGCACTTTTGTGGTTTCGGATTCCATCGATCACTTCCCAGGTCAGGTTCAGTCCCTCCCCCTGTTTCTCCAACACCTCTACTACACGGACACTTTGTTCATTGTGTTTAAATCCACACGGACACACATTGTTCAGAGCTCTCTCTCCTGCATGCCCAAACGGAGTATGCCCAAGATCATGCCCCAGTGCAATTGCCTCCACCAGATCTTCGTTCAGCCTGAGCGCCTTTCCGATCGTCCGGGCGTTTTGCGATACTTCCAGCGTATGCGTCAGCCGTGTCCTGTAATGGTCTCCGATTGGTAGGAGAAAAACCTGCGTCTTCTGCTTCATGCGCCGGAATGCCTTACTGTGCAGGATCCGATCTCTGTCCCTCTGAAAAACCGGTCGGATGTCACACTGTGGCTCATTTCTCTTTCTCCCCCGGGAAGCCATGCTTAATGTGGCACAGGGGCTTAGATATTCCTTTTCTCTTTCTTCCATCTGTTCCCTGATTGTCATTTTTTATTTTCTCTCTTCTTTCAGTCGTTTCTCGATTGCTTCTGTCACGCATTCCAGAACTTTAATACGTGCATAGTATTTATCATTTCCTTCCACTACGATCCACGGTGCATGTGGCATAGAAGTCTTTTCCAGCATTTCTTCTACCGCCACCTCATACTGATCCCATTTTTCCCGGTTTCTCCAGTCTTCATCGGTGATCTTCCACTGTTTTTTCGGATTTTCCTGTCTGGCTTTAAACCTTCTCGCCTGCTCATCCTTGTCAATCTGCATCCAGAATTTCAGCACGATTGCTCCTGCATTTACCAGATCCTGCTCCATGGCATTGATTTCCCCATAAGCTCTCTTCCATTCTTTTTCGGTGCAAAATCCTTCAATCCTCTCTACCATCACTCTTCCGTACCAGGTTCTGTCAAATATCGCAATATGACCGGCTTTCGGCATTGCACGCCAGAAACGCCACAGATAATGATGTGCTTTCTCTGTATCACTCGGTGACGCTGTCGGATTCACCACATATCCCCTCGGATCCATATGTGAAGTCAGACGTTTGATCGCACCACCTTTTCCTCCGGCATCCCACCCCTCAAAGCCAAGGACAACCGGGATTCTCCTGCGATAAAGCTCTCCATGCAGATGTTCCATCTTTTTCTGAAGCGCTTTTAAGCGTTCCTCATAAACCTCTTTTGGCATGGATTTGGAAAGATCCGTCTCTGCCAGAATGGATTCTGCTGTTTCCCTTTTCATTTCCGTTTTCTTTTCCAGACTGCCTTTTTCTTCCAGTTCCTTTCTTGCGACTACTTCTTCCATTGCCTGGATCACCGCCTGATAAACAGCCACTTTGGCTTCTTTCTTCTTTGTAGCATTGATCACTGTCCACGGTGCGTAATCTGCATCCGTTTTCCGCAGCATCTCTTCATTGATTGCTTTATACTCTTTAAAATCATGGTTCCGCTTCAGATCGCCTTTGCTTACCCGCCATGCAGTATCCTTGGAAGCAAGCAGTTTCTCAAAGCGCTTTTTCTGTTCTTTCCGGTCAATCTTTAAAAACAGTTTGATGATCACCATTCCATCATCTGTCAGCTGTTTTTCAAACGCACGGATCGATGCAAAATCCTTTTCCAGCTCTTTTTCCGGTGTTTTTCCTTCAAAACGTTCAATCATAACTCTCCGGTACCAGCTGGTATCAAAAATCGCAATTCTTCCCTTTTCCGGGATCTTCGTCCAGAAACGCCACATAAAAGGATGCATCCATTCCTCTTCCGTTTCATTTTTTACCGCATATACTTTAAAGCCTCTTGGATCGAGTGCCTGGATCAGATTACCAATCTGAAGCCCTTTTCCTGCTGCTCCATAACCCTCAAACGCGATCATCACCGGGATTTTTTTCTCCCTGCACACTCTTTGCAGTTCTCCAAGCTGCTCTCCCAGTTCTTTTATATCCTTCATTTTTATATTTTTCTCCATAAAATGCCTCCATTTCACCAGTTTCTGCTCTTATTATCCCCAAATTCATTGATAAAACGCGCATTTAACGCATACAATTATATATCATATTACTATATTTTCTCATAATAAGAAAGTAAATTTGTAAAATCATTGAATTATTTATCTTTTCGATATTTTTTGTAATATATTGCGAATTAAAATTTCTTTTAATTTTTTGTTGACTTTGCGTTTGGAATATAGTATTATAGCTTTTGTCAGCGGCGAGCAGTTAAAAACAAAGCTCACTGAGTGATATGCGGAAGTGTCGGAACTGGCAGACGAGCAAGACTAAGGATCTTGTAGGCATTGCGCCTGTGTGGGTTCAAGTCCCATCTTCCGCATTCGGATTTATCCGAATCCGGTAATTAAATATTTTTGTGCGGAAGTGTCGGAACTGGCAGACGAGCAAGACTAAGGATCTTGTAAGCATTGCGCTTGTGTGGGTTCAAGTCCCATCTTCCGCATTATAAAAAGGAATCTCTGATTTTATCAGAGGTTCCTTTTTATAGTACCGAAGCGTGACCTGAACCCATGGTTCAGGTCTTCGCTCCGCTACGGTCGGCGCAGGGCATTCGTCCACCGGACGAATTGCGCCCCATCTTCCGCTTCCTTACCGTAAAATTATCTCTGTTTTTTATCAGAGGTTTTCTTTTTATAGTACCAAAACGTGACCTGAACCCATGGTTCAGGTCTTCGCTTCGCTACGGTCGGCGCAGGGCATTCGTCCACTGGACGAACCTGGCCCCATCTTCCGCTTCCTTACCATTTATGCCTTTTTTTATTTACAAGATACAATACAATTCCACCTGCTACGATCACCATGGAGATCCACTGGGAGGTTGAGAACATCCAAGCTCCCCCTCTGTTATCATTTCTCAAAAACTCAACAAGAAATCTTCCCACACCATACAGCAGCATATATAAAAAGCCTACGTTTCCCGGTGTACCGTCTTTTTTATTCTTCCTATAATATAGAAGTAACACGATCATGATCAGGAAATCGCCCGCCGACGAAATAAGCTGTGTCGGGATCAGTTTTACACCTGCCGGAGCAAGCCCACCTTCCGGGAAGACCACACCAAATCTGGAGGTTGTCTCCCTTCCATAGCAGCATCCTGCAAGAAAACATCCGATTCTTCCAAATCCCTGTGCCATCGAAATACTTGCCACAGCGAGATCAAAATATTCCAGAAAATAAAGCTTCTTGATTCTGCAATATACAATTGCTGTCAGAAAACCGGCAATAATTCCACCATATACGACAAACCCTTCTGAACCGAGTACCGTCTTCGGATCCTTGATAAACGTCTTAAACTCCACGATCACATATAGAATTTTTGCACCTAAAAAACCGCCGATTACACCGTAAATTCCAATATCCACAATTGCTTCCTGATCCAGGCCATTCTTTTTTGCCCGATAAGAAGCCATTGCCACACAACAAAGGATACCGATTGCGATCATCAGTCCATATCCATGTATCGTAAACTTTCCTATTGAAAACAGATCAATTTTCACGCTTTTTTCTTCCTCCCTTTTATCAATCTATTTATCATTGTATGGATTATCCCTTCATTTGTCAATCTTATCCTTTTGGATACTATCTGCTATTTTGTTACTGTTCACAGTACCTGTGACCAGCAACGCATCTCGCCATTTTAAATCGCCTTTGGCGATGGGCGAGATGCCATTCAAGATAAAACGTGCATCCTCCGTGCCAATCAGCGTAGTGATTGACACGAGAGTGAACAGTAACGCTATTTTGCCTCTTATTAATCCAGCAATGGGGCATGATTCAGAGAATCACCCCCCACGTTTAGAGCTATCATTAAATTGTTCTGCCTTACAGAAGATTCTTCATACTCTTCAGCCCAATTGCCAGAGTTGAAGTATTGTGTAAAAGTGCTGATGTCGTCGGCTGGATCACACCGGTTACTCCAAGTACGATCAGACCGGAATTGAATCCAACGATAAAACGGTAATTACTTTGAATCCTCTTCATCAGCCTATTGCTGAGACGTCTTAAGGTCACGATCTGTCCAAGATCATCTGCGCCTACCGTAATATCTGCAATCTCACGCGCAATCTCTGCGCCATTGCTGATCGCAATTCCCACATCTGCCGCAGAAAGTGCCGGAGAATCATTGATACCATCGCCGATCATAATAACTTTTCTTCCGGCTGCTTTTTCTTTTTCTACAAATGCAGCCTTATCTTCCGGCAGTACTTCTGAATAATATTCATCCACACCGACACGCTTTGCGATCGCCGAAGCTGTACGGTCGCTATCACCTGTCATCATAACAATCTTTCCAAATCCTGTTTTCTTGAGCTCGGCAACTACTGTCTTCGCCTCTCCTCTCAATGGATCTTCAATACAGATCACTCCTGCAAGCTGATTCTCGATTGCAAGATACAGATGTGAATATTCTTCCGGAAGACTGTCAAATAACTCCTGTTTTCCTTCCGGAATTGTACATTTTTCATCTTCAAATACAAAATGAGAGCTTCCGATAATTACATTTTTATCATCAATCGTTGTAGAAATGCCATGTGCAACCACATACTCTACCTTGGAATGCATTTCCTCATGATCCAGATTTTTCTCTTTTGCTGCATTTACTACTGCTTTTGCCATAGAATGTGGAAAATGTTCTTCCAGACACGCCGCAATACGGAGTAGTTCATCCGGTGTTCTTCCATCAAAGGGAACCACATCCACCACGGTAGGTGTTGCTTTTGTAAGTGTACCAGTCTTGTCAAATACGATCGTATCTGCCTCTGCCACGGCTTCCAGATACTTTCCGCCCTTTACGGTAATATTGTAAAGGTTTGCTTCACGGATTGCAGACAGCACCGAAATCGGCATTGAAAGCTTAA
>ENA-ORSR01000820-ORSR01000820.1-human-gut-metagenome-genome-assembly--contig:-NODE-820-length-24734-cov-3.846793_pt1 | contig 24734 bp, 14 predicted proteins | sample MGYA00241901_ERZ509166 | MGnify/ENA primary metagenome ERZ509166 (study PRJEB26280, sample SAMEA2338860) | human gut metagenome | biome: human gut; feature: human-associated habitat; material: faeces... | reverse complement strand
TCCGCTATAATTATAATGTGTTTTTGTAGCCTCGCCGTATCTCGAAAAACAAGGAGCATCGACATGAAAATAAGTTATAAAAAACTGTGGGTACTGCTCATCCAGAGAGACATCTCAAAAGTAACTTTGCGCAAAGAGGTCGGGATTGCAGCTGGTACGATGAGCAAGCTCAACAAGGGCGAAGAAGTCGCTCTCCCTATTTTGCTACGCATCTGCGATTACCTTGATTGCGATATTGGGGACATCTGCGAAGCTGTACGCGAGGAAAAATAGTCCAGCAATCAAGGAGGTCAACAATCGAGATGGAACGAAAAGAATACAGTGCGGGCGCAGTGAAGTTATCCTTCTGGTTTATAGAGTTCCGCAAAGTGGTGGAGCTTCTTCATGAAGGAAAGAATGCCGAACAGATAAAATCCCTTGCCCTGAACGAGAACCTGTTTGCAGCCCCGACTACTCTCCGAGCCAATCAGATTTATCATACTGTCACAGGCCGCATCAGGGCTTTAGATGAAAGCTTCATCCCGCTTTTCACACGCAGCGACCTTGCAACGCAAAAGCTCTTTGCCCTAATTGCTGCTATGGCGTATGACACGCTTTTCTTTGGTTTTGTCTATGAAGTGATCCGGGAAAAGATGATTCTCGGCACCTACGAGTTTTCGGACAGCGATGTGCGTGTTTTTTTCAAAGATAAGCAACAGCAAAATGAAAAAGTGGCCGGATGGACGGACGCTACATTGGTACGGCTTGGCCGGTGCTATAAAACAATGCTATACGAGGCTGGGATAATTGATAAAGCAAAAACGGCCAGAAAAATACTGCGCCCTATTTTAGACCCGGACTTGGTACGCTGGCTGGAACAGAACAATATGGGCGCTTATGTCAAGGCGCTTGCGGGGGTAAGATAATGGATTTAACAGAACGACTGGACGCGATGGAAGCGGCGATCCGAAAGCCATCCTTCCGTCAGAGCAGCGGAAAAGCCAATGAGGTCAACTACTGGATTTTTGACTATCCGCCTGAGAAAGAGCTGGAAGTCCGTGAGCGTATCGAATATATGAAGCATAAGAACTCGAAAGGAACGGACGGATTTGAGCTTGTTGTGTTCGACCTCTATGATATTATTATTGACTTCCTTGAAGGGAAGAACTTCAAAGAGAAGTGCTGTGAATTTGAGAAGAAGCGCGGCATCCAAAGAATTGTCAAGGCAGTCAGCAATTCGATGAAAGTAAGCGAGGATGACAGCCTGATTGTGCAGTACATTCTTGACCACACCCCGGAGAACGCCATTGTCTTTCTGACCGGTGTTGGCAAGAGCTATCCGCTTCTTCGTTCGCATAATGTGCTGAACAATCTCCACCAGTCCTATCTACACGCACCTGTGGTGATGTTCTTTCCCGGCACATACAACGAACAGGAATTGATTCTCTTCAACGAAATCAAAGACGATAATTATTACAGAGCCTTCCGGCTTGTCAAGTGATGGAGGTGCAGCAATGAAAATAAAGGATATGTTCGCCAAGAAGATCGACCGAGAAATTCAAGGCGTAATTATTGTCGGACAAGGCGAGGACGCAAATGTATCTCAGGAGCTTGAGGAATATGTCGTTACCCGCGAGCTTCAAAAGCATTTTGCCGATTTCTATTCGGCCTATAAAAAAGGGATTGTCGGAACAACGCCAAAGATGGGAGTATGGATTTCCGGCTTCTTTGGAAGCGGTAAATCGCATTTCCTGAAAATCCTGTCCTACCTTCTGGAAAACCGTCAGGTCGGGGATAGAAAGGCGATGGACTACTTCGTCGAAGATAAGAAGATCGTAGATCCGATGGTGTTGGCGGATATGAAGCTGGCGGCTGATACCCCCACGGATGTAATCCTCTTCAACATCGACTCCAAGAGCGAAACGAATGGCAAGCAAAACAAGGATGCCATCGTCAATGTATTCCTCAAAGTCTTCAATCAGATGCAGGGCTTCTGCGGGTCCATTCCCCATGTTGCCGATCTGGAACGGAGGCTTTCCGAGGAAGGACGCTACGATGAGTTTAAGGCTGCTTTCGAGGAAGAATACGGCGATCCGTGGGAAGAATCCCGACAGGACTTCGACTTCATCCAAGACAGCGTTGTTGATGCCCTTGTCTCAATGGATTTTATGAGCGAAGCTGCGGCGAGAAACTGGTGTGAGAAAGCGGTGGAGCCATATACCATCAGCATTGAAGACTTCGCCAAGCGCGTTAAGAATTATATCGAGCGCAAGGGGAACAACCACCATGTTGTATTTCTGGTCGACGAAATTGGTCAGTACATCGGTGATGACTCCAAGTTGATGCTCAATCTCCAAACTGTGACTGAGGAACTGGGCAAGGAGTGCATGGGTAAGGCATGGGTCATCGTGACCAGCCAGCAGGATATTGACTCCATCACCAAGGTCAAGGGCAATGACTTTTCCAAAATTCAAGGCCGGTTTGACACCCGCCTCTCCCTCTCTTCTGCCAATGTGGATGCCGTTATCAAGAAGAGAATCCTTGAGAAAACGGAACCGGCTGCACAGACGCTTCGGCTGCTCTATGAGCAGAAAGCGACAATTATCAAAAACCTAATTGTGTTCAATGATACGGCAGAAAAGAAGCTGTACGCGAGTGCGGAAGACTTTGCCGAGGTCTACCCCTTTGTGCCGTACCAGTTCAATTTGCTGTCCAGCGTATTGACTTCTATCCGTACCCACGGGGCTTCCGGTAAACACCTTTCCGGCGGTGAGCGCTCCATGCTGGCGCTTTTTAAGGAATCTGCCGTCAATGTCATGAATGAAGAGGTAGGAGTCATTGTACCCTTCCATCTCTTTTATGATGCGCTGGAAAACTTTCTGGATCACAGCCACAGCGGGGTGATTATCCGGGCTTATGACAACAGCTATATCAACCCGGAGAAGAAGGACAAGGATGTCTTCGCCATCAATGTCCTCAAGACACTCTTTATGATCAAATATGTGCTGGAAATCGAAGCGAACATCGACAACATCACCAGCCTGATGATTGAAAATATCGACGATGACCGGATCGAGCTGAAAGGCCGCGTAGAGGAAGCGCTGAAGGTCCTGATGCGGCAGATGCTCGTGCAGAAAAACGGCAGCATCTATGTCTTCCTGACCGACGAGGAACAGGAAGTCAACAATGAAATTGAGAAGGAAAATGTAGAAACGCCGGAGATCATCACCAAGGTCGCGGAAATGATTTTTGAGGACATTTTCCCCGGCAAACGCTACACCTATCCTGTCTTCAATGGCCGCTATGCCTTTGGCTTCAACCAGTTTGTAGATGATCGTCCATACAAAGCAAATCAAAACTATGACATCGGTCTTCGTGTCCTGACACCGTGGTACGACGGCAGCACAGAGGATGGAACCCTTCGGATGATGTCCGGTCAAAGCAGAGAAGTCCTTGTTGTACTTCCGAATGATGCAGAGTTCCTGACGGAAATTCAATCCTATTTGAAAATTGAGGGGTTCCTTCGGAAAAACACCTCCACGCAGCTTGCCAAGTATGAGACGATCAAAGAGGCAAAGCGTGTGGAAATGCGGGAGCGCAATCAAAACGCAAAGCTCTACTTGACCGAAGCGCTGAAAGAAGCAACGATCTATGTAAACGGCGATGTTGTCCGCGTGAACGGCAAGGAAGTCATCAGCCGGATCAATGAAGCTATTGGCCGTTTGGTGCAGACGGTCTATCACAAACTGTCCTACATCGACGCGCCGATGGGCGAGGCGGAGATCCGCAAGATGCTCCATCAGAGCAACCAGCTTTCTCTTGGGCTGGAAGGCGGTACAGAGAGCAATGCCCATGCGCTGGATGATGTGCAGGGCTTTATCGCCATGAATACCCGCAATCACATGAAAACCTCCATGAAGACGGTGAAGGACCGCTTTATGAAGGCTCCTTACGGCTTTGTGGAGGACGATGTGAACTGGCTGGTAGCGCGGCTCTTTAAGCGCGGCGACCTGTCTTTCACCGTCAATGGTGCTGCGGTCAGCCTGAATAACAAGACCGAGGAAGAGATCATCGGGTTTATCACCAAAAAAGCGTTTGCAGAAAAGCTCCTGATGGAAGAGCGCGTCCGTGTCAGCGATAAGGACAAAAAGGCTATCCGGGATGTGATGAAGGAAACCTTCGGCGCGGCCACTGCGGCGGAAGACGAAGATACCATCATGAAGAACTTCCAGCGTTACGCACAAAACACGATTTATGAAATCGAGCGGCTGGAAGTCAATTATAAGCAGTACCCTTATCCGGGCAAGCGTGTTCTGTCCAACGGGAAGGCGCTGATGCAGTCTGTCGTTCAGATCCAGTCTGCTTTGGACTTCTTTACAACTGTTTCCAAGAAGCGGGATGATTTCTTCGACTTTGCAGAGGATTATGAACCTGTCAAGACCTTCTTTGAAGGCGAGCAGTCTACCATCTTTGCCCGTGCGCTTGATATGCTTGCAATCTTCGATGACAGCAAGACCTATATTGTTAATGACGAGCTGGAAGGTATCGTCGCACAGATGCGCTCCATTACCCGGCAGGAAAAGCCCTATGCCAACATTCCGAAGCTGCCTGAACTTCGGGAACGGTTCATGTCCTGCTATGTGAAGATTTTGCAGCAGGAATCCGCCCCTGTTCTCGATTCGATTGATCAGGCGTGGAAGCGTGTTTTGGAGGTACTTTCCACCAAAGAGTACAACGACCAGAAACGCACGACTTACTATGAGAAGTTCCAAGAAATCCGGGATGGAGCTACCCGCTGCAACAATGTCTCTACACTGAGAAGCTATGCGGACAAGGCGGATGCTTTGAAGCTCCGGCTGCTCAACGAAATGGACGAGCTTGACCGTAGGCTGGCAAAGCAAAAGGCCGAAGAAGAGGCCCGCCGTCAGGCAGAGGAAGCTAAACAGAGTGGAAAGCCTGCCCCGGAAGTTCCCGTTGCCCCTGCGCCGGTGAAAATCCGCAAGACGAAAAATGTCTCCATCAAGATGATGACGGGGACGGCCTCTTGGCGTCTGGAACGCAAGGAGGACATTGATCGCTACATGGACAGCCTTCGCAAGTCGCTGGAAGCGCAACTGGACGAAGATACGATTGTCAATGTAGAGTTTTAAGGAGAGTAATGGTGTCAATATCACAAATTGAAAGTAAAATCAAGTCGCTTCAAGCCGAAATCACCCGCCTAAATAGGCAAAACGCCGAAGAGGCGAAAAAGGAGGCCAAAGCGCAAGAAAACATTAGAAGAACGCAAAAGTCCATAACGAAAAACACTTCTCTGTCTTCACTCAAGACAAAACAGCGGACGATTGCTTCGGAAACGGATAAAGCTGATAAGGCAAGGAAAAAGCAAGCAGAAATTCTTGAAAAAATCGGGAAAAAGAAAACGGAGCTTGCTAAACAACAGGGGCTATTGCAAAAGGAGCAAGACAAAGCCTTTAAGTCTTTGACTGATAAACACGATTCGTTGATCGAAGCGCAAAGAAAATTGGTCTCGGAGGCAGATGCGATGCAAACAGCGACACAGGAAAAAGAATATGACTTCTTCATTTCCCACGCTTGGGAGGATAAAGAAGCAGTTGCGAAACCGTTGGCTGATGCGCTGATTGCAAAAGGCGCAAAGGTATGGCTTGATAAGTACGAAATGACCGTTGGAGACAGCCTCCGTCAATCTATCGACGATGGATTGGCTCACTCGCGGTATGGCATTGTAATTCTTTCCGAGACCTACTTTAAGAAATTCTGGACAGGAAAAGAACTCAACGGACTTTTTGCAAAGCAAGAGGACGGGCAAAAGGTTATCCTGCCTGTATGGCACAATATATCGAAGGACAAGGTTAAGGAATACAGCCCGATCTTGGCTGATATGTTTGCCTTGAAAACTGCGGACTTCACAATAGACGAACTTGCAGAAGAATTTATCAAGCTCGTCCAATGAAGGAGAATGAAGAATCATGAACAAAACAGCCATAAAAAACTTTGCAATCTGGGCGCGGAATAAGCTTATTACGGACATCCAGTACCGCGCAGGATTGATGGGGATCACGGTGGACGGCATCAAAGACCCGTTGCCGCAGTCTACCGGGACGATGGAGTTCTATGACATCGGGACTTCTGAGCCGTATGCCATCAGCGGCGATGCAATCCCGCAGCGCAAGAAGCTTGTGGAGATCATCCGCAGAAAAGAAAAGGACAGCAACTACGCCACAGCTTATAAATACATTCTGGAAGAGGTCGCCTATACATGGTTCAACCGGCTGATTGCGATCCGCTTCATGGAGGTCAATGACTATCTGCCCTCTCATATCCGCGTTCTGTCTTCGGAGAGCGGCAAGATCGAGCCGGATTTGGTCACAACGCCCTTCGATGCGGAGCTGGCCTTTACCCCCGCTGAGGAAGAGACTGTCCTGCGCCTGAAAACCGAAAACAAACTGGACGAGCTGTTCCGGCTGCTGTTCATCAAGCAGTGCAACGCCCTGAACGAGATCCTGCCCGCACTGTTTGAGAAGACCAACGACTACACCGAACTGCTGCTGAACCTCTCGGTTGTGGATCAGGAAGGTGTCGTGTACCATCTGACCCACGACATCCCGGAGCAGGACTTTGACATCACGCACCCTGATGAGGACGGGAAGATTCAAGGTCAGGTGGAGATCATCGGCTGGCTGTACCAGTATTACAACACCGAGCCGAAAAACGCCGCCTTTGCCAAAAATGGAAAGATTACCAAAGAGGAAATCCCTGCCGTCACCCAGCTCTTCACGCCGGACTGGATCGTCCGCTATATGGTGGAAAACAGCCTCGGCCGCATCTTTATCGACAAGCGGAAAGAACAGGGCGTTTATGCTGACGGTCGTGGCTTGGAGGAAATGAGCTGGGATGAGGTTGAGGCAAAGCGCATTTCAAATGAAGAAGAAATCGCCGAGCAGATGGGCTGGAAGTATTATCTGCCGGAAGCTGCGCAGACCAAGGAAGTGCGCCAGCAGCTCGACGAAATCCAGAAGCAGAGCGAATACAAGGATGTCCGAGACATCAAGGTCATTGACCCCTGCATGGGCAGCGGCCATATCTTGGTGTACGCCTTCGATGTGCTGATGCAGATGTACGAAAACGACGGGTACAGCCAGCGCGACGCGGCGCAGTGCATCCTTGAAAATAACCTCTACGGTTTGGAGATTGACGAACGGGCGGCGCAGCTTGCCTATTTTGCCGTGATGATGAAAGCGCGACAGTATGACCGGCGTATCTTCTCCCGCGGCATCCAGCCCCATGTCTATGCGATTGCCGAAAGCAACGACATTGACGCTTACACGCGGGACTACTTTGCGAACAACGACCCAAAGCTGAAAGCGGCGCTGAACAGCATCATCAACGACCTGCGCGATGCAAAAGAGTACGGCTCCATCCTGACAGTTGCGCCAGTAGACTTCGCCGCGCTGTATGCTCGCGTGGAGGAAGTGCAGAACGACATCAGCCTGCACCGGGAAGCCGCGCTTGCCACCATCCTGCCGCTGATCCTCGTGGCGGAGGTCATGGCACAGCAGTATGATGTGGTTGTAACCAATCCGCCGTATATGGGTAGCAGTAATATGGACGCAAGGCTTAGCGAGTTCGTGAAAAAGCATTACCCGGACAGCAAGAGCGACCTGTTTGCAGTGTTCATCGAACGGTGCGGCCAGATGACCGGCAAGAACCGGTATCAGGCGATGATTACCCAGCACGCTTGGATGTTCCTGTCCAGCTTTGAAAAGCTGCGTGCGAAACTGCTTCTGAAAGATACCGTCAACATGGCGCACCTCGGCCCGCGAGCGTTTGAGGAGATTGGCGGTGAAGTGGTGCAGACCACCAGCTTTGCGCTGCGAAACAGCCATATTCCTGACTACAAAGGTACCTATTGCCGCCTGATTGAGCCAACTACCCAGCAGGGCAAAGAGGATATGTTCCTTGCTGGCAAAAACCGCTACACCGCCCAGCAATCCAACTTCTCCAAAATCCCCGGGGCACCGGTGGCGTATTGGGCAAGCACCAAAGTACTTGATGCTTATTCCAATGGAAAACTCCTTGGGGACATTTCCGATGTTAAAATTGGAATGGGCACTGGTAAAAACGAAATATTTGTTAGAGAATGGTGGGAAGTAAATTTCAGAAAGATAGATTACTCTTTAACAGATATAAGCCAGATTGATCTAAGCGAGGCAAGGTATTTCCCTTACAATAAGGGTGGCGAATTTCGGCTTTGGTACGGCAACCTCCAAGAAGTTCTGTGGTTTGATGCCCAAGGTCGTGCATATATGAATACAATGAGCGGGCACAGAGAAAACGGTGCTCACGATTGGTATTGCCATGAAGGACTTACATGGTCTTTTGTTAGCTCTTCAAAATTTGGAATTCGTTACTTGCCAACGGGATGCTTCTTTGATGTCGCAGGCTCTACTCTTTTCTCAAGAGTGGATAATAAATACACGCTAGGATTCCTATCCTCTTGTGTTTGCTTTGACATACTGAAAATATTAAACCCCACCCTTAACTATCAAGCGGGTAATATCAAAAGCTTGCCACTGATTTTATCACACGAAAATGAAGTTGATCCACTCGTGGATGCAAACATCAATTTATCAAAATTCGATTGGGATTCCTACGAAACCTCATGGGATTTTAAGCGGCATCCGTTAGTGCGGTTGAAGTTGGCTGGTGCTTATTCTTGGGGTGATAAACCGCCTGTAATGCGTCTTTCTTTTGCCTATAACGCATGGAAGCTGGAATGCGAAGGGCGATTTGAAAAACTGAATGCCAACGAGGAAGAACTGAACCGCATCTTCATCGACATATACGGATTGCAGGATGAGCTGACCCCCAATGTGGCAGACAAGGATATCACCGTCCACCGCATCTTTGACACCAAGGACGATGTGCCGGAATCTATGCAGGGCAGCAACTATGTTCGCACCAAGCGGGATGAGATTGTCTCGCTGCTCTCCTACGCCGTGGGCTGTATGTTTGGGCGTTACTCGGTGGATGTGGACGGGCTGGCCTATGCAGGTGGAGACTGGGATGACGGGAAGTACAAGACCTTCCTGCCCGACCGGGACGGCATTCTGCCCATCACCGACGAAGAGTATTTGGAGGACGACATCATTTCCCGCCTGTGCGACTGGCTGAAAGCCGCCTACGGTGCGGACACGCTGGAAGAAAATCTGGACTTCATCGCCGGGGCGCTGGGCGGTAAGGGCAACAGCAGCCGCGAGATAATCCGCAACTACTTCCTCAAGGATTTCTTCAAAGACCACTGCAAGACCTACCAGAAGCGCCCGATTTACTGGTTGTTTGACAGCGGCAAGCAGAACGGCTTCAAGGCGCTGATCTACCTCCACCGCTACACGCCGGACACCATTGGCAATCTCCGCGTGGATTACCTCCACAAGATGCAGCGCGTCTACGAGTCCGAAATCAACCGGATGCAGGACATGATCGACCACAGCACCAACGCCCGCGAGGTGGCTGCTTCCACCAAGCGGAAAGAAAAGCTCCAAAAGCAGCTCAAAGAGTGCCGCGACTATGATGAGATGATTGCCCACCTTGCCCTGAGCCGCATCGAACTGGACTTGGATGACGGCGTGAAGGTCAACTACGAAAAAATCCAAACCGCCAGCGATGGAAAGAAATATGCCGTTCTGGCAAAGATATAAGAACAGGTAACACGAGAATGTGAAGGAGGTGGTCGAGATGACCGCAGAAGAGATTTTCGCCGGTGAATCCGAGAATATCGAGTTCAAAAGCGAGATTCCTGCCAAAAGCGAGAAGTACATGAAGACCGTGGTGGCTTTTGCCAACGGCAAGGGTGGCAAGCTGGTTTTCGGTGTGGAGAACGGCACATGGACTGTCACCGGCTTTTCCAAAGAGGAAGTCTTTCAGAAGATGGACGCGATTACCAACGCCATTTTCGATAGCTGCGAACCCAAGATCACCCCGAATATCGCGGTGCAGGAAATTGACGGGAAGGCAATCATCGTTGTCGAAATAATCCCCGGTATGCAGCGTCCCTACTATATCAAGAGTCAGGGCATCATGGAAGGCACCTATATCCGTGTAGCTGGCACGACCCGCCATGCGGTGCGCTACCGTGTGCAGGAGCTTATCATGGAAGGGACAAACCGCTCCTTTGACCAGATGGAGCGGGAACAGACTGTTTCTGAGGAAGAGATTGCGGCCTTCTGCGAGAAGATGTACCAGCACGCCCTCAAGCTGGCCGAAACAGATACGGCACGGGAGCAGATTCAGAAAGTAGGCAAGAACCAGTTACTTTCATGGAAATTGCTGGTGGAGCACGACGGAGCTTACCATCCCACCAATGGGTATCTGCTGCTGAACGGCGATACGGCTGAGTTCCCGGATGCTGCCATCCAGTGCGCGGTATTCAAGGGGACTGTCCGGGATATTTTCATCACCCGCAAGGAATTTACCGGAGCGATCTACGAGCAGATTGAGGATGCCTACAACTTTGTGTTGCAGCATATCGACCTCGGCTCCCGCATCGAAGGCATTGCCCGTCAGGATTACTATGAGCTGCCGGTCAAGACCATCCGCGAGATGATCTCGAATGCCGTCTGCCACAGGAGCTACCTGACACCGGGTAAAATCCAAGTGGCGCTCTTCGATGACCGGCTGGAGGTCACCTCTCCGGGTATGCTGGACAGTGAAATCACCATTGAAAAGATGAAATCCGGCCTCTCGAAGATCCGCAACCGTGGCATTGCAGCCGCCTTTTCCTATATGAACATCGTGGAAGCTTGGGGCAGCGGCATTCCAAAAATGTTCCAGGAAGCAAAGGAATACGGCCTTCGTGAGCCGGAACTGATTGATATGGGCAGCGATTTCCGCATCAATCTCTATCGGAAAAAGGCGGCCATTGATCAGAATGGTGTCATTGACCCCAAAGAGCGTGACACCATTGACACCAAAGTTGAACCCAATGACACCAATGAAGAAGCGATTCTGAGCATTATCCTGAAAAAACCGGAAGCAACGCAAGGGACGATTGCGAAAGAAGTGGGGGCATCTCTTTCCACTGTCAAGCGAATCATGCGCAGCCTTCAAAAGAGCGGGAAGCTGCGGCGTGAAGGAACCAATCGAAACGGCTCGTGGGTAGTTACAGGCCAAAAGGAGTAAACGGCATGGCAGAAATGAACATCAAACAAATCATAGACAGGCTGAATGCGGAGTTTACCGGCGATACCCGTAAACTCGTCTTTTGGTACGATGACAACGGCGAGTTCGTGGAGGATATGCAGAATGTGGAGCTTGAAAATGCCAAAGTCTACTTCTTGCAGCCGGACAATCAGTTTGCCACCAAGCTCTTTCTGGAACGACAGGACACTACCACAAATTATCTGATCTACGCCCCATTTCCCAAGCCGGATGTTCGGGACAACCATTTGGAAGATACGCTACTCTATTCCAAGCGCTTCTTTGCTGACCGCGCTTCGCTGCTTTCGGTGGATTTGGGTATCGACGAGAAGTACAAGCCCATCATCGAAAAGCACATCAAGTTCTTTGCCAACAAAGAACGGACGCAGCGATTCTATGACCTTGAGATAGAGAACTTCAACGAAGAGAACATCATCACGGGGCTTCTCTCTGCCATTTGCCGCACCCGTACTTGTTCCTTTGAAGAAGTGATCCGGGTCATGCTGACAGACGGCGAGCTTGCAGATAACAAGTTCCTGTCTGAGGTAGATAAATACGGCCTACTGGATGATTTCTGGAAGCTCTGTGAGCAGCATTTCGGCTATACCGATGTCAAGCCGACACTGGAAAAGCTGGTGGTGACCATGTTTGTCACCTACACAGCTAAATATATAGGAGGCGAGCTTCCGAAGCCGTGGAAGGTGTTCCTCTCCTATAAGGCCGGGAATATCATTGCCTTTATGGATAACCTGATGAACAATATCCTTTACCGTGGGCGCTATGATGAGCTTTCCGCTCATGTTGCCTCCGGCTTGAATGTCCAGAAGGCTTTCTCTGATTATTCGCCGGATGACTTAGTGAACTGCGATACCTTCCTTGCCGTTGACCAGATCCTCATAAAATGGATTGTGGAGCGGCTTTTGGCTGAGGATGTGGGGGCGACACTGGATAGCCTGACCATCCCGCAAATCTGCGAGAAGCGGAGCAAAATGCACTTTGGGGAAAAGACCGGAGGCTGCTATCAGATGCTTGACAGCGCCTATCAGATCATTCAGGCTGGGAATTACCGTTGCCCGGACAGCTTCAAAGACATTCTTCTTCATTATCAGGAGGAAGATTTTCGTCTGGACTGCGAATACCGCCAGTTTTACTCTGCCTTTGACCAGATTGAAGACACGACGGGATTTGAGCCGCTGCGCGACTTGGTGGAGAACATCTACACAAACGAGTATCTGGAAACGCTGCTTCCCAAGTGGAATGCCGCCATTCAGGAGCCGGACGCATTTATGGCACTGCCCTTGCAGAGGGACTTCTATGCCCGCAATTTGAAGAACGCCAAGGAGCGCACGGTGGTCATTATCTCGGATGCTATGCGCTATGAGGTGGGCAAGGAACTGTTCCGCCGGATGCAGGATGACCCAAAATGTACAGCGAAGCTGGAAGTCCAACTCAGTGTTTTGCCATCCTATACCCGTCTCGGCATGGCAGCACTGCTCCCACACGCAGAGCTGACGATGACGGACGATTTCAAGGTGCTGATTGATGATATGCCTTGCGATAACCTTGCTGAACGGGAAGCAATTTTGCAGAAGTACAGCCCTGATAGCGTTTGCGTCCAGTTTGACAGCATCAAGTCACTCAAAGTTGCCGAACTGCGCAGCATCTTCACCGGCAAACAGGTCGTGTATGTGTACCACAACCAGATTGATGCCCGTGGCGATAAGCCCAATACCGAGGATGAAGTCTTTGTCGCCTGTCAGGAGGCGATTGCGGAAATTATCGACTTGATCCGCCGCATCTCTACCAGTGCGAATACATACCGGTTTATCGTCACTGCTGATCACGGCTTTATCTACAAACGGGATAAAATCGCGGAGAGCGACAAAATTGAGGGAATTAAGGGAAAAACTTCCTTTATCAACCGGCGTTTTGTGGTCGCACAGGAACCCGTTTCAAAAGATGGTATCGCCAGCATGGAGATGAGCAAAGTCCTTCGCAATGATGACACCAAATGGGTGTCCTACCCCATCAGCGACGATGTATTCAAGGTGGCTGGCGGCGGGCAGAACTATGTACATGGCGGCTCATCCCCGCAGGAAATGCTTGTACCTGTCCTCGACCTCAAGATGGAACGAGGTCACATGGAGACGCGGAGCGCGGGAATTGCGCTGGTAAGCATGGTGCGAAAAATCACCAATAAGATCACCATACTGGATTTCATTCAGTCTGAGCCGGTCAGCGATGTGGTCAAGGCTGCTTCTTATCGGTTGTTCTTTATCTCCGATGATAACGAGCGGATTTCCAATGAGAATAGCTGCATCGCTGACAGCCGGGAACAGGATGCTGCCAAACGCATCTTCCGCATGAAATTCCAGTTCAAAGACAAGAAGTACGACAAAAACAAACAGTATTTCTTTGTGATATACGATGATGCAACAGGGCTTGAGGTGTTCCGGCATCCTGTCATCATGGACATGGCATTTGCCGATGACTATGGCTTCGGCTTTTAAGGGGACCCTAAGTGACAGGAGGCGATTCAAATGGTTGATATGGCAGAAAATGAGGATAGAAGAGCTGTCATCAAATCGAAATTGCGGCAAAATTTCGATGGGAAGATTGTGCGCAAGGATTTGACCAAGAAAATCAAGGAAGGCGCAAATGTGCCTGTCTATGTCCTTGAGTTCCTGCTGGGACAGTATTGCAGCTCGGATGACCCTGATATTATTGAAGAGGGCGTAGAGAATGTAAAACGCATTCTTGCGGATAATTTCGTCCGCCCCGATGAGGCGCAGAAGATTCTCTCTGTGCTTCGTCAGCGTGGCAGCTACACCGTGATCGATAAAATCACAGTGAACTTGAACATCAAGCGGGATTTCTATGAAGCAGAGTTCTCCAACCTTGGACTCAAGAATATCCCCATAGACGAAGAATATCCCGCCAAATTTGACCGTCTGCTTTGCGGCGGCATCTGGTGCATCGTGCAACTGGACTATGAGTACATGGAGGAAGATCGGAACGGAACGCCAATCAGCATCCGAAAACTCACGCCGATCCAAATGCCTCATGTGGACATTGAAGAACTGAAACAGGGGCGCAAAGCATTTACACAGGATGAATGGATGGATGTGCTGCTGCGCTCCATCGGCATGGAGCCGGACACCCTGACTTACCGTGAAAAATGGCTGCTCCTGATCCGCATGATTCCACTTGTGGAGAACAATTTCAACCTCTGTGAGCTGGGGCCGCGCAGCACCGGTAAATCCCATCTTTACAAAGAGATTTCCCCGAACAGCATTCTCGTTTCCGGCGGTCAGACAACGGTAGCCAATCTGTTTTATAACATGGGGCGCAAAACCGTTGGCCTTGTCGGTCTTTGGGACTGTGTTGCCTTTGACGAAGTTGCCGGTATCAGATTCAAGGATAAAGACGGCATCCAGATCATGAAGGACTACATGGCCTCCGGGTCCTTTGCTCGCGGAAAAGAGGAAAAAGCTGCAAGTGCGTCAATGGTCTTCGTGGGCAATATCAATCAGAGCGTGGATGTGCTTTTGAAAACATCCAGCCTCTTTGATCCCTTCCCGCCTGAGATGGGTACCGATACAGCTTTCCTTGACCGGATTCACTGCTATCTGCCCGGCTGGGAGATTCCGAAATTCCGCCCGGAGCATTTCACGGATGATTATGGCTTCATTACGGACTACTTAGCGGAGTTCATCCGGGAGCTGCGCAAGGAGCAGTATGGGGATGCGCTGGACAAGTATTTCCGCTTAGGCACCAACCTCAACCAGCGCGATACCATTGCCGTTCGGAAGATGGTTGGCGGGCTTTTGAAGCTCGTATATCCTGACGGCGAGTTCTCAAAAGAACAACTGGAAGAAATTTTGAAGCTTGCGTTGGAGATGCGCCGTCGCGTTAAGGAACAACTCAAAAAGCTGGGTGGCATGGAGTTTTATGATGTGAATTTCTCCTACATCGACAGGAACAGCTTTGAGGAATACTATGTCTCTGTACCGGAGCAGGGCGGTGGAAAGCTGATCCCAGAAGGAATGTGCAATCCCGGTCAGGTCTATACAGTTTCGCAGGGAAAATCCGGCATGATCGGCGTGTTCCGGCTGGAATCTCAGATGCTTCCCGGCAACGGCAAGTTTGAACGCACGGGTATTGGCTCGGAACGCGAGGCAAGAGAGGCTACAAATACTGCTTTCAACTTCCTCAAAGCAAATGCCGGGCACATTAGCGGGACGATCAGCACCACAACAAAGGACTATATTGTCAATTATCAGGACTTGCAGGGCATCGGCATGACCAGTAAGCTTGCCCTTCCGACACTGATCGCACTGGCTTCCATTGCCCTAAACAAACCGACTGTCAGCAGCTTGGCTGTGTTGGGCGAAATCAGCATCGCTGGCACGATGATCAGGGTGGATGAGCTGGCAAACACCCTGCAAGTATGCCTCGACAGCGGAGCCAAAAAAGTGTTACTGCCTATCACATCAGCCGCAGACCTTGGCACTGTACCCTCAGAGTTGATCGGATGCTTCAATCTCATCTTCTATCAGAGCGCAGAGGACGCAGTATTCAAAGCGCTGGGCGTCGAGTAACTGAACGGTAGTTGAACTTTCTTCCGTTATTTGAGCAAGCCATATAGCTGTGATGAGACAGTAAAAAGCGCACGAAATGAGGATGAGCATGAGCTATTATTTCGGATTTAACACACCCGAAGAACAAAAGAAAAAAAGAAAGTCTGACCTAACAGCAATCGGCGAAAAAGTCACTTCATTCTTTTGGGATATTGCACCGGCCAACGGTTTTGAGATGCGAGAAGGCCAACAGGATATGTCTTTTGAGATTGTGGATGCCCTTATTCATGTTCAGCATTTTGCGGTAGAGGCCGGAGTCGGAATCGGAAAATCATTTGGGTACTTGGTACCGGTCTTGCTGTATAACAAGAGAATGAAAAAGCCCGTTATTGTGGCTACATCAACTATCGCGCTACAAGAACAGCTTTGGGATGATATTCACATTGTGATGAAGCTTCTCAATCTCCAACCGGAAGTTATCCTTGCGAAAGGACAAACTCATTATCTCTGTCATAAGCGGGCTGATGATCACATAAATACAGCGGATGCAGTAATTCCTGATGAACTGCAAATCGGTCTTGAAAGTGGATTTCAGGAAAGAAAGCAGTTTTCACAAACTTTACCGCAGAATATCTGGGATAAAGTCAATGTACAACGGTTCAGTATGCGAAATTGTAGTGGCTGTGAAAAGAAATGCCTTTATCATGCCATTCGCTCGAAAATAAAATATACCGATGGAATTATCCTGTGCAACCAGGACTTCCTGACTGCACATCTTCAACAAATACGAGGCTGGCAGGATGGCCTTATTAACCGTGAGGCCGATCTTATTGTTGTGGATGAAGCACACAACTTAGATGATAAAGTGCGAAGTGCCACCACAAAACGCATCAATCAAGGAATGCTATTAGGACTTATTAAAAGCGCAACCAATGAAGTCAAGGCGGCTGATAGGCAGAACATCTATGGAGATGTCGAGGACGCGAAGAAGTCAATTAGCGTGTTTTTTGACCGCCTTAAAGCACAGATGCAGGAACAGATCAATCATTCGCAGCAAGATATGAGATATGCAGATCGGTTTTTCTTTGACGGTGGCGAAGACTCTATAACCCTTCTTAAAGCGATGATAGAAAGCATTAAAAGTGTTGCTCTCAGCATTCAGATTTACACCAGCTTTGATTACAGCAGTCGAACAACTGCTGCATCGGACGAATTGGACAGCCTAAGCGAAAGCCTTGCAGAAATGATCGAACAAATTGATAGCAACCTCCTCTGGATTGAGCGCAAAGGAAATAATGCAGAGCTTGTTTACTGCCCAAAGAATACCAGCCAAATTACCAATCGACTGTATTTCAGCGGGAAAGAAAGAGTAATCTTGACCTCCGCAACTATGACTAATGCAAGTAATGGAGAATTAGTAGATCAATACTCCTATTTTATCGGTAATACAGGATTTCCGACGGATGAACACGGTTGCTTATCCGAACCAAAGCCTTCTCCCTATCCATACGATGAGCATTCCATGATTTATTATTGTGACGATCTGCCCCATCCCACTCAGGAACATGAAGCTTTTATCGAACAAGGCGTACAACGCTTGCTTGAAGTTCTCGAAATTTCAGGTGGGAAGGCTCTTGTTTTGTTTACTGCGAAAACAGATATGGAGGAAGTTTATACCATTCTCAGTAAACTAAACTTGCCTTACAAGATCCTAATGCAGCAACCCGGTTCATCACAGGATAAAATTCTTAATGAATTTAGAGAAGATACCAACTCCGTTCTGCTCGGGACAGGTGCTTACTGGGAAGGCATAAGCATTGAAGGCAAAAGTCTCTCTAATGTCGTGATTTTCCGCCTTCCATTTCCTGTACCTGATCCGATCATAGAATACAAAGCATCCATTGCTAAGGACGCTTTGATGGATGTCCGCGTTCCTGAAATGATAATTAAACTCAAACAAGGGATAGGCAGACTGATCCGAAATTTTAGCGATACAGGAATCGTCTGTATCATTGACCCACGACTTCGAGATGACCCTCCTGCCAAATATCACGACATTGTATGGGACTCCCTCCCCATAAAGAATAAAACAAACAGCCTCGATAAACTAAAAAGGTTCTTTGACAGCCTTTCCAGTTTGAATGACCATTGAGTCTTCTTTTATCTCATAAATATTTTCCAAGAAAAAAGAGCCTCAGCCGACACCCGTAAGGGCATCGACCGAGGCTCTTCGCTTTTGATAGAAATTCGACCTTTATTCTGACATTTTGGGCGTTTGGAGCTTAGACAGGAAAGCATACGGGGCTACGCTTCATCTCTGCTCAGAGGGCAGGAAATCAGCGATTTTCAACCTTTATCCCGACAGATTTTGGCTTTGTCCCGAGCGCTTGGAAAAGTAATGCGGACAAGCGATGATAACGGCGCGGAAGCTCTGCTTGCAAGGATGAACACAGCGGCGGCACAGGTCATTGTATTTGCGCCGTCCGTCGCTGCCTAAAAAGAAGCTCCATTCGAGCTTCCATTTCTTACTCCGGCTCATATCTCACGCTCGCTCTTCTTCTCCTTGTGGGGAGAAGGCTTATCCGTCTGCTGGGCGGTTTTTGCTGATTTCAGCCGATCCATGATAGAGGTTTTCCCGCCCTTCTCGCTCGCCTTATCTTCCTTCGGACCGTTGTTGATGATCCCGTCAATCATGCCGTAGTCATCCTCAAGCGACATTTCAGCGGCCTTGAGAGGATTCTGCTTTTCCAGCTCGGCCACCCAATCCGCTTTCTCCACACCGAAGATACCGCCTTTGGCGGCGTGTTCCTTGATCTCCTTGGCGTCCAGAACCAGCCCCTCGGTATCGTCGCCGTACAGCCGGTAAATCTGGCACGACTTCATGACCTCAGCCGCAGCATCCTCCCGCATGGGCAGCATACCGCCCCATTTGTAGCCGTACTGCTTCATATCCTCGATGCTGATGCTGTCATCCGGCATCTTCTCGACCGGCATGACCTCCTGACGGAGCAGATTGATTGCGGTTTCATCGAAGCCGTCATAGATATGGGACAGCACCAGCTCGCCGCGCTCATCGACAATGATACAGGAGGCATCGTCCCCAAAGGTGTCGTGCTCCATCAGCCAGAAGGTGTGACCGTCGATCTCTTTATGGTCAATCGTGTGCCATGTGCCGATATGACCATCCACCGCCATGCCGGAGGTGTTTTCATTGACAATGGAGCTTTTCTCTTCAAGAACCGTCTGTTTCTGCTGTTCTTCGGAAATCATCGGGATAGCAACAATCCTGTCTCCGATTTTGGCAAACTGCTCCGGCATTTTGAACTCCGTCACAAACTGCCGCAACAGATCCGGCGAAAGCGAGCCGAAGCTGTCATCCGTCAGCCCTGTGACAAGGAAGGTACCGGCAACAATATCATAGATTTCACCGTTGTCATCCCGCAGAGCGCGGTTGAGAGGCAAACCGTTCATCTTGCCTTCTTCGTTGCAGACAATGGCAACCGGCTCTTCAAAGGGATAGACCGCCTCAATGTCCCCGCCAACCTCATGTTGTAAGGACTCAAGGCTGGAAGGGATTTCTTTTACATAGGGCTTCTTGTCCGGCTCAACCACCAGCACAGTGATCGTGCTTGGCTGCTCTAATTCCTCGCCGCTTCCGGTGACACGGTACTCATCGGGAATATCCTCAAGCGTACCGTCAAAGTAGCGGTTCCAGCTATCGCCGGTAGGTCGGATGTACCCGGCGTCGGTCAGCGAGCCGCCTTCATTGATTGCGCAGTCTTCACCGTACCGCTCAAAGTCGATGTAGTCCACAAAGCTGCCGAACTTGTTGTCGATGTTGTAGCCACCCTCAAAGAAGTAGTAACGACCGAGATCGTCATAGTCCTTGATGTCGGGGATAAAATCATAGTTGTCGAGATTGTAGGTCAGGTTGATCAGATCGTCGAGGTCATTCACTTCATCGCAGCCGCTATCCATGATTGCCACGAAATGCTCAAGCTCAGAGCGGGACATCTCATCCAGCCGCGCGGCGAGGTAGTTGAGCTTATCGAGGTTTTCGTATTCGCCAAGGAGATTGCTGACTCCATGAATGGAGCAGTCATAATCCGTGATAAACCATTCCTCATAAACCTGACCAAACTCGCCCTTTGAGCCGACGCCGATCCGCTCGAAGACCTCCTTCATTTCCTCTTCGGTGGTCGGAAAATGAACCCATTCACCGACAAGCTCGCCTTCGTTGTACTTGCCGAGATTGGTCACGAAGGCTTCAAAACTGCCATCCAACACGGGCATAGGCATCCTCCTTTCAATCGTCCATCATACTGTCCGGCGCGATGTAGAGCTGGGCAAACGCCTCGTCGGTGATACCCTCAAGCTTCCGAACGGTATGAAAAAGCAGCTCCGCCATCTCATCGTCCAGCTCATTGATGGGCAGCGACTTCATCTCTGCAATCAGCCTCTTGCGGCTGGAAGTGTCGAAGCAACACATCAGATTTGTCTCTTCCACGGTAAAAAACATAATCACATCTCCATTTCTTTTGATTTCGGTTTCTTTGTTTGCTCAGGCTTTTTAGCACCTTTGTCCGGCGCAGTCTGGGCGTGTTCTTTGAGCTTTGCGAGGACAGAAGTCTTCTTCTGAGAGGGATGCTCTCTGCGATCCATTGCTTTCCAGAGGCTTTCAGCCGGAGCTTCCTCCACATAGGAGCGGACAATAGACAGCCGCTCATGGAATGGAACGGGATTTTTCCTGTCCGTGATGTCCGTCAGGCTGACTTCTTCATTTGGAAAATCAACTTTGTCAACGCGGACAGTTTTGCCATCCATATCCATCACCATGCCAACAGGGATATAGTCCTCAGCGAGAAGGTGCTTGACGGTTTCCTGTCTACCGTCTTCACCGGATTGCGTGACAAGGACATCGTTGCCTTGTCCCCACAGAGCTTTTGCCTTGGCGACCCACTGATCTTCCCGAAAACCGGTCACGGCGACCTGCCCGCCGCCTTCCAGCTCTTTCATCAGGAGCTTTGTGCCGAGCGCGGGCGCTGCCTTCTTCGCATCTTCACCGTAAATCTCGAAGTAGCCGTTCTGGGCAAAGCAGACAATCGCTTCGGGATGGGCTTCCTTGACGGCATTGTAGGCGGTCTGCGCTTCAAGGGGCAATATGCCAAGCTTTTCTGTCACGCCATGCTGGACGGCAAGCTTGTGAATGTGATCCTCAATACTGCCGGTTTTCGCATGGAAGCCCGTTTTGAAGCGCTCACAGCGGAGGATCATGTCAAGCTCAGTCGCATTCTCAGGCAGATAACTCACCGACACAACCTCGCCGTGCTTTTCTTCCAGCGGGATCGCTTCACGCCGGTAGCTGCGGAAAGGCAGATAAAAGGTGGCATCGTCCTTAAAGGAGACTGCCACTGTCTCAACCGGAACGGTGAGCTTTTGCATCCTCTCCACATGGGCAGCATAGTCCAGCTCAATGAGGTTGCCTCTGACGGTATCGCCCTCTACGCCCTTGATCTCAACCGCGTAGGCAAGGATGGGATCGCGGGTTTGCTCATGGTAAAACTCCCACACTTTGTTTTCGTAGGAATCCTCTACATAGACTTCGCGCTCAGGCAGGAGGTAAGTGCCGTTCGGACGGGACATCCAGAGAAGGTGCTTGTCCTCGGAGGATTGGGAAGCGGCAAGACTGTGAAGCAGCCCGGCGTCCAGCTCAAAATCCTCCTTGTAGTTCTGGGTGTGGATGTCCATAATCCGGCGAAGGGCATCCACAAGATCGATGTTTTCAAACTTCATAGGCATCACTCCAAACCGACATCGTGGGACTTCTGCTTAACCGGCGTTTTCCGCTCAGGCTGGCTCTTTACCGCAGCACGGAGCTGTTCCCGGATAGAAGGCTTTTCCCGCGCTGCTTCCTGAGTCTTCTCTTTTCCGATATATTCAAGCGTCGGTGTCAGCTCTCGATAGCAGCCTTGCACCTTCTTGGCAGAATGGCGGCGGTGAATGGCGAACATCGGCTCGCCATCCCGGGTAACGGTGTTGCCCTCAATCCTGACCTTGTACTCCACCATCACCTTGAAGGACTGATTGGACGAGTGGTAGATAGACAGCATCCCGTCGTTGTGACCGGAGATCTGCGCTTTGAGCGTGTCCATGACGGCTTCCTTGATTTTCTTTTCCTCCGGTGTGAGGCTATGCTTCACCGGTGCTGCCTGTTCCGGCTCTTTGGGAGCCTTCTCCGGCACAGCCGGTTTGCTCTGTTCAGCCGGTGTCTGCTCCTGTGTCTTATTGATAGCAGTCTGCCGGACGAACTCTTCGGTAAAAAGACTGACCAGCCCCGGATTTACGCTGTCAATAATGAGCTGTGAGGCATTATCCGGGCTGCCATCCATGCCCTTTGCCCATTCCTTGCAGTCCGGGGAAATGCGCCCGTCATGGTCTTTCTGCTGGATGGTTTGCGCGAGGACATAGGCGACGCGCTCAGGCGAGAATTTCTCAAGGATGCTTTTGACGGCGGACTCTGCCGCAAGGCGGTTGTTGCCGTAGTAGTCATTGATGGTCTGCTCAATCGCCTCTTTACAATCCATATTCGCTTGCATCGAGGTGCGGTAGGCATCCAACTCACCAGATTCAAAGGCATACTTAGCATCTTCCCGATAAACCGGAATCCCCGCATCCCGCAGCGGCGTAGGGGCTTCCTGTTCTTTCACGGCAAGCCGCTCTTTGAGCTTTTCATCAATACCGGTGATCATCTCAGCCGCCGTTTTGCGGATGGTTTCCAGCGAGCCTTTCAGCTCCTTGGTCTCCTTGTCGGAGGACCAACCGGCGATATAGCCGAAGGAATAATCAGAGGTTTCAATGCCGTACCGCTGGCAGACGGTATAGGCGACGCTTTCTGCCTCGACCTCCTTAGTGCGCCGGTCTTTCTTGTCTTCGGGAGCGACCTTTTCGCCCGGAGTGACGGCATGGAGCTTGGCATGGGCAATCTCATGGATCGCCGTCTTGATGGTCTGGATTTCACTCATGCCCTCCTGAATGGCAATGCGGTTTTCTACATGAGAGAAGTAGCCTTTTGCGCCATCGGTGATGTTTTCAAAGGCAATGGGGACCGGAGACAGCTCTTTGAGAGCATCAAAAAAGGCGGCGTAGTTTTCCACGCTGCCTGTCAGCTCGTCCACGGCAATATCGGGAAGCTCTTTGCCGTCCGTCTGGGACACATCGAACACGCTCACCACCTTGAAGGCGGGACGGGTCACTTCAACCGTCTCGGTGACCGGCTTGCCGTCCTTGTCGAGAACGGGCTTCTGCGTTGCCGGGTCGAGTTTTTCCCGCTCTTCCTGCACCTTGTAAGGTGCAGGAGCAAGGATTTTGATGCCCTTTTCGCCCTTCATCACATGGCGGTCGAAGTTGCGCTGCCATGCCGTGTAACCGGCGATCAGCGTCGCATCCGGCTTCTGCATGGCGATGAGAAGCGTATTGTTAAACGAGTAGTTGTAGAACTTGGACATCGTTTTCAGGTACTCTTTGAAGCGTTCAGATTCAAACAGCTCCTTGAGTCCCTGTTCCAGCTTGTCGGTGATTTCCCGGACTTGCTGGGCGTTTCTGTTTTCAGCCATTTATGACCTCCTTACTTTTCAAACTCCATCTTGAAGCTGACATACTTGCCGCCAGTGTCATCCAGACGGATCACCGCATCATAGAGCTGCGGGCGCTTTGGCGTATAAAGCCCGGTCACTCTGCACCAACCCTTGTCCAGCAGTTCGGCAGCGATTTTCTTGGTCAGCTTCTTTTTCTTGGAAGAGAAAAACTTGTTGTCCTCCCACATACAGAAAGAGCATTCCTTGTTCGAGCAGTAGTAGTTTCCCTTTCCCACATAGACCGGTGAGCCGCAGCGCGGACACTTCCCGATGGACTCTCTGCCGGTATCGAAGCGGTTTGCCTCAGCCTCAGAGAGGAAAGGATAGGCTTTGACCAGCTCGGAGGTCATCTCCACAATGCCGGAAAGGAACTTGTCCGCATCCGCATTGCCACGCTCAATCTGCATCAGAGTATTTTCCCATTCCGCCGTCATGGTAGGCGAAGTGATCTGCTCGGGCAGGACGCATACAAGGTTGTTGCCGTCCTTTGTAGGCACGAGAGATTTGCCCTTGCGCTCAACGAAGCCGCCTTTGACCAGCTTTTCGATGATACCGGCGCGGGTGGCGGGAGTGCCAAGCCCTTTCTTTTCGGTATCATCGTCGAACTCAGCATTCCCCGCAGTCTCCATAGCCGACAGAAGGGAGTCTTCGGTGTAGGGCTTCGGCGGGGATGTATAGTGCTCGGTAACGCTGGCATCGACAGAAGAGAGAATATCCTTCTCATTCAGAGAAGGCAGCGAGCGTTCCGGCTCGTCCTTTTCCTTGCTCTTGAGTGATTCCTTGAAGCGGCGCTCAATGGCTTTCCATCCATCCTGCACGACCGTTTTGCCCTTTGCCCTGAACTCGTAACCCTCACAGGTGAGCGTAACCGAAGTCTCGTCGTAGATGTGCTTCTCACCGGTAGCGCTCAGAAGGCGCATGGCGACAAGCCGGATGATTTTCTGCTCCGACTCCGGCAGCTCGCCGAGATCCTGCTTTTCAAGCTGGACGGTGGGGATAATGGCATGATGGTCAGTGACCTTGGCGTTGTTGGTAATTCGCCCGATGTCAGGCTCATGGGTGATGCCCCCGAAGAGCGGCAGCTTGCGGGAGACAATGCCGATCGCCTGACGGGCGGTGCTCTCCATATCCTCAGTGATGAACTGACTGTCCGTTCGGGGATAGGTAAGCAGCTTTTTCTCATAGAGGGACTGCACCAGATCGAGCGCCTGCTGGGCGGTAAAGCCGTAGTAGCGGTTGGCTTCCCGCTGCAAGGTGGTCAGATCATAGAGCCTCGGCGGGTTGACCGTCTTCGTCTCTTTTTTGAGAGAAGAAACGACGGCTT
>ENA-ORSR01000810-ORSR01000810.1-human-gut-metagenome-genome-assembly--contig:-NODE-810-length-24886-cov-3.305465_pt1 | contig 24886 bp, 21 predicted proteins | sample MGYA00241901_ERZ509166 | MGnify/ENA primary metagenome ERZ509166 (study PRJEB26280, sample SAMEA2338860) | human gut metagenome | biome: human gut; feature: human-associated habitat; material: faeces... | reverse complement strand
CTTCGCGGGCCGTCTGTGTGAACAGGACCTTAGAACACCGCCTGCACGGCGCCGGCATAGGTCTCGTCAATGAACGCCTTGACCTCGTCGCTGCACAGGGCCTTTGCCAGAGCCTGGATGGCGGGGTCGCTCTCCCGGCCCTCCTTGACGGCCAGCACATTGACATAAGCGGTGCCGGCGGTGCCCTCGGCGGACTCAATCGCCAGGGCGTCGGCCACCTTCAGATCGGCCTGGATGGCGTAGTTGCCGTTCAGGGCCGCGATGTCGACATCCTTGATGACGGTCGGCACGACGGCGGCCTCAAGCTCCTTGAACTTCAGGTTCTTCGGATTGGAGGTGATGTCCTTCGGCGTGGCGTTGATGTCCTTCGGATCCTTCAGCTTGATCAGGCCGGCATCCTGCAGCAGCAGAAGCGCGCGGGCCTCGTTGGTGGCATCATTCGGTACGGCCACGGTGGCGCCGTCCTGAAGATCCTTCAGCTCCTTGGTCTTGCCCGGGTACAGGCCGAACGGCTCGAAATGGATGCCCTCCACGGACACCAGATGCGTGCCCTTCTCCTTGTTGAAGTTGTCGAGGTACGGCTTGTGCTGGAAGTAGTTGGCGTCAACCTCGCCATCCTCGGTGGCGGTGTTCGGCTGCACGTAGTCGGTGAACTCCTTGACGACCAGCTTGTAGCCGTCCTTCTCGACGAGCGGTTTGACCGCCTTGTTCAGAATCTCCGCGTGCGGGGTCGGGGAGGCGGCCACGGTGATGGTCTTGTCGTCCTCCTTGGAGGCGGCACCGTTGGAACCGGAATTGCCGCAGCCTGCCAGGCCGAAGGTCGCGAGCGTGGTGACGGCGAGCAGTGCGCCGAGAATCTTCTTGTTACGCATGGTTGAGTTCCTCTCTCTCAATTTCGCTACACGGCCCGGACGCTTACTGCGGTTGCGGGCCAACGATTGACCAATATAGAGGAACCTGTGACGGCAACACGTCGCGCGCTTATCGGAATTATTTATAAAGGGCGCAAAAACCGCAGGAATATGCGAAAAACAGACTTGTGAATCGTAAATAATCTTGCGGAAACACCGTCATATAACGCCGAAATGCTTAAGCGCGTTGGCTATGCCGGCGTCGTCGACGCTGTCGGTGACGTAATCGGCCGCCGCTTTCGGCTCGTCGGTGGCGTTGCCCATTGCCACGCCGATTCCCGCGAATCGTAGCATGTCCACATCGTTGCCGCCGTCGCCGAATGCGATCGCATTGTCTTTCGTCCAACCGAAATGCTCCAGCATCACCTGCATACCAACCGCCTTGCCTCCATCGGCGGGAATCAGATCGGTGAAAGCGGGATGCCATCTGACGCCGCGCACGTTGCCGCACATGCTGGCGATTTCGGCTTCCATCGTCTCGTCCACATACGGGCTGATTTGGAACGTGGAATGGTTTGCGATGCGTTCGCGCGGATCATGCACGTCGATTTTCGGCGCGGTCTTGCCGAGACTGTTCCACGTGCGTTCCAATGCGGCGTTCGTGCGATTGAAATACCCGTAGTCGCTTTCCGCATAGTTGGCGACCACGTCGGCATGCGTTTCAAGCCAGTCGGTGATCAGCTTCACGTCGGCCTGGTCGATCGGATGCCGGTAGTCGAGACCGTCGCGCGTGGTGCAATACTGGCCGTTAAGTCCCACGATGCCGTCGAACGTGACGGGAATGGTATCAAGCACCACGCCCATGTAGGAGGGTGCGCGGCCCGAACAGATGAACACCTTCACGCCATTGCGCTGCAATGCATGCAACGCGTCGACGGTGGACTGCGGCACCACATGCGTGACGAAACTCGTCAACGTGCCGTCGATGTCGAAAAACGCCGTCTTGATGTCCTGAGCCATGCTGCCTCCATGAAAAACCATGTCAAACCCGGTATCCAGCTTACGAGGATATGTGCGAAAACGTCGTGCACGGCACGGAACACGACCACGAAAATAGGAAAAACGGCCGGATGTGCCTACAATCGTCAACCATGAGCGAACATATCGAAATCACGCCGGAGATCATCGAAATCAGGCACTATCTGCATGCGCACCCCGAACGCAGCTTCAAGGAATACGAGACCAGCGCCTACCTTGAGAAGCTGCTGCGCGCACACGACATCGAAGTGCTCAACAATCCGCTCGAAACCGGCGTGGTCGGACTGATCCGCGGCGACCAGCCGGGACCACGCATCGCATTGCGCGCCGACATCGATGGTCTGCCCATCCAGGAAGACACCGGTCTGCCGTTCTCATCCGTCAACGACGGCGTGATGCACGGCTGCGGCCACGACCTGCACATGTCGTACATGCTCGGTGCCGCGTTCTGGCTCGCCAAGCGCCGCAAACACATCAAGGGCTCCATCAAACTGCTGTTCCAGCCCGCCGAGGAACTTGGCCTCGGCGCGAAGGCCATGGTCGACGCGGGACTGCTCGCCGACGTATCAGCCGCCATCGGCGCGCACAACAACCCGAACTACGCGCCCGGACAGATCGCCGTCGGCCCCGAACCGATGATGGCCGGCTGCGTGAAATTCCATGTAACCCTGCACGCCACTGGCACACACGCCGGCTATCCGCACAAGGGCACCGGCCCGATCGAGGCGCTCGCCACGATGGTCCTCGCATTGCAGACCATCGTGAGCCGTAACGTATCGCCGTTCCATCCGCTCGTGCTGTCCATCACCGAAATGCACGGCGGCCACGTGTGGAACGTCGTACCCGACAAGGCGAGCTTCCAAGGCACCGTACGATACTTCCACAAGTCCGACGGTGAACTGGTGGGGAAACGCTTCAAGCAACAGGTCCAGTCCATTGCGGCCGGTTACGGCATCACCGCCGACATCGATTGGGACGACTTCCAGAATCCGCTCGTCTCCGATACGGAACTTTCCAAGATAGTCGCCGACAACGTGCGCGATTACGCCCAGCTCGAACCCATCCACCCGTCGATGGCGGGGGAGGACTTCTGCGATTTCATGCCCGTCACCATGCCTGTGTTCGCCTTCATCGGATCCAACGGCGAGGAAGGCTGCCCGGATTGGCACAGCCCGCACTTCGTCGGTCTTGACGAATCGCTGCAAGCCGGCGTGGAATTCTACGCCAACGCGGCGCTGACGGTGCTCAACGAACTGTCGTGACGCCACGTGCGGAACGCCGTAATCGCAATTTTCATAATCGTAAAAACACAACATATCCAACAAATCAACGGTAGGTTAGGCAGCTATGACAGACATTCGCTTCGCACTCGCCCAAATCGACATCTGCGTCGGAGACCTTGATTCCAACGCCGACAAGGTCATGCGATACGCGCATCTCGCCGCTCAGCAGGGCGCGCAAGTCGTCGTGTTCCCGGAAATGACATTGACCGGATACCCCATCGAAGACCTCGCCCTGCGTGCCACCTTCCGCAAAGCCGCATGGGACAAAGCCAACTGGCTCGCCACCGAACTGGCATCCGACGGTCTCGGCGAACTATATGTGGTGGTCGGCACTGTAGGCACCGACCGTGAAACCTCCAAACCGCGCAACCGACTCGTCGTCCTGCACGACGGCGTTGTCTGGGCCGGCTACGACAAGCATTTCCTGCCCAATTACGGCGTGTTCGACGAATTCCGCATCTTCAGCCCCGGCAACAAATCCATGGTGCTCGACGTGAACGGCGCGCGCATCGGCGTGGCCATCTGCGAGGACATCTGGCAGGACGGCGGCCCTGTGGCCGAACTCGCCAAGGAGAACATCGACCTGCTGCTGACCATGAACGGTTCGCCATACGAGGAAGGCAAAACCGACACCCGTCTCGACCTCGCGGTGCGCCGCGCGGCCGAAGTGAACGCCCCGATGATCTACCTGAACCAAGTGGGCGGCCAGGACGACCTCGTCTTCGACGGCGGCAGCTTCGTTGTGGACACCAACGGCACCCTGCTTGAGCGCTCGCCGATGTTCATGGAGGATCTGAGCTTCTTCGACTTGGACACGTCCGTGGAGCATCAGAAGGTCGGTATGATCGCAGCCAAGCCCGATCCGGACGAGGAAGTGTACACCGCCTGCGTGCTGGGTCTGAAGGATTACATGGCCAAGAACCATTTCAAGGGCGTGTGCCTGGGCCTGTCCGGCGGCATCGATTCCGCGCTCGTGGCTGCCATGGCGGCCGACGCGGTGGGCGGCGAGAACGTGTACGGCATCTCCATGCCGAGCATGTATTCGTCCGACGGATCCAAGGACGATGCAGCTGATCTGGCGCGCAATATCGGCGCGCATTATGACATCCAGCCCATCGAGCCGCTGTTCGTCTCCTTCCAAAACCAGCTGGAACTGGAAGGCGTCGCCGCCGAGAACCTGCAGGCGCGCATCCGCGGCGTCATCGTCATGGCCTACTCGAACTCCAAAGGACTGCTGGCCGTGGCCACCGGCAACAAGTCCGAACTGGCATGCGGCTATTCCACAATCTACGGCGATGCGGTCGGCGGCTATGCGCCGATCAAGGACCTGCTCAAGACCCGCGTGTGGGAGATCTCCCGCTGGCGCAACAAGGCTGCCGCCGCCGGCATGGGCATCGGCGGTCTGCATGTCGTCGGCAACGAGCAGGGGAGCGCGGGCACTCCGCTGCCGGATGGTGTGATGATCCCCGTCAACTCGATCGAGAAGGCGCCGTCCGCCGAATTACGCCCAGGGCAGAAGGATTCCGATTCGCTGCCGGAATACGCGCTGCTCGATCAAGTATTGGCGATGTACATCGAGCATGCTCATGGCCGCGCCGACCTGCTGGCCGACGGCTTCGACGAGGCAACCGTCGACACGGTCATGCGATTGGTCGACCGCGCCGAATGGAAGCGTCGCCAGTATCCGCTGGGACCGAAGGTGACGGCGCTGGCGTTTGGACGTGATCGCCGTCTGCCGGTCACCAACGCATTCCGCGAATAATCGGCGATCGCAAGTAGAACATCGAGAGCCGAAGGAAGCCGATATGGAAAAGCAGTGGTATTTCAACACCGTCACCGAGCAGCCGGAATTGGGCATGATTTCCCCGGCAAGCCACCGCATGGGGCCGTACAGAACCCGTGAGGACGCGCTCGACGCGTGGAAGATCGTGCAGGAACGCAACCTCAAATGGGAGGAACAGGACCGCGAATGGAAACGCTGGTCAGCGGACGGCTCGGCATCTTCCGAAAAGTGAATTCCATATGAAAACCACGCCCGATTGTGATTTATGTCACTAATTTCGGGCGTGGTTTTCAGGCTTTTCGCAGATGATTGCCGTTACAATCGTGAAGTAGCGACGGCGTAACGATGCGTCGCCAACCGACACCCAGTAAGGAGTGGAAATGGCAGCAGTTGATGCAACGGCGGTCTCCCAGGAGGAACTTGAGGCTAAGGCTTGGGAAGGCTTCACCGAGGGCAACTGGCAGAAGGACATTGATGTCCGCGACTTCATCCAGAAGAACTACACGCCATATGAGGGCGACGAGTCCTTCCTGGCTGACGCCACCGACAAGACCAAGCACCTGTGGAAGTATCTGGACGACAACTATCTGTCCGTGGAGCGCAAGCAGCGCGTCTACGACGTGGACACCCATACCCCGGCCGACGTCGACGCCTTCCCGGCCGGCTACATCGACTCCCCGGAAGTCGATAACGTGGTCGTTGGCCTCCAGACCGACGTTCCCTGCAAGCGCGCGATGATGCCGAACGGTGGCTGGCGCATGGTCGAGCAGGCCATCAAGGAAGCCGGCAAGGAACCGGATCCGGAGATCAAGAAGATCTTCACCAAGTACCGCAAGACCCACAACGACGGCGTCTTCGGCGTCTACACCAAGCAGATCAAGGTAGCTCGCCACAACAAGATCCTCACCGGTCTGCCGGATGCCTACGGCCGCGGCCGCATCATCGGCGATTACCGTCGTGTGGCCCTGTACGGCGTGAACACGCTGATCAAGTTCAAGCAGCGCGACAAGGACTCCATCCCGTACCGCAACGACTTCACCGAGCCGGAGATCGAGCACTGGATCCGCTTCCGTGAGGAGCACGACGAGCAGATCAAGGCTCTGAAGAAGCTCATCAACCTCGGCAACGAGTACGGCCTCGACCTGTCCCGCCCGGCACAGACCGCACAAGAAGCCGTGCAGTGGACCTACATGGGCTACCTCGCCTCCGTCAAGAGCCAGGACGGCGCCGCCATGTCCTTCGGCCGTGTCTCCACCTTCTTCGACGTCTACTTCGAGCGCGACCTGAAGGCCGGCAAGATCACCGAGACCGACGCACAGGAGATCATCGATAACCTGGTCATGAAGCTGCGCATCGTGCGCTTCCTGCGTACCAAGGATTACGACGCGATCTTCTCCGGCGATCCGTACTGGGCGACTTGGTCCGACGCCGGCTTCGGCGACGACGGCCGTACCATGGTCACCAAGACTTCGTTCCGTCTGCTCAACACCCTGACCCTCGAGCACCTCGGACCTGGCCCGGAGCCGAACATCACCATCTTCTGGGATCCGAAGCTGCCGGAAGCCTACAAGCGCTTCTGCGCCCGAATCTCCATCGACACCTCGGCCATCCAGTACGAGTCCGATAAGGAAATCCGCTCCCACTGGGGCGACGACGCCGCCATCGCATGCTGCGTCTCCCCGATGCGCGTGGGCAAGCAGATGCAGTTCTTCGCCGCCCGTGTGAACTCCGCCAAGGCCCTGCTGTACGCCATCAACGGCGGACGTGACGAGATGACCGGCATGCAGGTCATCGACAAGGGCGTCATCGACCCGATCAAGCCGGAAGCCGATGGCACGCTGGATTACGAGAAGGTCAAGGCCAACTACGAGAAGGCCCTCGAATGGCTGTCCGAGACCTATGTGATGGCTCTGAACATCATCCATTACATGCACGATAAGTACGCTTACGAGTCCATCGAGATGGCTCTGCACGACAAGGAAGTGTACCGCACCCTCGGTTGCGGCATGTCCGGCCTGTCGATCGCGGCCGACTCCCTGTCCGCATGCAAGTACGCCAAGGTCTACCCGATCTACAACAAGGACGCCAAGACCACGCCGGGCCACGAGAACGAGTACGTCGAAGGCGCCGATGACGATCTGATCGTCGGCTACCGCACCGAAGGCGACTTCCCGCTGTACGGCAACGATGATGACCGTGCCGACGACATCGCCAAGTGGGTCGTTTCCACCGTCATGGGCCAGGTCAAGCGTCTGCCGGTGTACCGCGACGCCGTCCCGACCCAGTCCATCCTGACCATCACCTCCAACGTGGAATACGGCAAGGCCACCGGCGCCTTCCCGTCCGGCCACAAGAAGGGCACCCCGTACGCTCCGGGCGCCAACCCGGAGAACGGCATGGACTCCCACGGCATGCTGCCGTCCATGTTCTCCGTCGGCAAGATCGACTACAACGACGCTCTTGACGGCATCTCGCTGACCAACACCATCACCCCTGATGGTCTGGGCCGCGACGAGGAAGAGCGTATCGGCAACCTCGTTGGCATCCTGGACGCCGGCAACGGCCACGGCCTGTACCACGCCAACATCAACGTGCTGCGCAAGGAGCAGCTCGAGGATGCCGTCGAGCATCCGGAGAAGTACCCGCACCTGACCGTGCGCGTCTCCGGCTACGCGGTGAACTTCGTCAAGCTCACCAAGGAACAGCAGCTCGACGTGATCTCCCGTACGTTCCACCAGGGCGCTGTCGTCGACTGAACGGCACAATCAGCCAAATGAAAGCCGCCGCATGAAACGACGGTAATGCGAAGGGACGGAGCTCGTGGCTTCGTCCCTTTCGCTTTTCCCATATCGTTTTCCCATATGATTGGGATGGCAGATGAAAGGGGACATTGATGTCTGAACATATTTTCCGTTCCACGACCAGACACATGCTGAGGGATTCCAAGGACTACGTCAACCAGACGCTGATGGGAGGCCTGTCCGGATTCGAATCGCCAATCGGCTTGGACCGTCTCGACCGCGTCAAGGCGTTGAAAAGCGGCGATATCGGTTTCGTGCACTCGTGGGACATCAACACTTCCGTGGATGGTCCTGGCACCAGAATGACCGTGTTCATGAGCGGATGCCCTCTGCGCTGCCAGTACTGCCAGAATCCGGATACTTGGAAGATGCGTGACGGCAAGCCCGTCTACTACGAAGCCATGGTCAAGAAAATCGAGCGGTATGCCGATTTATTCAAGGCCACCGGCGGCGGCATCACTTTCTCCGGCGGCGAATCCATGATGCAGCCGGCTTTCGTGTCCCGCGTGTTCCATGCCGCCAAGCAGATGGGAGTGCATACCTGCCTCGACACGTCCGGATTCCTCGGTGCGAGCTACACCGATGACATGGTGGATGACATCGACCTGTGCCTGCTTGACGTCAAATCCGGCGATGAGGAGACCTACCATAAGGTGACCGGCGGCATCCTGCAGCCGACCATCGACTTCGGACAGCGTCTGGCCAAGGCAGGCAAGAAGATCTGGGTGCGTTTCGTGCTCGTGCCGGGCCTCACATCCTCCGAAGAAAACGTCGAGAACGTGGCGAAGATCTGCGAGACCTTCGGCGACGCGTTGGAACATATCGACGTATTGCCCTTCCACCAGCTTGGCCGTCCGAAGTGGCACATGCTGAACATCCCATACCCGTTGGAGGACCAGAAAGGCCCGTCCGCGGCAATGAAACAACGTGTGGTCGAGCAGTTCCAGTCGCACGGCTTCACCGTGTACTAAACGCCCGTCCTCTCAATGGCTTCCCCATATTCGCTGGATATGCGGAACGCCTCATATTGGTCCATGCCGCCGACTGAATCGATGGCATGGACCAATTTATTCATACGCTGAAAAATCTTCACATTCGACGCGTGGCAAAGTGGTTCGAAATACTACGAAATGCCCTTCTCTGTCGTAGCCTTGAACTATGGCAGACATCTTTGATTTTCCACGAGATGCGCGCAACGTGGCGCGCGCCGATGGCAAGGGAGCGGATATGGGCGGCGAAGCCCCACAGACCATGCTTATGCGACCGCAGGGCGTTCCCGACCAAGTCTGGAACGCGGTGCTTTCCGTGGACCGTATGCGGCGTTTGAAAGGCATGACATACCGTGAGATTCCGGTGCCCAATTCCATGGCGAACTTCGGCATCGGCGTCGCGTTGGAATGCGATGAAACATACGCATCCGGCTGGATCATGATCCTGTACTCGCTCAAATTCCGAGAGGACTGGCATTCCCACTGGCGTTGCGTGGCTTTCGCATCCCTGCCACTGCCCGACAAGGAGGACGACTGCCTGACTCCGGGCATGTACTGGGACATGATGATGGAACGTCTCAATCCAAACGATTCCGAACATGTATCCGGCACCGTCACAGTCACCCAAAACACAGCATTCGGCCATGACCCCGACGTGCCCAGGGTGGGCTGCGAGATCCGGGTGTCTTGGACTCCACTAGACTATGCCGATGGAGGCCTTGACGCCGGCTCCCAAGTCGGACAGTGGGCGGCGTTCCTCCGGTCCATGACGCAATCCGAGGAGGAAAACCCCGTTGACTGACGAGCCGAAGCTGCTGGCGGAACCGCGCGAAGGCGTGCCCAACGTGATCGACACGTTGCCGGCATTCCGTGACTATTGCAGTGAGCTGGCTTCCTCACATGGCTCCCTTGCCGCGGACGCGGAACGCGCATCCGGCTTCCGGTATGGGCATGAGGACTGGCTGGTGCAGTTCAAACGCGACGGAGCCGGCATCGGCCTGCTCGATCCGCAGGCGCTCGCCGCGGCCGGGGCGGATTGGAACGATTTCAACCGTGCCGTCGGAGATGCGGTATGGATTCTGCATGATTCCCTGCAGGATCTTCCGGGATTCGCCGAACTCGGCATGGAACCGCAACGGCTGTTCGACACGGAAATCGCCGCGCGTCTGCTGGGATTGAAACGATTCGGACTCGCCGCCGTCACCGAGCATTTTCTTGGACTGACCCTTGCCAAAGAACATTCCGCGGCTGACTGGTCGTATCGTCCGTTGCCCCGCGACTGGCGAAATTACGCGGCGTTGGACGTCGAACTGCTCATCGAGCTTGAAACGAAGATGCGCGCCGAACTCAAACGCCAAGGCAAGATGGAATGGGCCCAGGAAGAGTTCGATTACGCGCTCAAAGAAGGTCTGGGACCACGCAAGGAGCATCCGATTCCCTGGATGCATGTCTCGCACATCACTGAAGTCATGCGTGACCGGCAGGCGCTGGCCATCGTCCGCGCGCTATGGACCCGACGCGACGAACTCGCGCGCGAATACGACATCGCGCCGACCCTGCTACTGTCCGACAGCTCCATCATCGAAGTGGCGAAACGCAAACCACACAACGCTGCGCAATTCCGTTCGATTCGCTCCATCAACGAACGCGTGCGCATCCATACCGATTCCGAACAGGACAAGATGTTCGAACGGTACGCGCCGATTCAACGCAAAATCAAACCGAGCATGTGGAAGAACATCATCCAGGACGCGCTCGCCCTGCCGCCAAGCGAATGGCCGGACGTGGACGGCGGCGCCGCGCGGCGTCATGAATCGCAGTCCGCCTCGGCTCCCAAATCGATTCGCGTGTGGAAGGAACGGTATCCGGAACGTCTGCAAGTGCTCAACAGGGTGCGCAAGGCGGTCTCCCAGATAGCGGAGGACACGCGCACGCCTGTGGAAATCGTCATCAAACCGCAGTATTTGCGTAACCTGTGCTGGACGGACGAACCTCGTAAGCGTGACGTCGCGCGATTCCTCAGCGAACAGGGCGCACGCGACTGGCAGGTCTCCCTAGTTGCAGAGTCCGTAAGTCGCGCTATTATGTAGAGGTTGCCTAACGGCAGAAATATGAAGAACCGTATTTTTCAGGAGCGCAAGCGTGAAAATCAGCGTCAGGAATCTTGAGCCGACCAAGGTGAAGCTCACCGTCACCGTCGACCCGGAGGAGTTCAACCCGTATCTCGACGAGGCTCGCAAGGAAATCGCAAAGCAGGTCAACGTGCCTGGCTTCCGTAAGGGCCACGTGCCCGGCAAGATCATCGACCAGCGTATCGGCTTCGGTGCCGTCGCCGGCGAAGCTGTGAACAACGGCGTGCCGGAGCTGTATTCCAAGGCTCTTGAAACCAAGAAGATCCACCCGATGGCCCAGCCGGAGATCGACGTTCAGGACGTGCCGGAATCCGCCAAGGATGAGACCAAGCTGAAGTTCGTCGCCACCGTCGAGCGTCGCCCGGACATCGAACTGCCGGCTCTTGACGGCATGGAGATCGAGGTCGCCAAGGCCGAGGTCACCGATGAGGACATCAACAACCGTCTGGAAGCCCTGCGCCAGCGTTTCGGCACCCTCGTGAGCGTCGACCGTCCGGCCGCCAAGGGTGACTACGCCAACATCGACCTCAACGCCGAAATCGACGGCGAAACCGTCGACTCCCAGGAGGGCGTGAGCTACGAGCTCGGCTCCGCCACCATGCTCGACGGCCTGGATGAGGCCCTCGAAGGCCTGTCCGCCGGTGAGGAAACCAGCTTCGAAGGCACCCTCGAGGCCGGCAAGCACGAAGGCGAGAAGGCCCTGATCAAGGTCAAGGTCAACTCCGTCAAGGCCGAGGAACTGCCGGAACTCGATGACGACTTCGCTTCCGAAGCCTCCGAGTTCGACACCCTCGACGAGCTGAAGGAAGACCTGAAGAAGGTCGCCGCTCAGGACGCCGAAGGCCGTCAGGCCACCGCCGCTCGTGACGCGTTTATCGCCAAGCTCGAGGATGGCCTCGAGATTCCGGTGCCGAAGGGCGTCAAGGCCGAAATGGTCGAGCAGCAGCTCAAGAACGTGACCGCGGATCCGTCCAAGGCCACCAAGGAGCAGAAGGCCGAAGCCGAAGAAACCGTGGAGAAGGAACTGCGTGACCAGATGGTGCTCGACGTGCTCGCCGAGACCATGGACGTCAAGGTCTCCCAGGGTGAGGTCTTCAACTTCCTCGCCTCCATCGCCCAGCAGTACGGCATGGACCCGAACGCCTTCATCCAGGCCATCATCCGCAACGGCCAGATCGGTTCCGCCGTGCAGGAAGTCGGCCGCTCCAAGGGCCTGCTCTCCGGCATGCGCGCCGTGACCTTCAAGTCCGAGGGCGAGACCCTGGACCTGAGCGCCTTCCTCGGCGAAGCCGCTGAAGACGAAGAGTCCGAGAGCGTTGAAGCCGCTTCCGCAGCCGCCGCTGTGGCCGACGAGCTCGCCGCCGACAAGGACGCCGCCGATAGGCTAAAGCGCTGACAAACGCGTAAAGAAGGCTGGAATCCTTTGATGATTCCAGCCTTCTTCGTTTTTCTCTCAAATACTGGAGGTTCGACTCTCCTCAATGATGCAACCAATATTATGAATCAGGCGTCGGCGACATGTTCCGCCGACGATAGAGGGGAGAATCAAATGAAGGACGCTACGCGGGAGAACCCTGCGAAGACCACGCATACCGATTTGAAACGCAAGATGGAGGTACGCCACCTCCGCATGATTTCACTGGGAGGCGTGATAGGTACGGGACTGTTCCTCAGCTCCGGCTACACCATCACAACCAGGCGGGCCCATTGGGCACGGTCATCGCCTACGCTATCGGCGCGGTGATTGTGTATCTGGTCATGCTCAGCCTCGGCGAGCTTTCCGTCGCCATGCCGGAAACCGGCTCATTCCATGTGTATGCGACCAAATTCATCGGTCCTGGAACAGGCTTCACCGTCGCGATCCTGTATTGGCTGACCTGGACGGTCGCATTGGGGTCCGAATTCACCGCTGCCGGACTTATCTGCGCAAATGGTTCCCCGGCACGCCGGTATGGATTTGGAGTGCCCTGTTCATCGTGGTGATCTTCACCTCGAACGCGCTTTCCGTGCGCTTCTTCGCGGAAACCGAATTCTGGTTCTCTTTCATCAAAGTGGCGGGCGTGCTGTTCATCCTCATAGGCGGTTGCGCGGTGTTCGGCGTGCTGCCGATTCAAGGGTATGACCATGCGCCGCTATTCGAGAACTTCGTGAAGGACGGATTGTTCCCCAACGGGTGGATGCCGGTGTTCACCACCATGCTGACGGTGAACTTCGCCTTCTCCGGCACCGAGCTGATCGGCGTAACGGCCGGCGAGACCAAAGATCCTGACAAAGCCTTCCCGAAGGCGATCCACACCACCCTGTTCCGTCTCGTCATCTTCTTCACCGGTTCCATCATGGTCATGGCTTCGCTGATTCCTTGGCAGGACGCCGGTGTGGACGAAAGCCCCTTCGTGCTGGTGTTCAACTCCATTGGTCTGCCTTTCGCCGGCGACGTGATGAACTTCGTTGTGCTCACCGCGATTCTTTCGGCTGCGAACTCCGGGTTGTACGCCTCCACACGCATGCTGTGGTCCTTGGCGAACGAAGACATGATCCCACACAACATCGCCAAAACCAATAGCAGGGGAGTGCCGATGACCGCGCTTCGCCTGAGCATGATCGGCGGTCTGCTGGCATTGCTGTCCAGCGTCGTGGCCGCTTCCACGGTTTATCTGGTATTGGTGTCCGTGTCCGGTTTGGCCGTCGTGATCGTGTGCTTCCAGCAATTCGGGCCATCCGACAGGTTACGGACAAGCCGATCATCGTGTATCCGAACAACGGTGACATCTACGATCCGAAAACCAAAACCTGGTCGCCTAATCCCACCGGTTCCGAACCGGCCTTCGCCCATCTGGTACCGCAATGGATCGACGCGGGAGCCCGACTCATTGGAGGATGCTGCCGAACGACTCCAGACGATATCCGAACCATAGCGCATGCCGCTTCGGCGAACGTCTGACGAGCAGCAGAGATAGCTAACCGGACCTTAACCGGACCTATATACTGGCAGGTGTGATGAATTCTCAAGGATATGCGGTAGTCGACTTCGAAACCACGGGTTTAAGTCCCGCAAAAGGCGACCGGGCCATCGAAATCGGCCTGGTGCATGTGGCTCCGGACGGTACGCTCGAAGACGAGCATGAGACGCTGATTCATGTCGATCGCAGTGTCGGCGCCTCATGGGTGCATCACATTACCGCACGCGAACTGCTGCATGCTCCCGATTTCGAAGGTATCGCGCATGAGCTGCGCGACCTGCTCGCCGGACGCGTGTTCGTGGCACACAACGTGTCGTTCGATTCACGGTTCCTACTTGCGGAATACTCGCGTATGGGAGCTTCCATTCCGGTCGATCAAAGCACCATGCTGTGCACGATGAAACTGTCGCGTTCCCTGATCGGACGGGGCAAGCTCGCCGACTGCTGCGAGTATTTCGGCATTGCCAACGAGGATGCGCATAGCGCGTTAAGCGACGCTCACGCCACCGCCATACTGCTCGGACGACTGTTGGAAGCCGACCCGAAATGGCCCGGCTTCCAACGTCGGCTGGACGCGGCCGGTGCCGCTGCGGAACAATGGCCCACATTCGCAACCCTGCCGAAGAAGGAATGGCTGCCGCGCGGCACGCATCTTGCGTAGTGACGACGGGCACTGAAACGCTGATTGGCGGCTATGAGAACAGGAATTTGATTTCGGCGAAGAACTCACGGACCATATTGTTGACCAGCATGTCCTTCGGGGAACTTGCCGCGATGCCCTGCGCCTGCTTCAGACCATTGGCATGTGCGATCTGCAAGGCACGGAACATGTGGAAATCATTGGTGACGATACCGACCGAAGCGTTCTCCTGCCGCATGAGCTTCTTGCTGTTGACGATGTTCTCCATAGTGGATTCCGACTTGGACTCCTGGATGATGCGGTTTTCCGCAATCCCATGCTTCTGCAGATAATCGGCCATGCCCTGCGCTTCGGCGAACGGCTCGTTATGGCCCTGACCGCCGGAAACGATGCAGATGGTATCCGGATTCTCCTCCAGATAATCGATGGTTCTGTCCAGCCGATAGCGCAACGCTTTGCTGGGGCCTGACTCGCGCACCTGCGCGCCCAGCACAATCACATAATCAAGATCCGGTTCGCCCTGAGCGTTCATATTGCCGATGATGCAACCCTCTATTGTGCAAAACGCGACAATGCCGATGGCCACCACAGCGATGATGGCGCCCCTGATGATCCGGGGAAGCGCCGCCCACCAGTGACATGCGATGCCAATCGCCAGCAATGCGAAAACAACGGCGAGAACCAGCCAGACCTTCCAAAATCCCGTGCCCGAATGCGTCCTCAACACGGCGAACGCGTAGGCCGCCGACAGCAACGCCAGCGCAACACACACCACAATCGCCAGCCGTCGCAGCATCATCTTCATCGCAAGCCTCGTGTCGTCATCGTCCTACATCACTTCATACCGTGTATCAGCGTAATGAAATCGTTCCCGCAGAGTGCCGTACCGTGCCCGAATGCGAACGATTCTTTCGCATTTGCCCTGAGCGCATCTTCGATAGGGGCGAGGTATAGGATGGTTGCATGACTTGTGAAACACCTGCCATCCGTCCGTTGCGTCGCACCGATTTTCCCGCTTTGGAAGAGCTGATACGGCTCGCATGGTACGACGATGGCAACGATTCACACAACACGCATGACGAGGTCGGACAGACGTCAGGCCCAGACAAGCATCGCGCCGAACTACGCAAGGCGACCCGTCTGCGCAACATGCATCGACTTGCCGCAATCGACATGCAGGATTGCCTGGCCCGCACCACCAAAGCATACGTTGCCGAACTTAATGGGCAGGTGCTCGGCGTGATTCTCGGATCGCTGCGTTCGGATATCACCGGTCGGCAGCGGACACGCCATATGCTGCGCCGACATTGCCTCACGTTGCCGTTGCTGGCAAGCCACGAGGGACGTCACGGTCTGCTTGCGCAGCTGGCCATTCTGCAGGCCGACGAGGCGTTGAAACATGACGCGGGCAAGGAATACGAGGCCGAAGTGGTGCTGTTCGTCGTTTCCCCGGCCGCACGAGGCATGGGAGTGGGGCGCAGACTGTTCAACCATATGCTTGGCGTATTCCATGACGCCGGCCTGCGCGAATACTTCCTGTTCACCGACAGCACATGCGATGTCGGCTTCTACGACCATCGCGGACTAATCCGCAAAGCCGAACGTGATGACCGGAACGATGGTTCCTCGCGGCCGAATCCGACAGACAGCTCGTCCAGCGGGTTGACGGTCGGCACGACAAGCCTTTTGGCGGATGACGAGCCCATGTCTTACTTCCTGTACGAAGGACGTTGCTGAAGTCATTCCCCACTGAAACAGTGCTTGCTCAAGCAAGAAGCCACGCATTTTGGACTGGATGCGCGGCTTCTTGGCTTTCCCACATGGCATCATGCATGCCAGCGAGCGGCGAATTTCCTATGCGTTGAGGAGCGAAAACGGCCGGAACTCGGAGCATGGAACATTTTCGGCAACAATAGGCCGTATAATGGCGCGCGTCGTTCCTGCCCGGGCCGCGCAGGTCGAGGAACGGCCCACGGCGACCGCCGCGATCTCCAACTCACGGTGCGCGGCGTCAACCAAGGCAAGGATTCATCATGGCAGAGCCATCCTCTGAAACGATTACCCAAAAACCACGCATCCCGATGCTGAAGCATGCTCCGCAAACAACGGAGGAAACACGCAGATCCCTGAAATGGCGTGTCATCGACATCGCCGTCGGAGCGGCCGTCGGCGTAATGTCCGGCGTGATGTTCTGGGTGTTCGATGGCATGTCCTATGGCTTGTTTCCTTTACTGACTCTGATACTTCCAGGCTCCGCGGCACTGCTGCACGCATTGTTCTATTTCCCCGCCACACTGGGCTTGCTGATCGTACGCAAACCGGGCGCGTCGGCCTACGTGCTGTTAGTCGCCTCGTTTGTGGAAGTGGTGCTCGGCACGAAATACAGTGTGAGTCTGGTAGTGATCGCGCTCGTGCAGGCGCTCGCCGCCGAAACGGTGTTCGCGGTGTTCCGCTACCGCCGTTGGACGCTTGGCGTCACATTGCTGTCATCCGTGGCGATCGGCATCGTATACAACTTCTACCTGTTGTTCTTCTACTACCAGGCGTTTTCGTTCTTCAGCCCGCGCGGACTCATCGGCACCGCATGCGAACTGCTAAGCGCGATCGTATTCGCCGGGTTCGGCTCGTGGATCCTCTACCGAGCCTTGGCCAAGTCGGGAGTCCTCACCCGCTTTGTCTCCGGACGATGACGCATGCTCGGGGGAATTTACTTTGATTGGTCGGCGTGCCGGAATGTGAACCAGGCGAGGATCTGTTGCTCGCTGACTGGCTTGAAATCCCATGCGTCGAGCCCCACGTTCGCGCTGAGCGGATCGGTGCCGTCTGGAATGCCTTGATGCGTGTGACCATAGAGCAGCCAACCTTCGGTGGTCGGTGCCACATCGGCGAACTTGTTCCAGTTTTCCGGCCAGTTGCCGTGTTCTTCGGTCAATGCCGAGAGTCTGGGAAAGTGGCTCATGCCTATGGTCTGCCGTGTGGTTGCGGCCGTCGGCTTGCCGGTTCCGTCGAGAACGGGAAGCTCCATGTCGATCTCACGGTAGTCGTCGATGGTCTCGAACACGTTCTCGTATAGCGCGTCATTGGAGCGGAGACGGAAGTTGCGGTCGTGGTTGCCGATGATCAGGTGCAGATGGCGGCAGTTGATGCGGCGTAGACAGTCGAGCGTGTGCTCGACGGTGCAACGGTAGGAGAGATCGCCGAGAATCCATAGCTCGTCATCACGCCCGACGGTCTCGTTGATGTTGCCGATGATGGTGTTCTCATGGCGTGTGATGTCGCAGATTGCTTTGAACGACGTCTGATTGTCGCGTACGTATTGTTTGATCCATGCGTGCGCGGCGGCGCGACCCTGCGCCTGCCAGACATCACGGTATTCGGTGCGGAGCCTGCCATTGTTCAGGAATCCGCGCAGTGCGGTGACCAGAGGGTGGCCGAAATGCGTGTCCGAAGTGAAATAGCGCATGTGGTTCCTTACGGTATGCGATTGCTGGATGCCTTTATCAATGATAGAGCGAACATTACGCGAAAAGCCTTCCCCAAAATGCTTGTTGGCTTGTTTGTGGCACTGTTTGGCGATTATGGCGAGTATGAGCGTTGGAATTCCAACGCTCATACTTCGGGTTTCGGCGTTCGGCTGCCACGAATAAAGCAACTAGCGAAAATAGGCCGGCTTGATTTGTCCGGTAGATAGTAGTGAATAATTACAGGACGCTGCAGGATTAGGGCTTACCAGGAGGCGTAATGGTTCGGGCGGTGATCTACACGGATTTTGACGGTGTGCTGAACGCGTTCCCCGATGACAAGGCGCTTCGGCGGGGAGGGGTCGGCCATACGCAATGGCTGAAGGAAGGCGACCCACGTAAGGAACTGTACGATTCCGCGCGTGCGTTTCCGCTGACCGGTAACGAGCAGGTGCGTACAGGGCGCGGGCGGTTCCGCGTGCACTGGTCACGCGAGCTTGCCGGCATGATGCATGAACTGGCCCTTTCCGGCAGTGCCGAATTGAACTGGCTGACCACATGGCAGCCGTATTGCTCAAGGGTGCTTGACCCCATGCTTGGCTGGGATCCCGGGGTTGAACGGACTGTTATCTGGTATGATCCGGTCACCAATGAGAGAAGGTTGACGGGCAAGCTTGCGGAGATTATGTCGCGCGTTCGGTTCGAACGACGGCAGGAGGAGCCGTTGCCGATTGTCTGGATTGATGACGAGGAGTGTTATTCCACGTCGAAAACGCAGATCGAGTCGCTGGAGCCTGCGGCACCGGTGCTCATGGTGAGGCCGGACGAGCGTATTGGCATAAGCCGGCGCCAGTGGCGGCTGATCTGTGACTTTCTTGATGATTCGAGTGGTTTCCCGTCTGTCAGTCTGGATGAGGAGGGCACGGTTCGCGATCATGCGGCACACGTGGGGCTGTGAGGGGATGGCGAACGCCTCCCGTGGCGAATCTTGGGATTGAGTCTCCTCGGCTTTGGCTGTACCACTTTCTGTACATATGTTGTCGGATTGAAGAGGAGATTGCCATGGTCACGGCGGTTGCGTACACCAATTTCCGTAAGGCTCCGGAATCATATCTGTGCCGCGTTGAACCGAGAACTCATGGGGATGTTATCTGTACTGGCAGACCTGGGACAGGAGGATACCCGGACACATCAGCGCGTTGATGCTCGATACGATATGTTTCCCGTTCGCGGGTATGGTCAAGTCTGAGCCGCTCAAATGGGAATCGCAGAGCGTGTGGAGCCGGTGCATTGATTCCGTGAACCGGCTGGTGTATATGGTCGAGGATGGATCCCACTCAAGAAACTGCGCCGCGAGGAGTGTCTGAGTATTTGAAAGACATCAGAGTGGGTTGTGGCCGTCTTACTTGGACTGGAAACGAATAACAGCCGTGTAGCGTATTCCGTGTTTATCGGTTTCATGGTCAACGATGATGGAAGAAGAAGGCCTATGATGACGAACATGGAAGATAGAACGCAGGGAGAAACGATGCAGCCACCTCAGAAGAAGACGTTGCTACAGAGATGGAAGGACTCGATAGGTGGATGGCCGTTGCTCTGCAAAATCGTCGCATGGGTCGTTCTCGCTATCCTTGCGTTCGCAGCCGTCATGTGCTGTCTGTGGCATCTGACATCGGAGCCAGGGAAATGCGTGGCGAGCATCGCTGCAACTTCCCTGACGATCGTCGGCGGCGTGGGCGCGGTGGCCTATTTGGTGATCAAGTACCAGGAACGGCAACAAGCCGGACGGGATGAGGAGCGCGCGAAACGAGAGGAGGACCGAGAGAAGGGCCGCCTCGTCAACACGAAGATGCAGGACGCTGTCGATCAATTGGGTTCTGACAGGGCCTCCACGCGCATCGCAGGTGTCTACGCGCTGACGGACGTCGCGGACACCTATGGTGGCGGATACCGTCAGCGCGTGGTGGACATCCTGTGCGGCTACCTGCGTTCCGACCGCGAGACGTATCCCCTCGGAGCGGACGGCAAGCCGGCGACGGACCAGCCCAGGTCCGGAGACTCGGACAAGGCCGTGGAATCCACCATCATTGCCGTCATGCGAAACCATCTTCTCAAAGAACGAAAAGCCGACAATGGAGAGATTCGCGTGCGGCAAATCGTGCGTGATGACCAGCTGTGGTGCGACTGCGCGTTCGACCTCCATGGGGTCACATTCCACGAGTACGTGGACCTCATGGACATCACTTTCGTACGTGGTTTAAACTTCAATAGATCCAAATTCGAGGACCACATTAATTTCAAAAGAGCGACATTCGAAGGCTATGTGGTCTTCATCGGCACAATCTTCAAAGGCGATGCAAACTTCAGTAGAGCAACCTTTAAGGGTGAAGTACACTTCAATGAAGCGATTTTCAAAGGTGAAGCGCGCTTCAACGAAGCGATATTTAAAAGAGACGCATACTTCAGTAAATCGACATTTAAAGGTCTCACAGACTTCAGCGGGACAACCTTCGAATACGCTACGGACTTCAGAAGGATGGTCTTCGAAGGTCTAGCGAGCTTCAGCGGTGCGATATTCAAAGGTAACGCAGATTTCTGCAGGACGACATTCAAAGGGAACACAGAACTTATTGACGCGACATTCAAAGGTTGCGTAGGCTTCATCGAAGCGACTTTCAAAGGTAGCACGTACTTCAGTGGGGTAGCCTTTAAGCGTGATGTGAACTTCAACAGAGCTGGATTCTGCAGCAAGACGACATTCTCAGAAATCCAAGGTCGGCCTACGTTTAGGAAATGCAAGTTCAATAGGCAATTACGCGATTTCATACTTGAGAACGGCACCGAAGCCTACGACTTCGGGCTGATTCCGATTCCGGAAGACAACGACGGGCTGCCAGAGGGCGCAGTGTGGGTGGATTTTCCGGAGAAAGACGACAAGGATGACGGCGCGACGCCAATAGATCGATAGGTCGTGGCGCCCCTTCCATTTTCTTTACGGAGCGTCGCAAGCGTCTTGCCCTTACGGGCCTTTCGTCCGTCCTTATTCCGAATGGTGCCGGTTGAAAGATTGTGCTTCTTTTCGTACGTGCCGACAGTGCAGTCGCTCTTGCCTTACGAACTTTGCTGAAACTTGATATGTCTCCTTTGGCTTCAATTCATTCCGTTATTCTGATTATTGAGTTTGCGCATCATCTATATTGCCTGTTATCCGAGCAGCGGAGATTGCATATCATAAGAGGTTCCGCGAGATGTACCGAAACGGTTCCGCACTAGGGTTGATACGCCGATACTTCCAGACCTAGGAATATTCTGAAATATTCTTGTGTCTTAGCAAAGGGAGGAATATGCATGGCGGGCTCGTACGGTGCGGAAGCGACGCAGGGGGAGCGGTACCGGCTTTCCTTCACTGTCGGCGGACTTCTTGCCTCGCAGGGCCGGGCGCTTGCGGAAATGTATCTGAATCATCTGAATCATGCAGGCGGCGGCGACGCTGAGTGTTCTTCCCAAACCGAGGTGGGCAAGTCCATTGCCGCGATTCGCCAACAGGCCGTCGAGGAAAACGTTCTTGCGATTCGCACGGATTCCGCAAACAGGCGCGTTGTGGCGGAGACTACTAGGCGGCTCAGTGCGCTCACGGTTGGGGAGCTTGCATATTTGGCAGGTCCTGATTCCTCCATATCCGACCGCGAGGCACTTATGTGGATCGCGATGTGCCGTTATTATGCAATCGTCGGGGAATTCGCTGGTGAAGTGCTCAAAAAACATTATCTTGTAGGGAACCTGCATCTTGATTTCGAGGATTATGCTCGCTTCATTGCGAACAAGGCTACATGGCATCCTGAGCTGGAAACCATAAGCGAGGGAACGGCGAAGAAACTCCGGTCCAATCTGTTCAAGGCCATGGTTGAGGCCCATCTGTTCGATAAAAATTCCGACACGGTGGTTTCCTTCCTACCCAGTCCCTCTTTGGCGGATATCCTTATGAAGAGACCAGATTCGTTCGGGTTTTTCCCGATGCGTGAATCATCCTTGTGAGTACGAATGGGGGATAGCATGACCGATTTCATCGCAGGCGTTGAAGCTGCCGATGAGCGCCGTGACATTGATGCTGATTTCGCTCATTTGCGCGAGATCATGGAGTCCCGTTCGTTCAGAACCAATAGTGGATTGGCCGGTGAGCAGCCTTATTACATTTATGACTATCCGCCTAGGCAGGAGCTTGAGGTCGCCGAACATATCAGGCAATTGGTGAGTCAGCTGCAGACGATGACGCCGAAATATGATGGCGATTATGCTCCGCAGGTGCTCACGCTGGATTTATTCGATGTTGTTCTGGAGATTCTTGGTAATCGTGGCATTCTGGATCGTGTGCTTAATAGGGAGGCAAAACGCCACAGAAAAGTCTCGTCGGATGCGCATACGGATAAGTTTTTAGGACTGCTCGATAACGTGTTGGGCGCGGATACGGCTCAGTTGCCTGATACCATTCGTGATCATTACAAGCAGGCCAAGAGCGAGGGCGGAGCCAATATCGTATTCATTACGGGAATCGGCAAGGTCTACCCGTATATTCGTGCGCATACACTGCTTAACGCGTTGCAAGGGCGCATCGATGATCGCCCATTGGTGCTGTTCTATCCGGGTACGTTTACGAGAAGCGCTTCCGCGGGGTCGGTCATGTCGCTATTCGGCTGTTTGCCTGGGGATAATTATTATCGTGCGCAAAATCTGCGTGAGATGAGTGTGCGACTGGAGGAATGACAGGAATGACGGCCTAAGGGTTGTTTTGCCGATTCAGGTGGAATGCGAGTAACGCTTGCGAAGTATTCGTTCAAAGAAGAAGGGAACGCAGATGAACGGGGAAAGCGCTATCAGCTTCAAGGAGTTGTTCAGCAAGGACATTGACCGCAATATCAATGGTGTGATCAAGGCCAATGATGAGAAGAACCTTGACGATGAGGTCAACGAGTATGTGCTTACGGAGGAGATTTGCCGCAATCTGGCCAAATTCCTTGACGCATACAACGACCCGTCGAACCACGAACAGAATGGCGCATGGATTTCCGGTTTCTTTGGTTCTGGTAAATCGCACTTGTTGAAGATGCTGTCACACGTTTTGGGCGAGGTTCCGGCCGAACTCGTCGACAAGGGCAATAAACCGACCATGAATCGTGAGCAGATTGTTCGTACCTTTATGGGCAAAGCCGAATCGCAGGATGACCAGATGCTTGCAGGGCAGCTTGAGAAGACCTTGACGATTCCTGCCACGTCGATTCTGTTTAACATCGATCAGAAGGCAGATAAATCCAATGCCTCTGATGCGCTGTTGTACGCCTTTGTCCGCGTATTCGATGAGGCGCGTGGCTTCTATGGCAAGAATCCGTTTGTCGCGAAATTCGAATGTGATCTGGCGAACAACGGCTACCTTGACGATTTCAAACATGAATTCGAACAAGCGGCTGGCAAACCGTGGAGCGAGGGGCGCGACGAGGCCGTGCTATGGGATGATGAGATCTGCGAAGCCTATGCCGCGGTGACGGGCAAGCCGGAGCAGGACAGCATCATCCAGCGCTATGAGGATACGTATACGATGACGGTCGGCGATTTCGCAGACGACGTGAACGCATGGCTGTCCCATCAGGAACCGAACCGCCGTATCTTGTTCCTCGTGGACGAGGTTGGCCAGTTCATCGGTGAGAACAGGGAGCTCATGCTGTCCCTGCAATCCATTGCCGAGGATCTTGCCGTCAAGACCAACGGGCGTGCATGGGTAGTGGTCACCTCTCAGGAAGACATGGATACCATCGTCGGTGATCGGACCAAGCAGCAAAGCTATGACTTTTCGAAGATCCAGGGCAGGTTCTCCATCAAGCTGAAGCTCAACAGCGCCGACGTGGTGGAAGTCATTCAGAAGCGCTTGCTGACCAAGAAACCGGAATATGAGTCGGTGATGAACGAGCTGTGGGATGAGCAGAACGCGAACCTGCGCACCATGTTCGAATTCACTCGTGAGACTTCGAAATTCAGCAGTAACAAAGCGTACAGCAAAGACGATTTCATCGCGTCGTATCCGTTCGTGAACTATGAATTCGAATTGTTCCAGAACGTGCTGCGGGAGATGAGCCGCTACAACATGTTCTCCGGGCGCCACGCATCTGTGGGTGAACGGTCCATGCTTTCCACCATCAGCAGCACGCTGCGGTCCAGCCAGAATGAGATGGTCGGGGCCCTGATGCCGTTCGACAAACTATATGACGGTATTGCCGACGCCATCCAATCAACCTCGAACTTCCGCATCAACCAAGCTGAAAAGAGACTTGGCTCCGATATAAAGGAACTGGGCGTACGCCTGCTGAAGGTGCTGCTGCTGGTCAAGCATGTCGACGGATTCCCTACTACACCGCATAACCTGCGCATTCTGCTGACCGACCAGTTCGACATGGACGTGATGGAACTGGAAAGGAACATCAAGTATGTTCTGGGAGAGTTGGAAAAAGACACGTATGTGCAGCGTGTGGGAGATACCTACAATTACCTGACCAACGAAGAGCAGGATATTGAGCAGGAGATCAAAAACACGGACATCGACTCCAGCAAGGAAATCGACGAGCTGAAGAAGATCCTGGTCAGTGATGTGCTCGGCAAGATGACAGTGGCATACGGTGAGCAGCGTGCGCAGTTCCGCTATGGTTTGCGCATCGATGGGGTGCAACAGTCCGCGCAACAGCCCATCTGGTTGAACGTGGTCACTTCGACCAATGCGCAGGACCGTGCCGATGCCATTCGCATGGGCATGGGTATGCGCGACACCATCACTTTGCTGTTGGATATATCCGACAGGACACTGTTCGATGATCTGCGCATGTACGTGAAAACCTACACATACCTCATGCGCACCGACAAGAACAGCCAGTCAGAAGTGCGCCAGCAGATCATCTCCCGCAAGAG
>ENA-ORSR01000781-ORSR01000781.1-human-gut-metagenome-genome-assembly--contig:-NODE-781-length-25626-cov-10.691486_pt1 | contig 25626 bp, 26 predicted proteins | sample MGYA00241901_ERZ509166 | MGnify/ENA primary metagenome ERZ509166 (study PRJEB26280, sample SAMEA2338860) | human gut metagenome | biome: human gut; feature: human-associated habitat; material: faeces... | reverse complement strand
GGGGCAGCGGCCAGCAGGACACGAGTGCTTTGCACGATGTGGACGCTGGGTGCCGCAACCCGGACAGGTGGCATCCCGCAAGGGATGACGGTGGGGTTTAATCTACCGCGAGCAATTACTCCTCGTCGCGGCGGCGCTTGTTCAGCATCAGGGCCACACCACCAATGGCAACGATGGCCAGCATTGCAATGTAAGGTGCATTGTCCAGCACAACGCCCATGTCGGGCTGACCCTCGTGAGTATTGATAAAGCCAACAAATACGTTTGCAGTGGAAATAGTACCAGTTGCTTCGGGAGCTTTCTCACCAGTCAGAGTGCCACTTTCCAGAGTAACAGTATACTGATCCTTCTTTGCAACCTTTACGCCATCAACAGTATTCCACTCAGAGCCATTCTCCAAAATCTCATAGGTAACACCAGCGGGCAGGTTCTCAAATACAATATTATTACCGTGCTTCAGGGTCACAGTATACGGAGTTTCAAATGCCATGACACCAGTCACAGGCTTACCTTCGCTATCCACGATAGAAGCATTCTCAGTAGTAGACTTAACTACGGCACCAGCATAGTTCGTATCATTTTTATGGAACACAACCTGGAACGTAAATTCTTCACCCAGGTCACCAAAACCACCACGAACCGTCTTAGACAGGGTCAGTTCTTTCAGCGTGCCTTCCTTGCCGTAAGTATTGACAAAATAAGCATCGGACTTTTCACCAGTCTTGCTACCCTTGTGCAGACTTACATAGTAGTCATAACCGCTCTCAATTGCATGGGTGGTGCTATTAGTCCTGTGCACTACGCTAACCACCAGATACAGAGTGTTGGTATCATACTCAACTGCAGGAGTTCCATTATTTTTCTCAGTAATGGTATAAACATACTTACCAACACCAGCAGGAGCTGCCAGACCCAGCTCACTCGGGGTCAAAGTAAAGTGCCCCACATTGTTATTACCAGTCACAGGGCCTGTAAATGCAATTTTCTTCTCGCCATTAAGGCTAACAACAGGAGCAGCTGCGTTGGTTGCAGCTTTATCAGTATCAAATTTCTCAGCAAACCTAACTTCAAACTCAAAAGTCTCAGACGGAGCAGCACCATTCACGACTTCATAGCGCTTATAAATATTCACTGAGCTATCAGCAGTCAGCTTAGTCGTTCCGTCAAGGCCAGTAATAGTCTCCTGCGCAGGAGTAGTGGCATCAGTAGCCGGCCCCTCTGCAAACGCTGCGGTTGCGCCGACGGTGAGCATCATGGCGGCAGCCAGAACGCCCGCGAAGAATTTCTTCAGTTTCATTGTAATTCCTCCCTTGTAAGAAATCGTTCGTACTCCTGTGCCGCGGCCCAAACTCCGCGGTTCACAGGCAGGATGCCGGCAGCTTCTTCCGGCTTCCGTGGTATTACAAACTGCGTCGCCGCAGTAGTGTAATTACTTTTGCCTGCACATCCTCCAGCGGAACCGGGCCAAAGTCCCGGCTGTCCTCGGATTGTGTGCGGTAATCGCCCAGCACAAAAACGCAGCCCTCCGGCACCGTGTAGGGGTACTCCAGCGCGTCTTTTGCGTAGGTGGGGTAGAGGATCTCGCCGCTCTGTACCGCGCCGTTCACCACAAGGGTGCCGCTGTCGTCCAGAGCCACAAGGTCGCCCTCGCGCCCAAGGATGCGGCCCACCCGGAGCTTGCCGCCCTGGGTGTAGACCACAACGTCGTTTTTTGCGTAGGTTTTTTGCAGGCGGTAGCAGATGAGCAGGTCGCCATCCTTTACCGCGGGGAACATGCTGCTGCCCTTGGCCTGCGTGAGCAGGAACACCTGCGTGAACAGCACCCAGGCGCACAACAGGATCACCACAACGCGGCCCAGCAGGCTGATAAGATCCTGCCGGTTCTCAGCGTCCAGCCTGCGGCGGCGCACCGCCTTTGCCCCCAGCTTCAGGGCTTCATTGTCCAGCGGGTGCATCGGAATGCGCCTCCTTTTGGGGGTCAAACCTCTCAGTCACGGCTGTCGCCGTGCCAGCGTCCGGGCTAAACCTCTCAGTCACGGCTGTCGCCGTGACAGCTCCCCTAGTAGGGGAGCCCTTGGCAAAACTGTCAACTTTGGCGGTATCCAAGGGCAGGCTTCCGGTCTGCTGCTCCAAGAGTACGTTATAGCGGGTGCGCTCGGCACGGATGGCTGCTTCGTACAGGGCGTAAAGCTCTTCCAGCTTCTTCCACATTGCCGCTTCGTCCACGCCGCCCAGCAGGTTCTTGCGGAATTTCACCGTCCGGAACCACTGGATGATCGCTTCCTGCTCCGGGCTGATACAGGCTTCCTCTGCACCGGCCAGCCGCTGGGGCGCTTTCTTCTTCGCCATGCGGTCAGCCCCCTTTAGTCATCTTCCTTACGGCGCTTGCGCAGCATCAACAGGGCCACGCCGCCAGCCACCACAGCAAGGATGACGATGTAAGGCAGGGTGTCGAGGAGGACACCGGTGTCGGGCTCGAGGGTTGCATGGTTGGTGAATGCAATGGTCTGAGCTGCGCCCTGCACATTTACGGTTGCTTCTACGCTCTTTTCATGCAACTCACCAGATTCACCCGGCTTCCAGCTGGTCTCGTAACCGGTAGCACTTTCTTCAATTACCTTGTACTCGCCGCTGGGCAGATTCTTGAGCGTAATGCTTGCACCGGATACCAGCGTAAACCTGCCATCTGCGCCATTGCTAACCAAGCCAACTTTAACCTTATCGTCCTCGGTCAGATTGTCAACAGACTTTTGGATATTGCTTTCAGTGAGAGCAACTGCGTTGCCGTTACTGTCAACGATCTGGAAAGTAAACGCTTTGTGCTGGTCACCCAGCATACCGGTAACGGTTTTGGAGATGGTCAGGTCAGCGGACACCGGCTCATAATGTGCGTAGAAATAAACTGTACCATCTTTCAGTTCATTATCAGTTGGTGTATGCGACCACTGCTCTTTTAGGTCTTTCCTGTTCTCCGTATCATACAGCCCACCATCTTTTTCCGGATACCAACCAGACAATTGATAGGTAATCGACGAGTCCGTATACTTGCTCTTGACCTCTGGCGTTGCACCGGGCTTATCAACAACGCTTGTGTTTTCCACACTGTTACCGGTCACATAGTTCTTTGCATCTACCAACTTATAGTTTGTTTGACCCGGATATTTCACCATGAATTTTGCTGTGAAAACTTTGCTAGACTTAATATCCAGTGTACAGTCAATATGAAAATACTGATTTTCTGTCGTACTGTTTTTGCGAGAAATCTTATGGGCAATCAGCTTGATTTGTGTAATATCCTGCTTCTCGAGACCTGTTACATCTAACTTTTTCTCTAATTCACTCTTATAATCGTTCCAAATACTATCCAGAACATAGTTAAATGCAGTTACAGACTTTCCATCAACTGTAATCGTTGGTGTCTGATCTGTTCTATTTAATGTCCAAGAATCACCGGACGTTGTTCCATCTGGCCACTTCAGAATAAAGCTTCCAACGTTATTTGTAATATTCTTCTCATCATTACCTGCCCAATAGTTTGCAAATTCATTGACACTGATATCGCCCAGCAACTGGCTGGTATCGCTGTTAGGCGACCAATATTGAACTTCATTAGATCCCGGAAAACCAGTCGGAGTGCTCAAAAAATAAATCGCAGCTTTCTGAGTAGCTCTCATAATTGTAATATTGTAGGTATCAATAACTGGTTGTCTCCAGTAGTTTTTATAGGTATGCGTTACCGTGACATTGCCTTCCTTTAAGGGTTCTACCGTTGCCGAATACGGATACCATACATTTTGTGTCAGTGTGATAATATTGCTATCACCAGCTGTTATAGACCATTCATGGTCACTACCTCCTTGCGATGATAATGATATTGGTTTATCAGCAGTAGTCATTGAAATCGGCAAATTCAAATCCAGCGTCTCCACATCATATCCGCCCTTCAGTGCAATCACAAAGGGGCTGAAGCTGGTGGTCTCAAAGGTCAGGGTGCCATCGGTATAAGTAAGGACATTCAGAATCTCCACGGTGTCGTTGTCTTTCAGGTGGAGCACCTTCAGTGCACCGGCAGTGAGCGCTCCCATTTCTTCCATTTCCGCAATATCCGGCAGTTTGTCCAGACCAGAAACGGTAACGGTGGCCTTCTGGCCCTTGGCCAGCTGCACCTTCTCGCTGTTGATATCTTCGGGCGTGATCTTCAGGCCCAGAAGGGGCTGCATCCCCTGAAGCTCATTCACGTAGGTATTGCAGAACTCCGTCATGGAATCATCACCCATGTGGATGACGCTGAGGTGGTCTGCGGCAGAGGGCAGGTTTTTCACTTCTACCGGCAGATTGACGCTCTCCGTGTTGCCGTCCTTGTCCTGGTAGGAAGCAGAAGCCTTGGTTTCCAGATTCACAGGCACGGGGTTCTTGTCCACCAGATCCTCGTGATCCACGTCCTCTTCCTCATCGGAGCCCACGGTGCCGTCCTGCCATGCGGCGTAGACGTTCACGGTGGTGGTCTTGTCGTCCAGAATGTTGCTGGTGGGGTCGGTGAGGTCCAGGCGCACCCGGTTGCCAAACTCGTCCAGCGTGTACCAGTAGTCAAACGGCCGCAGTTCGCCCTTGGGGTCCTGGTTGGAGGAGGGGTTCTTGATGTGGCTGCTGTAGTCCGCAATGGTCTCTGCCCGGGGCACAGCCTGAATGAAGTACAGCTTCCAAACCTCGCCTTTCTGGGCCAGATACTCGCTCTCCGTCATATTGTCGGTCTGTGCCTGCATGGCAATGTCCTGCAGGTCAAGGGCGTTCAGCTCCTTCAGCCAGAAGCGGTAGACCACCATGTCCTGCGGCTTTTTGATCTCGTCGTCGGAAACGACTTCTTCGTTCTTATCCACCACGGCATCCTCGCCGGGCCACTGGGTCACGGTGCTGGAGCTGGTGTCGGTGCTGGAGCTGGTGTCGGTGCTGGTGCTGGTGTCGGTGTCGGTGCTGGTGTCGGTGCTGGTGCTGGTGTCGGTGCTGGTGCTGGTGCTGGTGTCGGTGCTGGTGTCCCCCTCTGTTTCCTTAACGTTGGGGCCGCCGTCAGGATAGGATGTCACGCCGTCATCTACGGGCCGGGAGGCCTCTTGAATAACCTGAGGATCGATCAGATCCTCCGTTGCAAACACCGGCACAAGGCAGGTGCAGATGACCGCAAGCGCCAGACAAAGCGCAAAAACGCGCTTCACCAGCCTATCGTTTTTTCCGTGATGATTTTTCCGCACAGTGGAGCCCTCCCTGCATCAAAGTATTTTTGGCAAAACCGGAGGAAAAGATATTCAACTTCTGTCGTTTTCTTTCCCTTGGCAGGTTATTTTTACCAGACACACTCATTATCGTAATTATAGCATGTACACCCGGCATTTTCAATAGTGAAATTTTATTTTCCCTTTCCCTTTTCAGACAAAATATTCTGCGATATACGGCACGTTATGAGCCGCGGTAATATATTGCGTGGAGTAGAACAGTCTGACTTATCCGCACCGCCCGCCGCATTGATATATCGCGCAGTTTTGTGTTGTATCTTCGCAGTTTCACTCTCTATAATACATGAAACGCAGATCCCTTTCACTTTTTTCAGATTTTTTTGAAAAAAGTTTTCGGGGCCCTCTGCCCTCTCAGTCACGGACTAAACCTCTCAGTCACGGGCTTCGCCGTGACAGCTCCCCTAGTAGGGGAGCCTTTGGCAAAAGATTCATTTTTCGATTTCTTCGCCTATCGGCTCCAAAACCAGCTTCTGCCGCAGGGCCAAACACTACGCCAGCAACATCAAAAGTAGCGAAGCGCTGACCCCCGAAAACGCGACGGCCTGCCAAGGGCTCCCCTACTAGGGGAGCTGGCGAGCGCCAGCGAGACTGAGAGGTTTAATCCGTCCCCCTATTGACTTTTTACTAAGCATCGCATATAATATAGATGCGAGATTAATCAGCGGTCACAGAGCTCATCTCTGGGAAGCTAAGCAGAAACACCCTCGGTACGGCAATACCGAGGGTGTTTCTGTGCTTAGAGGATCAGTGCTTACTGGGCTTGAAGAACGTGTCATCAAGCCACTTGCAAATGTAATAAGCAATTACACTTGCTGCGATAGACAGTACGAGATTACTCAACAGTGCGGTCACGTCTGCTCACCTCCTTCCTGCTGAGAGGATGGGAAGGGGCCCAGCAGCTACAGAATAACATAAAAAGTGACAGAACGCAATGCAAAAGTTCTGCCTTGCGGTTTAATCCGTCTCCACATAAAAGCGCCCCCATCACTCAAAGGAGCAATGGGGGCGCTTTACCATATTACAATGGGTTCCGCTTATTCAGCCTTGGGGGCCTCGGGAGCCTTTGCCTCCTCAGCCTTTGCGGCGGGCTCTGCCGGAGCGGCAGGAGCGGCAGCGGGCTTCGGAGCCTGCTTCACCACGGGCTTGGGGGGATTCGGATCGTCCTTCAGCGGGAAGAGGATGATGTGCTTGGGGCACTTCTGGGCGCACATGCCGCAGCCCTTGCACTTGTCGTAGTCGATGCGGGCCACGCCGTCCACAACGTGGATGGCATCAAACTTACAGGTGCGCTCGCACATGCCGCAGGCAATGCAGGAGGTGGTGCACAGCTTGTTTGCCACAGCACCCTTATCCTGATTGGAGCACATGACCACGGGCTTGCGGGGGCCGCCTGCGTCGATCATAATGACGTGCTTGGGGCAGATGTTGGCGCAGGCACCACAGCCGGTGCACTTGTCCTTGTCCACCTTGGCCACACCGTCCACAATGTGGATGGCATCGAACTTACACACCTTGGTGCAGTCGCCCAGGCCGATGCAGGCAAAGGTACAGGTCTTGGGGCCGCCGTACAGGGTCGCAGCAGCGGCACAGGTCTGGATGCCCTTGTACTCGTAGCTGGGCTTGCAGTGCTCGGAGTTGCCCTGGCACTGGACCACAGCCTTCTTCTCCACAGCGCTTGCCTCGCCGCCCATGATCTTGGCAATGGCGGCAGCAGCCTTGGGGCCGCCGGGGGCGCACTTATCGCAGGGAACGCCGTCCATAACAACGGCCTTTGCGTAGTCGGCACAACCGGCGTAGCCACAGCCGCCGCAGTTTGCACCGGCCAGGCAGGCAGAAACTTCTTCAATACGGGGGTCTTCCTCAACCGCCATGAATTTTGCGGCCAGCACCAGAACAACGGCACCGATCGCGCCCACGATGGTACAGAGGATCACAGCAGATACAATATTCATAATCCTGTTCCTCCCTTACAGCGTCACGTTGAACAGGTTTTCGACGAGGCCGCCGAAGCCCATAAAGGACAGGCTGGTGATGGCTGCTGCGATCAGGGTGATGGGCAGGCCCTTGAAGGGTGCCGGGGGATCGCAGGCTTCCACGCGCTTGCGCACGCCGCTGAACATGACCATGGCCAGCATAAAGCCGACACCTGCACCCACGGCACAGACCAGAGCCTCAATGTAGGCAGCGGCAAAGCCAAGGGTAGCAACGTCTGCGCCGTAGTCGTCCACGACCAGAATGGTCACGGCCAGCACGCAGCAGTTGGTGGTGATCAGGGGCAGGTAAACGCCCAGAGAATTGTACAGTGCAACAACATACTTCTTCAGGAAGATCTCGATGAACTGCACCAGCACTGCAATGACCAGGATGAACACGATGGTCTGCAGGTAGCCCAGGTCAGCGGGGTTCAAAATGAAGATCTGGATGGGGAAGGTGACAGCCGTTGCCACCAGCATAACAAAGATAACAGCGCCGGACATACCAATGGAGGAATCCAGCTTCTTGGAAACGCCCAGGAACGGGCAGATACCGTAGAACTTCACCAGCACGTAGTTGTTCACCAGGATCATGCTGAAGAAGATCGCAGCAAGTTTGACTAACATCTTATTCTGCCTCCTTCTTCAGGTTGTCGAGGTCGCAGCAGCTCTTGCGCTCGATGCGGGCATCCAGCTTGCCTTCCAGCCAGACACAACCGGCCATCAGCACGCCGTAGCAGAAGAATGCGCCGGGAGCCTGGGTCATAATGCTCATCTTGGCCATGCTCTCGGGCAGGACCTGGAAGCCCAGCCAGGTGCCGCTGCCCAGGATCTCACGGATGGAGGCCATCAGCACCACGGTAAGGGTGTAGCCGATGCCCATGCCGATGCCGTCCAGTGCCGAATCCACCACATTGTTCTTGCAGGCAAACATCTCGGCACGGCCCAGAATGATGCAGTTGACAACGATCAGGGGCAGGAACACGCCCAGTGCAGTGTACAAGCTGTCCATGTAGGCGTGCATCACCATCTGAACGATGGTCACGAAGCCTGCAATGATGACGATGTAGCAGGGCAGATGGACTTTAGCGGGGATCACGTTGCGCAGCAGCGAGATCAGGATGTTGGAGCACACCAGCACGAAGGTGAAGGCTGCGCCCATGCCCAGCGCGCTGGAAACTGCCGTGGTAACAGCCAGGCAGGAGCAGGTGCCCAGAACCAGACGCAGAACGGGGTTTTCTTTGATGATGCCGTTGGTAAGGATGCTTACCTTGGACTTGTTTTCGCTTGCCATTTCTTACCAACCTCCTTTATGCCAACTCGTTGTAGCAGTTGATGCAATCGTTGATGGCGGCAAACAGAGCCTTAGAGGAAATGGTTGCGCCGCTGTATGCGTCGTAGCCCTGGCCCAGGGTGATGTTCTGGGTGCCATCCATGCCATCGAACTGAGCAAGGAAGCTGTCGGTGGCAACGTTGCTGCCGATGCCCTTGGTCTGGGTAGAAGCGTCCACCCAGATGCCGGTGACAGTGCCGTTGGTGTCGAAGCCGATGATGACGGACAGGATGCCGCCGTCAAAGCCCTTTTCCTCAGCCTTGATGGCCAGGGAGCCGTCGGTGGCCTTTACAGCACCGGTGATGTTCTCGGTGGTGTAGTCGGTCACTTCCTCCAGATCGGAGGCGCTGGAAATGGTGGGCATCACGTCCACATAGGCAGCCAGCGTTACGGCCTTCTGGTTATCCTCAATGATGGGAGCCGTAAAGGAGTTGACCATGGCCAGCAGCAGGCTGACGATCAGTGCGATCACGCTCAGCACAACAACAGGCTTTACACTGGTCTCCCAGGAAGAATTCTTATTCATTTGCCAGCACCCTCCTTTGCTTTCTTTGCAGGCTTAACATAGCCGTAAGGAGTCTGACGGGTCCAATCGTTGATAAAGGGGACCCACAGGTTCATAAACAGCAGCGCGAAGGAAACGCCCTCGGCGTAGCTGCCCCACTGACGGATGGCGAAGGTGACGATGCCCAGGCACAGGCCGTAGATCAGCTTACCCTTCAGGGTAAAGGGGCTGGTAACGTAGTCCGTTGCCATGAACACAGCACCGAACATCAGGCCGCCGGACAGGATGCCGACCAGTGCGCCGTGCAGGCTGCCGGTGGAGATCAGGTAGAAGATAAACATGCTGCCGATGTAAGAAGCGGGGATGGCGATGCTGATGGTCTTGGTGGCCACCAGATAAATCAGGCCCAGCAGGATGGCCAGAGCGCAGGTCTCGCCCAGAACACCGCCGTGCACGCCCATGAACAGATCCAGCAGGCTCAGCTTGCTGGTGTCAGCCACAGCCAGCGGGGTAGCGCTGGACAGCTGGTCAACCGCTGCATCGGGGAACACCCAATTGTTCATGGAACCGGCAAAGCTGATGAACAGCACGATACGGCCAACCAGTGCAGGGTTTGCAAAGTTCATGCCGATGCCGCCGAACAGCTGCTTGACCACGATAATGGCAACCAGGTCGCCGATGATGAGCTGGCCGATGGGCATGCCCACGGGCACGTTCATGGCCAGAATGATGCCGGTGACCACAGCGGACAGGTCGCTGATGGGGTTTGCCTTCTTCAGCAGCTTGCAGTACAGCCACTCAAAGGCCACACATGCCACAACGGACACTGCGGTGACCAGCAGGGCACGCACGCCAAAGATGATTGCAGAGGCCACCACACAGGGGCACAGGGCAACGATCACGTTGGCCATCAGGCTCTGGGTCGTTTCCTCACTGCGCAGATGCGGGGAGGCCGAAACAATAAGCTTCGTATCCATTACTTATTGCCTCCTTTTTTGATTTCACCAAGGTAGAACGCCTTTGCCAGGCCCATCATCTGGGTGCAGGGGCGCTTTGCCGGGCAGACAAAGGTGCAGGAGCCGCAGTTGAAGCAGTAATCAACGTGCAGCTTGCCCAGCTCCTGAACGTCGCGGGCTGCATAAGCCTGGTTGACCTCCACGGGCTCCAGACCCATGGGGCAGTACTCCACGCAGCGGCCGCAGCGGATGCAGGGGTTGACCTGCGGGGGCTCTGCAGCAGCGGCGCTGAGCATGATCAGGCCGGAAGTGGTCTTGGTGGTGGGGTAGCTCAGGTTCTCCACAGCGGGGCCCATCATGGCACCGCCGGCAACCACCTTGCCCAGCTCCACGCCGCCCTTGATGCCGGCAGCGTTCAGAACATCCTCGTAGGCAGTGCCCACGGGAACGATCAGGTTCTGGGGCTTTGCGCAGGCATCGCCGTCCACGGTGATGCAGCGGCTGACCACCGGCATGCCGGTCTGCAGGTACTTGCCCAGGGTGGAAACAGAGGTCACGTTCATCACGATGGCACCTGCATCTGCGGGCAGACCGCCGTGCGGAACCTCGCGGCCCAGACACTTCTCGATCAGGATCAGCTCTGCGCCGGTGCCGTAAACACTGGGCAGTGCCTTGACCTCGATGGCGGGCTTGTCTTTGGTCTTCTGGTTCAACAGCTCGATGCACTCGGGCTTGTTGTTCTCAATGCCGATGACGCACTTCGGGATGCCGGTGTACTTCAGCACGGCCTCGATGCCGCGGACGATATCATCGCTGCAGTTCAGCATCTCCTGCGTGTCGCTGGTCAGCCAGACTTCACACTCGGAAGCGTTGATGAGCAGGGTGTCCACGGTCTGCTTGGGCTGCAGCTTGACATCGGTCGGGAAGCCTGCGCCGCCCAGACCCACCAGGCCGCACTCACGCACGGCTGCCAGGAAGCTGGCCTTGTCGGTGACCTCGGGTGCCTTCACGGCAGGGTCCACGGTCTGCTTGCCATCGGTCTTGATGACAACGGAGTCGCACATCCGGCCATTGGAGAGACGGAAGGGTTCCACAGCGGCCACGGTACCAGAAACACTGGAGTGGATATTTGCAGAGACGAAACCGCCTGCCTCACCGATCTTGGTGCCAACAAACACTTCGTCGCCCTTTTTGACCAGGGCTTTCGCCGGAGCGCCGATGTGCTGGCTCATCAGGATGCGTACCTGCGCGGGCAGAGGCATCGGAACTGGTTTGCTTGCAGCGGTTGCCTTGTCATGCGGCGTATGCGCGCCAAGCGCCGCACGTTTCAGCTTGTTCAACATGGAATAAATCCCCCATTCTGCTTGAATTGCCACCCCTGCCCTCATGCGGGCGCACTGCGGCAGGGACAGCAGCTGCTTAACACAGTTATTGTATCATTTTACAGCCGGAAGTTCAACGACAACAGCACCAAAATGATGCAATTTCCTCAATTTTCTTTGCCATTTTTAACGATTAGTCGTATCTAACTAATTGTTTTTTTATTAACAACCACCAACTTCACGCAACTTTACTACCGTTTGCCTTTCTGCCGGGATTATGGTATACTGTTGCTAATGACCCTGCGGAACGTCCCCTGCTCCGCATTTGAACGACCGGGCCATGCCCGCCAAGGAGGATCGGATACCATGAAAGTTCTCAAAGCTCTGCTTGCCATCTTCACGTTCTTAGCCGCCGCACTCACCTGCACGCTTCTCTTTGTGCAGGACAGGAATGCCCCCCACTATATCAAAATCTACGAGAACGAGCAGTAAGCCTGCCTTTTCTTTGTCAACGACAAAAGGCCCCGGAGAACGGTATTTTCACCGCCCTCCGGGGCCTTTGTGTATCACTTCAGATGGTCATTACTCGCAGAACAAGCAGACCAGACGATAAGTGGTCGCACCCGAGGTATAGTACGCAACACCCACACGATTTGCAGCGTTATAGTTGTCATCTGCCACGATCGTGCTTGCCTTAAATGCAGAGTTCGCTGTTGTGAGATATGCTGTGCTGCTTGTTGGTGCCACATTCTCATCGACTAGACCAATCACGATTTTGGTGTTACCCAGATCTTTCACAGCCGCCTTGTATCCTGCTTTATATGCTTCCGAGTTCGTAACAGGACTTCTATAATATTCCAGCCAATTCTTCAGAAGGTTCTTAGTGACTTCGCTGTACTTCACACTGTACGTCACTTCCGCTTTGCCGTTCTTGACAGCTTCATCATTGATAGCCTTCACGATCTCATACGAACCGTCTGCCGGAATCAGCTTATCCGAATCCGTCTCTCCGCAGGCGGTCAGCATTGCCAGTGCCAGAACACCAGCCAGAACAAGTGCCAGAACTTTTTTAAAACGTTTCATTGCAATGCCTCCTTGGTTTTATTGAATCGTTATCTTCACACCCGAGCAGGAATCTTATGTGGGCAAAGGTGCGCTCCTGCCCCAGATCCCGGACCATCAGCAGCAGCTTTTCCAGCAGTGCCCTTGTTTCGGGATGGAGCAGATAGTGATCCTTGCTCTTTTCATAATACTGCCACGGGGATGCGTCGGTGTACTTGTCGCCCAGATAGATCCGGCTGGCCGCCACGCGGTCGCAGACCATCTCGCAGACATAGCGCAGGGGCATTTTCATGCCGCCCAGGCCGGATTTGTTGGTGGTGTAGTCGATCCAGTATTCGAGATGGTGCTTGTTGCGGCCCTTATGGTGGAGCCATGCCGAGGAATAGCCCCGGGCGGCGCGCTCTGCCTCGTTGGGGCTGTGGTCGCCCTGATAGTAGATGCAGCCCGGGATGAACTCGGTGGGGCTGTACTTGCTCAGGTCATGGGTCAGGCCCTGCTGATAAAGGCCGCATTCAAAGCAATACTTCATCACCAGCAGTTTATGCCGGGTGATGGTCTCAAAGTGTCCCTTGATGTTCATTGGAGGGTACCTCCCCGGAATCTTACCGTTACCCTGCCCTCTTTCAACCTGCGCAGATCGTCGCTCTCCGAAAAATCCTCCCGGTCGCGGGTCAGGTTGGGGTTGTAGTAGGGGTCATCCAGAATGTTTTCTTTGCCGTGGATGGTGTAGAGCCGCTGCTGCTCCGCCGCAAAGCGGGCCGCCTTAACGGGGTCTTTTTCATCCCCGCCCCGGCTCTTGCTCTCATAGTGGATGAGCTCGGCGTAGGGGGTCCAGGCAATGCGGTAGCCCGCATCCCGCACCCGCAGGCAGAAGTCCACATCGTTGAAGGCCACGGCGAACTGCTCGTCCAGCCCGTGCATCTCGTCATAGACGGCGGTCTTTACCAGCAGGCAGGCACCGGTCACACCGGAGAAGTCCTGCACGGTAGAGGTGCGGAACAGATAGCCGCTGCCGCCCTTCTTCTTATACTTGTGGCTGTGGCCCGCGTAGCCGCCCAGACCCGTCACGATCCCGGCGTGCTGGATGGTCTCATCCGGGTACCAGAGCATGGCACCGCAGATCGCCGCACCGCCGGGGTGGGCACACTGCCGGAGCAACTCCGTGAGCCAGTCGCCGTTTACCACTTCCACATCGTTGTTGAGCAGCAGCAGATAGTCGCCCTCTGCCGCTTTCCGGCCAAAGTTGTTGATGGCCGAGAAGTTGAAGCCCTTGCCCGGGTAGGTGACCACCTTCAGGCCATCGTACCGCTGCCGGGCCTTCTCGTAATAGGCAAAGGTGGCCGGGTCTGTGGAGTTGTTCTCAATGACGATGACCTCGAACCGGTCCCAGGTGGTCTTTTTCCAGATGCTCTGCAGGCACTTTTCCAGATCCTCGGTGTGATCCTTGTTGGGGATGAGGATGCTCACCTTCGGCTCCCCCACAATGTCCCACCTGACCCGATAGGTGCTGGGGTACAGGCCATCCTCTATGGTGCCGGTGCGGCCGGTGCGCTCCAGATGGTCGGCCAGCGCCTTCTTTGCCGCTTTGGCAACGTAGGGCTTGGCATCGGTGCCGCCGGAGGTCGAGCCTTCGTGCACCCGCCAGTAGTAGAGCACCTGCGGCACATGGGCCGCGCCGCCCACCTGCTCAATGAGCCGGAGGAAAAGGTCGTGGTCCTGACTGCCATCACATTCGGGGCGTTCCCCGCCCACCTGCTCGAACAGCTCCCGCCGGAACACGGCCAGATGGCAGATGTAGTTGCAGCAGAGCAGGTAATCCGGGGCGTAATCGGGCTTGAAGTGGGCCACCAGCGGCTTTTCGATCTTTTTGGTGAAGAGGGCCTCGTCGCTGTACAGGAAGCCGTCCGGCTCCCCTGCCTCACGCAGCTGCCGGATCGCCTGACCCATGGTGTACATGGCGTGGGGCGCAAGGATGTCATCGTGGTCGGCCAGCGCCAGATATTCCCCCGATGCCAGTTCAGCGGCGGCATTGGTGTTGGCCGCAATGCCCTTGTTTTCGATCTTTTTGTATACGATATGTTGATATTTTGCCTGATATTCCCTTACGATATCCCCCACACTGCTGTGGGCGGCATCCGAGGCATCCGCCAGGCAGAGCTCACCATTGGGGGCGGTCTGGTTCACGAAGGAATCCAGAAACTGCCGCAGAAACACCTCAGGAGTATTATACAACGGTGTCAACACGGAAATCGTCGAAAGTTGGCAGTTTTCAAAATTTTTTCCTGCCATTTCGGCTCTCTGGGCTTCCAGCGCCTTTTTTGCGGGCAGGTAGCGGGCCTTTTTGCCAAAGCACCGCCGCCTGACAAAGCCCGCGCCCCGGGCCAGCATGGTGCCCAGACCCTCGTCCTTTGTCAGCTGGACCGCATAGCCTGCCAGCTCTCTGGCACGTTTCAATCGCACATTCATGGCTCAGGCCTCGCCGCGCTGGGTGGCCTTGTAGGCCGCGCAGACTGTCTCGGTATCGCCGTTCATTTTCAGGTGGCCGTGGCTCAGCCATGCCACCTTGCTGCACATCCGCTCGATCTGCTCGATGGAGTGGGACACCAGAATGACGGTGGTGCCGCCTGCCATCAGCTCCTTCATCCGTTTTTCGCATTTCTGCTGGAACAGGAAGTCGCCCACCGAGAGCACCTCATCCGCGATCAGGATATCGGGCTTGGTGATGGTGGCAATGGCAAAGCCGATGCGGGCCACCATGCCGGAGGAGTAGTTTTTCAGCGGTACATCCAAAAAGTTCTGCAGCTCGCTGAACTCCACGATCTCGTTGAACTTCTCGTCCAGATACTTGGGCGAGAACCCCAGCACCGTGCCGTTGAGGTAGATGTTCTCCCGGGCGGTCAGGTCCATATCAAAGCCCGCGCCCAGCTCGATGAGCGGGGCGATGGTGCCGTTTACGGTGACCTTGCCCCTGGTGGGCTTGTACACGCCCGCAATGGTCTTGAGCAGGGTGGATTTGCCCGAGCCGTTCAGGCCCACCAGACCGTAAAAATCGCCGGGCATGATGTCCAGGCTCACGTCCTTCAGGGCGTAAAACTCGTCGTACTGCAGGCGGCCCTGCACCATGGCCAGCAGATATTCCTTCAGGCTCTCGTGCTTTTCGGTGGAGAGGTTGAAGCACATGGACACGTTGTCCACTTTGATGATCGGTTCCATTCTTCTCCCCTCCTTAAATATGCAGCACAAAGCGGTCCTGCGTTTTGCGGAACATGTGCACGCCCACCCACATGGAGACCACTGCGCAGATGCCGCAGACCGCAAACATGTTGAGATCCAGCGGGATGCCCCACATCAGGGTGCGGCGGAAGCCGGTGATATACCAGTACATGGGGTTCAGCTTGATGATCTGCTGCATGTTGAACCCGCCGATGGAAAAGGTCATCTGGGTAGGGTCATAGAAGATGGCGGAGAAGTAGAGCAGCGCCGTGATGAACACGCTCCAGATGTGCATGATGTCCCGGAAGAACACCGTTGCCGCCGCCAGGAACAGACCCACCCCCAGGCTGAAGAAGAAGAGGGTGATGAGCGGGTAGAGCGCTTCCAGAAGGGTCAGGTGGAAGGGCGCACCGGTAAAGATCATCACCAGCAGCAGGGCCACAAAGCTGAACACGCAGTTCACCATGGCAAAGCAGCACTTTTCCAGCGGGAAGATATACTTGGGGATATACACCTTTTTCAGCAGGGGGGCAGCGCTGAGCACGCTGCTCATGCTGGAGGAGGTGGCCTCGTTGAAGAAGTTGAAGAGCAGCTGACCGCACATCAGGAACACCGGGAAGTTGTCGATGCCGCTGCCCCGCATATCCATCAGGCTGCTGAACACAGCCCAGTAGACCAGGCACATCAGCAGGGGGTTCAGCACGCTCCACAGCACACCCAGCACGCTGCGGCGGTATTTCAGCTTGAAATCACGGCTGACCAGATTCCACAGCAGATAGCGGTAGCGCCAGAAGCCGTTGAACATTCCTTTCAGTTTCGCCACGGGCTATCACCACTTTTCAAAGAATTCAAACTTCTGGGCTGCAAAGGGCTCATGCAGCTTGTCCTTTGCGCTGGTCTTGTGCTCACAGCCGCAGTCGGGCCACTGCACGTTCACGGTGGGGTCATCGTAGGGGATGCCGCCCTCGCTGGTGGGATCATAGACATCGGTGCATTTGTAGCAGAACTCGGCCACATCGCTCAGCACCAGGAAGCCGTGGGCAAAGCCCTCGGGGATATAGAACATCTTCTTGTTCTCCTCGCTCAGGGTCACGCCCACCCACTCGCCAAAGGTGGCGCTGTGGGGGCGGCAGTCCACGGCAACATCATAGACCTCGCCCTTGGTCACACGCACCAGCTTGCCCTGAGTGTGGTTCTTCTGGAAATGCAGGCCGCGCAGCACGCCGCGGGTGGAGCGGCTCTGGTTGTCCTGCACGAACTCTTTGTCGATGCCGGCAGCAGCAAACTGATCCTTCTGGTAGGTCTCCATAAAATAACCGCGGTCATCACCGAACACCTGCGGCTCAATGATCACAACACCGGGGATCTCGGTCTCAGTAAACGTAAACTTGCCCATATTTCTTTTTCCTCTCTGTTTTCTTTCAGAAAATTTTGTCTGTTTGTAGTATATGGAAAAGTCCTTGCGGGCTTTTGCGCGATTTTCAGACGGCTCGCTGCCTGTCAAGCCCGCCCTCTCCGTCAGCGCTGCGCGCTGCCACCTCTCCCAAAGGGAGAGGCAACGCATCTCCTAGATCCAGCTGCTGGCCATGAGCCGCTATCGGCTCTCCCTTCGGGAGAGCTGGCGCAAAGCGCCTGAGAGGGCGAGGCCGTCAATGTCTCGCCTTCCGTTTCCTGCGGAGCTTCGCCCTCAGCCGCACCACGCCGAACGCCGCAAGGGCGGCCAGCACGGTGGCACCGACCGAAATGGCCAGCAGGCCGCCTGCGATCCTCTTCGGCCCCACATCCCGGGAGGCGGGCAGGGTGGCGTTGGCGCTCTTGGCCAGCAGCTCCTCCAGCCCGGTCACAGCGGCAGGCACCCGGACGCTGGCCGTTTCCTGCACGTCCCGCCCATGAATGGTATACACCGCATACACCGCCGGGTCAACCCCCAAGAGGTATCGTTCGGGCAGTTCCAGCGTGACCGACACATCCGCAGCGGTCAGGCCGTCGGCCAGCAGCAGCTTCACGCCCGGGTCAGAAACCGTCACCGTGCCCAGCGTGCTGCCGCCGCCCGCCACCTCCAGCTCCCCGGTCACGCCCTGGGCATGGATCTCGGTGTAGCCGGTGTAGCGGGCAAAGGCATCGTCCAGCAGGGTGCGGACATCATTGTATTTGTCGGTCTTGATCTGGCTCTGCATGGTCACGCAGATCAGACGCACGCCGTTCTGCTCCGCCAGGCAGACATAGCTGTACCGGGCAATGTTGGTGTAGCCGATCTTGGAGCCCAGGATGGCCGGGATATAGTACCGGCTGGAGCCCACCCGCATTTTATCCTGCTGGTGGAAGTACCGGGTCACGGGCTGGACATTGGTGGGGCCCATGGTGTACATCTCGTTCCGGGTAAACAGGGTCTCGAACCCGGGCTGGGTCAGCGCCCAGCGCAGGATCTGCGCCATGTCATAGCAGCTGGTGTAGTGATCCTCATCGCTGATGCCGTGGGGGTTGGCAAAGTGGGTGTGTTCCAGCCCCAGCTCCTTTGCCTGCGCGTTCATGGCGGCCACACCGCCTTCAATGGAGCCGCCGCCGAAGTATTCGGCCAGCAGGTTGGCCCCATCGTTGGCGCTGGCCATCATGGTGGCATACAGGGCATCGGTCAGGGGCACCTTCTCCCCTTCCTGCAGGGCGATATGGCTGGAATCGGTGCCCGCCAGCGAGTAAACATCCTCGTGGCTGACCGTCAGCTTGACATTGTCCCACTTGCCCTGGGCCTTTTCACAGGCAAGGCCCAGCGTCATCACCTTGGTGATGGATGCCGGGTGCAGTTCCTCGTTCATGTTCTGCTGGGCCAGCACCAGACCGGTGTCGGCATCGATGATGCAGTACGCTTCCGTAGCCGTCAGTGCAGGCCCGGCAGCTGCCGCGCCCGGCGCAAACGCCGCCAGTGCGGTCAAAAGCACCGCACACAGCATGGCGATGTGTTTTTTCATTCCAGTTCCTCTATCTCAAGATATTATGATATAGTATACCACATTTTTATCCCTCTGAAAAGAGAAACCCTCAGTTCCACTCCCGGAGCGCCGGCTGTAGCTGCTGACCGTGCAGGGCCGCCTCCAGTGCAGCGGGCAGCAGGGTGAGATTCGCCTTCAGGCTCTGGGGTTTCTGCGCTGCATCGTCCTGTCCGTAGGGCACAAAGTAATAGTGCTTACGCTGCATCAGCCGGGCGATGTTCTCCCCGGAAGCCCCCAGCCCATCGTTGGTGGAGATAGCCAGCAGCACCGGGCTCCCGACCCGCAGCAGGCTTTTTGCCGCCAGCGTGACCGGCGTGTCGGAAAGGCCCGCCGCCAGCCGGGCCAGTGTGGTGCCGGTGCAGGGGGCCACCACCAGTGCCCGGGCCAGCTGCCGCGGCCCCAGCGGCTCCACATCCTGCAGGGTATCCAGCACCCTGTGGCCGGTCAGGGTCTCCAGCCGATCCTTCCACTCATCCGCCCGGCCAAAGCGGGTGTTCAGGCCGGAGGCCGCATAGCTCATCACCGGCAGCAGCTCCCAGCCCTGCCGCACCAGCTGTTCAGCCTGAGCCACCGCCGCGCCCAGCGTGCAGAAGCTCCCGCAGACTGCAAACGCCACCGTCCCGCGCAATTGCCTTTTCATGGTGTTCCCTCCCTTTCCGCCAGGATCTCACAGACCGTCCGGGCCAGAGCCTCGCCCGCTGTTTCGGGGGCGCAGGCCGCGGGCAGGCTCAACGCATGGATGGCCCGGTGCCCCAGCTGCCGGGCTGCAGCAAAGTCGGTGCCGCCCGGCTTGGATGCCAGGTCCACGATCAGGCTCCCGGGCCGCAGTGCCGCCAGCACGGCTTCCGTCAGGACAGGGGCCGGGATGGTGTTCACCACCGTGTCAAAGGCCGGAGCAGTCTGTTCCAGCCGGGCCAGATCCACGGCCCGCAGGCTGAAGCTCTCAGCCAGTGCCCGCTGGGCCGGCCGCCGCGCGGCCACCGTCACCTGTGCGCCCAGTGCCGCCAGCCGTACTCCAAGCGCCTGCCCCACCGGCCCAAAACCGGCCAGCAGGATGGCGCTGTTCCAGAGCGTCCGCGTCCGCTCCGCCATCAGGATGCCGATGCAGCCCTCTGCTGTCGGGATGGCGTTGCAGAGAATCAGTTCCTCCCGGGCAAAGTAGTCCACCAGCTCCACGCCCGCCTCCGCCGCGATCTGCCTTGCCTGCGCCGAGAGTTTTCCGCCCAGCGCCAGCGCCCCCGGTTTTGCGGCCCGCAGCAGTTCCGCCAGCGGGGTTCGGCTCTCGTCCAGCGGCAGCGGCAGTAAGATGTAATCGGCCAGCGCCGTCTGCTCCGGCCCGCCCACCGCAAACCCTGCACGGGCCAGTGCCCGGCCTGCCGCCGCCAGCCGCGGGTCCGTTCCGATCACCGCAAATCGTCTTTGTCCATCCATTCCCGGCCCCTCCTCCCCATGGTCTGCGTCATCCTATGCCCATGGAGCGCCGGGTGTGAAAAAGCCGCCGCTCTCCGTCAGGAAAGCAGCGGCGATCTGTTTTTTACGATATCGGCTTTTCGGTCAGAGCGGCGGCAGAGATTGCCTCCGGCTCCTCCATGTTTCGCGTCCGCTCCACGGCCTCACGCATCCGCGGCAGCTGGACGGCTTCATCAAAATCCGCATATTCCTTTGCGTAGGCAGGCACCATCTCCAACCGGTATTCTGCACTTGCAACGCTCCATTCCCGGATAGAAAAGTGCTCCGGCGGGAAATTCAGCCAGTTTCCACTCTCTCCAAACTGCGAGACCGCGTCCACCTGAATGCGGAACAGATTCTTCGCATAGTAAGCGGTCCTTGCGATATTTTTCCGGTAGAGCTTCTGCAGATCCTTTTCCCGGCTCGTCGCCTTGCAATACGTCACAAATCGGGTGTCTGCCATCCGCTCTCTGGCTTCCAGCAGGCTCAGGATCGTGCCCTGCTCATCTACCAGATACCCGTTGGTCGTCGGGTCCAGCATACACCACTTTTCCTGCGACCGGTCGTAGATCTCCGTGACAACGTGACAATCAAAATCGAAGGGAGAATAGGGCAGGAAGCGCACCCGCCGTGCGTAGATTCCCAGTGCCAGGCAGATCTCCTCCAGAATTTTGGCCTTATTCAGGCAGTTGATGCCCTGTTCCGGTTTATCCAGACTGTAATCCAAAAGCGCCAGGGCATTGCAGTCCACATGGCCGTCGTACCACGGGCTGTGCGTCAGCTTAGGCGAGAGGTATTTCAGCACCCGAATTGCCCGCTGCAGGTCCGTGCCTTTTCCTGCAATTTTCTCAAAGGGATACTTTTTCAGGAGGTCGGCATACTCCGGGCAGTCCATGCGATATTCCACCGCCGTGTTCTTTCCCGGTTGAAAGCTCCGATTGTTCCGCAGGATTCCACGGTAAACATTGTAAAGGACTTCTGTCTCTTCAAAATTCATTGTTTTTCCCCTCTCTTTTTTGGATAGACGAACGAATGGCCGTAAGTGTTCATTTTCCCCTCTATTTTCAGACCCTATCGTTTTTTATAATACCACGGTTTTCCTGCTCATGCAATGCAAAATGCCCGACCATGCGGGCGTTCCCACACAGCCGGGCGGCTTCCTTTTTCATCATTCGGGTCTGCTCAGGGCCGCTTATATTTCAGCGGTGTCTGCACCTGAGCACGGATCTTGAGCAGATAGGTCCGGGTCTGCTCGGTGCCCCGCAGGATGGCCTCCACCTGTTCCCGCTGCTCCGGGGTCAGGGCCTCGTCCTCGGCCAGCAGATCGGCGTTGCCCTCAATGACGGCCAGCGGCGTTTTGAGCTCATGGGAAAGCTGGATGATCTGCTCCCGCTGCTGCTGTTCCATTTTCCATTGAGCCTGCAGGCTGGCCGTCAGCTCCTGCCCCATGGTCTGCAGGGCAGCCAGTGCCTCGGCGTATTCCCGCACCTGCGCCCCGGAAAAATCGATCTCTTCCACGCCCTTTTTCTCAGCCACCTGCCGGGAGACCTCGGTCAGGCGGGCCGTCTCCCGGGCCAGAAACTTTCTGGAGCGGTGAGTGCTCCACGCCACCGCCCCCACCAGCAACAGCAGCCCCAGCACAAAATGGGTCGTCTGCAGATCGGGCAGCCGCCCCCGCAGGGCCGGGTCCGCATAGGGCACGGAGTAATCGAACTGTAATCGACAGAATGTTCCATCTTGTAATTCCGCATTTGCGTAATACTGTCCGTAGCCCAAGCGCCACCTTGTACTACCGCGCCAATCCTCCAGCGCCCATTGCAGATGCCGCGCATCCATGTTGGTCGCCAGAACGGTATCGCTTTCCCGGCTTGCAAACAGGATATAGCGGCAGAGCGGGTCGAGCTTGGCCGGATCAAAGGTCTCCGCTGTCATCTGGGGCAGGAGATTCTGGGCCGCTTCATTGGACACCCGTGCGGCCTCATTGGCCGGGAGCGCCAGCCCGCTGTTGATGACGCACATCAGCGCCACAAGCCACAACAGCAGCGCCAGCGCGCAGCAAAAGACGGTCTGCACCAGATATCGCAGCAGTACGCCCCGCAGGGAGATCAGCCCTCGTTTTTCCATTGATATCCCACTCCCCAGATGGTTTTCAGCAGTGTTTCCGGCTCTGCCACCCCCGCCGCCCGGAGCTTGGCCCGGATGTTCTTGATGTGCTGGGTGATGGCCGTATCGTCCGCAGTGCCGTCAATACCAAAAACCGCTTCGTAGATCTGTTCCTTGGTGAAAGTCTGCCCGGCGTGGAGTGCCAGATGCTCGCAGATGGCATACTCGGAGCGGGTCAGCGGCAGAGGCGTTTCTCCCACCGCCGCCTCCCGCGCGGACAGGTCAAAACTGACCCCGCCGCGCACCAACCGATGCACCGGGGTGCGGTTCTGCCGCCGCAGATGCGCCGCCACCCGAGCGCGCAGCTCTGCCACCCGGAAGGGCTTTGCAAGGTAATCGTCTGCCCCGATGCCCAGCCCCTCCAGAACAGATGCTTCGTCTGTCCGGGCCGTCAGAAACAGAACGGGGGGCATCGGTCAGGCCCCGGATACGGCGGCAGACGGCAAAGCCATCCTCCCCGGGCATCATCACATCCAGCAGGATGCAGTCTGCCCAACGGCAGAGTTGTTCGGTAAGCTCCGCGCCGGAGAGCCGCGTTTCCACCCGGTGGCCGTCCCGTTCCAGCGCCGTCTGCACCACCCGGCACAGGTCCCGGTTGTCATCCACCATCAGAACATTTGCCACAAGATCACCTCAAAACGTTATAAAGCAGGCAGGACGCACCATACAGCAGATACACATGGGCCGGGTAGAACCAGTAGAACAGCTGTTTATGCCCGCTGCCGCGCTGGCCATTGTAGCAGAGCATCAGCAGGGCCGCTGCCACACCGAACCACTCATAGTAGTTGGTGAACATCTGGGTCCACACAAAGCCCTCCTGCCGGCAAGCCATCCCGAAGGTCAGCGCAAAATCACACAGGAAGATCACCAGTGCCCATACCGTCAGCTGTACTTTGCGCCGTCCACGCAATGCATACAGCAGCACACCGCCCAGCAAAAAGCTCCAGCCGCCGTCTGTGATGTTAGTCCACAGGGGCAGCGGGCTGGTGATGACAAACGCCACCACCGTGGAAGCCCACGGCATCTGCTGGATCTGGGGGAAAGCGCTCAGGAACGCCACCATCACAAACGGCCAGCACAAAACGGCGGCAATGGCAGCAATGCCCTTTGCAAATTTCTTTTCCCGCAGCCAGTCGATGCCCTGCCAGACGATGCACAGCAGCATCAGATCCTGAAAAATGGCGTTCTGCGGGTAAAAGCCATCTCCGCGCCGGAAGGCTTTGGCGTAGATCATAAAAAATTCCAGCGCCGCCATGGCCGTTCCGATACCCCAGATGCGGATAAAATACCGCCTGCGGTCATGGGTGTGGGCAAAGCCCTCCACCGTGCAGAACAAAAACAGTGGCGCACTGAGCCGCCCCAGCATATTGAACACCGTCGGGATGCAGCCGGTGAATTCAAAGAAATAATGAATGTGATCCAGCACCATCAGCGCCAGTGCAATGGTCTTGAGCTGGGTGCCGTCCAGCCCGTTTTTCAATTTTGTCAGCATACAAATTCTCCTTTCGAGGATGCTATCATTGTAACAGGGAAATCTGTAGGAATTCTGAGGGAGAACTTATTTTTCCAGAGAATAGCACACCAGATCCGTGGGGCCGCGCTCTGCATGGCGCATGGCCTTGTACTCGATGCCCTCATAGGTGAAGCCCAGCTCTTTCAGCAGTTTCCCGGAGATGGTGTTATAGGCATAATGCCCACCCGTGAAAAGCACCGTGTCCGTTTTCTCGAAGAACGCCTGAATCACAGCCGCCAGCGCTTCCCGGGCATAGCCCTGCCGCCGGACATCCGGGGCCATCTCAATGCCCAGCTCCCAGCCGGGCACGGCACGCTCGGCATCCATCAGCGAGATCACGCCGATCACACGCCCATCTGCCTTGCGGACAACGCTGTAACGGGTCTGTCCCGCAAATTTCTGCATCAGACGGTCATATTCTTCATCCATTGCATCAAAGGCATGATAACCGCCGCAATCCAGCGTGGTCTGCTCATCCGAGAAAATCGCAAATACGTCCTGCGCGTCCTCCACCCGGAACTGCCGCAGCTGCAGACGCTCTGTCTCGATTTCAAATACTTCCATTTGCACCTCGTTATTTTCAGGTTTTATCGTACTTTTTAATGATACCACTGTTTCCCAACCCATGCAACGTAAAAAGCCCGGCCATGCGGGCACTCCCACACAGCCGGGCAATTCAATTTTATTTTGCAGAACACTTTTCGGCATCGATGGCCAGCACGAACATCAGCACATAGAGCGCGTCTGCCGGGTCAACGATATCCAGCACATAGGTGTCCGTCCATTGCAGCAGCTCCTTGGAAACCGTTGCGACCGTCTCTCCTACTGGCTTTGTAATGGTGTAATCCCACCCGGGGAAATCTCCCTCCACATGCCAGCCGTTGAAATCGATGTTGTACTTGGGCTTGAACCAGCCCAGTTCCTTTTCGAGGCAGCCGATATAGTTTTCCCCCTCATAGAGTTCAAACTTGGGCAGCCAGGTCAGCACCTCCTGCTTGACAGTACCAAGCTCGTTCTCCTGCGGGTCAAAGATCTTCAGGCAGTGCCCCCACGAGAGCTGCCCCTTTACCACATAGACCGTGTTCTCGTTTTCATCATAGATATCGTAGCTGTCGAACCACGAAAACATCCGTTGTTTGAATAAAAGCTTCATCCTGCCCCTCCTCTTTTTGCGATTTCATCGCAAACGGAATACCTGCTTACCCCATATACGATTCAGGGACGGGTTTTAAGGCAGAAGCTGCAATTTTTTTTTTTTCAAACAACAAACCCCCAAGGAATTTCTTCCTCAGGGGTTTCATGTAAGTCGGCGACTACCTATTTTCACGCGCCGTTTCCAGCGAACTATCTTGGGCACGAGTGAGCTTAACTTCTGTGTTCGGAATGGGAACAGGTGGAACCTCACCGTCATCGTCACCGACCAATATGACTGGTTCAGTATAACATTTCTGTTCTACTTTGTCCAGTGTTTCTTAGAAGGACGTGCCTTCAAAACTGAATAATCACTGCTGACATTTTGTCATTGACTTGAGAATTCAAGCGAATTGTGGTCAAGCCCTCGATCTATTAGTACACACTTGCTGAATGGATCGCTCCACTTACACATCGTGCCTATCAACCTCGTAGTCTACAAGGGATCTTACCTGATTCAATCAGTGGGATATCTTATCTTTGGGTCGGCTTCACGCTTAGATGCTTTCAGCGTTTATCCGATCCGTACGTAGTTGCCCAGCTATGCTCCTGGCGGAACAACTGGTGCGCCAGAGGTACGTCCGTCCCGGTCCTCTCGTACTAGGGACAGCTCCCATCAAATATCCTGCGCCCACGACAGATAGGGACCGAACTGTCTCACGACGTTCTGA
>ENA-ORSR01000751-ORSR01000751.1-human-gut-metagenome-genome-assembly--contig:-NODE-751-length-26437-cov-6.085892_pt1 | contig 26437 bp, 17 predicted proteins | sample MGYA00241901_ERZ509166 | MGnify/ENA primary metagenome ERZ509166 (study PRJEB26280, sample SAMEA2338860) | human gut metagenome | biome: human gut; feature: human-associated habitat; material: faeces... | reverse complement strand
CGCTGCCATATCATTGGGCCACCACAGGCAGGCACCTTTGTGGTGGTTTTGCTTTGGTAGATGTTTGGGACATGCTTTAAAATCTACCAAGTAGTTCGTGCTGGCAAAAACGGAGAGAAGGGGCCCGATGCGTCCTTAACGTTGCATACAGAAAGATTGAGTCGATGGTCGGCGGTCAATGCCCGCGGCCCGTATTCGTATGCAACAAGGAGCGCCCATGTCCCTATCTCTAATCTCAAAATCCCAACCATCGCTGTCCGCGCAGGCAAAGCGCCTGGTGGCGATGCGGTTTCTCATCTACACCGGCTTCCAGACCAGCTACTTTATCGGCGTTATCGGAACGCTCACCTATGCGGATGGCGCTTCGGTCGTCGCGACGTCGCTGGCCGTTCTGTTTATGAACGTTTTCGTAATCCTGGGATCCTTTGCGGGTGGCGCGGCGCTCGACGCCTGGGGCCCGCGCCGCCATTTTATGCTGAGCATCGTCGGCACGCTGGCAACGGGCGTGGCAATCATCGCCTTTGGCAGCGCGACCGGAACGGTCCTCGCCGGCGCGGTACTCTTGGGCTTTGTAATGGGGTTCGTCCAGCCCATCGCCACGTCCTATCCGGCCTACCTCACCGACGACCCCGTCGAGCTCAAAGACATCAACTCCGCCATCACCATGTTCTCCAACGTGAGCATTATCGTCGGGCCCACGCTGGGCGGCTTTGCCGCGGCGGCCGCATCGTCGCGCGCGGTGTTTGTGCTCATGATGCTGTTCACCCTGCTGGCTCTTATCGCCGGCTGGGGGTTTAAGCCGCAAGCGGGGCATGCGGGCGCCGATTCGGCAGAGGAAGGGGAGCGCGCAAGCCAAAGCCCCAACCCCAGCCCGTCTGCCCGCGCCACCTTCGCGACCAGCATCAAGACGGTCTTCACCAACAGCGTCCTCGCGCTACTTTTCTGCATCATCTTCCTTTCGAACTTTGGCTACGGAGCCTTCGACCCGCTGGAGTCGTTCTTCTATCGCGATGTCCTGAACGTCGGCGTTGAGTGGATGGGCTGGCTTTCGTCGGCCTGCGGTGTGGGCGCGGTGCTGGGCGCCGTGGTTGCGCTCCGCATGCCGCCGCGCTTCGTCAGTCTTAAAACGCTGCTCGTGGCGCTTATGTCCGTGGGTCTGGGAAGCCTGCTCTACGTGGGCACGCCGTACGTGGGCGTGGCGCTCATCGGCCAGATCGCCCTGGGCGTGGCCTGGGGCGTCGTCAACCCGCTCCATAACACTATTGTGCAAACGACGGCCCCGCTCGAGCAGCTCGGCCGCGTTAACTCGGTCATGGGCTTTGGCAACATGTTCGCCGGCGTGGCCCCGCTGGCGATTGCCCCGTGGCTGGCAGCAACATTTGGCGTGCAACAGACACTCGTAGGCGCGGGCCTGGTTGTAACGGCAGTGCCCGCGGCGTTGCTGCTGTTTGGGCGCAAGCATTTGGATCGTGCTGCAAAACGGTAAGAAACCGTCACAACATTCGATGAAAATCGCGATTTTGCCGAAAAACGCCGAATGTTGTGATGGATTGTGCCGAGGCCCGAGCACCACAAGCCGCCACAAAGGGGCCAGGCACCTTTGTGGCGGTCGGGCCCCAACGACCCGCGCATTGGTATACCATGTACTCCATTTCCGATTGCATCCAACATCGCCACACTACCCAGAAAGGGCCCCATGGACGCCACCTTCAGCCAAATCAAAGCCGTGTTCTGCGATATCGACGGCACGCTGCTCACAAGCGAGCACACGGTGTCCCCGCGCACCGTGGCCGCGATCCGCGCCCTGCGCGAGCGCGGCGTGCTCTTTGGCCTGTGCACCGGGCGCGACGCCCACGCGACCGAGGCCATGTACGAGCTCTGGGGCATCGACGGCCTGGTAGACGTGATGGTGGGCTGTGGCGGCGCCGAGGTCATCGACCGCGCGCATGGCATCAACGAGCTGAGCTACCCGTTGCCGGGCGAAACCATCGCGCGCATCTGCAAACACATGGCGGACCTTCCGGCAACGCCCGTCTGCCCCCGGGACGGCGTGTTCTACGTTCCCGAGACTAACGCGTGCGTCGAGCATCTGTCGCGTGTCGACGGAGTGCCCTATAAGGTGGTCGATTTTGCCGAGTTCTTGCGCGAGCCGCAGCCCAAGGTGATGTTTACCATGGCGCCCGAGGTGATGCCACAGGTCATCGAGCGAGCATCGACGTTCGTCGACGACACCGTCAAGGCGGCCGCCCTGCAAACCACGCAGCGCCTCTACGAGTTCATGGACCCGCGCGTGTCCAAGACGCGCGGCCTTGTGCGCGTGGCGGAGCTCAACGACATGGGGCTCCAGAACATCTGCGTGTTTGGCGATGCCGATAACGACACCTGCATGGTGGCCGACGCCGGCGTGGGCGTGGCTATGGCAAACGGCAGCGATGCCACCCGCGCCGCTGCGGACTATGTAACCGCCAGCAACGACGAAGACGGTATCGCGATCTTTGTCGAGGAGCATCTGCTGTAGCGCTGGGGCAAACCACCACGAAGGGGACAGGCACCTTTGTGGTGGTTTGTTCTAAGACTGGCGAGCGGGGCGCTATTTGTGCCGAGGCAGTTTCCCGCGAACTTAAATGTTGATGTATAAACATCATGATATATACCGGTCGCCACTAATAGGCAATCTAGCTGGCAGGTTGTCAGAGCAGGCAAACGCTCTACCGTTTACAGCTACAAATCGACCGCTCGCAGAATATGCTACTTAAAATAAAATGTTGTACAAATAACAACAAAGCATGAATTACCTAAAATGGATAACAGGTCTACCTGCGGTTTTAAAAAAATAGAATTCAATAAAACAATGCATACTTTGAGCAATTGTCAAGAATAAAGATTGTTCGACGCAAAAATGCAAGAAAAAGACGCCCCACATGTTTAAACAATGGCTAAACTTACCAATATAAGGCACGTATAAAAATTGACTGCGTGCCGGTTAGATAGCGAAAGAGCAGGATCGCGGTCTCTTGGGGAGGAGGCATCGATGACAGCAAATTCAAATAAATCTAAGCAAGGTAATAAAGCGGCGCATCGTGTGATAGCGGGTGTTTTGTGCGGAGCTTCTGTCTTGAGCTTGGTACTGTCGCTCGTCATGCCCCCGATCTCCCAGGCCATTGCCAACGATGCCCAGCCAGTTTCTACCGAGAAAACTGTAATGGGGGGGGGTTCCTCAAGTGAGTCTACTGATGTAGACAACACTACCAACGGGGATACCGAAAACCAGAATAGTGACGAGGTCGAGGGCGGCGAGACTGGCGACGATGCTTCCGAGGCGGCCCCGTTGTCCGATGACGCGGAAGCCGAGGGTACCGAGCAGCCCGCGGATGATGGGCAGTCTGTCTATAAGGCCGCTACTGTTGCAAATGAAGGTGAGGCTCAGGGACTTCAAAAAGATGCGGACGATTACACGCTGCTGACGAGTGACGATGATTTGACTATCTATCTTGCCATGCAGAATAAGCCCGAAAAGCTGCGTCTGACTGCTGACATTAGCTCGACCGTACCGATTGCTATCAGGCAAAACACCACGATTGATCTTGCGGGTCACAAGCTTTATTACCGCACTGGCAACAACGACACGTTCATTACGGTAATGAGTGGTGCACTTACTATTGAAGACAACACTGCCCAGGTAAGCGATGCACCTTCGGTCGTTGCTAACGATCCTGGCCAGCTCGCAATCATAAAATGGACCGGTGACAAGAACGATACTCCTCAGAGCCTAACCTATTACGAAACCACGAGCACGCCTAACGAAGATACTCTCGGCACCACTGAAACCACGACTCAGCATGTCGTCAGCGGTTTCGGTGCAATTGTTGCTGCGTCCGAAGACGGATCGGTTCAACAAGTCATTTCCGTTCAGGATGGCGGTAGGCTTAACCTCACCGGCGGTATGATCACAACGCCGAAAAACTTGGCTGACAATGGCCATATTATTTTTGCCAAAGGCGAGAATAACGATACCCAAGTGAATATCAGTGGCGGTTATATCACAGGCGCGAATCTCAATGGGCAACACGGCGGCTGGGGCGGTGGCTTGTGCGTGGCCGGTGCAAAAACCACGGTCAACATGACCGGTGGCGTGATTGCAGCAAACAAGGCTGCTGCTGGTGGTGGCATATTTGCCAACAGCGGTGTCACGTTGAATCTCTCCGGCGGTGTCATTTCGGGCAATGCAACATATGCCAATGGAATCAACAATGGCTTTAACACCGACAGCGGCGGGTACGGTGGTGGTGTTTATACCAAGGGTGCAACCGTAACCATTAGCGGCTCTGCCTGCATAACTAACAATCAAGCTGACGCTCGCGTTACTGATTCCAACCTTCAGAACTTCGGCCTGCTTGGCGGCGGTGGCGTTGCATCTACGAACGGTGGAACGCTGACTATGACGGGTGGTTCCGTTACTGCCAATTACTCCTATGAGGCCGGTGGCGGAATCTACGCTGGTTTCTATAGTGGGCCAATCACGTTGTTCTCCATGACTGGCGGCACGATTGCCGGCAACGAATCTGTAAACGCTGAGGGCGGTGGTCTCCGTATTTCTGAAAGTACCACCGGCGTTATTGGGACTGAGCCGGGCACGTCCAACAAGGTTTACATTACCAACAACAAGACCATGACGGGTGAGAGCCGTGGCGGCGATTGGGGCGGCGGTGGCGTCTTTATCCAGAAGGGCGGCAAACTCAATATCGTAAAGACGCTGATCACCAACAATGGGGCAGGCGGCTGGGGCGGTGGCGTCGGTGCTTGCCCTACGGGCGAGACGATTGTTTCGCACTCAGATGGCGCTGCGATTTATGGCAATACTGATAACGTTGAGCAAAATGGCGATACCGTAACAGAGCCCCATCATTCCGCTGGCGCTAATGGGAAAGATCTAGACAATAATTCTCAATACATCACGGACGACTTCAAAAAATACGGCCATAAGGATTTCTTTCTGGTGCGCAATGACGACAGCACTAAAACGGTTGCCGTTGTTCTTGGCAAGATGCTCGGCGGCGGATCGGCTGGTTGGCAGGGCACTTGTGACAGAAAGCAGGTTACCATCGACCCAAATGGCGGTGCCGAGGCAAAGTACATGTTTGGTCTTGAGGCTCATCCTTCCGATCAGTGTATAAAAGATGCGAAGACAGCGGCTACGACCATCATCAGTGGCAACTACTCATACACCCACGGCGGCGGCATCATGACCAACGGCGATCTTGTCGTTGGTAAGGTCGACGAGCCTCTGAACGCGTACCCTGCAATCAAGGTCAAGGCAAATAAGGTCCTTTTGAAGGACGGCAAAGTGCAAGGCCTCTCGGGTCATGACTATCAGTTCAAGCTGTTGGGCAAAGCCGACGGTTCAGGTGGGGAGCCGTATTGGAATACGAACGGCACGCTCAACGCAAACGGCTGCGACGCGACGCCGGAGGTTACCGTTAATGACGAGGGAGAGATTGTCATTGATACGGCTGCGAACTTCCAATCGGGCAATTACGACCTCTATCTTGTCGAAGTTCCTATCGATGAAAAAGGCACGACCTTTGATAAGACCATTTACAAAATACATGTAGAGGTCGGCACGAGCCCCGTTGATACGACCGATTTTTTGGGAGTTAAGATCAATCGTTATGCGGTCGATGCGAGTACTTCCAAAGTATTCGTTAAAAAGGAAGGCAAAGCAGACTTCACCGAGTGTCAACCTGGCTTCTATAGATGGGGTGAGGATTCGAACGATAAGACCATCTCGACCGTAAATATCGGCGACGGCTCCAACCCTGCGTTTAAAAATGAGCTCCCGCCCTACCAGACCTCGGGCACTTGGACACCTCAGGTGACCAAGAAGGTCGATGGCGGCGAGATGAAGAGGTTCAAGTTCGAGTTGTACACCAAGGATTCCAACGGCAATGAAAAGGTGCTCGATACCAAATACACTGAAAAAGGGACGGGCAACGAATCGACAGTTAGCTTTGCTACGCAGACAATCAGTCTCGGCATTAAAGATCTCGACAGCAATCGCCAAAAGAAGCTCACCTATTACATTCGTGAATGTGCTGCTGACGCCGGCGAAGGCACCAGCCACAAGGGCTATACCAACGACACCAAGACCTTCAAGGTTGTGGTGACGGCCAAGGATAACGAAGATGGTACGCTGACCTGCAAGCCGGCCTATTACGAGGTCGACGCCAACGATCAGGAGAGCGCGAATCCGACTGACAACCCCACCTTCACCAACACCTACTCAACCACTCTGCCCCTTTCTGGTATGTCGGGCGTCACTCTGACATACCTTGCCGGCGCGGCGGTGCTTTGCGCTGCTGCAGCCTGGATGCACATTCGTCGCAAGGCGAATGCGAAGGGAGGTGAGCGTCGTGAATAAGAAAGTTTGCTCCTTCCCGATCTTGTTTGCGCTGCTTGCCCTCGTGGTCGGCACCTGCGCGGTTGTGTTCCCCGCTTCCGCGCAGGCCGCGCCGACCTCGACCGGTTCCATCACGGTGAGCGGCACCGTGGCGAGCAGTTACGATGCCTACCAGATCTTTAGCGCCGACGTCGTCGACGGCGACAACGACGCCAAGATCGCCACCGACCTCGCTTGGGCAAACGACGCCGCGCGCGACGCCGTCCTGCCTGTGCTGCACAGCGCCGGCATGCCCAGTTCCCAGACCACCGCGCAGGAAGCTGCCGAGTGGCTCAACGCCGATTCCCACCTTACGAGCGCGCTGAGCGCACAGCTCGCTCGTTCCCTCCAGAGCTCTGGCGCCAACCCCGTGGCCCTTAACGCGGGCACGGCAGCCGAGCTGCCCAGCGGATACTGGCTCATTGTCGCCGACGACGCCGCCATCGCCCAGAACGAGGCCGGCACCGCGCCGATCATGGCCCTGGTCGGCGGCAGCGCCGTCACCGTCAAGCCCAAGGCGGCGACCCCCAAGGTCGCCAAGCACGTGCTGGAGGACAGCACGGCCGCGTGGCAGAAGGCTGCTGACGCCACGGTCGCCGACGACCTGTACTGGCGCCTCTCTGCCACGGTCCCGGCGGGTCTTACCGCCTACGACACCTACACGGTGCGGTTCGTCGACACCATGAGCGCGGGGCTCGACTCCTCCAAGGTGGCCGCGAGCATGCGCGTGTACGTGGCGGCGGGCGCGGACGACGGCTTTGACGCCGTCCAGACCGGCAAGGACGGCCGAGCCGGCACCGAGCCCGCGAAGGGCTGGACCGACATCACGGCCCAGTGCAGGGTCTCGGTCGACGGTAAGACCTTCACCGTGCGTACCGGCGACCTGATCGACGCGCTCGGCGGGGCCGACGCCTTCACCGCGGGCGCCCGCGTGGTTGCTGTCTACAATGCGCCGTTGGGGGCCAACTGCAATCGAGGCGCCACCAAGGGCAACCCCAACGAGGTCTACCTGCGCTACCCGCGCTCTCCCCTCGCCGACCAGTCCGGCGACGTCGGATTCACCCGCACGCCGAGCGATGACGCTGCGGCCTATACCTGGGGACTCAGTCTGATCAAGCGCTCAAGCGCAGACGATAAGCCGCTCGCGGGCGCCAAGCTGCGCATCATCGATGACCGCGGGCGCATCCTAACGACTGACGGCTCGTGGTCGACGGATGCCGACGCTTGTGTCACCACGGGCGCGGACGGCCATGTGGAATTGACCGGTGCGGACGCGGGCGTCTACACCGTCGAGGAAATCGCGGCACCCAAGGGCTACACCGCCTTTGGGGGCAAGCGTACGGTGACGGTTACGGCCGAGGGTCTGGACGTTAAACAGGTGGCGGCCACGAAGCCCAAGGTGACTGTATCGGTCGAAAGCCCTCTGCGGGTTGATGCAGCCGATGCCGGGACGGGTTCGATTGAACTGTCAGTGCTCAACACCCCAAGCAAAGAAGTAAGTCGAGGCTTTATGCCCTCGACGGGAGATAGAACGTTGGTGCTGGTGGCGGCTTTGGCTGCCATCGGAGTGGCGGCTATTGTCGCCGCGCTCGTCATCAAGCGGGGAGGAGGTCGCCGTGAAAAATAATTGCCCCCCCCCTTGCTCAATGGCGTACTGCCTCCGTAACGAGTGACGCGCAGGCCTACCGACCTGATGATCATTGGTTTTAAAAAAAGTTACTAGAGAACCCTCCAAGAAAAGCGGGGCACCCGGTCGATATGACCGAGTGCCCCGCCTCGTTTGTTGGTGCAAAGTAACCTGACCCCTTTGCACCACCACAAAGGTGCCTGGCCCCTTTGTGGTGATCGGCTGCTAGGCGGTGGGGAGTTCTGACGTGTTAGCCGGCTGTTGCGATTTGAGGTGGGCGTTGCGCCAGATGATCTGGATAACGTAGCCGAGCGTGAAGACAAAGGCCACGCCGCTGATGAAATCGCCTACGAGGGGGATTGCCGTAAGCGCTCCTGCGATTACGCCACCAACGGCTGCCATGGCGTAGCGGTTCTGGCTGTGTCCGACCATGCGCGCGATCGCGCACCCTGCAAAGGCACTCGACACCAGCGCGATGCCAATAACACCGCACATGAGGGCTCCGGCAAGCGACAGACCAGCGATAGAGATAATTAGCAGTAGGACGGCGGGGACGATAGCAATCGTGCCCAGAAGACCGCTCACCCACAGGGGCATGGGGCGCTGGTGGAGCATGCCGGCGGCGCCGGCGGTCGCGCGCGGAAAGACGAGCTCGAGCAGCAGAGCGACAAAGCAGGTCGAGAGGGCCGCGGCGACGATACCGCCGATGACATCGTTGGCGGTGGAAGTATCTTCGTTTTCGGTGCGGTCGATCTTGAGCGCGCCGACCTCGGCTCCCGCGGCGCGCTCGGGGTCCTCGGAAACATGGGCGTTCACGGTGCCGGTGATGTGGGCGTTCTTGCCCAGGATGAGCTTGTCGGCCCAGACCTCGACATCGCCCTCGACGGTGCCATCGATGGTCACCGTATCGCCCGCGAGCGCTGCCGACTTGGTAGAGCCGCGCAGGGCAACCGTCTCGCCTATCGCATAGAAGCAGTTGGCGGTGCTGTCGGAATTGAGCACGACATGCTGACCGACGACCGTGACACTGCCATCAACCGTAGTCTTGGCAATGTCGATGGTGCGCGCCGCAAGACGAACGGCGCCGCCCACCGTGCAGTCGCGGATCGAGAGGGTATCGCCCGCGGCGATGATATCGCGGTCGATGGAGGTGTCATCCAGGTTGAGGCTCTGACCTGCCCAGTACAGGTCACCTTCGACGCCGGACGGAGTGGCGTCATTGTCGGTCGCAAGTACGTTGCCTGCGGCGTCCGTGCCGGCAAGAGCCGTAGCGGGAAGTGCGGTGAGCGCCAGAGCGATGAGCGCGAATAGGATGGTGATGCGGCCCCACGCTTTACGGCGCTGGGTCGACGGGAATTGATTGTGGGGCATAGTGAATCCTTCGTCAGATGCTCGATATGCACCTAACAGGGTACCCAACGCGTGGGCGCTCTAAAAGAACCTCTCGGTTGCATTTCGAAGGATGAGCCCGCGCAATCTACTTTTTGTGGTGCAAAAAGCGCGCGATGTCCTCTTCGGTGGGGCTTTTGATGTCAAAACGCAGCGACAGCCAGCGCAGCCCCATGGTTACCGCAACGCATACGATCAACGCGGTGATGTTGCTGACGACGCCGCTCATGACAAGGCATACATAGCTCGCCGAGCCGGCGATGGCTGCGATGGCATAGAAGTTGGTGCGCTGGAAAATGCCCGGTACCACGCCCATAAAACTGTCGCGCAGCATGCCGCCGCCCACCGCGGTGAAAAAGCCCATCATGATGCACACCGCCGGCGCAAAGCCGTAGACCAGCGCCTTGTCTGCTCCAGTGGCGGCATAGATGCCGACCGAGATGATGTCGAGCAGGGGAATGAGTTTTTCGGGTTTGTCGACGATTGCCGGGAAAATATAGATGATGGCTGCCGTGGCAATGGAAAGCGGGAGCGCCATCGGCTGGTTGAGGATGTAGACGTTGCCCACCTGCAGCGTCATATCGCGCAAGAGACCGCCGCCCAGACCGCAGACCACGGCGAGCGCGACCGCGCCCACCAAGTCGAGCTTGTGCTCGCGTGCGACCAACACGCCCGAGATCGATGCAGCGACAACAGCGAACATCTCGAGCCAAAATGGGATAGCGACCATGGCATCCGTGGCGTGTGAGGTAACGGTCATAGCGGCGGCGACGGGCAAGATGGGGTCCTTTTGGTTGCGGGTTTAGACAATGCCCGTACATAGTACATGGTTGGCGGGCGTGGTGACCCTATTGCTCGGTAAACGGTCGGGACTGGGAACGGTCATGGGTACCAAACATATACATCAGCCTTCAAAGATGTCGAAAAATGTCGGTTTTGGAGGGTGACGTACATGTTTGAGATTCAAGGTGAAATCGAAAGCAATGGGGGCGTGGCTGAATAGGAGAGATGTCCAAATTTTGAGCGGAGCTCAAAATTTATTCGGTCGGCTTGCGCCGACCGCGCTGCGCTAAAAACGCGCCACTGGCGCGTTTTCTTTACGCTCCGCGTCCTGACGGGTTCGAATCCCTCCTCCTCCGCCGTATTTGCTTGTAAGGGACTCTAAACAAAAAAAGCCCCCGTTTTCGGGAGCTTTCTCAACCAAAATGGCGGAGGAGGAGGGATTCGAACCCTCGTGACCTTATACAGGCCAAACGGTTTTCGAGACCGCCGCATTCAACCACTCTGCCACCCCTCCGCGTGGGGTAAAAACAAAGCAGGCTCGAAGGCCTGCTTTGGAATTAACTGGCGGAGAGTCAGGGATTTGAACCCTGGAGACGCTTTTGACGCCTACACGATTTCCAATCGTGCTCCTTCGGCCACTCGGACAACTCTCCGTTAAATGCGAAAGTCAGTATACACGAGGAATCGCAAAGTGCAAACAGAAAAGTTGGCATTTTTTAAAACGCCTTGCCGCGCTTGACGTTGCAGTGGGGTTTAAGGTGCCAAAAAACGGCTTCCGACCAGCGTTGTTGATCAACTCAATTGTTCAAAAAAAGGGTATTCATAAGCGACTTGTCAATGAATTTAAAAATCTTTGGGTGGTGCTGTGGGCCACTGGTATGCATTTTGCGACCACAGCCTTGTGCCCGTTAACCTGCGGCTTGGCTCAGCTTGTCCCCGCGGCACCGTATCTTGTCCACAGATCCGTCAAGCTTTTGGTCAGCATTTGGTTGGAATGCGCATGAAACGTCGTGCGAGTATGGGCATATGTGGAGGTCATGAGGTTGTAGCTGCATATTCTTGCGGCCTGGGAGGTTGAAAGATATTATTACCAAGTCTTTTCCTGCTTCAGGCGCACCTTCACGACCTGAAGCCACATTTGCCCAGAGGAGGTGACAATATGAAGGCTTATGAACTGCTGTTCTTTGTTGACCCGTCGCTCGACCCCGAGACTCGTCTCGCTGTTATGAAGCGTATCGATACCACGATCGCTGAGGGCGCTGGCAAGGTCGACTCCGTTGACGAGTGGGGCAAGCGCAAGCTCGCCTACGAGATCAACGACCTCACCGATGGTGACTACACCCTCATCAACTTCCACGCAGATCCTACCCAGATCGCCGAGCTTGATCGCGTCCTGCGCATCACCGACGCTGTGGTCCGCCACATGATCGTCCGTCGCGACGACCAGGAGTAAGACTGTCGTTTTGGACTGGGCTTGTGCCCCAAGAGGAAGTAGTGAGTTATGAGCATCAATCGAGTGAACATCACCGGTAACCTCACCCGCGATCCCGAGCTGCGCGCCACCGCCGGCGGAACCCAGGTTCTGTCCTTTGGCGTCGCCGTGAACGATCGTCGCCGTAACGCGCAGACTGGCGAGTGGGAGGACTATCCCAACTTTGTCGACTGCACTATGTTCGGCACCCGCGCCGAGGCCGTGAGCCGTTTCCTGGCAAAGGGAAACAAGGTCGCGATCGAGGGCAAGCTGCGCTACAGCTCTTGGGAGCGCGACGGCCAGCGCCGGAGCAAGCTTGAGGTCATCGTCGATGAGATCGAGTTTATGAGCTCCCGTGGTGGCCAGGGTGGCTACGATCAGGGTGGTTACGCCCCCGCAGCTCCCGCGCCCGCAGCACGTCCTGCCGCACCGGTGGCTACGCCGCCCGCGGTCGACGTCTACGATGAGGACATCCCGTTCTAAGGGTTGTTCACCTATTTTTGAGTGAGAGGCGGCTTCGGTTCGCCGAAGTTGCCAAATGAAAGGTATTTTGACATGGCTAATGATTTTTCTGCACGTCAGCCGCGTCGTAAGTACTGCCAGTTCTGCAAGGAGAACACTGAGTTCATCGACTATAAGGACACTCAGCTTCTCCGTAAGTACATGACCGACCGTGGCAAGATCAAGCCCCGTCGCGTCACTGGCGCTTGCACGCAGCATCAGCATGACATCGCCAACGCCATCAAGCGCGCCCGCGAGATGGCTCTCCTGCCGTACACCGTCCCCGTGGTTTCCTCTCGTGGCAACCGCGACCGCGGCTAAGAAGGGAGACGCATCATGAAGGTTATTCTTCTCGATGAGATCAAGGGCAAGGGCGGCGAGGGTGACGTCGTAGAGGTCGCTCAGGGTTACGCTGAGAACTTCCTGTTCCCCAAGAAGCTCGCTGTTGCCGCCACCAAGGGCAACCTCAAGCAGCTTGACGAGCGTCGCAACAACATCGCCAAGCGCGAGGCCGTCCGTCTGGCTACCGCCAACGAGACCAAGGCTGCCTTCGAGGGCAAGACGGTCACCGTTGACGTCAAGGTCGGCGACGAGGGCATCCTCTTTGGCTCCGTTACCGCCGCTATGATCGCTGACGCCATCAAGGCTCAGCTCGGTATGGACATCGACCGCAAGCGCGTCGAGCTCGGTAAGCCCATCAAGGTTGCCGGTGCCCACACCGTTGCCATCTCGCTGTACCGCGAGATCAAGGCCGAGGTTGTCGTTCTCGTCGGCGTTACCGCCGAGGAGCTCGCTGCCGAGGCTGAGGTCGAGGAGGCCGCTGAGGCCGCCGAGGCCGAGACCGCCGAGGTCGAGACTGAGGCTGCTGCCGAGTAGCATTTGCTGCAACGCAACAATCTTGTTCTAAGAAGGGCGCTCTGGGAAACCAGGGCGCCCTTTTATTTTCTACGCTCAGCGAGCGCCGTGGCAGGCGTTGCGGTGAAGTCCTAAATGCGGGACCGTTCATCCGTTTGGTTCGGTGATGATTGGCGGCGCGCGGCGCGTTTTGGGACCGTGGCTGATACTATGGATGCTCGCAAGCGATATGAATGAGGATGCTCATGGCATATGACGATAGGGAGACCGGGCTGACGGTTGAGGACCGCGGCTCAAAGTTGGGTCTTCCCCAAAACCAAGATGCAGAGGCCAATGTACTGGCCGCTATGCTGCTATCGCCCGAGGTGGTCGAAGAGGCCCAGGTCGAGCTGCAGCCCGATGACTTCTACCGGCCCATTCATAAGACCATCTATACCGCGATGGTCGATATGTACAACAGCCGCATTCCCATCGACTCCATCTCGCTGATCGATTATCTGCGAAGCATCAATAAGCTCGATGCCGTGGGCGGCGAAGCGTACATTTTGGAGTTGATGGGTCAGACCCTGTCGCTCGTGAACTGGCAGCACCATGCCGCCATCGTTCGCCGAGATTCGATGCTGCGCGAGCTGATCGGCGCCACCAACGAGATCAACGCGCTGGCATATAACGCCCCCACCGACACCAAAGAGGTTGTCGAGCTGGCCGAGAGCAAGCTGCTCAAGGTTACGGCGCGCGAGGTCAAGTCGAGCTACAAGACGCTGACCGAGTTTATGGTCGAGGCCTATAACGAGGCCGAGGAAGTGTGCCAGGCCGGTGGCCAGGCCGCGGGCGTGCCCACCGGCTTTCCGTCACTCGACCGTATGCTCATGGGCTTCCGCGAGGGCCAGCTCATCATCATCGGCGCCCGTCCTGCTGTAGGTAAGACGTCGTTCGCTCTGAATCTGGCACTTAACGCTGCCGCTGCTGGTTATACCGTCGGCTTCTTCTCGCTGGAGATGTCGGGCAAGGAAATTGCCCAGCGCCTGATTTGCGCCTACGCCATGATCTCGATCAGCGACTTCCGCATGGGCCGCATTAGCCCCGAGCAGTGGGCCAATATCAACGAGGCCACGCAGACCTTGTCCAAGCTCGATATTCTGATTGACGATACGCCCGGCACCACAGTGACCGAGATTCGCGCCAAGAGCCGCCGCATGCTCCATAACAAGGAGAAGGCAATCATTATCCTGGACTACCTGCAGCTGGTGAGTCCTCCGCCGGGACGCCGCTCCGAGAGCCGTACCGTCGAGGTTTCGGAGATGTCGCGTGGTTTGAAGATCATGGCCAAGGAGCTCAAGATCCCGCTCATCGCGCTGTCACAGCTCTCGCGTCAGGTCGAATCCCGTACCGGCAAGCGCCCGCAGCTTTCCGACCTTCGTGAATCGGGCTCCATCGAGCAGGACGCCGATATCGTTATGTTCTTGGACCGCTCCGCCGACGAGGCCGAAGCCTCGCGCGACGATCGACCCGACGAGGGCGTTACGCGTATCGTCGTGGCCAAGAACCGTTCGGGCCCGATCGGCGACGTCGACCTGATGTTCCTGCCGGCATCCACCAAGTTCTATGAGCTTGATGGGGCACATGCCGAGGAGTAGGACAGGCGCCCGTTGCACGGGTATACTGGGAATGTTTTGTGCTTCTGCGTGCCGGCATGGCGCGTAGACAGGCCATGAATGTAAGGAGTAAACATGCCGTCAACCGTTTTGGTCGGTGCCCAGTGGGGCGATGAGGGCAAGGGTAAGATTTGCGACCTGGTCGCCGGCGACTTCGATGCCGTCGTGCGCTACTCGGGCGGCAACAACGCCGGTCACACCATCGTCGTCAACGGCAAGAAGTACGGCCTGCACCAGGTGCCTTCCGGCATCATGTATTCCGACCACGTGTCGGTGATCGGTAACGGCTGCGTCGTCAACCCCAAGGTTGTCCTTGAGGAGATCGACATGTTCGAGGCCGACGGCATCACCACCAAGAACCTCAAGATTAGCGGCAACGCGCATGTCATCATGCCGTACCACATTGATCTGGATGGCGCCTTTGAGCAGAAGCTCGGCAAGAAGAACATCGGTACCACCAAGCGCGGCATCGGTCCGTGCTATCAGGACAAGATGGCCCGCATTGGTCTGCGCATGCAGGACATGCTGGACGAGACGCTGTTCCGCGACAAGCTGGAGACCGCTCTCGCCCGCGTGAACCCCGAGCTCGAGCTCATCTACAACCTGCCCACCTACACCGTGGACCAGATTTGCGACGAGTACCTGCCGATGGCCGAGCGCCTGCGCCCCTACATCACCGAGACGAGCCTGCTGCTCAACAACATGATTGACGAGGGCAAGGACCTGCTGTTTGAGGGCGCCCAGGCGACGCTGCTCGACATCGATCACGGCACCTATCCGTACGTGACGTCTTCCAACTGCACCGCCGGCGGCGCCATCACCGGCTCCGGCGTGGGCATGAAGAACGTCGACCGCGTGCTGGGCGTCATGAAGGCCTACATCACCCGCGTCGGTTCGGGCCCCATGCCCACCGAGCTTTCCTATGAGTCCGAGGCCGGTCACACGCTGACCGAGGAGGGCTATGAGTACGGCGTGACCACCGGTCGCCGTCGTCGTTGCGGCTGGTTTGACGGCCCTATCGCCAACTATGCCTCGCGCGTCAACGGCCTCACCGACATCGCCGTGACCAAGCTCGACGTGCTTTCGGCTTTCGACACCATCAAGGTGTGCGTTGCCTACGACGTCGATGGCGAGCGTTACACGAGCGTGCCCGAACACCAGGTGCGCTTTGAGCATGCCAAGCCCATCTACGAGGAGCTCCCTGGCTGGAAGTGCGATATCACCGGTTGCCGCAGCTTTGAGGAGCTGCCGCAGGAGGCTCAGGACTACGTGGCGTTTATCGAGGATCTGGCACACACCCGCGTGACGTTCATTGGCGTCGGCGCTGGTCGCGAGCAGATCATCAACCGATTCTGGAAGTAATCGGGACTATTTGGTTATTGCGATATACCCCTTTGCAGCCCGGACGGGCGGCCGAGGGGTATATTTGCTTGCAAAGGGCTCGCGCGGAGCGGGCCGTTCATCCATAGAGGAGGCACCCTTGAAGGCGGACACTCAAACCATCGACATCCTGTTGTTGGGCAGCGGCGGCCGTGAGCATGCTTTGGCAGCCAAGCTCGCAGCATCACCGCGCGCCGGCAAGCTCTACATTGCGCCGGGCAACGGCGGCACCGCGAGCTGCGGCGAGAACGTTGTTCTCGACGACTGCGATCCTGCGGCCGTGGCGGCGTTTGCGCAGAGCCACGGATGCGGACTTGTGGTAATTGGCCCCGAGGCTCCGCTCGTGGCGGGCGTGGCCGACGCCGTGCGCGCGGCGGGTATTCCCTGCTTTGGCCCGGGTGCCGAGGGCGCCCAGATGGAGGGCTCCAAGCTGTTCTCCAAGCAGCTCATGGAGCGCGCCGGTATCCCGACGGCGGCCTACGGCTCGTTTACCGACGAGGCTTCGGCTCTTGCCTACGTGCGCGAGCAGGGCGCCCCGCTGGTCGTCAAGGCCGACGGCCTTGCCGCGGGCAAGGGCGTTATCGTGGCGACCGAACTTGAGCAGGCCGAGGAGGCCGTGCGTGAGTGTTTTGGCGGCACCTTTGGCGATGCCGGCAACACCGTGGTTATCGAGGAGATGCTCGTTGGCCCCGAGTGCTCGCTGCTGGCCTTTACCGACGGCAAGACCGTTCGCCCCATGGCCACCTCGCAGGACCACAAGCGCGCGCTCGAGGGCGACAAGGGCCCCAACACCGGTGGCATGGGCGTCTACAGCCCGGTGCCCATCGTGACTGACGAGGAGCACGCCACGATGGTGAAGGTCATGGAACAGACCGTGGCCGAGCTCGCTGCCGAGGGTATCGACTACCGCGGCTGCCTGTACGGCGGCTTTATGCTCACGCCTGCCGGCCCCAAGGTGCTGGAGTTCAATGCCCGCTTTGGCGACCCCGAGACGCAGGTCGTGCTGCCGCGCCTTAAGAACGACCTGGTCGAGGTCATGCTCGCCTGCGCCAACTGCGAGCTCGATCAGATTGAGCTCGACTGGCGTGACGAGTGGGCCGTGGCCGTTGTCCTGACGAGCGCGGGCTATCCCGGCAGCTACGAGAAGGGCAAGGTCATCACCGGTATCGCCAATGCCGAGGCCATGGAGAACGTGACCGTGTACCACGCGGGCACCGCCGTGGTGGACGGCCAGCTCGTGACCAATGGTGGCCGCGTGCTTGCCGTGACCGCTCTGGGCGACACGTTCGAGAACGCTCGCAACCTTGCCTACGAGGCCTGCGAGAAGATTGATTTTGAGGGCAAGACCCTGCGTCACGACATCGGCCTGCGCGCGCTGCGCGGTCGCGACGCCTGGGATGCCTAAAATCCGAGAGGAATGAGACGGATGGACGAGAAGAACGAAGAGCTCGTGGACGCGCAGATCGTCGAAGAGGACAGCCGCATGTATGGGCACGCCGAGGGTGAGCCTGGTGGCGAGGTCGCTGACGAGCCGGCGCTGGTGCTGGGCGACGACGACCCGCACGATGCCGAGCTGCACGAGAAGATTCTTTCGGAGGAGTGCGCCTGGAAGGGCAAGATCCTCGACGTCCACCGTCTTGAGGTTGAGCTGCCCAACGGTCACCGCAGCGCCCGCGATATCGTTCGCCATCCGGGTGCGGCGGCCGTTGTGGCACTGACCGAGAGCGGCAAGATCGTACTGGTGCGTCAGTACCGCACCGCCATCGACCGCGTGACGGTCGAGATTCCCGCCGGCAAGCTCGATCCAGGCGAGGACCCGCTCGATTGCGCCAAGCGCGAACTGCATGAGGAGACGGGCTTTAGGGCCGGTCGTATTCGCTTTTTGACGTCGATTGTCACGTCCTGCGGTTTTTGCGATGAGATCATCCACATCTACTTGGCTACCAAGCTCGAGTTTGATGCGCCCAACCCCGATGATGACGAGTTTGTCAACGTGGACCTGGTGCCGCTGCACGAGCTGATCGACGCCGTACTCGACGGCAAGATCGAAGACGCCAAGACCGTCGTAGGCGCGCTTGCCTGCGACAGCATCGCGCACCGACTAGGCGGGGCCGAGCTTTAACGAGCGGGGATGATCCCGCAGGTTTGTGTAAGTCAGCGAAAGTGCTCCATTTGAGACAAGGTGGCCTAAAAGAGGAGGGAAGCGTATGGATATACGCGACCGACGATTGAAGGCCAGATTGTCCAAATGGAGCACTTGCAGCGTCGAGACGAAACGCGGTTTGGTAAAACCGCGTAAGGTGATTATGCTGAAGAGGTTTTTGTCTTATTACAAGCCCCAGATGGGGCTTTTTGTTGCTGATACTGTTTGTGCTCTGGTGCTTGCCGCCATTGACCTGGCGTTCCCCATTATTTTGCGCAATTTGACCGGTGGGCTGTTTACTCAGGGTCAGGCTGCCATTATGCAGGCGCTCGGCATGATCGCGGCGGGTTTGGTGCTGATGTATATCATCCGCTGCGCCTGCCGCTACTTTGTGAGCTATTGGGGTCACGTGATGGGCGCGCGCATGGAGTCCAAGATGCGCGAGGACCTGTTCGACCAGTATGAGCGCTTTAGCTTTGCGTACTTCGACCGCAACAGCTCGGGCGACATGATGAGCCGCGTGGTCAACGACCTGTTCGATATCTGCGAGGCGGCGCACCACGTGCCCGAGTGGATCATCATCTGCGGCATCGAGATTATCGGCTCGTTTGCGATTCTCTTTACCATCGCCCCGGTGCTGGCGCTCGCCATGGCCGTGGTGACGGCGGCGTTTGCGGTCATCATGTTTTGGCAGAACATGCGCATGCGCGAGGTCTTTAGCGACAACCGCAAAAAAATCAGCGGCATCAATGCGCAGCTGCAGGATTCGCTGGCGGGCATGCGCGTGGTCAAGAGCTTTGCCAATGAGGAGACCGAACGCTTCAAGTTCCGCGCCTCCAACAATCGCTATCTTTCGTCCAAGGAGAACATGTATCACGCCATGGGCGTCTATACCGCGACGTATGGCCTGCTCTCGGGTGTGCTCTATGTGATCGTGGTGCTGCTGGGTGGTTGGCTCGTTGCCCAGGGTCAGCTGCAGGCGGTCGATATGGCAACCTTCGCTCTCTACATTTCGCTGTTCTGCACGCCGCTCGAGACACTCGTCAATTCGGCCGAAACGTATCAGAAGGCTATTGCCGGTTTTAAGCGTATGGACGAGGTGCTCTCGACCGCGCCGGATATCCAGGACAAGCCGGGCGCCACGGATCTGCAGGTGACCGCCGGCGCCGTGGAGTATCACGACGTGTGCTTTAACTACGAGGATGTCGAGCTGGGCGAGGGCGATGCCGACGAGCGTCCCGTTATCGACCATATGGATCTGTCAATCAAGCCTGGGCAGACCATCGCTTTGGTTGGCCCTTCGGGCGGTGGCAAGTCCACGACCTGTTCGCTGCTGCCGCGCTTTTATGACGTGGCTGCCGGATCCATTAGCATCGACGGCCAGGATGTGCGCGATGTGACGCAGCAGAGCCTGCGTCGCGCCATCGGCCTGGTGCAGCAGGATGTCTATCTGTTTGACGGAACAATCGGCGAGAACATCGCCTACGGCAAGCCGGGTGCTACGGCAGAAGAGATCGCCGAGGCCGCCCGTCGCGCCAACATCGATGCCTTTATCGAGTCGCTTCCACAGGGCTACGACACGGTGGTGGGCGAGCGCGGCAGCCGTCTTTCGGGCGGACAGAAGCAGCGCATTGCCATCGCGCGCGTGTTTCTCAAGAACCCCAAGATCCTGATCTTGGACGAGGCGACGAGTGCTTTGGATAACGAGAGCGAGGAGGCGGTCCAGGAGTCACTCGAAGAGCTGGCACGCGGCCGCACCACGATTATCATCGCCCACCGTCTCTCGACCATTAAGCATGCTGACGAGATTGCGACTGTTGAGCATGGTCGCGTTGTGGAGCGTGGCACGCACGAGGAGCTTCTCGCCCGTGGCGGCACCTATGCCCGTTACTATCGAATGCAGTTCGAAGGTGCGCGTGCGCACGAGCTCGACTGATTGATATGACAGGAAGTTTATGGCTGACAAGAACCCTTTGACTCCGGAAGAAGTGACGGAGTTATTCTCCGAAATCGATGCATCCGGTGTCTTGGATCCCACGCTTGCCAAAAAGCGAACCGAGCGCATGCGTGAGAAGGAGGCTGCGGCCAAGCGCGGTGACAAAGCGGCGCTAGCGCAGCTGCGCAGCGAGGACCGCGCGAGCCAGGCAAAACATATCGACCCGCTGTCCGAGGACGATCCTTCGGGCTCGCAGGTGAGCCATACCATTACGAAGACCGCGATGGCCGTGGTCATCGGTATTTTGGTGCTGATCGTGGGCATGCAGATTGGCTACGGCGTGATGCGTCGTCTGAACACCGCCAACCTGTCCGAGAGCGTTTCGGTCGATACCGTTTCGACCGCGCTCAAGGGTGGACTTGAATGGGGCAACGGCTTTACGCAGTTCCCGCTCGACTTTACCGTCGATGAAGCCGATGAACGCACGGGCACGGTCGAGGTGACGGTGTTGGACACATCGTCTGCCAACGAGCTCGAGCTGCTGTCCAACGGGCAGATTCAGGCCGCGGCGCTTGCGACCAACGCGTTGCTCAACGATAAGATTGACCGCGTGGTGTATAACGTTCACGCCTATATCGACGAGGATAGCAACATTCAGCACGATTCCTTCTTTGGCATGTTCCCCGCGCGCGGCCACCAGAGCGCCATTTTGACGTTCGTGTGGACCAAGAGCTCATCCAACGCCACGAGTATCGACTGGAAGATGCGCATCGTGAGTATGGATGACACCATCGCCGAGCGCATTCAGAAGCAGGTGAACTCGGTGTCGTCGTTGATTGAGGACCCGGTGGTGAGCCAGACCAAGATTGACGAGGAAAAGGCCGAACGTGACCTGGAGCATCGTCTGCATGGCCGCGAGATTTTCCGCGGCGGCAAGCCCGATCGCTCACCGTCCGATCTGCTGGAACAGGACAAGAAAAAGTAAGACGTCATCATCCCGCGTGAGCCACAAGCCCACGCGGGATGATTTTTCTGGGACGGGGATTAAAAAATCATTATGCATAGAAAGTCATAATTATCATTTCGTAAACATTTCGATGAAATTAACGCTATGAGGCATGCTTGCGGTTACAATACCGCGAGGCCTAACTACACACCTTTAAGCCGGTCCTGTGAGACCGGGAAGGAGAATTATGGCGAACAACCATACCGCGGGCGCTGCCGCCCGCACCTTCGCGCCCAGCGAGCTTTGCCAGCGCATGCTGGCCAAAACCAGCAAGGGCACCTGCGGTCCCTGCATCCTGTATCTTGAGGATGGGACCATTTTTTATGGACGTGCATGCGGCGCCGAGGGCACCGCGACCGGCGAAGTCTGCTTCAACACCTCGCTCGAGGGCTACTTTGAGGTCATGACCGACCCGAGTTATGCCGGCCAAATCGTAACCATGACCTATCCGCAGATCGGCAACTACGGTATCGACGAGACCGATGTCCAGTCGGCCTTCCCCGGCGACGCCGTGCGCCCTGCGAGCGCTCCGGCTATGCGCGGCATGATCGTTCGCGATATGTGCGCCACGCCTTCTAACTGGCGCTCGGCCGTCAGCGTGCCGGAGTACCTGCGCGCTCACGGCATCGTCGCTATCGAGGGTGTCGACACCCGCGCTCTGGTGCGCCATCTGCGCGACAATGGTTCCAAGATGGGCATTATCTCGACCGAGATTTTCGACGTCGACGAGCTTGCCGAGCGTCTGGCCGCAGCGCCCACGCTGGTAGGCGAGAACCTGGTGAAGACCGTAAGTTGCCCCGCGCCTCACGAGTTTGTGGCCGCCGACCTGCCTGCCACGCATGACTTTGCGCTTGCCCCTGCCGCTCCTGCCCGCCACAAAGTGGTCGCCTACGACTGCGGCGTCAAGCGCGGCATTCTGGAGGGCCTCGTCCGCGCCGGCTGCGACCTTACCGTCGTGCCGTGGGATACGCCCGCGAGTGAGGTGCTCGACATGAATCCCGATGGCGTCTTTTTGTCCAATGGCCCCGGCGACCCCGATGCCGTGGTGGAGACCTACGAGCAGGTGCAGCAGCTGATCGGCAAGGTGCCGGTCTTTGGTATTTGTCTTGGTCACCAGATGATCAGCCTGGCCTGCGGCGCCCAGATGGAAAAGCTTAAGTTCGGTCACCGCGGTGGCAACCAGCCGGTCATGAATCTGGTGAGCCGTCGCGTGGAGATCACCGCGCAAAACCACGGCTTTGGCCTGCTGTTCCCCAGTCTGGGCAAACTGATTCCGGAGCTTTCCGGCGGCGAGACCGAGCATGCGGCCGATGGCGACCTGCGCGCCTGGGTGCGTCGCGGCATCGCGCCGGTCGTGATGAACGAGCGCTTTGGTCGCATTCGCCTGACACATGTGAACCTCAACGACGGCACCGCCGAGGGCATCCAGCTGCTCGACGCCCCGTGTTTCTCGGTCCAGTACCACCCCGAGGCTTCGCCTGGCCCCACCGATGCCCACTATCTCTTTACCGCCTTTACGCGACTCATGGACGGCGAGGAGAACTACCTGGACATCGACACCGCGAAGGACCGCCTCGCCGGCTGGAATTTCGCCGACGATGGTTCCGCCGTTCTACCGAACGGCGGACCGGTCGACGCTGCGGCTGCATCTGGCACATCATCTTGCCGTTCTGCTTCGGACGCGCGGGCATAAGCCCAGCGCGCCCTCGCATCACGGCAACCTGATGCACCAGCTGCACCCTCGCTGACTTTTCCAAAACATTGAGTCAGCCTCTCTAGGAGGTTTTAAACATGCCTAAACGTACTGACATCAAGCGTATCCTCGTTATTGGTTCGGGCCCCATCGTTATTGGACAGGCCTGCGAGTTCGACTACTCCGGCGCCCAGGCCTGCAAGGTGCTCAAGGAGGATGGCTTTGAGGTCATCCTGGTCAACTCCAACCCGGCGACCATCATGACCGACCCCGGTCTTGCCGACCGCACCTATGTCGAGCCCATCACCGCCGAGTTTATCGAGCGCGTGATCAAAAAGGAGCGCCCGGACGCGCTGCTGCCTACGCTGGGCGGCCAGACCGGTCTGAATGCCGCCGTCGAGCTGGCAAAGGACGGTACGCTCGACAAGTACGGCGTCGAGATGATCGGCTGCGACCTGGCCGCTATCGAGCGCGGCGAGGACCGCAAGCTCTTTAACGAGGCCATGGCCGAGATCGGCCTGGAGGTCGCGCGCTCGGGCTACGCCTACAGCGTGGCCGACGCCGAGGCTATCGTCGAGCGCGTGGGCTATCCCTGCGTACTGCGCCCGAGCTTTACCCTCGGCGGCGCCGGCGGCGGCATCGCTCACACCCACGAGGAGCTCGTCTCCATCGTGAGTCAGGGCCTCGAGCTCTCGCCCGCCCACGAGGTGCTGGTCGAGGAGTCCATCGAGGGCTGGAAAGAGTACGAGATGGAGGTCATGCGTGATCACGCCGGCAACGGCATCATCGTGTGCTCCATCGAGAATCTCGACCCCATGGGCGTGCACACCGGCGACTCCATCACCGTGGCGCCGGCGCAGACACTAAGTGACCTTGAGTACCAGCGCATGCGTGTCGCGTCGCTCGCCATTCTGGAGAAGATTGGCGTCGAGACCGGCGGCTCCAACGTGCAGTTTGCCGTGAACCCCCAGACCGGCCGCCTGATCGTCATCGAGATGAACCCGCGCGTGAGCCGTTCGTCCGCACTGGCCTCCAAGGCCACGGGCTTCCCCATCGCCAAGGCCGCCGCTCGCCTGGCCGTGGGCTACACGCTCGACGAGATCGTCAACGACATCACCAAGGCAACGCCCGCCTGCTTTGAGCCCACGATCGACTACTGCGTGGTCAAGGTGCCGCGCTTTGCCTTCGAGAAGTTCAAGGGTACCGACCCCACGCTCACCACGCGCATGAAGGCCGTGGGCGAGATCATGGCGATCGGCCGCACCTTTGAGGAGGCCTTCGGCAAGGCCATGCGCTCACTGGAGGACGGTCACCAGGGCATCTGCGCCGGTGGCAAGGAGGGTGCCGACAAGCTGAGCGACGATGAGCTCGCTCAGGCCGTGGCAACCCCGACCGAGCACCGCATCTTCTTTGTGGTCGAGGCCCTGCGCCGTGGCTGGGACATCGCCCACATCCATGCCATCTGCGGTATCGATCCGTGGTACCTCAACCGTATCAACGACATGGTGCAGGTCCAGGAGAGCATCCGCGGCCTGCGTGTGGAGGATATCGACGCCGACGCGATGCGCCTGCTCAAGCAGTACGGCACGAGCGACGCCGAGATTGCCGCGCTGACCGGCTCGGACGAGCGCTTTGTGCGCGCCTATCGCAAGGGTCTGGGCGTGGTTCCCAGCATGAAGACGGTCGATACCTGCGCTGCGGAGTTTTCGAGCGCCACGGAGTACCACTACAAGACGTACGAGAACATCTACCGCACGAGCCCGGATGCCAAGAAGTGCGTGGCTCCCGACGAGACCACGCCGGCGGACAAGCCCAAGGCGATGATCCTGGGCGCCGGCCCCAACCGCATTGGCCAGGGTATCGAGTTCGATTACTGCTGCGTGCACGCGAGCTACGCGCTGGCGGCCCGCGGCTTCGAGACCATCATGGTCAACTGCAATCCCGAGACCGTCTCGACCGACTATGACACGTCCGACCGTCTGTACTTTGAGCCACTCACCTACGAGGACGTCATGGACGTTATCGATGTCGAGCGCCCCGACGGCGTCGTGGTGACGCTCGGCGGCCAGACTCCGCTTAAGCTGGCGCGCATGCTCGAGGAGAGCGGCGTGAACATTATGGGCACCAAGCCCGATGCCATCGACTTTGCCGAGGACCGCGAGCGCTTCGCCGCTCTGCTCGACAAGCTGGGCATCATGTACCCGCCGGCGGGCCAGGCCACCTCGTTTGAGGAGGCCGAGGCCGTGGCCGCGCACATCGGCTATCCGCTGCTGGTGCGCCCGAGCTATGTGCTGGGCGGCCGCGGCATGATGATCGCCTACGATGCCGAGCATCTGCGCGATTACATGGCCGAGGCTGCGCGCATTAGCCCCGACTACCCGGTGTACCTGGACCGCTTCCTGGAGGGTGCGATCGAGTCCGACGTCGACGCCCTGTGCGATGGCGAAGAGGTATACATCGGCGGCATCCTGGAGCATATCGAGGAAGCCGGTATTCACTCCGGCGACTCCGCGACCTGCATCCCGCCGTTCAGCTTTAGCGAGAGCCTGCAGGCGAAGCTCCGCGAGACCACGCGCCGCATCGCGATGGCGCTGGGAGTCCGCGGTCTGGTCAACGTGCAATATGCCATCAAGGGCGAGACCGTCTACGTGATCGAGGCCAACCCGCGCGCCAGCCGTACCGTGCCGTTTATCTCCAAGGCCACCGGTGTGCCGCTGGCCAAATGCGCGGCGCGCATCATGGCAGGCGATTCCATCGCGAGCTTGGGCCTGCCGAGCGACGAGCGTCAGCTGGACTGGTTCTGCATGAAGGAAGCCGTCATGCCCTGGGGTCGTTTCCCGGGCGCCGACGTCATCCTGGGGCCCGAGATGAAGTCGACGGGCGAGGTCATGGGTATCGCTAAGAGCTATCCCGAGGCATACGCCAAGACGCAGCTGGCGATCGACTACAAGCTGCCCGACCCGAGCGCCGGCAAGGTATTCATCAGCGTGTGCGACCGCGACAAGCGCCACATCCTTTCGGTCGCGCGTATCCTGCGTTACCTGGGCTTTGACATCTGCTCCACCGAGGGTACGGCGCGCGTGCTGCGTGGAGGCAACGTGACGTGCGAGATCGTGGAGAAGATTAGCGGCCCGCACGACGGCGAGCGCCCCAACATCGGCGACCTCATCGCCGATGGCAAGATCGCGGTGATCATCAACACGCCGTACGGTCCGGGCTCGCGCGGCGACGGCTATCTGCTGCGCACCGAGGCAGTGCGACGCGGTGTGACCTGCGTGACCGCGATGTCTGCGGCCAACACGTACGTGAGTGCCATCGAGGCGGTGCGCGAGGACCAGCAGGGTCACGGCAGCGCCAACGACATGGGCATGGACGTCATCGCCCTGCAGGACCTGCCGCAGTACACGGTGTAGTGTGACCTGGTCGGCCGGGGCGGCAGCCGGATACTTTCTCTCGGAAACTGGGCTTCGCGAAGTTTTCCGAGAGAAAGGTCCGCCTCCCGCCCCGGCCTGCGGTGACTTGGCCGCACCGTGTGCTGCCGAAGGGGCTTTGCGCGATGACT
>ENA-ORSR01000728-ORSR01000728.1-human-gut-metagenome-genome-assembly--contig:-NODE-728-length-26870-cov-8.233414_pt1 | contig 26870 bp, 19 predicted proteins | sample MGYA00241901_ERZ509166 | MGnify/ENA primary metagenome ERZ509166 (study PRJEB26280, sample SAMEA2338860) | human gut metagenome | biome: human gut; feature: human-associated habitat; material: faeces... | reverse complement strand
TCCAGAATGCGGTGGCCGCCGGTGTGGATGCCTTTATCGTGGCCGATCTGGGCGTGCTGGAAGCATGTAAGCAGTTCGCCCCGGAGATCGATGTCCACATGTCCACCCAGACCGGCATCACCAACTGGGCCGCTGCGCGTGCCGCTTACAACATGGGTGCAAAGCGTGTGGTGCTTGCTCGTGAGATGAGCCTGCAGGATATCGCCACCCTGCGCGATAAGACCCCGCCGGAGCTGGAGATCGAGGCGTTTGTCCACGGAGCCATGTGCATGAGCATTTCGGGCCGGTGCCTGCTCTCCAATTACATGGCAGGCCGGGATGCCAACCGGGGCCAGTGCGCCCAGCCCTGCCGCTGGAAGTATTACCTGAGCGAGGAGACCCGCCCGGGCCAGCTGTATGAGGTCGGCGAAAATGAGAACGGCAGCTATATCCTCAATGCAAACGATCTGTGCACCGCTCCCTTCATCGACCTCATCTGCAAGGCAGGTGTGGACAGCCTGAAGATCGAGGGCCGCGCCAAGACGTTCTACTATGTCGCCAGCGTCACCGCCGCCTACCGCAAGGCTCTGGATCAGTATCTGGCCGACCCGCTCAACGATAACTTTGAGCTGAGCGATGATGTTCTGGCTGAGCTGACCCGTACCAGCCACCGGCATTACTCCCCGGGCTTCTACTTTGGCCGCGAGCAGGCCCGTCAGGCAACCGACAGCGCTACTTATATCCGCGAGTGGGAGTTTGTGGGCACTGTGGAAAGCTGGGAGAATGGTGTTGCCTCCTGCCAGCAGCGCGGTAAATGGAGCCTTGGGGATACGCTGGAGGTGCTCTGCCCGGATGGCCGCAGCATCCCGCTGCACCCGGAGTGGATCAAAAATAAGGCAGGGGAGAGCGTGGAATCCACTCCCCACGCCATGGAAAAGTACACCATCCCCACCCCGGAGCTGCCCCCCATGAGCCTGCTCCGCCGGAGGGTAGAAACCCTTGACAAATGATTCCAGAAGCAGTAAAATAATAAAGTCAAAATGAACGATGTCCTCTGGCTCTAGTGGTCAGAGGACAGTTGAGGGCTCGTAGCTCAGTTGGGATGAGCGTTCGGTTCGCATCCGAAAGGTCGAGGGTTCGACTCCCTTCGAGTCCATACAGCAGAAAACCGCTCTGTCGTAGCTTTACGGCAGGGCGGTTTTCTTGTTTGTAGTTCTATGAGACAGTGAGGACTGTTCCGATGGATATGGAGCTGGTTCAAAGGTGGCAAATTACTGCTTTTCAAACCTTGAAAGTGCTAAAAATCAAGGATTGATGCTGACAAATGACGTGACACATTCAGTATGACTTTCATTGTCCAAACACAGATCAATATCATTTTCAACGATAGGCAGTCTGAATTTGATGGACTTAAGCCACTGGCCATTGGGCTGACGCTCCGGGTAGATCTGAATCTCAGAGATCAGATGTTCCATCAGCTTTTTGCGTTCAAGGGGGTTCATCACATTGTAGAGCTTTTCAAAACAGGTGAGAACTTTGTAGATGTTATCGCCTGTGATTTTATCCGCTTCGATCGCCTGCTTCTTTGCACGGGCATCCATCAGGTTGTTTTCGGCGTCCTCGATTTTATCGTACATCCTGTAGAGCCGCTCGTCAAGGTCAGATTTGCGGATGATGTAGTGGCGGTCATCCGGATCAAGTGTGTCGATCTCCTCCATGATTTTGGACTTGACAGAGTAATACTGCCGCAACTGCTTTTCAGCGGCTGCAATTTCCTGTTCAATGGCAGTGGTGTCTACTTTGCTGCTGATCTTCTCCTGCATCATAGCGGAAAACTTTGGATTGCTGACCAGTTTGATGATAACCTCCACCACGGCGTTGTCCAGAACTTCTTCCTGAATTTGCTTGTTGAAATCGCATTTTTGCCCACGTTGCATTTTGCGATGCTTGCAACTGTAATAAGAAAAAGATTTATAGGGTGTGCCGTCTTTCTTGCGTTTGGTGCATTTGTTGCTGTACATTCCAGCACCGCAAATGGGGCACTTGACAAGGGCGGATAATAAATGCGCCTGTTCCGTCTTGCTGCGGTTGACTGGTTCGTATCGTTTGGACTGCGCCAACAGCTTGACCTGTGCGGCGTTCCACAATTCTTCCGATACGATGCCCTCGTGCAGGCCGTCCACCAGCAAATAATTCTCCTGTGGAACCTGATGATATTCGTTCCGGGTGCCGTGGATCTTTTCGAGTTTGCGGCGACCAAAGGCGATTTTTCCGCAGTAGACGGGGTTTTTCAGAATGGCCCGAATCAATGTTGCGCTGAAAAGGGGAGAGGTGCCATTTTGACGGGCAAGTTTCTGAAAGCCGTGGGTCTCCAGATATTTGGAAAGACCATTTGCACCTGTGTCCGTATTTACATATTGCTCAAAAATCGTGCGTATGGCAGGGGCTTCGTCCTCGTTGATTTGCAGCAAACCGTCAACCAAACGATAGCCATAAGGCGCAAAACCGCCGTTCCAGCGGCCTTCTCGTGCCTTCTGGATGCGACCTTCCATGGTTTGGACACGGATGTTTTCGCGCTCGATCTCTGCAACAGCAGACAGGACAGAAATCATTAGTTTGCCGGCGTCTTTAGAAGAATCAATGCCATCTTCCACGCAGATCAGGTTCACACCAAAATCTTGCATCACCTGCAAGGTGGACAGCACGTCGGCAGCATTGCGGCCAAAACGGGAGAGCTTGAACACCAGCACATAGGCAACACCATCCTTGCCAGATTTGATGTCCTCCATCATCCGGCAGAAAGAAGCACGGCCTTCGATGGATTTGCCCGATTTGCCAGCGTCCTCATATTCGCCAACGATCTGGTAATCGTTGAAGTCAGCATAGGCTTTCATGCGAGCCTTTTGTGCGTCCAGCGAGTAGCCATCGATCTGCATAGCCGTAGAAACACGGGTGTAAATGTAAACCTTTGTCTTTTTCTGTGACATAAAAACCTCACAAAACAGTTATTTCTTGTCTGTTTTTTGCTCCAGAAACTTAATGGAATCCAGATAATCCTGTTCCACATCGCTGAGCGTTTTAGTCTTGTATTTCCGATATTCGGTAGTAGCCTTGTCCACTGCCTGCTTGTGGGTCACACTGCCATTTCCAACAAGAAGCTGCTCACCGCTCATAGTCAGAATACGGTCAAGGTGGTTTGCCCAATCCTGCATGGTCATGGGCTGTTCACGTTCTGCCTGACGCTCGGCAAAATCCAGATAACCGGAAACCAACTGCCCCATAGCACGAAGCTCTTTCTCGTTCAGATAGTTTTTGGCGATAGTGGCTTCTCGTAAGGTGGGCTGATTTCCTGCAAAAGTGGTCAGACCCATAAATTCCTTTTCGGCATCTGCACGGTTGTAAATGACCTCAGCGGCAGTCTGACCGTGGATGGCATAATGAATTTTATTCTGAACTTTTTTGAAGAACTGGACGGAGATTTCTGCTTTTGGGTCGTAGTCAATGCTGGTTGCATAGATTTCCAGAACCTGACGGTAGAACACTTTTTCGGAAGCACGGATGTCACGGATGCGTTCTAACAGCTCTTTGAAATATCCACCGCCGCCCAGATTTTTTAAGCGTTCATCATCCAGCGCAAATCCCTTGCGCATATATTCTTTCAAAATGCCAGTTGCCCAGATACGGAACTGTGTGCCGCGTTTGGATTTGACGCGATAACCGACGGAAATGATGACATCAAGATTGTAGAACTCGACCTGATAGGTCTTTCCGTCTGCGGCAGTTGTTGCAAATTTTGCAACAACTGCATCTCGTTCAAGCTCACCCTCTGCAAAGATGTTTTTGATATGGCGAGAGATCGTGGATTTATCGCGTTGGAACAAATCGGCCATCTGGTCAATAGAAAGCCAGACAGTGTCACCATCAAAGGTAGTATCGATTCTGGTCAGGCCATCTTCTGTGGTGTAAATGAGGATGGAATTTTTAGGAGAGTCATCTGGTCGATTCATTTTAAGCACCTCGTTCCGTGTATGTAATACAGTGGAAGGGGAGACCTTACCACTGTGTTGGGACAAATATTACAAGAACATTATATCATGCTGCAAGAACAGTATCAACAGTATCTTGTTGATTTTCGTTGTTGGTTGAGGATATGGCGTTGTCTATTTCCAAGACCGATGCGTACTTCTCAATCACATCAGCTAGAAAAGCTGCGAATGCGCTCCATTCATCGAGTGTGGGCGTAGAGCATTGCGAAGGGGCAGGGCGAGTTTCTGTACGGTGGCAATTATTCAATAGGCAGCTCCATTTCCTTGTAGCAGAACTTAGGACGTCCTGCGGATTTTTCAGAAATATTTTTTGATCTATCCGATTAAACTTTTTAAGCGTTCCATTTTTTCCTGCGCGCTTTCTTTCCGGAAACTGACCCCGATGCAGGAAACAGGGACGCACATTTCCAGCAGGCGGTCATAGATGCGGGCATGAGCGGTATCCTGTGGGTGTCGTATCTCGTCCAGCGTCAGATTTGTAGTGACGATCAGCGGTTTCCGGCTGCGGTATCGGCTGTCCACGATGTTGTAGATCTGTTCCAGTGCGTACTCGGTACCACGCTCCATACCGAAATCATCAATAATAAGCAGGGGATAGCGGCAGAGCTTGTCCACAACATCATTTCGCCCGAAAAAGCTGCCGTTCAGCTCGTTCAGGATTCGTGCAAAGTTCGTCATACGCACAGGCACCTCCTGCTCCATCAGAGCGTTTGCAATGCACCCGGCAAGGAAACTCTTACCGGTGCCTACACCGCCCCAGAGAAGCAATCCAAGGTTCTCTGAGCGCATGGTCTGCCACTGCTCCACATATTGGCGTGCATCCATGCCAGAACATCTTCACGAGTTTCGCAGGTGCAGGAAATCGAACGGGTGGTATAAGGAATTTCCGGGTGCTGCTGGAGAATCTTATAGCGATTATGGCCATCAACAAGAATGTTGCCCCAGACGATAAGGGGAGACAGGACTTCTCCCTCTGAAAGGATGTTTTCTTCCAGTTGCTGAAATTCTTCATCGGTCAATGCAGGAATCTGAGATTGAAATTCTGAGTCGATGATAAATTCAAACTTGTTTTTCTTCATGGGCAAAATCTCCTTTCAAAAATTTATTGGTAGTTCAGCCGTTATCCCTGCATGGATTTCCTGCCCCCTTCCGGCGGCGTCTTCCGGCTCGCTCTTGCGGGGTCATGGCCGGGTATTCCATGCAGACGGTCATGTGGTTTTCAAGGATCAACGATGGATTTGAAACTAGATTAACACATCAACAGAAAAATTTTTAGGACATATTACGTCCGGTTTTTACGAAAATCGAGTTGAATTTCTACTAAAAATCGGACATTCTTTGTCGGAACTTGCGAAAAAGCAACGAAGAATGTGCTTCTGTGGGCTTAGTGTATCACATCGCCAATTTTATTTTTAGGAACTGATAGTTCCGGTTTTTAAGGGATATGAAATGAATTTCAAGGCAAAATCGGAACTACTGGTTCTGGTTTTTCGTATCAACGTGATTTCAAATTTTGGGTACCGTTCTCTCTGAATGGATTTCCTGCCCCCTTTTGGCGGCGTTTTCCGGCTTTCCCACTTGGGGGTCATGGCCGGGTATCCCATGCAGACGGTCATTCGATTTTCAAGGTTCGATGAAGGCTTGTAGAAAGCATATCACAATGAAGCAGAAATTTTTAGGAAGCATTACTTCCGCTTTTTACCTTCAAAACCGGAAGTAATAGTTCTGGTTTTGTGCAATATTAAATGTATCAACGACGATTTTCCAAAAACAAATTTTTCTCCAAGAAATTTGCTTATTCAGCGTCTGTTAAGATACGCAGTCGGCACAGTTTATGTGCTGAATATCGGGTTTGGGCGAAGCTCAACAATCGTTTTTGAAGTCGGATTTGTAAAATCAGATTCAAAAATCGTGAGTTGGTACCAACTCGCCCTGCCTGCTGCGATTGCAAACTCGAAAACTTCCTGAGCAAAAAATAACCGTCCGCTTCAAGTTGAACTTGAAAACGGACGGCCTGATTTGCAAAATGATTTTCAAATTTGGGAAGCACGTTGAGAGGCTTCATAGCACCCGCAAGCAATGCAGACGTATATACATCTGCTTGTTTTGCGTTGCAAAACACTTGTTGGGAACACCCAAACCCTTGGACTGCATCGTTTCGATGCAGGCTTTTGACGGACAATTCTATTCGGAAAAAAGAAAATAGCGATGAATTGAGATGAACAATGCAGAAAAATGTGATACAATAGAAAATGAAAATCCAAACAACAGGAGGAATCCCCTCGTGGCAAATAATGTGAACGTCAAAAAACTGGAAGCTGACCTGTGGGAGTCGGCAGATCTGCTGCGTGCAGGCTCTAAACTCACCTCGAACCAATACTGTATGCCGGTACTGGGATTGATTTTTCTGCGGTATGCGTACAGCCGCTTCAAACTGGTGGAGCAGGAGATCCTGAAAGACCGTCCCATGCGCGGCGGTCGGGTGCTGCCGGTGGAGCAGAGCGACTTTGCCGAAAAGAGCGCACTGTTTCTGCCCAAGGAAGCGCAGTACAATTACCTGGTCAATTTGCCCGCCAACATCCCGGAGCAGGGGCTGACCGGTATCGAGGGCAACCCGCTGAACAGTCTGGGCGAAGTGGTGAACAACGCCATGGAACTGGTGGAGCAGCAGAGCGAGCAGCTGCAGGGCGTTCTGCCGAAGGACTACACCATCTTCTCGGATGAGCTGCTGGGGGAGCTGCTGCGCATCTTCAACAATGATGCGCTGGACGATGTGGGCGGCGATGTGATCGGACGTATCTACGAGTACTTTTTGAATAAGTTTGCCAAGAATGTGGCACAGGACGATGGCGTGTTCTTTACGCCGAAATCGCTGGTCAAGATGATCGTCAATGTGCTGGAGCCTGCCCACGGCGTTCTGCTGGACCCGGCTTGCGGCAGCGGCGGTATGTTTGTGCAGACCGGCGACTTTGTAAACCATGCGGGCATGATCGCCAACAACACCATGACCTTCTACGGACAGGAAAAGGTGGAGTACAACGCCAAGCTTTGCCTGATGAACATGGCCGTGCATGGTCTGACCGGCGTGATCAAGTCCGGCGATGAAGCCAATACCTTCTATCACGATGCCCACAACCTGAACGGCTGCTGCGACTATGTGATGGCAAATCCGCCGTTTAACGTGGATAAGGTCAAGTCGGAGTCGGCGCAGAGTGCCGGACGGCTGCCGTTTGGTCTGCCCGGCGTGAACAAGGCCAAGGAAATCGGCAACGCAAATTATCTGTGGGTGTCCTATTTCTACTCCTACCTGAACGAGCATGGCCGTGCGGGTTTTGTGATGGCATCTTCGGCTACCGACAGTCAGGGCAAAGACAAGGACATCCGAGAAAAGCTTATCCAGACCGGCCATGTGGACGTGATGATGAGCGTGGGCAACAACTTCTTCTACACCAAGAGCCTGCCCTGTTCGCTGTGGTTTCTGGATAAGGGCAAGCCGGAACATCTGCTGGACACCGTGCTGTTCATCGATGCCCGCAATTACTATACCGTGGTGGACCGCACCCAGAATGAGTGGAGCGACTGGCAGTTAAAGAACCTCAACGCCATTGTCTGGCTCTATCGCGGCGAGGTGGACAAGTACAAGGCGCTTCTGGCGGAGTATCACGCAGAGCTGGCAGACGACCGCACCTTTGCAGAGATTCAGGCCGCACTGGAACAAAACGTGCAGGCCAAGCGGGAAGAAGCCAAAGCTGCTGTGGAGGCAGCACCCCGCAAAGAGCGCAAAACCACGCAGGAAAAGTTCGACAAGGAACTGGAAGCCCTCAGCGAGAAGCTGACCGTTGCCAAGGAGGCCGTCTGGCTCATCGAAAAGTTTGGCGAGGGCGTTTATCAGGATATCCCCGGTCTGTGCAAGGTGGAAAGCCGAGACACCATCCTCAACGAGAAAGGCGCATCCTTGACGCCCGGTGCCTATGTGGGCGTTGCACCCGTGGAGGATGACGGCGTGGATTTTGCCCAGCGGATGAAAGAAATCCACAAGGAACTGCTGGAATTGCAGGCAGAGTCCAACCACCTGATGGAAACCATCTCGAAGAATCTGGAGGAGATGGGGGTATGAGATATACGATAGGACAACTTGCAGAAATTATAGATGGAGATCGTGGGAAAAACTATCCTAAACAGGACGAATTTTATCCTCAAGGATATTGCTTGTTCTTGAATACTGGAAACGTAACAAAAGAGGGTCTCATCTTTGAAGAAAATCAATTCATTATGAAAGAAAAAGATGAGGCACTAAGAAAGGGTAAGCTGAAAAGGGGAGATATTGTATATACTACCCGCGGAACTGTAGGAAACGCAGGGTATTATAATTCTAGTGTCCCTTATGAAAATATTAGAATAAATTCGGGAATGGTCATTCTACGTTCCAATGGGGAAATTGTAGATGCACGATTTCTGTATCATATTTTGAAAAGTGAGTACTATCGACCATATTTTAAGCAGTATTGTACAGGAAGTGCGCAACCACAATTGCCAATTAAAAACTTTAGCCAGATATATTTGAATGTACCTGATATTAAAACTCAACATCGTATCGCAGATATTCTCTCCGTGTATGATAACCTGATCGAAAACAACCAGAAACAAATCAAATTACTGGAGGAAGCAGCCCAACGGCTTTATAAAGAGTGGTTTGTGGATTTGCGCTTTCCGGGGCATGAAAACACGAGAATTGTGGACGGTGTGCCGGAGGGGTGGCAATATGAGAAATTGGGAGATTTGGTCAAAACGACATCAGGAGGAACACCGTCAAGAAGAAAAAGCGAGTATTACGTAAACGGAAATATCAGATGGATTAAAACTAAAGAGTTAAATGATAGATTTATCTTTGAAACAGAAGAGCACATTACAGAAGATGCAGTGAAAAATTCATCGGCGAAGGTACTTCCAGAAGGCGCATTGATAGTTGCAATGTATGGAGCAACCATTGGAAAAATTGGAATTACTGCAGCTGAGATGGCTTGCAATCAAGCCTGCTGTGCATTTATATCCTTTGACGATATGATAAGTAAAGAGTATCTGTATTGTTGGCTAATGGATAATCGGGAGTATCTTGTTTCTCAAGGAAAAGGTGTAGCACAGTCTAATTTGAGCCAAGAAATGATAAGAAATTTTTCTCTACTATGTCCTGACAAGAAAGTCATAAAAAATTTTACAGAAATTGTTACGACAGTGCTTGAAAATAAGAGGGTGCTGGAGAATAAAATATTGATGCTATCAAAAGCTAGAGATGATTTGCTGCCTAAATTGATGAGCGGGGAAGTGGAGGTGTAAGTATATGGTAAGACGAAATTTTTTGCAGGTATTACAGGAAAAGAATGTTAATCTGAAACGTGAATATCAACGGCTATATGAATTATTCTATATTCAAAAAGCTCCAGATATGCAGGGGATTTGTTACACGCTGAAAGATTTTTGTGAGGGCAACTTCTTGAATGTCCCTTTTAGAAGGACTTGTTTGTCATTAGAGGATTTCGATGATACATATAACTATCACTTTGAGAAAATCCCACATGATTTTGATTTGAATTATTTGCTATCTTTTTGCGAGTATACATTTAATTTGTCAATTTGGATAACCCCTGGAAATCCGTTGTGTGTGTTTGGAAATGCTCAACAAAGCCAATTCTATCTGCAACAGGTACAAAATGTGATGGAAATGATTGGATATACGAGAGCAATTCAAGAGGGAATATCAATCTTTGTTCCTAAAGACAGAGGAGCGATTTCTGTATCAGAAATTGTAGCACCTGAAATTTCCTATAAAGTTCTTGAATACAATCATTATACGATGAAGGGTGATATTGCAAGAAAAAGAGAGACGCTACGTATATTGGCAGACCAGTTAGAACCAAGGCGTGTAGAACTGGCGGCGATAAATAAAGAGTTGGCAAATAATGTGTTCTTTATGTTTAACAATATGAATATCCGTCATAACAACAGCACAGAAGGCGATAAAAACTATAGAGAAGTAGTTGCAAAAATGACACAGGATGAACTTGAAAATTGGTACGATGAAACATATCAGTTGTGTTTGCTGGCATTTTTGGAATTGGACAATGTGGAAAGAACAAAGAAAGTGGCCCAACTGAAGGCGAGCTTTGGAAAATAAAAGGTATCTTGGAGAAAAAAACAAGGGCGTGATTTTATGGGAGAAAATACAGGAGAATTAGTGGTCTCGCTTGAAAATTCGCTCTCAAGCGATATTTGCGATACTGTGGGAGATTTAGCAGAAGTCGGACTTGATGCAGTAATGGATGATGGAATACTAAAGGATATTCCGATTCTTTCAACAGTAGTTGGACTTTATAGGATTGGTCACACGATTCGAGAGAGGCATGAAATCAAACAACTTGCATTGTTTGTGGCAGAACTGAATAGAGGCTGCACAGACGAAAGCAAAAGAAAGCAACTGCTAAAAAAGCTGAACAGCGATACACAGAAAAGCAAACAGGAAATTGAATATATTCTGGTTGTGCTTGACAGCTATTTGGAATATGAGAAGCCGGAAATGCTTGCTAAATTATATATGGCATATTTAGAACAACGGATTGACTGGACGCAATTTTCAATGTATGCAGCACTATTAAAAACACTTCTTCTACAAGATATTAAACTCCTTACAAGTCATAATTTTAAGGAGAGCCCATTGGTTTGCATGCAAATGGAAAGTGCTGGGTGGTTAAGATTACTGTCTGCCGGATTTGTATATGAACAATGGGTTATGCGCTTTAATGACGGTATGAAGAAAAATGAGAATTTCAATGTACCATATTCTATAACAGAAACTGGTCAAAAGTTTATTGACATTGTGGGATAAAATGAGGTGATCCTATGAGCCGTGAATACTCCGAAAATGTCCTTGTTCAGAACAGTGCGGGCAACCTGCTGCAAAATGTTTTGGGCTGGGAGGTGGTGCTGGCTTACAACTCCGAAAAGCTGGGGCCGGACGGGACGTTGGGCCGCACCAGCTATGGGGAAGTGCTGCTGACCCGGTATTTTCGGCAGGCGCTTTTGCGGCTGAACCCGTGGCTTACCCCGAACCAGCTGGACGAGGTGCAGAAGAAATTCACGGCGCACGTTTCCACCGCATCCCTGATGCAGATCAACGAGGAAAAGTATTTTCTGCTGCGGGATGGCATCCCGGTGACGGTCAAGCGGCCGGATGGCCGCACCGAGACCCGCAGCGCAGCGGTGATCGACTTCAAAAACCCGGAAAACAACCACTTCCTCGCCGTAAAAGAGATGAAGATCCACTCGCAGCTGTACCGCCGCCGGACAGACATTGTGGGCTTTGTCAATGGCATTCCGTTGCTGTTTATCGAGCTGAAAAAGCCCACCGTGGATGTGCAGAACGCCTACATAGACAATTATCGGGATTACCTCGATACTGTTCCGCAGTTGTTCTACTATAATGCCTTTCTCATGCTGTCCAATGGATTGGAAGCCAAGGTGGGCACGCTTGGCAGCAAGTACGAGTTTTTCCACGAGTGGAAGCGTCTGAAGGAAAGCGATGCAGGCAGCGTGGAACTGGAAACCATGCTGCGGGGCATCTGCGAGAAAAAGACCTTCCTCGATCTGCTGGAAAACTTCATCCTTTACGACCATTCCGGTGGGCGCACCACCAAGATTCTGGCCCGCAACCACCAGTATCTCGGCGTCAACGAGGCCGTCAGTGCTTACGAGAACCGCAAGCTGAAAGACGGCAGGCTGGGTGTGTTCTGGCACACGCAGGGGTCTGGCAAGAGCTACTCTATGGTCTTTCTGGCGCAGAAGATCCGGCGCAAGTTTGCAGGCTCGCCCACCATTGTGGTACTGACCGACCGTGACGAGCTGAACCGGCAGATCAGCGATACCTTTGAAAACTGCGGTCTGCTGGGCAAGACAAAGGCTTCACAGTTCATTGCATCCAGCGGTACAGACCTTGTAAAAAAGCTGCGGGGCAACCCCAGCTTTGTATTTACCCTGATCCAGAAGTTCAATCTGCCCAAGGAGCCGCCCATCTACCCGGATCACGACATCCTGATTTTGTCGGATGAAGCCCATCGCAGCCAGTACGGCATTTTTGCAGACAACATGATGCACCTGCTGCCCACGGCATCCCGCATCGGCTTTACCGGTACGCCGCTTCTGGCAGATGACCATATCACGGAACGCACCTTTGGCGGGTATCTGTCGGTGTATGATTTCAAGCGGGCAGTGGAGGACGGCGCAACGGTACCGCTGTACTATGAGAACCGTGCGGATAAGATCGCCCAGTTGGACAAGCCGGAGATCACCGGGCGGATTTTGGATGCCATTGAAGCAGCCGACCTTGATCCTTCGCAAGAGGAAAAGCTGGAACGAGAATTTGCCAAGGAGATCCATATTCTCACCGCAGATGAACGGCTGCGTTCCATTGCAAAGGACTTTGTGGAGCATTACTCTGACCTTTGGACCAGCGGCAAGGCGATGTTTGTCTGCCTGAATAAGGTCACCTGTGTGCGGATGTACAACTATGTGCAGGAATGCTGGCAGACAAAAATCAGGGAGCTGGAAGCCCGGCAAGGCACAGCGACCCAGCAGGAAGCACAGGAGCTTGCCCGCAAGTTGGCATGGATGAAAGAAACCGAAATGGCAGTGGTCATCAGTCAGGAGCAGAACGAGGTGCAGACCTTCAAAAAGTGGGGGCTGGATATTCTGCCGCATCGTGCCAAAATGGAGAAACGGGAGCTGGATAAAGAGTTCAAGGACAGCAAAAATCCGTTCCGGGTGGTGTTTGTTTGTGCCATGTGGCTGACGGGCTTTGATGTGAAGTGTCTGTCCTGTCTGTATCTGGATAAGCCGCTGAAAGCCCATACCCTGATGCAGACCATCGCCCGTGCAAATCGTGTTTCGGAAGGCAAGAGCAACGGCCTGATCGTGGACTATATTGGTATCGTGAAGGCACTGCGGAAGGCTCTGGCAGATTATACGGTCAGCAAGAACAGTCCGGCGGGTGTTGACCCGACGGTGGATAAAACGGAGCTGATTCAGCGCATCCGCACGGTCATCGGAGAAACGGACGGCTTTTTGGCAGAACGCGGGTTCCGGCTGCAGAAATTGGTGGACGCACAGGATTTTGAAAAGATGAGCCTTGTACAGGATGCCGTCAACGCAATGTGCGAGATGCTGGAAACCAAGAAAACCTTCCAGACCTATGCGTCTGAGTTGGCGCGGCTGTTCCGCTACGCAGATCGTGACGATGTGGACGATGCCGTGCGCGCCCGGAAAAACGCAATTCTCGCCATCTACGAGGGTTTGCAGCAGAAGCGGAAACACGCAGATAACACGGATTTGATGGTGCAGATCAACGGCATCGTCAACGAGTATATCCATGTGGAAAAGCCGGACCAAGAAGCGGCACCCTCCCGGCAGTTTGACATCAGCAAAATTGATTTTGACCTGTTGAGCCGGGAGTTTGCCCACACCCGGCGGAAGAACCTGCTGCTGCGCGATTTGGACGAGCTGGTGAACCAGCAGCTGGCGAAAATGCTGTTTGCAAATCCGCAGCGCATTGATTATTATGACCGCTATCAGGAAATCATAGATGCCTATAATGCAGAGCAGAACCGTGCAACCATCGAGAAAACCTTCATGGATCTGATGGAACTTGCCAGTTCACTGGACACGGAGCAGCAGCGCTATGTGCGGGAGGGCTTTTCCAGCGATGAGGAGCTTTCGGTGTACGATTTGCTGTTTTCGGAGAACCTCACGAAGCAGGAAATTGAAACGATCAAGAAGGTGTCCGTGGACTTGCTGACAAAAATCAAACAGCAGATCGCCAAACTCGACCATTGGACAGACAAGCAGGAAACCAAGGCGATTGTGGATAATCTGATCCGCAATACCCTTTGGCAAGAACTTCCCAATAGCTATGATGTAAACGATATCCAGACCTACCAGAAGAAAATCTACGAGTATGTATATATGCGCTACCCGGAAGTAGCATAACGCAAAAATCACCCCAGAGAGAACGCACAAGCGGCTATTCTCTCTGGGGTGATTGCGTATCAGATCATCTGAAAATGCTTCAAAGCCTCCATCCTCTTTCTTCTTCGGACACCTAGGAGGAGAAAGTTTGAAAAACAGACGGGCGGGTAAATCGACATGGAAAAGATCAAAGCGGATGCTTCCCGAAAAACTGCTGGGCAATTCCATCCAGTTGTGCGGTGATTTGCCGAAAATCCTGATTCAGATCCAATGTGCGTGCACCGATCAGGTTGCCACCCAAGTTGAACAGGCAATCAGGGGTGACGGCCGCCTGCGTTTTGGCATAAACCAGAAGCCCGGAAACATTTCCGGAATGTGTGATGTCCTGATTCTTTACATAGGTATAGATCTGATACAGATTCGCTGAATGCAGAGATTCTTTCCCGAATTGCTGCTGCATGGTTTGGCCGTAATATTTGGCATCAAGAATCAAGATCTTTTCGTTGGAACGCAGGAAAACATCGGTTTGCATGGCAGGGAGAAACCGCAGTATGGCAGCATCGTGCTCTCCCACAAGATTCCATTTGACTTGTGCGGCAGATGCTTTCAGAGAAGGATGATGCTGCCGATAATATTCCAGAATGAATCGTTCGTATAGTTTTGCCATACGCTCATCCGAAAACGCCGCCAGTTTGTAATGGCCATCCTCCGTGGTATGAAGCATATCGTGCAGGATAAAATAGCAAAGATTCAGCAGCATCTCATAGTTATGGTTGTTTCGCTGATAATGCAGTTGATGCCATGGAATCCGAGAGGGAAGCGGTTCAGAAATATCGTCAAAAAATGGGAGCAGTCGTCTCAGTTCGATTTTTCGTGCGAGAGAAACATCTTCGTTTCGAAGCAGCATTTTCAGTGTGGTCTTCAGGATCTGATTATAGAGATTATCCGGGGAAAGCTCATCGAAGGTACAGGCGGCCTGCGGCTTGCGCTGGATGCGGACCCGAACCGTCTGCGGAAAATCCAACTTTCCGCGCAGAACGGACAGGGTTTCGCTTCGGGAGATATAGTCTCGATGAAGTCCCTGCTTCAATTGACGGGCAATGCCTTTGGCAAGGATCGCAGCAAATAGATCCCCTGTATGCTCAAACTCTTCGGCAGCGACGCTCTGATAATCTTTTTGCTGTAAAACCTGAAAGGCATAGGAGAGCATATAATAAATATTTTGGATGAAAATTCCTTTATCAGTCGTCATTGAAAACACCACGCAGATTTTCTTCCCAACGATGTAGTTTTTCCGGGGCATCAAACCAATATTCGGTCAGCGTGGGGAGAATATCAAATTCTACTACAGAACGCATCCAGTCAGTCGTGCAGGCAGAAGGATCATTTACACAAAAATAGCTGTGGCCGATGCGGAAACCAGAACCGAGGGCGGCATCTGACATGATTTCCCGGTTCAATGCTTTGATCTGTTCAATCAGGGCATTGAAGGTTTCATTGCCAAGACTGGCTTGGTAAGTCTGAAATCCGTCCGATGTGAAGGCAGGCTCCATCTCAAAAAAGCTGAACCGTCTGCGCAGAGCATAGTCGAGCAGAGCCAGACTGCGGTCAGCAGTGTTCATCATACCGATGATGTACAGATTTTCAGGAACATAAAAAGATAGTCCGTTATAAGACAGCGTGATTTTCTCGCCACGGTGATCGTTTTCAATCAGCATCATCAGCTCACCGAAAATCTTGCTCAGGTTGCCCCGGTTGATCTCATCGATGAGGAAAAAGTATTCTCGGTCGGGGTCGTTGGAAGCTTTCTGACAGAAGCGGTAAAATACACCCTCGGTCAGCTTGAAGCCAGAGCCATCCGGCCGGTAGCCCAGCATGAAATCCTCGTAGGAGTAGTTCTGATGAAACTGCACGAACTCCACCCGGGAAGAATCGGCTTGCCCCATCATGGAGTACGCCAGCCGTTTGGCGGCATAGGTCTTTCCAACGCCGGGTGCGCCTTGCAGAATGACATTTTTCTTGCGGTGCAGTAGAGAGACCAAAACGTTATAGCGCGGCTCACTCAAAAATACGCTGCTCAGAAAATCTGATTTTGTATAAGCATTCGATGCTACCGAATGGACGGGTGCTGGATTTTCTTCCCGGATGAGGTCCAGAATAAAGTTGTACTCGCCCTCCGAAAGCTTGAACAGGCTTCCATTCTGCTGTACAAAGAACTCCATCTTTTCCAATTCCGGACAATCCTTCAAAGTGGAGTATTCAATGGGGGATATTAGATTTTCGATCTTTTCAAAATAAAGTTCTTTTCCGTTGTTTTCTTGTGTGATTTTTGCAAGAGCAACTACTTTTTTAACGGGGTTGGCCTCGTAGCAGATGACAGGATCACCTGCCTTAGCATCCAGAATGTTCTGAAAGATCCGCCGCTTATGACCGCTTTCGTTGTATAATGTATACGATTGTTCTTCGCCGACTTTGAGATCGGAAAACTGCCAGATTTTTGGACTTGCGGTCAACCACCAGTAGTGGCGGGGAGAAGTAGAGTCTTTTTCAGAAGATACGGCATAAAGGGGAATATGAGAAAGGTCAGTCTTTTTCAAGGCTTGAACGAGCTCATCCCGTAAACGCCAAATAAAAGAGCCGTCTTCTTTGGAATCTGCGCTTTTGCCGGTATATAGAACAGGCCACCAGCGGGAGTTTTCGCTGTCGCGCGGCATGAGGGGACAATTTGTTTTTTCAGCGACCCTTCGTGCAAGGCTGGAAGAACCCATATTGTAGAAGCCGGCGGCTTCGCCGTACTTGATTGCAAGCTGCTTGCAGGTGGCTTGACCACCATAATCCAGCATACATTTCATAATGCGGAGCGCATTCTGCGTAAAGACAGACGGGTCATTCAGCAGACTGATCCACTGCTCTGTAGTGATGCCCGGATCATAGTCTGCTTTGCTGGGAAACCACTCGGATTCCTTCTGAGCGACTGTCTGTTCCTGAAGATAATAGCGGCTCAAGTAGAAACCAAGATCGATGGCAGCAATATTCCAGTGTGTGTCGGGCCAGTATTTCCCGGCGGGAGCGTTCTCGATTGCATGGCGGAGCATCTGTGTGATATCGGAATCTCTACTCAGTGCTTCCCGCAGTTCATCATAAAGACGATAGCTATTCAGCAGAGAGTCGATAGAACCATCCCGTTTGGGTGATGTGTCAAAGTTCAATTCTTTTGCTATATCACGGGAGACGGCATACCGATAGGCATAATATTTATCCGGGTATCGGAGCCACAGATAGACACTGATCGCACTTGTGTTCTGGTAATGATTATTCCAGCTTCCGTCATTGTATTTGGTACGAAGCACCTCAGAAGAAGCTTGAAATGCTTTTATGCGCTTGGAAAGGTCGTGGGTTTCATCAAACAGGTTGCGGAACATTGTGCGGGTTGCTTCACAGTCCGCTACTGCGAAATTCAGAATCATCGCGCGAGGATAGGCATAGCCGGTATCCAGAAGCGAAAAGACCTTTGCAGTGGCTTCCTTGAACATTTCACCAAAATCTGCCGCATCAATATTCCAATGGTCGTGGAAATGTTGCGCAGCTTCCCATTTGAAATCTTCTCCATGAAGCCAGTGCTGCGAAAAATAGGTTTGGTATCCGCTCAAAACAGGTTCCAACTTTGCATGATCAATCATGACTGTTCCCTCCGAAACCAAAAAGTCTTTAAGATCTTTAAGATATTGTATCACGATAAAAGTAGAAACACCATATTCCGGCAAAATAAAATGCCCGCCTGAAAATCAGACGGGCATACAAGTAAATCAGATCATCTGAAAATGCCGCAGTGCCTCCACGATTGCATCCTCTTTCTCCTTCGGACACTTGGGCTGCTTCGCTTTTTCATTTTTTGCTTTATGGTAATTCTCTCGCTCGATGATGCCGTACTTCTGCTTCACCTGTGCGATATAGAGGTTGGAGACCTTCAACTGATGATGCGCCAACACATAATCTCGAATCTCGTTATAAGTTGCTTTGCTCTCCGCAGCAGTCACATCCAATTCATCTATGCTGACATCCACTTCGATGTGCCGCTCGACATGGAGTTTGGTCAAAAGGAGAACTGCTTCGCAATGCCTCGTCCTCGGGAAAAGGTCCACCGGTTGCACCTTTTCTGCCCGATACCCATGCTCTTCCAGCCACTTGGCATCCCGGGCGGCGGTGGAGGGGTTGCAGCTGACATAGACCACCCGGCGGGGGGACATGGCGACGACAGCGGAAAGTGTGGCTTCATCACAGCCCTTGCGAGGCGGGTCGAGCATTATGACATCCGGATGAAGGCCCTCGGCGGCAAGCTGAGAGGCCGCCTTACCAGCATCGGCGCAGAAAAAGCGGCTCTTTGCGGCTATGGCATCACCCATGCGGGCGGCATTGGCCTTGGCGCTTTCGATGGCCTCGGGCACGATCTCCACGCCGATGAGCTCCCGGCAATGGTCTGCCATGGACAGGCCAATGGTGCCCATGCCGCAGTAGAGGTCCAGCAGCAGGTCATCCGGGGTCAACTGAGTATATTCTGCGGCAATGCCATAGAGCTGCTCAGCGGCCAGGGTGTTGACCTGATAGAACGACAACGGGCCCAGCTGCACCGGAACGCCGCAGAGAGTGTCCTCGATGAACCCGGGGCCGTACAGGGTGTGGGTCTCGCTGCCCAGGATCACATTGGTATTTCTGGCGTTGACATTGATCAGGATGGTGGCGATATCGGCAAACTGCGCAGTCAGTGCGCGGCAAAGCTCCTCTGCGTGGGGCAGCTTTGCACGGGTGCAGACCAGACAGACCATGATCTGGCCGCTGTGGGCACCCCGACGCAGAAATACATGACGAACCAGCCCCTTGCCCGTCTGCTCATCGTAGGGCTGAATGTTGTGGGCGGCAAAGAAATCGCAGAGGGTATTGCCGATCTTGTTCAGCACATCCGGCTGCAGCTTGCAGTCGGGGCAGGGAACAATGCGGTGGGTGCGCCCGGCGTAGAAACCGATGCAGGGCTTGCCATTCTTATCACGGCCCACCGGGAATTGAACCTTATTGCGGTAGCGATCGATCTCGGGGGAGGGGAGAGGAGGCAGCACGGGTACATCCAGCCCGCCAATGCGGCGGAAAGCATCGGTAACGCTTTCGCCTTTGGCGCGCAGTTCAGCGGCATAATCCAGATGCCGCAGGCTGCAGCCGCCGCAGGGGCCGGCCACTGCACAGTCCACCGGGATGCGGTCAGGCGAGGGAGTCTGAATGGCATCCAGAATACCGAAAGCGTAGCGGCCGCAATCTTTGACGATGCGGATGGCGGCAACGTCACCGGGGGCGGTGCCGGGTATGAACACAGCCTCGCCGTCCGGACTGTGAGCAACGCCGCTGCCATCGTTGGACAGGCGCTCAATGGTCAGGGTCAGCACCTGATTTTTCTGTAAGGGCATGGAAATTCTCCTTTGGAATGGGATTGGGTCAGGTTTCTTCCGAAGCGGGCGCATCTGCATTTTCGCTCTGGGCGGCAATGTATTTGCTGGGCGGCATCCCCTTGGCCCGCTTGAAGACCCGGGAAAAATAGAACTGGTCAAAGAAGCCCACTGAGATGGCGACCTCTGCAATGGAAAGGTTTCCGGCCCGCAGCAGCTTGCAGGCTTCGTTGATGCGGTATTCGGTCAGATAATCGATGGGGCTCTTGCCCACATTGAGCATGAACACCCGGTACAGATGACTGCGGGAAACGCCCACGCTCTTGGCGACATCGTCAATGGAGATGTCGTGCGAATAGTTGAACTGGATGTATTTGATGGCATTCAGTACATATTGATTGGAGGAGGAAGCGTTGTGGGGTCGCGTCTCGCTGGTCTCCTTCATCAGGGCAGAGATGAACAGGTAGAGATACCCCACCATGGCAGCCTCATTCTGAGGCTCTAACCCGCGGGAAGAATAGATGTTGGTCAGGGCTGCCCGCATTCCTTCCGGGTCCTGCGTATGGTGCACAGGAGCAGTGTCGGTAAAGGGCAGCTGTGCCGCCAGTTTATGGGCGCAGGCACCGTTGAAGCCGACCCAGCTGTACTCCCAGGGCTGCTGCTCATCGGCAGAGTAGCGGATGAGCTGACTGGGCCGGGCAAAGAACAGATCCCCCGGCACGACCTCAAAGGTCTTGCCGCCCACTTCAAAGGTGCCCTTGCCCGAAACCACCAGATGGATCAGGTAGTGATCCCGGATACCGGGGCCCCAGGTCTGACCCGGGGCACAGCGCTCCAGACCACAGTTGAAGATGGATAATTCAATATTATTGGTGTAATTCTGCTTGAAGGACTGCTTGTAGACATCTGCCATGATCGTTTCCTCCAGTTGACCGCATTCTTAATCCCAGTATATCATAACTGTATCTGCAAATTCAACAAAAGTACATCCGAAACTTTGGTTTTCGCGCCGAAATTGGATTTTTTGCGGATTCAAATTGCAAAAGAGGGCGGAATGAAGTACAATAAGGCTAACCCAAGTGCATGGAGCCTTCATGCACGGACTTTGCGGAGAACGCTTGTGGAGGAGGAACGGCCATGGCGACCAGTGCACAACTCAGACGGGAGATCCTTGCGGGGCAGTGGGATGAAGCGCTCTGCACGCTCTATGGCACGGAACCGGCGGTGCTGGCCCGCCAGCGGCAGCGGTATGCCGCTGCGCTGGAACAGTTTGAGCTTTACTATGGTCCCGGGCGGCAGGTGCATGTTTACTCGGCCCCGGGCCGGGCGGAGCTGGGCGGCAACCATACCGATCATCAGCACGGGTATGGGCTTGCAGCAGCAGTGACGCTGGATCTGATCGCAGTGGCATCCCCCAGTGACGACGGTTTTATCCGGGTCAAATCCCGGGGCTTCAACAAACTGGATGTCATTGACCTGAGCGAGGCCGAGCCTCAGCAGGGCGAGAGCACCCATTCGGCCAGCCTGATCCGGGGCATCGCGGAAGGCTTCCGGGCACAGGGAAAGACGGTGGGAGGCTTCGATGCCTATACCGCCAGCGATGTGCTCCGGGGCAGCGGGCTTTCCAGCTCGGCGGCTTTTGAGATGGGAATGGCGGCCATCCTGAACGGGGAATATGACTGCAGGCTGACAGCGCCGGAGCTGGCGAAGATCTGCCAGTATGCGGAAAATACATATTTCGGAAAACCAAGCGGCCTGTTGGATCAGCTGACCAGTGCCGTGGGCGGGGTCATCTTTGCGGATTTTGCCGACCCAAAGAAGCCCCGGATAGAAAAGATCCACACGGCAGGGCTGCTTCCGGCGGACATGACCCTCTGCGTGACTGATACCCGGGGCAGCCACAGTGAGCTGACCGGTGAATTTGCGGCTATCCGGCATGAAATGGAATCGGTGGCGGCCTGTCTGGGCGGTAAGGTGATGGGACAGGTCAAGGAGCAGGAGTTCTGGGCGGCTCTGCCACGCCTGCGCAGGGCCTGCGGGGATCGTGCTGTTTTGCGTGCGGTCCACTATTTTGAGGAGAATGCCCGCGCATTGGCCCAGCGGAATGCCCTGGTCAGCGGGGATTTTAATGCTTTCCTGCAGCTCATTCTGGAAAGCGGACACGCTTCTTTTGGCCTGTGCCAGAACGTTTACTGCTCTACGGACGTACGGCATCAGGGGCTCTCGGTGGCGCTTGCCCTCAGTCAAACTCTGCTTGAGGGGCAGGGGGGAGCCTGGCGGATGCAGGGCGGCGGCTTTGCAGGGACCATTCAGGCGTTTGTACCCGGTGCGCTGACGGCAAAATATCACGACGCGATAGAAAAGGTGTTCGGTGCGGGAAGCTGCTATCTGCTCCGTCTGCGGGAGCAGGGAGCCCTGCGGGTCATTTGAGCATCTGGACGCGGCCAAACAAAAAGAGCTTCACATTCCGGCAGAAGCCGGAACCGTGAAGCTCTTTCATGTTACAGGAAAAACGGCTCAGATACCGCGCTGCTGCTGTTTCTGGCGCATTTCATCCGTGAAACTAGAAACGGCAGAGAAGGTATCATCGTGATAACCGAACCAGTTGGACAGGTTCTTGTAAATGTTTTCTACAAACCGGTAGCCGGAAACAACAACATTGAACAGGAGCAGAGGCACAAACGAGATGGAGATGGAGAGGATCCCCCCCTGAAAGAAGAAATCGTCCAGGTGGAGGTTGTTTGTAAAGCTGTCCAATGCATCTCCCAGTTCTCCGCCGCCAAAGATCTCCGGCAGCTCTTCTTCCGGAAGCGTTGCATAAGATGCAGGCATACGCAAGTTTTCCATAAAAGGCTCCTTTCAAAGATTTACTCAGGCGGCCAGAGCTACTGTACCTGCGGCCTGTGCCTGATTTTTGGCTTCGCTCTCGTTGTAGATATTCCGCATGTCATTGTAAATGGACAGGAAGCTCTCAATGGCAGACCTAGCACAGTAGTAGACATAAACGCCTGCAAAACCGGCAGCAACCACAGTCATGGTCTTGCCAACGGGAGTCTGGCGGCCCCAATAATGCTCAATGGCACCCATCGTGGTCAGACCATCGTTCCGCATGTCAATGATACCGGAAATGGTGTTGCTGATGGCAGCCTGACCCAGCATACGTACCAGGTTGACACCGACATTGACGGTGAAATTCAGGACATCCTGCGCGTTGATATTCAGTTCAAAAGCGCCGCCAACGGTGTAGACCATTTCATCTTCGGAGAGAACCGCATAGGATGCGGGCAACTGCATCGTGCTCTGATAGGTAAATTCCATGGTGGAAAACTCCTTTCGTTCGTAAAATCCGCGCAAAGGCGGACGTGAAGCTAATTGGATTATAGCATAATTGCCCAAAAACAACAAGAGAGCGATGAAACCCAAAATGCGAAAGAATTGTGAAGATACTGTGGCCGTTTTGTAAAAAAGAAACGGTTCTGCGCGGAAATATATGGAACGTCCTGTGCGGGATGCGGCGAAAAAATGTTGTGTGAAAATTGAAAAATAATACAAAAAGAGACGGCGGGCACCAGTTCCTCCGGAAAGGAGGGGCTAGGGCCTGCCGTCTTTGTATGGGGAGAAAAGAAGAAGGAAACGCTTTAGCGGTCTGCCGCAGCCGGAGCCCGGTCGTACAGTGCTGTCAGATCGGCAATGTGCTCGGCCAGCAGACTGGTAAGCGGGGTATCCAGCCGCCACTGCCAGTTGGCTCCCTGGGTGCTGGGGGTGTTGATGCGGGCCTCCGCACCCAGATGCAGCCAGTCGGCCATGGGGATGATGGCCATGTCTGAAACACTGGCAAGGCAGGCGCAGATCATAGCCTCTGTCAGATCCTCGGGCAGGCAGCGCAGGTAACGGCAGGCATAGTGGACATCCTCGGGGCTGGCAGACTGCCGCCAGCCCTCGGTGGTCACATTGTCATGGGTGCCGGTGTAGACCACGCTGTTGGAGGGGTAGGTGTAGGGAAGATAGTTGCCCGGTTCCCGGCTGTCAAAGGCAAACTGCATGATCTTCATGCCCGGGTAGCCGCTGGCAGCCAGCATGGTCTTGACCTCAGGGGTCAGGTATCCCAGATCCTCCGCAATGATGCCGCCCTGACCCAGGGTCTCGTGGATGGCATCGATGAAGGCACGATCCGGACCCTTTTCCCAGTGGCCGCCCGCCGCCGTTTTATTTCCGGCAGGGATGGCGTAGTAGCTCTCAAAACCACGGAAGTGGTCGATGCGCACGACATCATAAATGGAAGTAGCGTGCTGCATCCGGCGCTTCCACCAGGCGAAATTCTCGGCCTTGTGACGAGGCCAGTCGTAGAGCGGATTGCCCCAGAGTTGACCGTCTGCCGCAAAGGCATCCGGGGGACAGCCTGCCACCTGCGTCAGGTGGGTCTGGCCGTCGGTCTGGAAAAGCTCCGGCCGCGTCCACAGATCGCTGGAATCCGGGCTGACGTAGATGGGAATGTCTCCCACCAGCTGGATTCCCTTGCCGTTGGCATAGGCTTTCAGGGCGTTCCACTGGGTGAAGAAGAAGAACTGCACCGCCTTGAAATAATCCACCTGCCCGGCCAGACGCTCCCTGGCAGCGGCTACGGCAGCGGGCTGGCGGGTGCGCAGGTCATCCGGCCAATCACACAGGCCTGCCTGTCCCTGTTCGGCCTTGACGGCCATGAACAGGGCGTAATCGTCCAGCCAGAAGCTCTGTGCCTTGCAGAAGTCTTTGTACTCCACGCTGGCCGCTGCCAGCAGGCGATCGGCGGCCTTTTGCAGCACCACCGGGCGCTGCTGGTAGAGCACACCATAGTCCACCGGGCCAACCGGAACCTCAGCGGGAACCTCATCGGCGGTCAGATAGCCCTGCTCGTGCAGGACACGGAAATCGATAAAGTAGGGGTTCCCGGCAAAGGCAGAAAAGCTCTGGTAGGGGCTGTCACCGTAGCCGGTGGGGCCAATGGGCAGAATCTGCCAATAGGTCTGCTTTGCACGGGCCAGAAAATCCACGAACGCAAAGGCTTCCTTCCCCAGCGTGCCGATGCCAAAAGGCCCAGGCAGACTAAAAACGGGCATCAGAATGCCGCATGCTCGCATGGTGAACTCCTCCTTAACCCTTGACAGCGCCTGCAACAACACCCTCAATGATGTATTTCTGGCAGGTCATGTACAGGATGATGATGGGGATGATGGCGATGATGATGCAGGCCATCATGGGAGCCAGTTCCACACGGCCATAGCCACCGCGGAAATACTGGATCGCCATGGGGATGGTGCGGAATTTCTTGATATCCAGCACCAGAGTGGGCAGCAGGTAGTCGTTCCAGACCCACATGGTCTCCAGAATGGCGGTGGAGATCATGGTAGGCTTCAGGATGGGGAACACGATCTTGAAGAAGATCTGGATGGGATTGCAGCCATCGATCATGGCGGCCTCCTCGATCTCCATGGGAACGCTCTTCATAAAGCCGGTGAACATGAACACAGCCAGACCGGCACCAAAGCCCAGATAGATGATGCAGATGTTCCAGGGGGTGTTCAGCTTGAGGGTGTCTGCGGTCTTGGAGAGGGTGAACATGACCATCTGGAAGGGAACGACCATCGAGAACACGATGAGCAGGTTCATAAACTTGCTGAGCTTGTTGTTCACGCGGGTCAGGTACCAGCCTGTCATGGAGCAGCACAGCAGGATGAGAGCCACGCTGGAAACGGTAATGACGAGGCTGTAGCCCAGGCTGGAGAGGAAGCCCATTTTGGTCACGCCGTAGACGTAGTTGGAAAGGCCCGCAAAGGTCTCACTGGTGGGCAGCTGGAACACGGTAGAGGTGGTAAAGGTGCCCTCTTTTTTCAGGCTGTTCAGCAGGATCAGGACGATGGGGTAGATCCACAGCAGGCAAAGCAGGGCCATGATGACGGTGAGAATGTTATCCCACAACTTTTTCTGTTTAATCATTACTGCTGGACCTCCTTAGAACGGGTGAAGTGGAGCTGCACCAGAGAGATGACCACCACGATCAGGAAGAACACCACAGCCTTTGCCTGGCCGATGCCCTTCCACTGAGCACCGGAGCGGCCATAGAAGGTGTTGTAGATGTTCAGGGCCAGCATTTCACTGGCGTTGGCAGGTTCGCCTGCGGTCAGGGCAACGTTCTGGTCGAACAGCTTGAAGCTGTTGGTCAGGGTCAGGAAGGTGCAGATGGTGATGCTGGGCATGACCATGGGCAGCTTGATCTTGAACAGGATCTCGTGGTCAGAAGCACCGTCGATCTTGGCAGCCTCGATCAGGTCACCGGGCACGCTCTGCAGACCGGCGACGTAGATGATCATCATGTAGCCGATCTGCTGCCAGCACACCAGGATGACCAAGCCCCAGAACCCGTAGGACGCCTTATAGGTCAGGGCGCGGCCCCAGTGGGCTAGTACGCCGTTCAGGAGCAGCAGCCAGATGTAGCCCAGGATGATGCCGCCGATCAGGTTCGGCATGAAGAAGATTGTACGGAAGACATTTGTTCCGTGCATTTCTTTTGTCAGTGCCATTGCAAGTGCAAATGCTATGATGTTAATGATCAGAAGAGAGGCAATCGCGAACAGTACGGTATACCAGAATGAATGACGGAATGCCGTATCTTTCAGTGCTTCTATGTAATTTGAAAATCCTACGAATTTCGCGTCTGTTACGGTTGTAAATTTACAAAATGAAAGCCAGATTCCCATAATAAAAGGAACGATAAAGCCAAGAATAAATGCAAAAAACGTTGGAAGTACGAAAATCGGCATATAACGTTTGATGGATTTTTCCATAATAAATTCCTCCTTCCATGCAGAGAATCTCCGCTTCATTTCCCTGCACTTTTTCATAAAAGCGGCGTGTGTTTCTTGCAACCGCCCGTCACTACTCACTTCATATAACTATTTTGATTGTTACATTTTTATTTTTATTTTGCTGCTGCAGCTTCTTTTGCCCATCCGTCAACGAATGCTGTTGTAACTTTTGCCCAGTTTGCATCTGTCGGATCTGCTGCGTAACTTGTCAGTGCAGAACCTACTCCGTTCTTCCACTCTTCTGATGGCATTGTTGAGAAGTTCCAAGATACAGGAGTCTTTCCGTCTTCTGTATATTTGTTTGCTTCGTTAACAAGTACATTGTCTGATTTCAGGTTCTTCTTAAATGGAATTGTGAATCCCATGTCTTTGCACATTGCCTTTACACCATCATCAGATGTTACACACCAGTTCATGAAATCAAGTGTTGCCTGAATGTCGTCTTCAGATGCTTTGGAGTTTACACACCAGTAGTTCTCTGTACCAGTACAGATTCCCTGATTCTCCTCTCCGTCTACACCAATGTAGATAGGAAGAATTCCAAGATTATCATCACCAAT
>ENA-ORSR01000726-ORSR01000726.1-human-gut-metagenome-genome-assembly--contig:-NODE-726-length-26880-cov-6.274557_pt1 | contig 26880 bp, 23 predicted proteins | sample MGYA00241901_ERZ509166 | MGnify/ENA primary metagenome ERZ509166 (study PRJEB26280, sample SAMEA2338860) | human gut metagenome | biome: human gut; feature: human-associated habitat; material: faeces... | reverse complement strand
GCACTTTGTGAGGTGAGATTGATGAACAAGATTATCGAACAAATAGAAAAAATCACCGCCGTTCAGCCACATGCGGCTACCCTTCCATTGATCGCCGTCGGCTGTTTCAACCGTTGTCTGCGGCGCAACTACCACGCCACCCGAGCCGGTTGCCGCGGCTGGCTTGTACTGCAAATGCAACTCGCCTGGAGTTGCGGTGGTTGATGAGGTCAGGCTCGAGCGATATCCCGCGGGCAGGTTTTCTTCTTTGAGTACAAAGTAGTCGCAATGATTTTTGTTGTGCTCTTCGTCAAACGAGAGGACGGAGTCGCTCGGCTCGGAGTCGCCCGGCTTTAACTTTCGAAGTATCAGCTGGCCCCCGTTTTCCGTCGTGCCCCGAGCGACGAGCTCACCCGTATTCCAGTCGTAATCTGGTCCATCGGACCGGTACAGCCCGAAGGTTGCGTCATTGACTGCCTCGCCGTTTTGGTCGACCTTCGCGACCTCGGACGACGGCAGGGTGGTGAGGTTAAACTTGAGCGACATGTTCGATGCACCCGCGCCACGCTCCAGATAGAAGAAGCTCAGCGTGTGCTTGGTGCTGCCGAGGAAGGTGCTGCCGGAGAAGTTGGTGGTATCTACGCCGGCGGCTTCGAACTTTGCCTTGATGTTGGTATTTTCGATTTCTTTCTTGGTTCCATTCGCACCGTCGACATGACCGACTTTTACTTCACCGGTGGCGAAGTCGATCTCGAGCGTCGCCTTCTCGTGGATGCCGCCCAGATCGCCCACGAGCACGCCGTCGATGTAAACCCACACGTCATCGTCGCCCGAGAACTCAAAGACCATGTCTTTGTTATCGGTGGTCTTGCCGCCCGCAGGCTGGACGAACTCCGTGGTCATGGACATACCAAAGTGGTGGTTGAGGGTTGAGTTGTCCCCGTCAATGACGCTATTAGGAGAGAGGCCGTTGCCGTTGTCGGTAAAAACTTTCTTAGCCGAGTCAAAGGGGAAGAACTGACCCAGATTGGTTTCGCTACTCGCATCGCCCTTATATACGCCCGCCTTATTGTAGACGTTAAAGGAGTTGGTCGTGAGGTTATAGACGACATAGTTGCCGTCAGAGCCGTCAGAGCCGTACGAGTCGTAAACGTAATAGCCTTTCTTGAGCTGGAAAAGGCCTTGCACGTTGTTGTAAACGGCCTTGCCGTCCTGTTTGTCATTTTCATTTGCCTGACTGGCGCTGTTAAAGAGATAATCGAGCGACTCGTCTTCGTACGTACCGTGCGTGTTATAGGAGGCGTAGGTGCCATCAATCTCCGGATAACCATTTACCAGCGTGTTCTTCACAAATGAAAGACGTCCAAAGCCGCCAGTGCCGCTTTTTCCCGTCCACTTGTTAATTCCCGTGCCGGCTCCACCATTAAACTTGAGCTGGTGATCTTTGTTGATGCCAGTGTTGTTATTGCTGTTGTCGATATTGATGTTTGCTGAGCTATCATTGGCGCCATCGACGACCCAATAGTCGAACAAATTGACCGTAGTGCCGGTGGGATTCACCGTCTTCACGGTGTGGTTGCTAAAGGGAACCGCCTGGTCGGCCAACGCGCTCGTCGCACCAAACAAGAGTGCACACGCCGCCAGCGGGACGGCCAAAACCCTCAGGACACGCTTGGCGGTATTGGTTTTCTTGCCAAAAGGCTTTAGCATTTCTCGAGCTCTCGCACACACGCGATTCATGAAGGCCTCCCCAATCCATGAGGACGGCAAGAAGCGGCTCGCTATATATGTGTGTCGTCCCCATCGATGCAAATATACGCCCCCCCCGCGCAGAAACGCAAGGCAGGACATCGCTATATGCTTAAAATTGTAGCAATTTGAGTGACCCGAAATTTCGCCTCGGGTTGCCACTCAGGCTCAAAATCGAACCACTCGCGCCATCGACATACCCCAGTAGGACAAATCGACCGGCAATCTTTATCCCCCACAACCCACAAAGTAGCTAATTTGGGACGGGGCTATTTTGACTACTCGGCCAAACCGGGCTCCCGGGGAAATTAGTTCTAGAGGCGGGCGAGGTCGTAGGATTGGGCGGCTGCCTCGCCGGCGCAAATGAGGTTGGTTGTGGCTTCTTGAGCACCGAGCGCCTGGTCGAGAGGCATGGGCTTGCGGCAAATCGGCAAAACCAAGTCAATACCCTGCTCATACACCGTGTCCAGGTTGACGGCGCGACCGCCCACGACGGCGACCACCGGCTTGCCATATCGCTTCGCACGACGAGCCACACCCACCGGCGCCTTACCGGCGGCGGATTGCTCGTCCATATTGCCCTCGCCCGTTATGACCAGGTCGACATCGCGTACACGCTCGTCAAACCCCACGAGATCGAGCACCGTCTCCACGCCCGAGCGCAACTCGGCGCCGAGCGCCAACAGTGCGGCACCCAGACCACCGGCGGCACCAGCGCCGGGCACGCCGAGCACCGAGCCAAATGTCCGTGCACCCTCGGGCACACGCAACAGCTCCTGGGCTCGCGCCTCGGCAATTGCCGCATCAAGCAGGCGGCCGTAGCCGACCATCCAGCCATCGTACCTGCTCAGCGCTGCGACGTCCCCCGTCGGCAGACCCTTCTGTCCGCCGAACACCGCCAGCGCGCCGCGACGTCCCACAAGCGGATTCTCGACATCGGAGAGCACAACGATGCGCGCGCCTTCCAGCGCTCGAAGCGCCGGTATCAGGTCAACACAGGCCACCCGCTCAAGACCCGCGAGCCCCGGCGCAACATCGTGGCCGTGTTCATCAAGCAGACGCGCGCCCAACGCCTGCAGCATGCCGGCGCCACCATCGTTGGTAGCACTACCACCCAAACCAATATATAAAGTCTTCGCCCCTGCGCGAACCGCGCGGAGCACAAGCTCGCCCACGCCATAAGTCGTAGCGGCCAGCGCCGCCGACTCTGTGCAGGGCGAATGCCCAATGCCTGCCGCCTCGGCCATCTCGATAACCGCAGACGCGCGCCCGGCATCCACCAACATCCGGGCAGACACGCGCTCGTCCAAGGGGCCTGCCACCTCGCAGGTCACGACCTCGCCGCCGCATGCAGCAACAGCGTCGAGTGTTCCCTCGCCACCATCTGCCAGCGGCAACGCAATCACCTGGGCATCGGGCCACGCGCGGCACACGCCCTCGGCAACTGCTTCTTCTGCCTGCGTGCTCGAAACGCTGCCCTTAAATGAGTCAATCGCCAACAGCACGCGACGAGGCCGGCGCTGCGCGGCGCCAAAGTCGACCGTCTCAACGGCAATATCTCCGGCATCCGCAAGTGCCGCGGCGTGAGCAGCATGTGCGTCAAGATCGGACCCACAGCCGCAAGCAAACCCGTCCGCCCCGCGCAGACCGGCAAAATAGCTGCTCAGCACCTTGCGGCACTCATCCGCCAACACGCCGGCAGTCACGTTAAACCGATGATTCAGACGCAAATCGGCGTTGAGGTCGTACAGAGATCCCAGCGCGCCCGCCTTGGCATCGGCCGCGCCATACACACAACGGCCCACGCGCGCGTTGACCATAAGGCCCGCGCACATGCAGCAGGGCTCGAGCGTCACATAGACGGTGCAATCGGAAAGGCGCCATCGGCCGAGCGCCCGCGCGGCAGAGCACAGGGCCGCAAACTCGGCATGAGCCGAAGGGTCCTGATCGAGCTCGCGACGGTTATGCGCCCGCGCGACGATCTTGCCCGCACACACCACCACGGCACCAATGGGTACCTCGCCCACCGCCGCGGCAGCTCGCGCCTCGGCCAGCGCCTCGCACATGAACTTCTCGTCGATTTCGGTGATCGTCATCGTTCGCCTTCCCTGTTGCAAATTCAAAACGATGCTATCATTACGACTCACGGAGAGATGGCAGAGCGGTTGAATGCGGCGGTCTTGAAAACCGTTGAGCGCGAGAGCGTTCCGGGGGTTCGAATCCCCCTCTCTCCGCCACCTTTAGTGCTTTACCGGCGTCATGGTTCGCTCGAACAGCGCATCGACCACGTCGGCTATCTCGGGTTGACGTTCAAGGTCATGGCCCGATTCCCACCACATGGTAAATAGACGAATGATGCCGCCGGCGACAAACTCGGACGTCGTCTCGAGCGACACGGGCGCAAGTGCGTCTTCGTCGAGCGCGCTCATCACGCGCTCGCGGATGGAACGGGCGATGCGATCGCAAATCGTACCGGTCAACATGCCCGACATGCTGCTCGCCAAGATGTTATCCATGAGCTGCTCGTGCGCCAGAATCAAATCCATGGCATCGTCCAAAATCGCGTGTCGAAGCGCGCGCACGTCCTCGGCAGACACTGCGCCGGCCTCATCGGGCTGTTTTTGCGGCAAGCCCGACATGAGCTCATCGATATAAAAGGCAAAGTAATCGTTCTTGTCGCGAAAGTGCTTGTAGAACGTCGTGCGGCGAATCATGGCGCGGTCGCATAGCATGGCAACCGTCAGGTCCTCAAAATGATGCTCCTCGAGAAGCTCGGTGAAGGCATCGAACAGGGCACGGTAGGTTTTCTTAATGCGAAGGTCCACTGGTATCGCCATCCTCAGGGCAAAGACAACACTCGTCAATCTGTCGCATATCTTACACCTGTACCTCGCGCGCTTTGCCCCGGTGCCGACCCCGCCGAAAACATAACGCTTGCCGGAAAGTTCGGCACGGCAAAACGTTGCGGGTATACTAGTAGCGTTATACCAACGGCAGCTGGCGCATGCCGCCGCGGCCATTCGAAACGGAGACATCATGATTACCGTCATCATCGGCATCGTTGTTGTCATTGTGATTGTCTGCGCCATCGCCGGCATCTACAACAACATGGTCACCAAGCGTAACCGCATCGATAACGCCTGGCAGAACATCGATACGCAGCTGCAGCGCCGCAACGACCTGATCCCCAACCTGGTCGAGACCGTCAAGGGCTACGCCAAGCACGAGCAGGAGACGCTCTCCGCCGTGATCAGCGCGCGTAACACCGCCGTCAAGGCCACCACGCCCGAGGCCAAGATGGAAGCCGACAACGTGCTGACCGGTGCGCTGCGTCAGCTCTTCGCCGTAGCCGAGGCCTACCCCGACCTTAAGGCGAACACCAACTTTACGCAGCTCCAGGCATCACTCGAGGATACCGAGAACAAGATTAGCTACGCACGCCAGAGCTACAACGATTGCGTGCTCAGCTACAACAACGCCATTCAGACGTTCCCGGCTGTCATCTTTGCCGGCATCTTTCAGTTTAAGGAGCGCCAGGGCTTCGAGGCCGCCGAAGCAGCCCGCCAGGCCCCGACCGTCAAGTTCTAGTAGACACGGCCGAGCCTCTGCCAGCACATTGATCCTTTGGGGTCCAGGGCAATCGCCTTGGACCCTTTCTTTATAAAACGCGCGGCCGAAAGGCCGCGCACCATCTTTAATTCAGATTAATTATTGCCTGTGCGACAACGCCGAGCTCGCAGGGCGGAGAGTAAGTTCCCTCCCGGCGCATTCCGCAGGACGCAAGAAGCCCTCGCCGCACGAAGTGCGCAGCGAGGGCTTCTTGCATGTCCGAGGACGCGCCGGGAGGGAAGGCCGCCCTCGGGCCGGACAGCTAAGACAGCTTACGCGACGGTGTAAACCCAGTTGTGCTTATCCTCAACAGCACCAGACTGGATACCAGTCAGGGTCTCGCGGAGCTTCTTCATCACAGGACCGATCTCGGTGTAGCCAGCCGGGAAGGTCACGGTCTCGTCGGCGCCATAGACCTTGTTGTCAATCTCGCCCACCGGGGAGATGACGGCAGCGGTGCCGCACAGACCGCACTCGACAAAGGTACCGGCCTTGACCTCGGCCCACTCGACGGGACGTTGGTCAACGGTCATGCCCAGGTCCTGAGCGACCTGAACGAGCGAACGACGGGTGATAGAGGGCAGGATGGAGTCGGTGTGCGACTGCGGAACGACGAGCGTGCCGTCCTCCTTCACGAACAGGACGTTGGCGCCGCCGGTCTCCTCGACATAGGTGCGGGACTCGGAGTCGAGATACAGGTTCTCGGCATAGCCCTCGCGATGGGCCTCCATCGTGGGCTTGAGGGACATGGCGTAGTTGAGGCCGGCCTTGATGTTGCCGGTGCCGTGCGGTGCCGCACGGTCGTACTCGGAAACGCGCAGCTTGACGGGCTTGAGGCCACCCTTAAAGTACGGACCGACCGGGGTCACGAGAATACGGAACGTGTACTCAGGAGCGGGAGCCACGCCGATCACGTCACCGGAGCCGATCATAAACGGACGCACGTACAGAGTTGCGCCGGAACCGAAGGGCGGAACCCAGGCGGCGTTGGCAGAAACGACCTGCTTGACGGCCTCAACGAACTTGTCCTTGGGGAACGGGGGCATCTCGAGGCGCTGCGCAGAGTTGTACATGCGCTCGGCGTTCATGTCGGGACGGAAGCAGACGATGCTGCCGTCCTCGGCGGTGTAGGCCTTCAGGCCTTCAAAGACCTCCTGGCAGTAATGGAAGATGCCGCCGCACTCGGAGACATGCAGGGTGTGATCGGTGGTCAGGCCACCCTCGTCCCACTCGCCGTCCTTCCAATGGGCCTCGTAGCTGTAATCGGTCTTCATGTAGCCAAAGCCGAGGCTACCCCAATCGATATCCTTCTTCTCGACAGTCATATGTCGCTCCTTACATACACAGTTGCAAACTCGCGAACCCGCACGCAAGGACCGAGGCCGACCGCGTCGCAACGTCGCACGCCCGGAGCGTAGAGCCGGACGGGACACGCGAGCAGCATCAAAGCCGATGGCACGTCGATTCGCATGCACGAGATTGTACTCCGCACGCGCGTCGGATAAAACGCTTTTCTTTAACTAAGTAAAGTATTTTCATTTGACCGAAACTAAAAAGGCCCGCCACCGTAAGCGGTGACGGGCCCCAACTGCACGGTTTGCGCGCCGGCTCGAGCTACGCGTTCTTTTTGCCCAGCTTAGCCTTAACCAGACCGACCACGGTCGGGATGATCGACACGGCAACGATGCCGACGATCAGCAGCTCAAAGTGCTCCTGCACAAAGGGGATGCCGCCAAAGAAGTAGCCCAGCAGTGTAAAGAGCGTTGACCAGGTAATGCCGCCCAGCACGTTAAAGATAACGAAGTTGCGCCAGTGCATGCCGCCCATGCCGGCGATAAAGGGCACAAAGGTGCGGATAAACGGGAAGAAGCGGCCCAGGAAGATGGCCAGGTGGCCCCACTTGTCCAAGAAATCCTCGGACTTTTTGATGCGCTCGGGCGTCATGGCCTTGACCTTACCCGAAGCGATGATCTTTTTGCCAAAGAAGTGACCGATCATAAAGTTGCACTGGTCGCCCAGGATGGCAGCAGCCCATGCGACGGCCAGCAGGGCCACGATGTTAAAGCCACCGTTGTGGGCAAAGAAACCCGAGGCAAACAGCAGCGAATCGCCAGGAAGGAACGGGAAGAACACCACGCCCGTCTCGATAAAGATAATCAGGAACACGCAGCCATAGGCCATAAGCGGGCCGGCAGCAATCCAGCTGGCGATCGCGGTACGCGGATCCTTGAGCAGCTCGGCGATAAAATTAATGAAACCCATGAAGTAAAACCTCTCAGTTGTGGGCGCGGATACGTCCAAGTTGACCAGTATACGGTTGCAGCGCCCCCTCGTGCGCAACCCCACAAAAGCATGACTCCATTACCAGCAAGTTTGCATAACTGACACCTGTCGTGCAATGCCGCCAAGATTGTCCTTCCTAATCCCTAGCGAATCGCTATACTTTATTGAATCGCATTGCCATGGCGCTAAGGGAGGGCGGCCGGTGAGCTTTATCAATACCATTCGCGAGGACATCAAGACCGTCCAAGCGCAGGACCCCGCCGCGCAAAACGGTCTGGTCATCTTCCTTTCCTATCCTGGCCTGCACGCCAAGTGGAACCACGTGCCCGAGCACTGGCTGTGGGAGCACGGTCATCGCTCGCTCGCCCGCGTGCTCTCACAAATCACCCGCCACATCACCGGCGTCGAGATTCACCCCGCCGCACAGATCGGCAAGCATTTCTTTATCGACCACGCCATGGGCGTCGTCATCGGCGAAACCACCATCGTGGGCGACAACTGTGTGCTTTACCAGGGCGTCACGCTCGGCGGTACCGGCAACGAGACCGGCAAACGCCACCCCACCCTGGGCAACAACGTCACCGTGGGCACGGGCGCCAAGGTACTCGGCAACATTCGCATCGGCGACAACGTCAAGATCGGTGGCAACTCGGTCGTCGTCAAAGACGTGCCCGACAACTGCACCGTCGTGGGCGTGCCCGGGCGCATCATCAAACGCAACGGCTGCCGCGTGTTCGAGGAGAGCTTCGATGCCAAGCAGCATCGCGAGTACATGCCCGACGATGCCGCCGAGCAATCCGCGCTCAACCGCCAGGGCATCACCGAGAATGCCCGCCGCGTCAAGGAACTCGAGCGAGAGGTGGCCGAGCTCAAGGTCCTCGTCGCCAAGCTCGTGGACGAGCGCTAGGAACGCAAGCGGCACAAAACGACATCGGCACCGACGCAAAAGGCGCGCCAGGGAGTTCATCCCCGGCGCGCCTTGTTTCCGATGCGACAAAGGGGTCGTCCCTTTGCCACATTATGCGAACTGACTCAGGTAGAGATCGGCGTAAGCGCCCTCGGCAGCCAGCAGTTCCTTGTGCGTGCCCTGCTCGATGATGTTGCCGTGGTCCATGACCAGGATCAGGTCGGCATCCACGATCGTCGACAGGCGGTGCGCGATCACAAAGCTCGTGCGCCCGCGCATGAGCGCATCCATGGCGCGGCCGATGGCAAGCTCGGTACGCGTGTCCACGCTTGAGGTCGCCTCGTCCAGGATGAGAATCGCCGGGTTGTTGAGCAGCACGCGTGCGATGGTCAGCAGCTGACGCTGGCCCTGGCTGATGCTCTCGGCATCGTTGGCCACGCGCGTGTCGTAGCCCTGCGGCATGGTGCGCACAAAGAAGTCGACCTGCGCGGCGCGGGCGGCAGCCATGATCTCGTCGCGCGTCGCCTCGGGGCAGCCGTAGGCGATGTTTTCGGCAATCGTGCCATCGAACAGCCAGGCGTCCTGCAGCACCATGCCAAACTGCTGCCGTAGCTCGCCGCGGTCCATGCGTGTCCACCCCATCGAGCGTGATGCGGCCGCCGTCGATCTCGTAAAAGCGCATAAGCAGGTTGATGAGCGTGGTCTTACCCGCACCCGTGGTTCCCACCACCGCAATCTTCTGACCCGGCTCGGCGGTAAACGACACGTCGCGCATAAGCGGCTTGTCGGGCGAATAGCCAAAGCGCACGTGCTCAAAAGCGACACGGCCCTCAACGCGACCCGGCAGCTTGGCGGCCTCGCCCGGCTGCGGATCCGCCTCCATCTCGGGTTCATCGAGCAGGTCAAACACGCGCTCCGCGCTCGCCAGCGCGCTCTGCAGCGAGTTGAAGGTAAACGACAGCTGCGTCATGGGCTCGGATGCCTCGTAGATAAACTGGAAGAACGCCTGGAACACACCGACGGTCATGTGGCCGGCAACCAGCATGCTGCAGCCCACAATCGCAATCACGATCTGTGCCAGGCGGCCGATAAAGCGCACCGCGGGGCCGACGGCGTTAATCATAAAGTCGGCCTTGGCACTCACGCGCGCTAGCTCGCTCGAGGCCTGGTGCACCTCGGCAGAACTCTGACGCTCGCGGTTAAACGCGCGAATCACCAGACGGCCCGAGTAGCCTTCCTCGACCGCACTCGTAATCTTGGACACCCACTCCTGACGCTCGCCGGTTACGTCATGCGTGCGACGCGAGACCACCTTGGTCACCAGCAGCGACAACGCCGTAAAGAACAAAAAGACCAGCGTGAGTGGCACACTGAACACAAACATCACGCTCACAGCGCCCACTACCGTACCAATCGACACCAGCAGCTGCAGCAATCCGCGTTGCATGCTCTCGGACATCTTGTCCAGGTCGTTGGTCGCGCGGCTAACGACCTCGCCGGGACGATGTGCGTCAAAATAGGCGAGCGGCAGACGATTGAGCTTTTGGGCGATGCGGTTACGCAGACGCAGGTTGAGGCGTTCGGCCACGCTCGACATCAAAAAGCTCTGGAGCGCGTAGAACGAGGCGGCGGCGGTCCAAATCATAAAGTAGATGAAGATGGTCCTGCCGCAGTTCTCCCAGGTGATGTTGAAGGTGGTGTCGTTGGCAAACGCCACCTGAATGTGGCCCCACAGCTCATCGATCACGCGGGCGCTATATGCCGGCGCGGCGGTGTTAAAGATAACGTAGAACACGATGCTCGCAAACACGATATAGAAGCGCCAATGATCGCCGGCGGCCTCGCTCCACAGGCGGCGCACCGTCGCCCAGGTGTCGCGGGGTTTCTCGTCCTCGTCCTCGTCGTCCACATCGCGCATGCGCTCTGCCTCGGCGCGGGCGCGCTCGTCCTCGGCGCGCTCGTTTTCCTCGTAGAGCGCTTGGCGGCGAGCCTCGCGCTCGGCTGCAGCCTTGGCGGCCTCGTCCAGCTCGGGTGCTACGCCAGCCGTTTCCTCAACCAGTCCCGCGGCAACGGCGTCATCAACGCTGGCCTGCTTCTTGAGCTCCTCGGCCATGCTACTCACCTCCCTTCATTTGCGATTCCGCGATGGCGCGGTATACCTCGCAGGTTTCCATAAGCTCGCCATGCGTGCCCAAGCCCACAACCTCGCCATCCTTGAGCACGACGATCTGGTCGGCGTGCAAGATCGTCGAGATGCGCTGCGCGATGATGAGCACCGCGGCATCGCGCGTCTCGTCTTGCAATGCATGGCGCAGGGCCGCATCGGTCTTAAAGTCCAGGGCCGAAAAACTGTCATCGAAGATGTACAAATCGGCCTGCTTCATGAGCGCGCGAGCAATGGCCAGACGTTGGCGCTGGCCGCCCGAAAAGTTCGTGCCGCCCTGCGCCACCGGGGTATCGAGCCCCTGCGGCTGATCGAGCACAAAGGTGCTCTGGGCAACCTGCAGCGCATGAAGCATGTCCGCCTCGGTCGCGTCCTCGTTGCCAAAGCGCAGATTGCTTGCCACGGTGCCCGAGAACAGCCATGCTTTTTGCGGCACATAGGCAATGCGCCCGCGAATCTCGCCTTGCGAAAGCTCGCGCAGGTCGACGCCGTCCAGGCGAATGGCGCCCTTGGTGGCATCGTGGAAGCGCAGCAGAAGCTTGGCCACCGTCGACTTGCCCGAACCCGTCGAGCCCACGATCGCGGTGGTCTGCCCGCGACGACAGGCAAAGCTCAGATCGCACAGGGTGTCCTCGTCGGCGTCGTCAAAGCGAAACGACATATGATCGAACACGGCGACCGCATCGGCCCCGTCCTTTGAGTCGGACGCGGCCGCATCAAGCGTGCGCTCGCCATCGACGATGCTCGGCTCAATCTCCAACACCTGCTGCGCACGGTTCAGGCACGCGGCAGCACGCGGAAGCGTCAGCACCACCATCTGGGCCATCATCACAAAGAACAGGATCAGAATTGCATACTCCAGCACCGCCGAGATACTCGCAATCTGCATGGCGTGGGCGCCCACGCGGTTGCCGCCCACCCACAGCACCGCCACCTCGGCGATGTTCATCAAAAAGAAGCTTGAGCTGTCGAGGCCCACAAACAGGTGGTTGACTTTGATGGCGTTGGCGGCGTATTCGCTAAACACCTCGTCCAGACGCCGTTCCTCGTGGCGCTCCTTGTTAAACGCACGGATGACGCGCACGCCCACAATATTCTCGCGCAGTACCACGTTCATGCGGTCGATAAAGCCCTGTAGGCGCATAAAAATCGGCGCCGCATTGGCAACCGTAAAGACCGCCGCCACCAGCACAATCGCAACGACTACGCCCAAAAGCGTGCCCATGGCGGGATCGATAAACCAGGCGAAGATGATGCCCGCCACAGCCAAAAACGGCACGGGCAGCACCAGCTGAATCGTCTGCAGAATCGCCTGCTGAATCACGTTGATGTCGTTGAGCGAGCGCGTGATCATCGATCCGGTGCCAAAGCGCTCAAAATCGCTGGCCGCGAGCTCGAGCGATTTGTCGTACACGGCATTGCGGATATCGCGGGCCACGTTGGCGGCCAGGCGCGCCGAAAGATAGCAGCCCAGCACCGTGCCGCCGCTAGCCATGCTGGTCGCGATAAACATGTATAGGCCGTTGCGTAAAATGTAGTCGACATCGCCCGTGGTAATACCGGTGTTGACCATGTTCGCCAGCATCGTGGGAACCAACAGCGTACCGACGTTATCCACCAGCAGCACCAGCAGTGTCACTGCGACAAGCCCTCGGTAGGGCTTCAAAAACCTCATTAACAGTCGCACGACTCCCCCTCACCTTGATTCTCGGCTTGGCTCTCGGCAGCGATATGCTGCTTAAAGGCATCGCACTCCTCGCCGAGCACCTGAGAGAATTTGCCGATCAAGCGCATAATCTCGCGCTGCTCACATGGCTCAAGCGCGCCAAAGGCTCGCTGTTCGGCCTTGAGTGCCGGCAGCGCATAACGCTCGGCAAATCGCCTGCCCTCTTCGGTCAGGCTCACAACCTTGTTCTTACGACTGCCTTCAGCAAACTCCAACGTTGCGAAGCCCCGCGCCGTCAAGGTTTTAATTGCCGAGTTGATAGTCTGCTTGCTGTAGAACCATTCGCTTGTCAGACGACTTACGGCAATACTGCCGCCCGCCGTGCTGGTATCGACGAGCATCCAGTAAGCGCAGTCCGAAAGGCCGCAGGCGCGCGAGAACTCCGAATAGATATGGTCGAGTCCATTGAGCAACCGGTCGAAGTCGACCAGCGCAACCGCACTATTCATCTATCCCACCATTCGATTGTCCGATTTTTGACCAATTTTGTGTCTCTAGATTAGTCCGAGTTTTGACTATCGTCAACAGGCTCTCCGCAAATGCGTGCACTTTTATGGCCTATCGGCAGAAAAAGACCACCGGCGCGGGGGCGGCGCCAGCGGTCACGTGAAAACCTAGTTGTGTTGCCTGCTAGGCGGCGACGGCCTCGTAGACCGTGGCGCCCGAGAAGCTGTCGTGCAGGCTCTTGCCGCAGATCCAAGGCAGCTCGACGACCTCGCAAACCGTGTTGACCAGCTCGGAGCAGTCAGTAAAGTGGCCCTTATCGTTGAGGGCCTCGCAATCCTGAACACGCCAATAGCCATCGGTGTGCGTGATGTAGTACTCGTGATCGTTGATCGACACGAAAGCGCGCGTCTTGGAACGCAGCAGCTTCAGAAATCCTTCGAAGTCGGTCTCGACGACATCTCCAGCCTGGAACATGATGTTACCTCCTGGCCCGGCGCCACCACGGCGCATTGATAAACGTTGGCACTCCTTTAGTAAAACCTTTATCAGAGGTTATGCGTTCGTCATTTAGGCAAGTGGTAAAAAACCGCAGGGTAGACGGGATAAAACGTTTAACCATCCCATTTGTTTGTCACATTCTGAAGGTACTTTTATGCAAACCTACTTTCCCAATTGGAATCTATCCTTTTGGCCGGGCAATTGACCGTCTATCGTTTAAGCCCGACGGGTATGAACGGGGCATCTGCAACGCCACCGCAAGGAGACACCATGGAGACTATCGAAGCACTCATTCACCGCCGCAGCTGCCGCAACTACAGCAATCGTCCCGTCGAGGCCGAAAAGCTTGCACGTATTATCGAAGCCGGCCAATATGCACCGAGCGGCATGGGCCGCCAGCCGGTGACGTTTGTCGCCGTCACCGACCCCGCGACCGTCGAGCGTCTCTCGCAGCTCAACGCCCAGGTCATGGGCAGCAACAGCGACCCCTTCTATGGCGCCAAGACCGTTGTGGTGGTGCTGGTTGACCGCAGCGTGCCCACACATCTGGAAGACGGCTCGCTCGCCATGGGCAACTTGCTCAACGCCGCCTATGCACTGGGTGTCGATTCGTGCTGGATTCACCGCGCGCATGAGGTCTTTGACTCGCCCGAGGGCCTGGAGCTGCTGGCCCGCTGGGGCCTGCCCGCCGACGGCAGTCTGCGCGGTGTCGGTCACTGCATTCTGGGCTATGCCGAAGACACGCTACCCGAGCCCAAACCCCGCCGCGACAACATCATCTACGTAAGGTAACCCGGGAGCGTCAGCGGGGGTGGCTAATTTGGGACAGGGCTATTTTAGCTACCCCGCTCGCAACTTATATTGACGTCGCCGTTGTCGTCGTTTCGTTCGTGTGAGTCGTTTCGGCTTCGCTGCCTTGTTCGTCCTCGTCCTTTTGCGCATCGGCGATGGTGGAGGCCGCCGCAACGATACCGCGCTGGGGCGCGACGCCCGTCTGGGTCTGAGCGCCCTCGACAACTTCTGTGCCTGCATGCGCGAGCTCGGGCGATTTAAACACTGCGTCCAAGTTGGCGCCACCGCCGGCGTAGCCAAGCGCAGCGAGTGCGATGACGATCACCGCAATGACGACCGCGATCGGAACATAACGATGCCAACCAGCCGAATTGAGTCCGCTGCGACGAGCCGCCCCGCGGCTGATGTAACCGAGCGTTCCGTCGTGCTTGAGCTTTGAGCCCACCACGCGTTTGCGGCCCCACAACGAGGACTCTGCCTGCATGGCCAAGCGGGCGCTTGCCGAAGGATAGCCGTATTTAGTGCGTTTGAACGAGCCGTCAAACCCCGAGGCGTGTTTGCCCCACGTCACCGATGTTGTGCGTCGGTTGACCGGCGCGGCACTCCGCCTTCTGCGGCTCGGTTTTGTAGTCTCAGCCATACGCCCCCGCACGCCGTAACCAAATCGAAACAATAACGCTTTGGACTGTAGCACACGCGTCGCGCGCGGTCACGGGCGCCTCGCTCAACGGTCATCGTCCTTCAGCAAGCGCCACAGCGTTGTTCGGCTTATGCCCAGCACCTCCGCCGCACGGGTTCGGTTGCCATGGAGATGATCTACAACCAGATGCGCGATATCTCGCTCGGTATCGGCCAACGGTCGCAGGATATACAGGTCGCTTTCGAGTGTCGGGGCGCCAAAGGTTGCGGTCTTAATCACGTCCTCTTGGGCTAGCACTTCCTCCGCCACAGCACGATCCACCGTGCCCGTCCCCACCAATATATACAGTCGTTCCGAGACCTCGCGGAGCTGCAGATAGTTGCGCGGCCAGCGGTAAGCATCGAGCGCCTTCGTCGCCGCGGCAGACAGCGTGGGCGCTGCCGTCCCAAATGCACCAGCGAGATATTCCAAATAGCGCGCAACCTTCGTCGACGCGGCTCCCTGCTCGACGATTGCCGGCGCCACGCTCACCGCACAGGCGAAGCGCTCGGTCACAAAGGCGGCTTGATCACTTTCGCTGCCGCCCGGCATGTCATTCGCCGTCAGCACCACATGGCAGCGCGTCGCCAACGCGGTGTCGGCCATCGTGGAAACGAGCTCGCGAAGGCGCTGGGGGCCAACCGCATTCCAGCCCGCAATGCAAAGTGTCAGCCCCGTTTGGAACAACGGCGATTCGGCGCTTTTGAGCACGTGGCGCCAACCGCGATCGGTAAGCTCATCGAGCGCAACGGCAACAAAGGGTTGATCGGCAAAAGGACCGTCCAGATAGAGGCGCTTGGCGATCTCGATCTGACCCGCTCCCAGCTCGCCCTCGAGCATAAGGGGCACACCGCGCGCGTAGCTCTCGGCGACCGGCGCAGCTACCGAGGCCGCCCCCTCAACGATGCCGTACGCGCTCGATTCGTAGCGGGCCTCAACTTCGTCGGCGTTGAGCCACTCGATGCCCGCATGTGCCGCGGCGCCGCGCACCTCGCGGACCACGACGACCCAAAGGCCCCCACCCTCTTTGTCGGTGGGGCGAACGGTCAGGCTCAGGCGCGTACCCGCGCGCCCCATAACCAGACGCGCGCCGTCTCCTATACGGTCGAGACGCTCAGCGACAAAAGCCGCCACATCCCGCTCAAGCGCCGCGTCATTCATGGTCGAAATCACGACGTCCCCACGCGCATCGATTGCCAATGCCGAGGCCCCGGCAGCAGCCAGGGCCTCGGTCAAGATGTTCAGCTTGGCATCGCTATTCATGATTTGCCCCTGTCCGCGGCGACGTGCATCCGCCGACGGTCGCACGACCGAGTGTTTCAAAATTGAACGATATTGCTCACCAAACACTATAGGGCAGAAAGCGCCGTCCTGCGAGTATAAGTGTTGCCCCGCATCGCCATCCTGGCGGGGCGATAAGAGCTCTTCGGGACTTATAAACCTGCGGACAAGCCATACCCGCAAGAGCTCCTATCGCTCCACCGCAGGCTTGCGCTCACCAGCAACCAGCAACCAGCACGCGAATAAGCTACTCCTCTACCAGATTCCCAGCACGTGCTGCATTCCCAAACTCATGCACGCAATGCCAATCCAGCAGCAAAAGCCCAGCGCGATGGGCTTGCCGCCCTTTTTGACCAGCTCGACGATATCGGTATTAAAGCCAATAGCCGCCATGGCCATCACGATAAAGAACTTCGACAGCTCCTTGATAGGCGCCGTGATGGACACGGGAAGCTGAAGCACCGTGGTGATTACGCTCGCCAGCACAAAGAACAGCACAAACATGGGAAACGCGCGTTTAAGCGAGAACGTGCTTTTGGCGTCGCCGCCGGCCTTGCGCGCCAGATGCATCTGCCAGCATGCGAGGACCAACGTGATGGGAATAATGGCCAGCGTCCTGGTGAGCTTGACCACCGTAGCGCTCTCGAGCACATTGGCGCCGGGATGCATGCTGTCCCAGGCGCTCGCCGCAGCCGTTACGGACGAGGTGTCGTTGATGGCGGTACCGGCAAACAGGCCAAAGCCCTCGTTGGTCAGCCCGAGTATGCCGCCGAGCGTTGGAAACACGAGCGCCGCGATAACGTTAAACAGGAATATGACCGAAATGGCCTGGGCAATCTCGCGATCGTCGGCATCGATGACGGGCGCGGTCGCAGCAATGGCCGAACCGCCGCAAATCGACGAACCCACACCTACAAGCGTCGCGATCTTGCCCGGCACGTTCATAACGCGGCAGAGCACAAAGGCGATGACAAGCGAAGTCGAGATCGTCGCCACGATAATCGGCAGCGACTGGGCGCCCTTGGACAGAATCTGGGAGAGGTTCATGCCAAAGCCAAGCAGGATAACCGCGTACTGCAAGACTTTTTTAGACGTATAGGTGACACCGGCGGCGAGCTGTTCGCGGCGATTCTTGGGAAAGACGAGCGCCAGGACCATGCCAAAGAGGATGGCAAATACCGGCCCGCCGACCACCTCAATCTGTTTGCCGAGCAACGTCGCGGGAATGGCGATGATCAGGCAGAACAAGACGCCTTTCCAGCGCTCGCGTGCGGCATGAGCCAATTGCATAGGGGATTCCTTCTTTCGGTCTGTTTTTTGCGACGGTTCATGATACGGCAACGAGCGGGGCACAGCGCTGCAAAAGCATCCATCAGGTAATTGAATTACTCACCACGGAGGGCTGATTCGCGGCATAATAAACAACTGACATATGAGTGTGGTACAACAGCAGTGAGGCGCTATGGAAGATTCGATGCACATCGGCGAGCAGGAAACGAGCCTACAGGACCAGTCCTATCACACCATTCGGCGCAAGATCGTCTATCTGGACTATAAGCCGGGCGAAAAACTCGGCGTCAAACAGCTTTGCGATGACCTGGATATGGGTCGCACGCCCGTGCGTGAGGCGCTGGTGCGCTTGGCGCAGGAAGGCCTGGTGCGCACCGTGCCCCAGAGCGGCACCTATGTCTCGCCCATCAACCTCACCCTTGCCGAGAGCGCCTGCTACATTCGCGAGCACCTGGAAAAGCAGGTAATTGTAGAGTGCTGCGCCCGCGCCACGTCGGCCGGCATCGAGCAGCTCGACCGTGCCATCGCGCTGCAGGAAAAGGCCATGGCCGAGGATGACCGCATCGGCTTCTTTTTGAGCGACAACCTCATGCATCACATGATTTTTAGCATTGCATGCCGCAGCACCGTGTGGTCGTGGCTCGAGGCGACCAACGCCGACCTGGAGCGTTTCCGCTGGCTGCGCGCTGCCACGCAGGTTCTCGACAATCAGGACATCGTGAACGAGCACAAGCAGATTCGCCGCGCTATCGCCGGTCGCGACCCCATCGAAGCGAGCTTTTTGGTCAGCAAGCACCTGCACATGATGTTCCGCAACCAGACCGAGGTTCTGGACCAGTTCCCCGAGTACTTCGAGACCAGCAAACTCCGCTAACCTGCCAAATAGGGACAGGTTTATTTTGGCAGGTTTTATCTGGGCAAATGCAACAAGGCCCGGCTCCGCCTGATGACGCGGAGTCGGGCCTTAGTTGTTAGGATGACGGAACTCGATTACTCGACGGTGACGCTCTTGGCGAGGTTACGAGGTTGGTCAACATCGCAACCGCGCAGGATGGCTACCTCACGAGCAAGCAACTGCAGCGGGACGCTCGCTGTAATGGGGCTGAACACGTCGCGAACGGCCGGCACGCGAATAATGCAGTCGGCGATCTTGTTGATTTCTTCGTCGCCCTCGGTAGCAACGACGATGACCTTGGCGCCGCGCGCCTTGCACTCCATGAGGTTCGACACGGTCTTGTCGTAGGTGGCACTCTTGGTGGCCACGGCGATGACAGGGAAGCCCGGGTCGATCAGGGCAATGGGGCCGTGCTTCATCTCGCCGGCGGCGTAGGCCTCGGCATGCAGGTAGCTGACCTCTTTGAGCTTGAGCGCGCCCTCGTAGGAAATAGCGGCACCCATGCCACGGCCCACGAACAGCGCCGACTGTGCGTCCTTGCACAGCAGGGCGGCCTCATGCACGGCCTCGGTCTGCGTATCCAGGATCCACTGGATCTGCTCGGCCGTATCGGAAAGCTCGCGGAACAGCATGCGCGCCTGCTTAGTGGTCAGACGGTACTTGACCTGCGCCAGCAGCAGGGCCAAAAGCGTGAGGCTCACAACCTGGCCGATGAAGCTCTTGGTCGAGGCAACTGCGATCTCCTTGTTGGCCTTGGTGTAGATGACGCCGTCGCTCTCACGCGCCACGGGGCTGCCCACCACGTTGGTGATGCCGAAGACCTTGGCGCCCTTGATGCGCGCGTCGCGGATGGCGGCGAGAGTGTCGGCCGTCTCGCCCGACTGGGACACGGCCACGACGAGCGTCGTCGGCGTGATGATGGGGTTTCGATAGCGGAACTCGCTGGCCGCCTCCACCTCGGTGGGGATGCGAGCCCAGCCCTCAATGAGATTCTTGGCAATGAGGCCAGCGTGATAGCTGGTGCCGCAAGCGATCACGTAGACGCGGTCGATGTCGTTGAGCTCCTCGAGCGAAAGGCCCAGCTCGTCGATGTCGAGCTCGCCGGCCGGCGTCATACGACCAACCAGCGTGTCGCGCACGACGCGCGGCTGCTCGTGAATCTCCTTGAGCATAAAGTCGGGATAACCGCCCTTTTCTGCCATATCCAGGTCCCAGTCGATGTGGGTGACCTTGGGCTCGATAACGTTGCCGGCCTCGTCGGTATACTCGACGCCTGCGGGCGCGAGCTTGGCAAACTGACCGTCCTCGAGCACCACGACATCGCGAGTGGCATCGATAAGCGCGATCACGTCGGAGGCAACGTAGGAGCCGGTCTCGCCCACGCCGACCACAATCGGGGAGTCCTTGCGCGCCACGGCGATCACGCCGGGCTCGTCAGCGCACACGGCGGCCAGACCATAGGCACCGACCACGTGGGTGCAAGCCTCGCGCACGGAGGCCATCAGGTCGTGCGTCTCGGCATAAGCCTCTTCGATCAGATGCGCGAAGACCTCGGTATCGGTCTCGCTCTTAAAGTGGTGGCCGCGGCCCTCCAGCTCTTCGCGCAGCTCGGCGAAGTTCTCGATGATGCCGTTGTGGACGATGGCGATACGACCGTCGCAGCTGGTGTGGGGATGGGCGTTAACGACGGAGGGCTTGCCGTGGGTGGCCCAACGGGTGTGGCCAATACCGCAGGTAGCGTCGCTGTCAATGTTGGAAAGCTCGCTCTCCAGGCCCGCGACCTTGCCCACGCGGCGGATGACGTCGAGGTGTGCCGCGGCGCCCTCGCCCACCTCGAGCGCAACACCCGATGAGTCATAGCCGCGATATTCCATACGCTTGAGGCCCGTAACCAGGATGTTCTTTGCAATATCAGAGCCGGTGTAGCCGACAATTCCACACATAGGATAAATCCCTTCGTTCGCGTGACTGCAAGACGTCCACGCACAAGGGGCGCTGAGACGTATAACGTTCGAGTATTGTACTCACGCAAACGCAAGCTGATATACCAGAAGTGGTATCTCAACTTAGATACCACCCGATGCACACACGTCCAGCCGGTCCAAACCACCACAATGGGGACAGGCACCTTCGTGGTGGTCGCGTTGGCAACAGCGTTTCCCCAGATAAAACCTGCCAAAATAAACCTGTCCCTTTTTGGTAGGTTTGGGATGCTACAATCTGGCTTGTACTTGAAACGCATCAAAGGGGCCGCTATGGCAAAGGTTAAAATCAGCGACGTCGCGCGCGAGGCCGGGGTTTCGTTGGGCACGGTTTCCAACGCGCTCAACCATCCCGAAAAGTTGCGTCCCGAGACCCTCAAGCTCATTAACGAAACCATCAATCGACTGGGCTACCTGCCCAACCAAAGCGCTCGTCAGCTCGCGGGCGGTGCCACCAAGTCCTTTGGCCTGGTGCTCCCCCGTCTCGATCATGGCTTTTCGCTCCAAATTGCCAGCGGCGCCCACAACGAGGCCCGCAAGCACGGCTACGACCTGCTCATAGCCAACGCCGATAACGACGGTATTCTCCAGGACCATTACCTGCGCTATTTTATGGGCACCCAGATGTCCGGCGTTATGGTTCAGCCCATGGCATCCCCCGACTGGCACCCCGCCATGACCAAGATGCCCGTGCCGATCGTCCATCTGGACATCCATTGCTCCGAGCCCGGCTACTACGTAGCGGCCGACAACGAGGCCCAGGGTCGCATCATTGCCGAACTCGCCATCGCCCGTGGCGCGCGCCATATTGTCGTCGTCGGCCGAGCAGCATTTATGCAACTCACCCTGCGCGTCCTTGGCATTCACAAGGCGCTCGCCCTGTATCCCGACATCAAGATCGAAGTCATTGACGCCGGCGAGTGGAACACGGCGGCCGACGGCTATGGTATCGGCAACCAAATCGCCGAGCGTCCCGCCGACGAACGCCCCGATTTTGTCGTCGGTCTAACCGACGTGCTGGCCTCGGGTGTCGTTTCGGCACTGGTCGATAAGGGCATCTCTGTCCCCGGGCAAGTACGCGTAGCAGGCTGCGATGGCAACCCGCTCGCTTGGAGCGGATCGGTCCCGCTCACTACGGTAGCGCCCCCGGGCTACGAGATTGGCCGCAAGGGTGTCCAACTGCTGATGGAGCAAATCGAGAACAAGGCCCCGGCAAAGACCAAGCATATCCGCGTCGGCTCTGCAGCGCGCACCGTCACCGCAGTCACCGCCGCCGAGGATATCAACCGCCAAGAACTGGTACGTCCGTTCCTACTGGAGCGCGCCAGCACCCAGGCAAGCACCCAGACCGACGCCACGGCCATCAACCTCGGCGCGTATCTATAGCACGCCCGCAAGTATGCTAAGCCGCCGCTTAAGCAAAAGGGGTCCGACCATTGCCGGGCCCCTTTTGCTTAAGCGCAAACGTGGGCAATTGCTCGTTTCAACGCCGCAATTGTCTAGCGCACGGCCCTGACCGCCGCCGTAAGGTCGAACAACGTATCGAGCACGGCCTCGCAGCCATCCACCACGTCCTGCGGCAGCGGCACGATATCGGGGACAGCAAAGACATGGCAGCCGGCCGTAATGCCCGAGACGCAGCCGTTGCGCGAATCCTCGACCACGGCACATTCCTCGGGGGCAAAGCCCGCGCGCTCGCAGGCAAGCAGATACATCTCGGGGTTGGGCTTGCCGTGCACGACGTCCTCGCCGCAGGTCACCGTTTCAAACTTGTCAAAGAGGCCGACCATCTTAAGGTTGCGCTCGGCCGTAACGAGGCGCGACGACGTCGCTAGACCAACGTGATAGCCCGCAGCCAGCAGCTCGTCTAGGCACTCGGCGGCGCCGGCCTTAAGTTCCAGTTCGGTCTTGACCATCTCGTCGCGAATCTCCTTGTGGCGACGATAGACCGCCTCGGTGGTTTCGTGGCTGCCATAATGCTTATCGAGGATGTCCATAACATCGGGCAGCGTGCGGCCGATAAACTGATGGATCAGCGCTTCATCAATCGCGAGCCCCAGCTCAGCGGCGCCTGCCTTCCAGGCCTTAATCCCCAAACGCTCGGTATCGACCAGCGTTCCATCCATGTCAAAAATAACAGCCTTGATCATATCGGTCCCCCATCGACTCTCGCTGTCGCATTGCCGCAACTCTACCGCATTTGGCAACTTGTATATAACGTATATACCATATTGCACTTTCGTTACACAGATAGAAGTCTTATGGCAAGTAACGCATTAGGATTATAGTTTTTGATCGAGTACTCAACGATAAGGATCGTTTCATGATTTTAGACACCACGGTACCCGCAGAGGAGCTTCAAGACAAGCTATCGGCGCTCGAACAGCTGCTTTTGGCATACGGACGCGTGGCTATCGGGTTTTCCGGCGGCGTTGACAGCAGCTTTTTGGCCGCCGTATGCGCCCGCATCATGCCTACCAATACCCTCCTCGTCCATCTCACCACGCCGCTCATCGGCACGCCCGAGCAGGCTTCGTTTGAGCAGTCCGTTGATGGGCAGGCCAATGAGGGGCCGCATTTTAAGCTCCCCGTGCTCAATCTTTCGGTGGATCAGTTGCAGCTCCCCCAAGTAGCCTGCAACGATGCCAATCGCTGCTACCACTGCAAGCACGCCGGCTTTACCGCCATCGTCAACCACGCCAAGTCGCTCGGCTTTCCCACCGTCATCGATGGCAGCAATGCAAGCGATCGCGGTGACTACCGTCCCGGCATGCGCGCGGCAGAAGAGCTCGGCGTACGATCCCCTCTCATGGAGGTCGGCTTTACCAAGGACGAAGAGCGCGAGCTGCTGCGCTCATGGGGCTACCCCGTCTGGAACCTGCCCGCCGGCGCCTGCCTCGCCACGCGCGTCCCCACGGGCGAGGAGCTTACGCGTGAGAAGGTCGATTTAATCCGCGCCTGCGAGGATTACCTGCACGATCTTGATCTGGCACAGGTACGCGCACGCCTGGTCGGCGGCTGCATGCATATCGAGGCCGCACCCGCAGATGTTGCCAAGATTGCCACCCTCGGCGGTGCCGCCGTCGACGACAAGGGCAAGACCCCGCTGCCCGCCGTTATCGAGTCCGCGCTGCGCGAGCTGGGCTGCGACCATATCTCCCCCGAGGTCACCCCCTACATCCACGGCAACATGAACCTTTAGGTTACGCCGTTTTACAAACGGCGTAACTGCTCGGCGCTGCGCAGGCCCCGGGCACGACAATCTGACGTTCAACTTCACGGGCGCGACCAAAAGGTCAGCGCCCGCTTGTTTCACGTCACCTTACCGCACCCGGAGCCCGCTCGCTCGCATATGCTCAACCTGGACTGCGTTAACTGACCTGTCAATAAGGGACAGGTTTATTTTGGTAGGTTTTATCTGGGGAAACGCAAACAGGGCCGCGACACCCATATGGCGTCATGGCCCTTTTCCTTGGAGAAGGATCGATTGATTGAACGGGACGACCGTTCTAGTCTTCGAGTCCGCTATTGATGAGCTCCGCAATTTCAACGGGATCGGTGCTCGCGCGCACCTTGTCACGGAAGCCGGCGTCCATCAGCATCACGGCAGCCTTGGAGAGCAGACGCAGGTGCGTGGTTCCAGCCTCGCCGGCGGGCACGTACAGCGCGAGCGCAACATCGACGGGTACGCCATCAAAGCTCGGCCATTCAACGGGCTCGGCCAGTTTGAGCACGGCCACACCCGGCGTATGAATCGCATCGCTCTTGGCATGCGGAACGGCAAACCCGGCGACGAGGCCAGTCTCGGCCTCGTTTTCGCGAGCAATAAAGGCAGCCTCTACGGCAGATGCGTCATCGGCAAAGCCGAGCTCGATGGCCTGCTCGGACAAATAATGCAGGGCATCCTCGCGCGAGGCGGCGGTATACCCGATCGTCACTTGGTTGGCAGATACAAATCCCATGGAAACCTTCCTTACAACACAGACCTGACCGCAGCTTCGATACCGTCGGCGTCCAAACCGTACTTGTGCAGCAAATCGACCGCAGGGCCGGACTCGCCGTACACATCGTGCACGCCGACGCGACGCATCGGCACTGGATGCTGCTCCGCGAGCACCGAGGCAACGGCCTCGCCAAGACCGCCGATAATCGAATGCTCCTCGGCAGTGACCACGCGACCAGTCTTCTTGGCGCTGGCAACCACCAGGCGCTCATCGAGCGGCTTGATCGTGTGCATGTTGATGACCTCGGCGTCGATGCCATCGACAGCGAGCGCCTCGGCAGCCTCAAGCGCCTCGGCGACCATAAGACCACAAGCGATGATGGTCACATCGGACCCCTCGCGCACGACCACACCGCGACCAATCTTGAACTCATAGTCCTCGTGATCGTTGATGACCGGTGTTGCCAGGCGGCCGAAGCGCATGTAAACCGGGCCCTCAAACTCATAAGCGGCGCGCACACAGGCACGAGCCTCGACGTCGTCGGCGGGAACGACCACCGTCATACCCGGAATCGTGCGCATGAGTGCGATATCCTCGCAGCACTGGTGCGTGGCGCCGTCCTCGCCCACCGAAATGCCGGCATGAGTAGCGCCAATCTTGACGTTGAGGTGCGGGTAGCCAATGGAATTGCGGACTTGTTCGTACGCGCGGCCGGCGGCGAACATGGCAAAGGTGCTCGCAAAGGCGACGTGGCCCGTGGTCGCGATGCCGGCGGCAAGACCCATCAGGTTGCTCTCGGCGATGCCGGCGTCGTAGAAGCTCTCAGGGTGCGCGGCCTTAAACTTACCGGTCTGCGTGGCAGCGGCCAGGTCGGCATCGAGAACCACAAAGTCATCGCGCTCATTGCCCAGCTCGACGAGTGCCTCGCCATAGCTAACGCGCGTGGCGACTTTTTTGACGTCTGCCATTAGAGCTCCTTCCCTGCTGCTGCGAGCTCGGCCATGGCCTGCTCAAACTGTTCATCGTTGGGCGCCTTGCCGTGCCAGCCCACCTGGTTTTCCATAAAGGAGACGCCTTTGCCCTTCACCGTCTCGGCGATAATGGCCACAGGCGAGGCGCTCACTTTGCGAGCCTCGGCAAAGGCGGCGGCAATCTGCGCCATGTCGTTACCGTCGGCGAGCTCGATCACATGCCACTTAAAAGCGCGGAACTTGTCGGCAAGTGGCATAGCTGAGTTAACTTCGTCGATACTGCCGTCAATTTGCAGGCCATTATGATCGACGATAGCGACGAGGTTATCCAGGTCGTGGTTGCCGGCGAACATGGCCGCCTCCCACACCTGGCCCTCCTCGCACTCGCCGTCGCCCAACAGCGTGTAGACGCGGTAGCTGTCACCCCAGTGCTTTGCGGCGAGCGCCATTCCAACCGCAGCAGAGATGCCCTGACCGAGCGATCCGGTGGACATATCAACACCCGGGGCATCGTTCATGTTGGGATGGCCCTGCAGTCGGCTGCCAATATGACGGAGCGTCTCGAGCTCTTCGACGGGAAAATAGCCGCGATTTGCCAACACCGAATACAGGCCCGGCGCCGCGTGACCCTTGGAGAGCACAAAGCGATCGCGATCGGCCTTGCGAGGGTCGGCAGGATCGATATTCATTTCCTCAAAGTACAGATACGTCATGATGTCGGCAGCACCGAGCGATCCACCCGGATGTCCCGACTTGGCCGCGTGAACCGCAGTCACGACACCCTTCCTGACCTCATTGGCGACCTTCGCCAGCTCCTGGTTGGTCATACGAATTCCTCTCTTGAGAACAACCCCGGCACCGGATGACGCGATGCCGGGGCAATCCACTCGTTAAGCCTGAGCGACGACCTTCTGCCAGTCAGCCTCGAACGAGGCAAGGCCCTGGTCGGTCAGCGGGTGATGCAGGCACTTCTTGAGGGCGGCCATGGGGACGGTCGCAATATCGGCACCAAGAAGAGCCGCCTGGGTCACGTGGTTGGGCGTGCGGACCGAAGCGGTGATGATCTCAACGGTGTCGTCGACGTTCTTGCCGGTCCAGTCATAGTTCTTGATGCAGGTCACAACGTTGTCGAGCTGCGAGATACCGTCCTCGGCGATGTCATCGAAGCGGCCGACAAACGGGCTGATGTAGCGTGCACCGGCGTTGGCGGCCATAAGGGCCTGCGTCGGCGAGAAGACGAGCGTCATGTTGACACGCACGCCTGCATCGGCCAGCGCGCGGCAGGCGGCGAGGCCGGCCTCGCAGACGGGAAGCTTGACCACAATGTTGGGGGCGAGGGCGGCAAGGCGCTTCCCCTCCTCAATCATGCCCTCGGCCGTGGTGGCGGTAGACTCGGCAGACACGGGCAGACCCTCGCAGAGCTCGGCAATCTTGAGCATATGGGGCTCAAAGTCGGCGAGCTTACCGCCGGTCTTGGCGTACAGAGACGGATTGGTGGTAACACCGGCCAGGCAACCCCAGCTCTTGGCCTCAGCGATCTCGTCAAGGTTGGCGGTATCGATAAAGAACTTCATGGTGCAAACTCCTTCGAAGGAATCCAAAACTCAAAAAATAGGACAAAGGGGATGTCCCTTTGTCCTATGTGCCGGGCCTGCGGCTGGGACATGCCCCAGGCCCGGCGTCG
>ENA-ORSR01000720-ORSR01000720.1-human-gut-metagenome-genome-assembly--contig:-NODE-720-length-27074-cov-5.339724_pt1 | contig 27074 bp, 17 predicted proteins | sample MGYA00241901_ERZ509166 | MGnify/ENA primary metagenome ERZ509166 (study PRJEB26280, sample SAMEA2338860) | human gut metagenome | biome: human gut; feature: human-associated habitat; material: faeces... | reverse complement strand
TAGAAGAGGTTGATTGCATCTCCCTTTGTTACTGTTACATTACCAGCTGCTACATCAACTGTTACTATATTATCTGTTCCTATTGTTGCTGCTGTTCCATTAACCTTAACTGTCTTACCTGAAGCTGATGTTGTTCCACCAAATACAAGTGTAAGCTTTCCTTTAGATGGTGCTTTAAATGTAATATTAGTCTTACTTTCCATCTTAAGGCAGGTTGTAAGAGTAAGTCCGTTATATGTTACAGATCCCTTACCTGTTGATGTACTACCTGTTATTGTGTAGAAATCACTTGTCATGCCTGAAGTTGTAAAGTTCTGTACCTGTGAATCTGTTGTAACCGGTACATCTGGTGTATCTGTTCCACCTGAAGAACCCTTTATTGGAATAATATCTGTCTCATATGAACCACAAACAGTACATGTATGTCTCTTAAGACCTGTTTCAGTCTCTGTAGCTTCCTTTTCAATTACCCAATTGCCATATGAATGAGCTTTCTTAGGAATCACTTCTGTATAAGTCTTCTTATCACAAGTTCCATTAGTAGCTGTACATGTATAAGTAATTTCTCCTTCTTCAGTACATGTAGCTTCCTTTGTTACTTCTGATACATAATGATGATAATGTGCATTAGGATCTGCTGCGCTAACAGTAAGAGAATTGATTGTCATCTCCTTAAATGTTCCTGCTGCCGGATTAACTCCATTGCTTCCTGACTGAATATTACATGGCATAATCATATATGTTCCAGCTGGAAGTCCTGTAACAGTACCACTTCCTACCTGGAAGCACTCACCAGACTCATTAACAAGGCATCCAGTTGTTGTTAATGCTTCTGATGCAAATGATACAGTAACATCAACTGTTCCACCCACTGTAAATGCATATACTGTCTTGCTAATCTTTCCTGGTGCTGCTGTATATGGATATTCAGAGATATTAATTGGTGTTACGCCAGGTGCACAATATGATAATAATGAGCACTCTGATGTAGTAACTTCCCCTGATGTCTTAACATTCTCTGGCATACAACCATTATATGCCTTAAGAACCTTAGCTGCATCTGTGACGCTTGTCTGTAACTGATAATCACCACTTGGAATGTATGAAAGTGATGCATTTGTATCAAAATTCTCATATTTGTTACCAGATGTAACCTTTGTTGACTTATCTGTAACAACTGTTCCTGTCATCGATCCAATACAAGATGAGAATGAATCATTATAACTCTTAATTGCTCCAGATCTTACATCCATTGGATTCTTTGTCATGAAAAATAAATTGTATTCTGAATATATATAAGCATTAGCTCTTGTATTCATAGCATAATCTGTTGTTCCAATAAACTGGTTATTGTAGAAATGCATATTTGCCTGACGTCCAAGAGGCTGTCTTGCCGCACATCCCTTCCAGATATTGTGATGATATGTAAGATTATACTGTAATGATGTATCTGATGAACCAACAAGGTTAGTCTTATGGCATCCTTCAAAGTAGTTATATGAAACTGTTAAATATTCACCACGCTTGAAATCACAAGAACCGTCACCTTCAGCTTTATCTGATTCTGCAGGTCCTGTTATAGAAGGGCTGTAAAACTCATTGTTGTGGATCCAGCATCTTTCAACTGGAGCTGTTATAACAGAACCATCCTGAACACCTTCCATACCAATAGCATCTTCTGGCTGATTCATAAATGTGAGGTTACGAACCTCAAAGCTCTTTCCTAATCCAGCTGCTGTTGTTGATGTCTCAGACATAAAATGAATTCCCCATCCATCCATAGCTGCATCTGTACCAACACCTTCAATTGTTACATCCTTTGCTGACTTCATACGTGCCATATGACCGTTGTCGCCAACACTTCCACCATAATCATTAGAATCATAATCTGTAAGTCCATCAATAAGTCCTGCATTAGCTGCTGCCCATGTTCCTGTCTTATAAAGACCAGACTCTGATACTACTCCGACCATACGAATTACTAATGGTATATTGTTCTCAGCAAGTAACTGGATAATACCCTGATTAGTATTACCCTTGCCGTAATATACCTTTCCACTTGATGTCTTCTTGCACTCTGTCTCATGACCTGCTTCACCGCAAGCCTTACCAACTGAGTTAAGAATATTACCGATACCTGAAACTGTTACTCCACCATAAGAAAGTGTAACTGTGTTCTTGTTTTCATCTGTTACATAAAGAACAATTGCATTATCCTTTAATGTTCCATCATCATTATATGCACCAACTCCGTTTGTGTAATTATAATGTGCATATCCTGATCTGTCCTGTTCATTAACCTCAATACCTGACTGGGTATATGTACCAGTCTTTGTTGTTACATTAAGAGTATATGTACCAGGCTTTAATCCCATAACATCAACTCTTACACCTTCACTTGTATCTCTGACAAGATATTCAAAATCTTCTCCTGCAAGAGATCCGCTTACTGGACCTGAATATGATACTGCTGTTACATCGGCATCTTTTACGCCTTTGATTGTAGCATACATCATCTCATTCCAGCCCCCAACTGTAGTAAAACTTGTAGCAGCTGCTGCATAAGTCATACTAGGTGCTGCTATTGCAAGATTACTTACTACTAATAATCCAGCAACAACCTTCGCAAAAACTTTTCTAATTTTTTGCATAATAGCTCTTCTCCTTTTCAAATTTTTAATGCATTGAATTGTGTATATTTCATATATGCAATTCAAAATTTGCTTCCATGTTACCACTTTTGCACAATACATTCAAGGATTATTCACAAAAAATTCATATTTTATATACAAAAAGGGTATTGCTTTGAATTAAAGACAAAGCAATACCCTTTTCTTAATAATCACTACTGAACTTTTCCATTAACTACATTGTATGTAGTACCATTGAATACATAACTTCCTGTAAATGTGAAATCTACTTTTCCATCATTTACATACCAGCTGTTTCCATCATATGGGCTGTATTTAATTCCGTTGTATCCGAATACAACCTTACCCTGTGATACTGCCCAGAAGTTTCCATCATACTGGCTATAGATTACTCCTTCATAATCAAAGTTAACTGTACCGTTCTCAATAGCATAGAAGTTTCCATCGTATCTGCTATACATCATTCCATTATAGCCAAATACAACTTTTCCATTCTCTGTTGCCCAGAAGTTTCCATCATACTGGCTGTATACTACGCCTTCGTATGCGAAATCAACTTTTCCTTCCTGTATTACCCAGAAATTATCATCATACTGGCTGTATGCAAGTCCGTCATAGTCTTCAACTACCACTCCGTTCTGTACCATCCAGAAGTATCCATCTGACTCTCTATATACTACGCCAACATATTCTGTATTTACTACACCATCAACATAGTAATATGTCTTTCCATCTGATTCTGTTACAAGACCATTCTTCTTTTCAACAGTTCCTGTTGCTGGAATCTCTGTTACATCTGTCTTAGCATCACATACTGTACAGTGATGACTCTTGCTTCCTGGTGTTGTATCTGTTGGAGCTACATCTGTTGTCCACTCTGTGCTGTACTTATGTCCTGTTGCTTTAATTGATTCTGTGTAAGAAGGCTTGTCACATTTTCCTGTTGTTGATGTACATGTAAATGTAATCACTCCATCCTCTGTACATGTTGCTTCCTTTGTTACCTTTGATACATAATTATGTGTATGTGTATCTTCCCCTGTACTCTCTGGTGTATATACCATATAGAAGAGGTTGATTGCATCTCCCTTTGTTACTGTTACATTACCAGCTGCTACATTAACTGTTGCAATACCATTTGTATCAGTTGTATACTTTGTACCATTTACTACTATATTTTTGCTTGCCTCTTTAAATACAAGTGTAAGCTTTCCTTTAGATGATGCTTTAAAGCTAATATTTGTTGAACTTTCCATCTTTAAGCACTGTGTAAGTGTAAGACCATTGTATGTTACTGTACCCTTGCTAGTTGAAAGATTACCTGTAATTGTGTAGAAGCTGCTTGTCACGCCTGAAGTTGTAAAGTTCTGTACCTGTGAACCTGTTGTAATTGGTACGTCTGGTGTTTCTGTTCCACCTGAAGAACCCTTCTTAGGAATAACTTTTGTATAAGAATCTCCACATACACTACATGTATATGTCATTAAACCATCTTCTGTTTCTGTTGCTTCCTTTGTTACAACACCTACATAATTATGTGTATGTGATTCACCTGATGTGCTTCCACCACCTACAGATACAAGAGTTGTCTTGTAGTTGTTAAGTGCTGTCTTTAATGCTGTGTTAAGTGAATAGCTTGCATCATCAACACTGTTATCAAATGTCCACTTGAAGTCTCCTCCAGCAAGACGTCCTGCTTCAGATTTTACGATTGATGGAACATCTGCAGGATTATCAATTGCTGATTCCTTAACGCCTAAATCAACAGTAGTATCAAAGTTAGAGTATACTTTTCCACCCTGCTTAGCTTTATATGTAGAAGGTACCTTCTCATTTCTTGCTGTTGCAAGATATGCATCGAAATCAGTTGCACTTGCAGTTGTTGTACCAGCATCTGAATTAGCATATATAACAGACTTCTGACCTTCCATATAGTTGTTGTATGCCTTGATGACACCACCATTCTCGCCTGAGAATATGCCATCAGCAAGAACATCACTACCCTGCATTGAGCTGAGCATTGGGTATGGACAATTTCTGAAGTAGTTAGCTTCTACAAATGCCTCACTATCCTTAGCTGCACCAACGCCATACTTAGCATTGCCATCATAGTAGTTGTTGTATACATGAACTGACATTGTTCTGATACGTGGATGACGTGAATCAGAATGGTCAAACCAGTTATGGTGATATGTAATCCAGTTCTCGCCTGACTCTGACTTCATACCACAAAGTGACATCTTTCCAGAATCCCAGAAATGGTTGTAAGAAATTGTTACATACTGTGAATTATCCTTTAAATCCATAGAGCCATCGCCCTTAGCCTGATCACCATCTGAACCAGCATCGCCATAGAACACATCATTATTATGTACCCATACACCAAGTGACTGCTTAAGAGTTATACCATCTCCATCTTTTCCACCGCCCCAGTTCATAAGGCCAAGATTTCTTACTTCAATGCTGCTTGACTGGAATGCTGCTACACCTGCAGTATATAATGTAGCATCATCACCAACACCTTCAAATGTTACGTTAGCTGCTCCCTTAACGCCAATAGCATATGCTGAACTCATATCTGAGCAAGAAAGACCGCTTAATGTAACCTGACCGATAATACGGATAGCAACTGGCTGGCAGTTATTCTTAGTCTTAATTGCCTGTGTAATAGCTGCTACACCTGTATATTCAGTGTTGCCAATCTTCATCTTAACTGTATTCTTATTAGCTTCTGTCACATAAAGTACAGATGCTCCTGACTTTAATGTACCATCATTGTTATATGCACCGACACCATTCTTTGCTGGTGAATTACTTGAAAATGTAAATCCACTTCTGTCATATGCAGATACAGTCATTGTATTAGAAACTATAGCTGCTGATGCATTCTCTTTTCCATTTACAACAGGAACAACCTTCATAACATAGTCACCTGCTCTTAATCCAAGTGCATCTGCTCTCATGTATGATGGATATTTTCTTATAAGTTCATCATCCAGCTGAACATATGCTGCATCTGTTGCACTGGCAGCCTTAACATATACGTTATAACCAGTTGCTCCTGATACTGGTGTCCACTTAACATATGCTGTCTCAAACCACCCTTTTGCTTCTGTTATTGCGCCAGAAGCCGCATGAACTGGCTGAATATCAGTAATTACAACTGATGCTAATGTCATAACTGCAACCAGTGCCACGCTTAAAAACTTTTTTAATCTGTTTTTCATAGCTCTTCTCCTTCTTTTTTGCAATAATTAATTGTACATTTTGGATACAATGTATCCCAAAAACAAGCTCATATTACCACTTATGCACAATAGAAACAAGGGTTTTTATTAAATTTTCGTAAAATTAGTCAATTATTATCCCCTTTTCTAAAGCAAATGAATATATTATCTTCTCTTTGACGCGTTTCCCCGTCAATTGGGCTAAAGCTTTGGCATAATAATCAAGCTGAACTGCATACCTTTTCACAAGTTCCTGTTCTCCTGCATCACTTTTATTAACCCGGTCAGTCTTATAATCAACAATCACAAGTTCTCCGTCCTCTTCAAAATACAAGTCAATTATACCCTGTATAAGCTGGCTTTCATATTCAAAGACAAATGGCTGTTCTCTTCTTGCCTTGCCACTTCTAACAGCACTGGCTGCTCTTTTTCCTGTATCAGATTGTACAAATGTATTGATATCCCATGGATTAACACTTTTCACTTGTAATTCATTCATCTTGCCAGTTTCTAACATCCTGTTAATATCAGCTTTGACTCCTTCAATGTTCACACTCACTGAGTAATCAAGGCACTCCATAACCCTGTGATATGCACTACCACGTTCATTCGCCGCAAGCTTCACTTCCTTACCACTTATGAACTTTGGAATTATGCTGTTTGTTTCATCATATGCTTCCATTTTAATTGCTGACTTCACAGATTCATCCATGTAAGCATTTTCCTCTGAATCATCATCCGCCTGCATAGCCTTAAGCTGCGAAACCGTCAGCTTCATTCTTCCGGCTGCGTTATCATCAGGAACATACTCCGGAAGCTCATCTAATAAGGGATATCCTGCCGATACTTCTGTCTGACTCATTAAATCTTTATCTGCCACTGCTTTCTTATTCTCATCAGACATTTCTTCTGATTCAAATGCATCAGCCTCAGAATTCTCACCTGCATCAACCATCACATTAAAGCTTCCTTTCAATTTATCTGAATCCATAAGGCACACTGGCATTATCATATCAAGATAGTTCTTTATATTCTCACTATCCGCGAAAGACAACATTCCATCTACTGCAAGTTGCTCGGCCCTTCCCCTGTATTTATCAAGCGTCTTGTCTGCATCTTTTACAACTCCGGTAATTATGAGTTTTTCCCTTGCTCTTGTCATTGCAACATAGAGAAGTCTCTCTTCCTCAGCTATCGACTCCCTTACAATTCTTCTTGCCATTGCGCCTTTTATAATAGTAGGTGTCTTGGTTCTTCTTTTAAGGTCAACATAATCAACTGCAATTCCTAAGTTCTGGTCTACAAGCACCGGTGCTGTTGCATCCATAAAGTTAATGCTCTTATGCGCCCCAGCAAGTATTACAATCGGAAATTCAAGACCTTTACTCTTATGGATACTCATAATTCTTACAAGATTCTCATTATCAAGACTGGCAGCCCCCTCTGCAAAATCTTCGTCAAACTTCTTAAGTCTTTCAATATATCTTAAGAAATTAAACAGACCTGAATAACTTGACTTTCCATATCCCGCTGCTCTTTCCAGCAGGACATTTAAGTTAGCCTGTCTCTGTGCTCCGGCAGGCATTGTTCCCACATAATCGTAGTAGCCTGAATCATATATCATCTCCCAACACAGATCATATAGCGGCTCAACACTGCTCTTGTCTCGGTATTGTGTGAGCTTTGCAAGAAATAATGCACATTTGCCGGACAGCTGCTTAACATCCGTCTCCTGTATCTTATCTGCTCCGCCAAGCACTGCAACTGCTTTCAAATGTTCATACAGATTATTATGCACATTCTTATCCACATACTCCCTGCCAAGCTTTCTCACCATTCCAAGCTCCGCTGCCGTAAATCCTCCAAAATAAGACATCATCGCCGCCGCAAGGCTTATCTCTTGAACCGGATTATCTACTATCGTAAGCATGCTTAAGATTACCTGTATCTCACGCACGCTGAAATATCCTGTTGACGAATCGGTATACGCCGGTATCCCCCTGTCCATCAGGGCATCTGCAAATGTATCCGCCCAGCCTGTAACTGACCTTGTAAGAATTACAATATCCCTGTATTCTGCCGGTCTGTATATATTCTTATCTGCATCATATACATTTACACCAGAAGCAACTATTCCCTCAATCAGCTTTGCAAGCCTGTCTGCCTCAAGTTCTCTTGTTGTCGCCTCTTCTTCATTCTCTGAAGATATAAGAATAACGTCTGTACTCTTGTTGGCACCATCACCATAATTGCTGTCACTGTACTCAGGATATGGAAACCCCGCATTAAGCCTTACCGATTCGTCATACCCGATTCCTGAAAAATTCTTGTTCATAATATGACTGAACACATCATTGGCACACTCAAGTACATTTTCCCGACTTCGGAAATTCTTCTGTAATTCAATTCTAACATTATCGCCAGTCTCGCCGTATGTATCGTACTTCTCTATGAAAAGCTCCGGGCAGGCAAGACGGAACTTGTATATGCTCTGCTTTACATCACCAACCATGTATATATTGTTATTCTCACCTGACAGTCTCGTCTTTGACACCGCATTAAGAATAACCTCCTGCAACTGATTGGAATCCTGATACTCGTCTATCAGTATCTCCTCAAATCTGTTCGCAAGCTTATCGGCAGTCTCTGTGTATACAAGCTTTCCATCTTCTTTCTTTACAAGTATTGAAAGAGCAAGATGTTCCATGTCATTAAAATCAATTATTCCCTTCTCTCGCTTCACCTCTGAAACACGCTTGGCATACACCTTTGCCACTTTAAGTAAAGTCCGTATCTGAATACCTGCTCCCTGCATGTCTGAAAATATTCCCTCATCATCTTTCAAGAATATCTTATCATTAAGCCGTCCTATGTAATCTTTAAACAGCTTTCGCTGCCCCTTAACATATTCCTTAATATCCGGGTCTGCTCCTGCATCCTTCTTTCTTGACAGGGCTTCAAATGAAAATATTCTTATTCTTCTGCCAAGCTCTCCAAAATTCTGTGAATTAATCATCTCATTAATTCCAAGCAGGTCAGACTGCAAAGCACCTGTATATGCTGCAGGTCCTGCCGGCTCAGAACAGATATCTACTAATCTGTTGTATTTATCACGGTAATCGAGAAGTACATTTTTAATTGAATCATACAGCTCCTTAATTGCAGGATTATCGTAAGTCTCATCATCATAGACCTTCATGCACTCGTCAAACCACTCATCAATCCACGGATTGCTTCGTGAAAAACGGTATATTTTATCTATAATGCTCACAAGCCCTGAATCGTCCCGTCCCATGCCAAATGCATCAACAAGATTAAAGAATTCTTCATCAGCCTCTGCGTAGAATTCTTCAAGCACATCTTCCAACACATCATTTTCAATAAGTTTCTTCTCACCCTCATCCATTATCCTGAATCCCGGGTCCAGATTAACCTCTGGAAAATGATTTCTGATTATCCATAGACAGAAACTGTCTATTGTTGTTATCTGTGCGTTGTTAAGCAGTGTTATCTGTCTTAAAAGGTTCACATCTCCCGGATTCTCGTCAAGCATTGAATCAAGTGCTTTTCTTATCTTGTCTTTCATCTGGGCTGCAGCCGCCTTTGTAAATGTAACAACAACCAGCCTGTCTATATCTATATTCTTGTCAGGGTCTGTAATCATGGAAATGATTCTCTCAACCAGAACAGCAGTCTTACCTGAACCGGCAGCCGCTGAAACCAGCACATTACAATCTCTTGTATCAATCGCACTCTTCTGCGCCGGTGTCCATTTTCTTTCCATTCTCATCAACCCCTTCCTTTATATTATTCCATAACACTTCATCATCGAATTTCTTTAATTTTCTGTAATTGCAACCCGGCAAATCCACTGAAAATCCACACACTGCCCCATAAGGACATCTGTCACAGCTTGAAAACTGTCCATCTTTATAAGGACTTCTCCTTATATCACCGCCTGCAATTCTGTCCGCAGTATCAACCGCCCTTACATCAACGAATCTTCCAAGCATGTTAAACTGTTCTGTATTCATCACCTTGCTTCTTCGCGAATCAAATCCACCGTCTGCCTTTCTGCTAACCGGAATATTAAGTGAAGTACCCTCGGTATTGTCCATCTTCTCGACAATATCCTTATCCGAATTAACCATTCCTTTAAGACGCAGTTCACCCTTAATCTTATCCTCTATCTCTTCTGCACTCTCTGTTGTCGCAGATACAATCGGGTCACTTATGTTGTAGTAGAACACTCCGGCAGGAATCACATTTTTACCCGGACGCATCTTTGCCACAAGCTTCATTGCCGCTTCCATGTATACCATAAGCTGGATATCAATTCCGTAGTAGGTCTTTACTATGTTGAAATCCTTCTTTCCTGTCTTGTAATCGATAATTCTTACATATACATCTGTGCCGTTTTCGCATATGTCAACGCGGTCAATCGTTCCGCTCATAAGCTGCTTTCTGTCTCCGTCTCCGACTTCCATATTAAACTTATGCTCGAATACAAATGGCACGAAATCACCACATTTTAACTGTTCACCCATCGCCCATATAGTGCGGTCTGCAAGGTCTTCCATCCGCTTAATCATGAATGAATTACGGCTTGAATCCTTAAGAATACTGTTCTGGTATATGTCAGTAATTGCAGCGACACTTCTTTTTACCATCTCGCGGCGCTTCTCCTCTGATATCAGATAGTACGACTCACCGTTTTTCTTGATTTCATCGCACACCTCACGGATAACAGCATGCAGTACAACGCCGAAGTTTACCGGTGAAAATGTAAATTCTTCCCTTTCCTTTAAATCAACTCCATACCTTAAGTAATATCTCAATGGACACTCTGCAAAGTTCTCAAAAGAAGTTACGCTTCCGACAAGCCTGCCGCCAGTAAGTGAATCTATAATGTCCTCATCTACATTTGCAGCAGTTTCAGTCTGTTCATAGCTGTAAGCCGCATGTGGTATTGTTACATAAGAATTCTGCTGTGCCGTGTCTTTATAAGATAACTTAAGGCAATGTGAAAACATTTTTCTCATGTTTCTTATAATATAAGATGGCATTAACACCGCACCCTCACTGTTTTTCACAGCATATGACATGTACAGCTTCTCGGCACTCTTCGTCATAATAAGATACAGATAGAATCTCTGTGTAAATGCTTTCTCCCTTACAGAAGCGGACATAACAATCCCCTTATTCTCAAGATATTCCCTGTCGCTTTCTGACAGAACACTTCTTGAATCAGCCTTCTTAGGAACATTTCCGTCATTGATACCAACAAAAAACATAACCTTAATATTATCAAGACGGGTTCTTTCTATATCACCTATAACAACACAGTCATTGGTCTGCGGAATAAGTCCTATCTTAATCTCCTGAAATCCTGACGCAAGTATCTTGTTAAATTCTTTAATACCAACCTTTTCGCTTCCAAGAAGAGCATACATTTTATCTAATACTTCTATAACTTTCTTATATAACTGGGTATATTCATCACCAGTGTACTCGCTGTCATTAAGCACACTTACCTTCTTCTCCATATCTTCACGCACGAGAAATTCGTAAAGTGCCTTTACCATATCAGCAACATCAGATTCCTTTGACTTAATCACTTCTTCCAATGGGTCCAACATATCCGTTATCATTGTTCTTAGTGAATTAAGCTTCTCCAGGTCAGTATTATTGACTGTTCCCCTGAACTTTCTTATCCACGGCTCATGCCATTTTGCTCTGCCTCTGATTCCGACTGCAACACAGTAATTGTCTAACAAATCAATATCTTCGCGTTCAATTCCGCTCATTCCGGTTCTAAGAAATCCCAGAACACTGTCATAGCTGTAATTATTCTCAATTATTCCAAGCGCGCCGTTAATTGCAGCAATGAATGGATTGTCAGTCACATGGCGCTTGTAATCTAAGAAATATGGTATATCGTTCTGCTTTAATATATTAGCCGCAAGCTTTCCGTAGCCGTCCATGTCCGCAGTAACTATAGCAATCTCGTTATACCTGTATCCACACAGTCTTGTAAGTCTTATTATCTCTCCTGCTGCAAATGTTAATTCTTCCTTGGCAACAGCTCCCTCATATATAACTATGTTGTCAGTCTTCTTATTAAATCTTTCCGAATTGTTTCTGAAAAGATTCTGTTCCAGAAAATCCAGTTCTTCTGAATTCTTAAATCTTGAATTAACATTTACAATTACATTCTTTCCCGGTACTTCTCTTCCTGCAATATACACTGGTTCAAGGACTTTCACATGTTCTTCATCACATATCTTATAAAGTTTTGATACGCAGTCCTTACTCATGAAAAAGAGTTCTTCCCTGCCTCTTACTGAATTTTCACGCTCAGATGCATCAATTGTCAGAGAAACATATATTTTCGGACACATTGATAAAAGAATTGTCAGTAAATTATACTGAACCGGAGTAAAACCTGTGAACCCGTCAAATACTATCTCGCAATTCTTTATTCGCTCTGACTCTGTAACCTTGTTGCATAATTTATCTAGTATTTCTTCTTTAGTTATATAGTTCTTGTCTATATACTCAGCAAACGCATTGTATACAAGAACGATATCATCAAGCTTATACTGAAGTGCTGCACTTCCCTCTGATTCACTGTATGCTGCACCTGCCGCATCCTGCATAACATCTGGCTTGATATCATACTGAAGCATCTCCGATATAACAGACTTCATCTCTGACACGAATCCTGTATTAGACAGATTACTTCCAAAATATTTTAACCTGTCCTTGTTCTGCTCCAATACTCTTTTGATAATCAGATTCTTTCCTGTATCGTCAAGGACCTCGAGATTATCCTCGCCCACTTCCTCAAATACTTTATATGCAAGTCTTTCAAAGCTCACAACATCTATATTAAGTATTCCTTTTCTTGGGTGCATGGACACCAGTCTTTTCTGAATTGCCATAGTGTACTGCTCCGGCACAACAACTATATAATTCCTGTCAGGATTCTTCATTGATTCTTCAATTATATGCGTATACAGATAGTGTGATTTACCCGCACCAGAGCTTCCTAGAATTAATTGTAATGACATGTGTAACTCCCCTTAAAACATTTTTAATAGTATAACATATTTTCAAGGTCGAAAATCAACAGCTTCATATTCCACCGTATCTGAATAGTCCCACCATTCTCCCTGATAGCCTGTAAATCCGTTATTTCCCATAGCATTCTGTAGAATCATCACATTCTTCACAGCCTCTTCATCTTCTATATCAGAATAATCTCTATCTGCTTTCAAAGAAAAATCGTCAAATTCTGTCGGCATTGATATAACGCTTCCATCAGCAGCAACCATTGTAATATCCACTGTTCCTCCAAGATTATGCTTTTTCATTCCGTTAGCCGGATTTGCCACATAGTTAGGGTCCGGATATACTTCCCATAATTTCTGCTGTGCCTCAAACGGTCTGTATGCATCCCAAATCTTTAAGCTGTACCCCTGTTCTTTCAGTTCTTTCTGCACATTTGCAAGCTTCTTAACCGTCCCGTATCGAAGATACGCATCCGTGAAATCATATATCCTGACACCTGTAAAGTTATTCTCTGTCGCATACATTAATTCGACATATATATCCGGTATGTATTTATTTACAAGAACATATTCATCAGCTTCCGGCTCTTTTTCTGTCGTTACTTCCTGTGTACCAGCAACACTACTTGTTCTTTCTTTCGTTTCTGTTTCATATATGCTCTCTGTCTGGCTGGTATCAGCATTTTCTTTCTGTCCACATGCAAGAAATCCCACCATGCAGCCACAGGCCAGCACCATTATTATCAACTTCTTCATAAATATACTCCTGTCCATACATAAAATGCGGAACCCCAAGGCTCCGCATCTATTATCTAATATAACCCCTCTTTGTTGCAATCATTAAACCAGTCTCTGAAGCTCTCTACCAATGTATAGTGGAATGTATAATCTGTAGCTGCCAGCTTCTTTCCACATATATTAGTTGAAACCATCAGTTTCTTAACTCTCGCCGGATGTATTCCTACTTTCTTACCGCCTAATGGACCTACAATTCTTGCAACTGTCATAAGCAATCCTCCCGGAATCAACGGTATATGCCGCTTCATTCCAGTAGCCTCCTGTATTGCCATACATATCTGTTCTATGTTATATGCCGGTTCAAATGTACAGTTAAATATATCAACTCCTGAAAAATCATTATCAATCATTCTGTATTTGAAGAATCTTACAAGCTCTTTGACATATATACAAGCCTTTATTGTATCTTTTCGTCCTGTATACATAAAATATCTTTTCCTCTGGCCCCAGTATAATCTGGTCATGTTGCCATGTTCACCCTTGCCATATACTATTCCCGGACGCACAATTGTCAGTTCTCTTGTGTCGTCCTCAGCCTGCCATATCATATGAATTTTCTCGGCTGTAAGCTTGCTTATTCCATATGGTGTATTAGGCATAGGTATAGTATCCTCTGTCTTTAATTCTTCCGCTGCGCCATATGGTGCAATTGAACTTGTGAATAAGATTTTCTTTATTCCATATCTGTCTGCAAATGCTGTAACATTTTCAGCACCAAGTATATTGGTCTCAAAATATGCCTCATCAGGATGACCCGGTGTTCTATGTACTGCCGCAAGATTAAATATTATATCGTCTTCTGTTGGCTTAAAGTCAAATGTAATCTCTTTTCTTACATCTAGTCTTATATACTCAACACCTTCCATCTTTTCTACAACACCTGGCACTACACCTTCTTCTCCTGGCATAACAATGTCAAGGTCATATATTCTGTCATTCTCTTTCAGACATTCCTGCTTTATTAACTTAATAAGATGCGTTCCTATAAATCCTGATCCACCAAAAATAAAATAATTCATTGTTACCTCTCCCAATATCATAAAACCTATAAATGTAAATACCATACATGTGTTTTAGTGTAACATTCACATTCCAAAAAGTAAAACGCTATTTAAATCATATTTTCATATGCTCTGCCATATATTTTGTAATAACGAATATGAAGGGCAGGTTTCTTTGTGATGAGTCAGACTAAAATCGTTGTTATTCCACTTAAAAAGCTCCTTATTGGAGCGGTTATCGCTGCTATTGTAATAGCATTTGTTATATTCGCTGTTATCCGTCTTGGCAGCAAGGGTTCTGATAATTCCAGAAACACTACTCAGCCTAGGAGCAGCACTGTAAATGCTTCTGCTTCTTCTAATATTGAAACACCCCTTGATAATGCCGACGCTCCTAAATTCTGCCCCGGAGTATATACCGCTTCTATCCTGTTAGATGGCAATCCCGTTGACATCCAGGTCACAGTTGATTCTTCTAACATTAACAGCATTGAGCTTGTTAATCTTTCTGAATCAATCACTACTATGTACCCTAAGCTCACAACTTCATTTGATGAAGTTGCCTCTAAAGTCATGGAAGCCGGAACAACCAACATAACCTATGATTCAGCCAACAGATATACATATTCCGTCTTTATAGAAGCAATAAGCGCAGCCCTTAAAAAGGCTGCGCCATAAAACTCACTAGAACAAGCTTATCTCGTCCCCATTGCTGACATTAACAAATCCTTTATATCCACGTTCCTCAAGCTTTCCGAGAAACTTACCCATCTTCTTCGGCTTTACATATAATGAACATACCTTGCCGTCTGTTCTGTATTTTTCTGCTATTGCATAAGCTTCCTTAACCTGTCCGTCGTCATACATAACGGCAATCTTGTCTGCTGATGCCTTAGTCTCAACGCCATTCTGCATAAGGATTGAGAAGATTCTCTCGAATCCGATTGAGAATCCAACAGCGCTTACCTGCTGTCCTAAGAACTTGCCAATAAGGTTGTCATATCTTCCACCACCTGCGATAGCACCCTTGAAATCAATACTTTCAACTTCAAATACAGTTCCTGTATAGTAACCCTGACCTCTTACTAAAGAAAGGTCAAATACAACATCAAACTGACCGTTTGAAAGCTCATTTACAGTGTTGATAATTCCTCTTACGCTTTCTGCTGGAGCTTTATCATCCAGTATAGCCTCAACACTTTCAAGGCTTATCTCCTGTGCACTTGAAACACTTCCAAAGAATCCAATAAACTTCTCAATTGCAGCAGCGTCAAATCCCTTGTCTGTAAGCTCAGCCTTAACACCGTCAAGTCCGACCTTATCCATCTTGTCAAATGTAATGCACACACTGTCAAGCTGATCCTCGGTAAATCCACAATTCTGAAGGAATGAACGGAGAAGTCTTCTGTCGTTAATCTTAACCTTGAAATTCTTCATGCCAATAGCCTTAAGAGCCTTGGTTGTTGTAAGAATAAGTTCAACCTCTGAATCTGTAGAATCAGAACCGATAATATCAATATCACACTGAACAAACTCACGAAGTCTGCCCTTCTGTGGTCTTTCAGCTCTGTACACTCTGTCCATCTGGATACATTTCATAGGAAGAGTGAGCTTGTCCTTGTTGTTAGCAAAGTAACGGCTGAGCGGAAGTGTAAGGTCATATCTTAATCCCATATCAGCAATTTCATTCTCACAGGCTGTTCCTGTCTTAGGATTTTCCTGAAGTGAACTTACAGCCTTCTCAAGCTTATCGCCTCTCTTCATAATCTTGAATATAAGATTTAAGTTCTCACCACCATCACTCTTATCAAGGTTCTCAATATCCTCAATAATAGGTGTTGTAATGTGTTCAAATCCATTAGCAACATATACCTTTAATATCTCATTCTGAAGGTAATCCCTGATTTCAACCTCATTAGGAAGATAATCATTAGTACCCTTAACTGGTGTTATTTTCATAATTGTCTCCTCATTTACACACTAAGGCAGATAACCGGTATTCTCCAGCCATCTGCCCCCATTTTCTTTAATACTAACTATTTTCCGCCAGTATCGAAAATGCTTCGCATTTTGCCTGACTCTTAACAGTTACTAATTAAGCTTCATCAATTGCCTTACCAATATCATGTCTCATATATTTGTTATCGAAATCTACCCATTCAGTAGCTTCATAAGCCTTGGCTCTTGCTTCCTTAAGGTCCTTGCCAAGTGCTGTAACACCGAGAACTCGTCCTCCGTTAGTTACAACCTTGCCCTCTTCATTGAATTTAGAACCTGCATGGAATAAGAAATAATCATCCTTACCCTTGAAGTTTTCCATTCCCTTAATCTCGAAGCCCTTCTCGTATGCGAGTGGATATCCGTCAGAAGCAAGAATTACACATACACATGCGTTATCTTCAAACTGAAGGTCAACCTTATCAAGAGTTCCATCAATACAAGCCTCAAATACATCAACAATATCATTCTTCATTCTAGGAAGAACAACCTGTGCCTCAGGATCACCAAATCTTGCATTGTACTCAAGAACCTTTGGTCCCTTTGGAGTAAGCATAAGTCCAAAGAAGATAACTCCCTTAAATGGTCTGCCCTCACTCTTCATTGCATCAACAGTTGCCTGATAAATGTATTTCTTACAGAACTCATCAACTTCCTTAGTGTAGAAAGGTGATGGTGAGAAGTTACCCATTCCGCCTGTATTAAGACCCTGGTCACCATCCTTAGCTCTCTTATGATCCTGAGCTGATGACATAATCTTAATTGTATCACCATCAACAAATGAAAGTACTGAAACCTCACGGCCTGTCATGAATTCCTCAATGACAATTGTATCACCTGCTGTTCCGAACTTCTTGTCAAGCATAAGCTCATCAACACCTGCAAGTGCATCCTCTTTGTTCTCACATATAAGAACGCCTTTGCCGAGTGCAAGTCCGTCAGCCTTAAGAACGATAGGATATTCAGCAGTCTCAAGATACTTCTTGGCTTCTTCTGCTGATGTAAATGTTTCATAAGCTGCTGTCGGAATATTGTATTTCTTCATAAGGTCCTTAGAAAATGCCTTAGATCCCTCAAGAATAGCTGCATTCTTTCTTGGTCCGAATACTCTTAAGCCCTCTGCCTCGAATACATCAACGACACCGCCGACAAGTGGGTCGTCCATACCGATAACAGTAAGGTCAATGCTGTTTTCCTTAGCAAATGCTACAAGCTTGTCAAACTCCATTGCCTTAATATCAACACACTCTGCAAGCTCTGCAATTCCTGCATTACCCGGTGCACAGTATATCTTGTCAACCTTAGGACTCTTGCTTAACTTCCAGCATATTGCATGCTCTCTTCCGCCGCTGCCTACAACTAATACTTTCATCTTAATTCCTCCGAATATTGTTATCTATATACTTAGTCAGTAATCATTAATTAACATGTTCATTGGCAATCTTGTTAATTGCCTTAGGAAGAAGCTTCCATTCAGCCTGCTCCATAATTCTTCTCTGAAGAGTTTCAGGAGTATCACCATCAAGTACATCAACTGCCTTCTGGAAAATAATCTCTCCTGTATCCATTCCTTCATCTACATAATGCACAGTTGCACCTGATACCTTAACACCCTTTGCCAGAGCTGCTTCATGAACCTTGAGTCCATAGAAACCAACTCCGCAGAATGAAGGTATAAGTGATGGATGAATATTAATAATTCTGTGGCTGTACTGATGAACCATTTTCTCTGGGATTCTTACAAGGAATCCTGCGAGTACTATAAGGTCAACATTAAGCTCATTCACTTTATCAAGCAGCGCATCGTTAAATGCATCTCTGCTTTCATAATCCTTAGGTGATATGCAATATGCTGGAATATTGTTATCCTTAGCTCTTGTGAGTGCATATGCTCCGGCATTATTGCTTATAACTGCTACAAGCTCTGTGTTAGTGATTGTTCCATCCTTAACAGCATCGATAATAGCCTGAAGATTAGTTCCGCCTCCGGAAACCATAACTGCAACTCTTAGCATAAAGTAACTCCCTTCTCGCCAGCTTCAATGCTTCCGATAACATATGGAGTCTCACCTGCAGCCTTAACTGCTGCCATAACTGTATCAACATCAGCAGGATCAACGGCAAGTACAAGACCGATACCCATGTTAAATGTATTATACATCATATGCTCTTCGATATTGCCATCTTCTGCAAGCATCTTAAAGATTGGTGGTACTTCGTAGCTGTCCTTCTTAATTACTGCCTTAACACCGTCTGGAAGCATTCTAGGTACATTTTCATAGAAACCACCACCTGTGATATGGCTGCAGCCCTTAACCTTAACGCCTGCCTTCTTGATTTCCTTCATTGTCTTAACATATATCTTAGTTGGAGCAAGTAATGCCTCTCCTAATGTCTTTCCAAGTGAATCGTAATATGTATTAAGAGATTCCTCTGTCATTGTAAATACGCTTCTTACAAGTGAGAATCCATTGCTGTGTACACCACTTGAAGCAATACCGATAAGAGTATCACCCGGCTTGATGTTCTCGCCTGTAATAAGATCCTTCTTATCAACAACACCTACAGCAAATCCTGCAAGATCATATTCATCCTGTGGCATAAGTCCCGGATGCTCTGCTGTCTCACCACCGATAAGTGCACATTCAGACTGTCTGCAGCCCTCTGCAACACCACCAACGATAGTAGCAATCTTTTCTGGATAATTCTTGCCGCATGCGATGTAATCAAGGAAGAAGAGTGGCTCTCCACCAGCACATACAACATCGTTAACACACATAGCAACTGCATCAATACCGATAGTATCATGCTTGTCCATAATGAAAGCTAACTTAACCTTAGTTCCACATCCGTCAGTTCCTGAAAGTAATACAGGCTCTTCCATCTCCTTAATCTTAGCGAGTGAAAATGCACCTGAGAATCCGCCGATTCCGCCTAACACTTCTTCTCTCATAGTAGACTTAACAGCCTCTTTCATTAACTCAACTGACTTGTAACCTGCTTCAATATCAACTCCAGATTTCTTGTAATCCATGATTCTTTCTCCTTCAATATTATGATAAATGTAAGTTAATGTAACTATTCAGTTACTAATTAATAATTCTTATAACCGACTTCCTGAAGTCTGGCATCCTTCTTCTGAACACTTTTCTTAAGATTCTTAGTATAATCCTTAAGCCTTTCAAGAAGTGCTGCATCAGATGTTGCAAGAATCTTGGCTGCAAGAATACCTGCATTGGCACCACCGTTAATAGCAACAGTTGCAACAGGAATACCTGTAGGCATCTGTACTATTGAATATAATGAATCTCTACCGCCTAGTGATGTTGTGTGCATTGGAATACCAATAACAGGCATTGGGAAAATAGCTGCGCACATACCCGGAAGATGTGCTGCCATACCTGCACCTGCAATAATAACCTTAAATCCCTTCTCCTCTGCACTCTTAGCATATTCAAAGAATACGTCAGGCTCTCTGTGTGCTGAGATAATTGTCATCTCATACGAAATTCCTAACTGTTCAAGAATGTCTGCTGCCTTTGCCATAACAGGCATATCAGAGTCACTTCCCATAACAATTCCTACTAAAGCCATATTAACCTCCTATGTCCGATAGATATAATATTAAAATTAGTGAAAACACTAATTATCATTGTACTTTGTTTTAAACTTTGCGTCAAGATAAAGCCTGTTTACAGCTTACAATTATATATTTATAATTCTGTTAAAAATGCATCATTAAGTGCAAGTGTGCCATCAAGCACGAATCTGCCATTCTTAATCAAGTCTGTTCTTGTTCCATCCTCTGCCACAACAGTGATATTGCCAATCTCATCATACGGAATTGTAATATCGGTGTGACAGTTATAATAAGCCTTGTCCGGCTCCGTCTTACGAAGAAGTGAAACCTCATTATCCCTTGAGATAATCTCCTTGCCGTCCGGATTAGTTACATACACATCTTCTGCCCTTGAATAGCATGTATCACCGACTGCAAAATGTGGTCCCATCTTCTCAACAATAAGAATCGGAAGCTTATACACAATATCATGCTTATTGGCAAACACATACGCTGTAGTGTTAGTTCCTATAGCAAACTCTCCGAGTGGAAGTGTTTCATGGTCATATAACACATTTGCCTTGAAAAGCTCTTTATTCTTAGCCTCATCATCAAAGTTAGTGCATGTGTAGTCCTTAACAAATCCGTCCTCAAACCATACAGTAAGATTGTTAAACTTGATATCATTAAGATATACACTGCTCACATTAAGCACACCCGTTGTTTTCTTAAGCACAGGTGATGTAAATACTTCTCCAAGCGGAATATTAACGTCCGCAAGACAGTTCTCAAATACAGTCTGTGTCTTATGGTCGGTTATCTTCATAATAGAAACCTTCATGTCTGTGCAGTTTCCGTTAGTTCCTTTAACCTCAACATACTGTGCTGTATCAAGTACATCAATAAGTGCCTGCTGGATAGCTTTATATTTGTTATAATCAAGGGTATTAATCTTAACAGTACCCTTGAATATTTCCTCGAAATTCTCGCCAATCTCCGGTATCGGATAAGCAATTATTGTAAAGCTTCTCTCCTCGCCTTTGATATACTCATTAACAATGCTTCCCGCGTCATTGCTGTATTTCACAGAAAGCTTCTGCTGCTTAGTATCAAGCGTTAATGCCTCGCTCTTAATCTGTGGCTCAAATGGCACTTCACCAAACACCTCCATAACAGCAGGTCCACCATGCACCGCTGCAAGCTCTTTGTTCTTCTCATATGCAAGCTTTAATGCACCAGTCTTTCTCTCAACAAATTCGCCATCCATATAAAGTGCATTGTCAAAACGATGGTCGAAATCCATCTGCTTGTTAGGATTAGCTCCGTAATAGCCAACCTTAATGTTAAGTCTTTTATTAATCGTGTTGACCGCTGCCCTGTATATTGTAGGCTTAAGTCCAAGCTTTTCAAAATTCTTAATCTCAGCCCTCACAAGTCTTTCAAATCCCAGACAGTATCTTATATTAACTGTTTTCTTCTTAGACAAATCCTTGCCTGTAAGCTCGAATCCGATTCTGTACCCTTCAGTAAATGTGTCTGCCATCTTCTGGATTTCTTCTTCACTGAGCAAACTAAGATACTCTGCTGTCTTAATCTCATTGTCAGTAACATACTCACCGAATCTATACAGATATCTTACATCTGTAAGGTCAGACTCCATAATTATCTTAGTTGCAAAATCAAGTTCAGGGTCTAACAGCTCTCTTACCCTGTACTCCATAAGGTCATCACTGTAATCACTAACATACCAGTACACAGAATCTTTCATCTGCTTATAATCTGGCTTTCCACAGTCTTCCTCAGTCGATGCACACATGCAGTACACTTCAACAAAAAGCTCCATAAGTGCTGTCATCTCTGCCATTCTGCCTTCATATGCATACACAATCATTCCTCTTATCTCAACATAAAGGAATGACAAAAGCCTTCCCTCTGATAACCCTAACTTTGAAGCTGCATATGCCGGATTAGCGTAGCTTGTCTCGTAAGCCTTGCCAATTACATCTTCATACAGACCTGTATTCAGATTCTTATATTCTTCTAGTGAATAATCTCTGAAAACATCAGCTTTTAAGTCAGCCGCAAGCTTATCCATCTTAAGGATAAATGTGGCAATACATTTGAAATAATCTGCAAACCCATCCGTCTTAAGCCCCGGTTCCTCTGCTATCTCTTTAATTCTTTCTATTGCAAGAGCGTAACGCTCTTCTACATTATCATTAAACAATTTCTTTCTCCTTCTGCCCTGATAAGGATTATATTCCCATTAAGAATACTGCTATCATAAATACTGCTATTACCCCACACAGCATTGAACCAAATCTCGAAGTTCCGTAGAACTTATTATCTTCTTTGAAGCTGATTAGTCCGATTACTGTTCCAATTACCGCTAAGATAAGGCTTAATATTCCAAGACTTCCTACTCTTAAGCCGCCTTCTCCTGCTGCTTTAAAAGACAGATACACTCCGTAACTTAAAGAAAGCAATGACAGTATTCCCATCGCAGTCGATATCAAACCACCAAGTGCCTGACTTTTATCAGAGAACTTGTATTTATTAAAAAGTTTCATTTTTTCACCTGTCCTTTTTTACTAAACATTTTAACTATTCTGTATGCTATCGCATATACCGCATAACCGCACAATGCTCCCAGTACATTAAGCACAAGGTCATCAACATCAAAGCAGCCGACCTTACATATAAGCTGTACTGTTTCTATTGTAAGCGACAGTGCGAATCCATATGCAAATGTAGCAAAAACATTAATTCTGCCATTGGAAAGCCATGGCATGAATATGCCAAATGGTATGAATGCCAGCACATTTCCAATTATATTAAGAAATGCTATCCAGCCAAGCGAGTCAAAATGTCCAAGATAACGCCAATAGCGCCTGATTTCCGTGAACAGTGTAAGATTGTATTTGTAACCGCTGGCTATCTCTGCCCTTCCCATTCCTTCTGCGAAAAAGACTACATAAAAAAGCAGAATCATATATATAACAAAAAGCGCCCATTTTATAAGCGTTACATAATGTTTCTTTTTCATAACAAATCTGCCCGGCAGGCATAATTAACCCACCAGGCAGTTCCCCTTCACTAGAATAAGCTATCTGATCTGTGTGCAAGAAGTCTTGCACCATTAATAATCATCATTACACCTGCACCGATACCAAAGAGTATTATCAGGATACCAAATACAAGATTAGAAGCTCCTACTGACTTTAATTTCTTATAAAGATTCTCTTCCATAGTTAACCCTCCATTAACATCAGTTTTATGCGTTCTTAACACCATATTCTGCGTAATACTTGTCAATTGCTGCTTTTAGTGCATCATCAATAACTACCTTACCCTCACACTCTTTATTGTAAAGGTGTTCTACAACATCTGCCATAGATACAATTGCGCTTGTTGGGAAACCGTATCTTTCCTTAATCTCCTCAAGTGCACTCACCTTTCCGCCAAGACCTACTTCCATACGGTTAAGTGAAACCATAAGTCCTACAATAGTAACATCTGCTGCTCCTCTTACCTTAGGAACTGTCTCTTCCATTGACTTACCGGATGTTGTTACATCTTCTATCATAATAACTCTGTCGCCATCCTTTAACTTGCTTCCAAGGAATCCTCCCTTATCAGCACCATGGTCCTTCTCTTCCTTACGGTCTGAGCAGTATCTTACTTCCTTTCCATAAAGCTTTGCATATGCAACTGCTGTAACTACGCTGATTGGAATTCCCTTATATGCTGGTCCGAACAGTACATCAAAATCATCACCATATGTTTCATGAATAGCCTTTGCATAATACTCTCCAAGTCTTGCAAGCTGTGTTCCTGTAACATACGCACCTGCGTTCATGAAGAAAGGTGACTTTCTTCCACTCTTTAAAGTAAAATCTCCAAACTTTAACACATCACTCTCTACCATGAAATCTATAAATTCCTGCTTATACTGCTCCATTATATCCTCCTTATTCAGCGCCACTATCCGGCGGTGCTGCTTCATATTCAATATTTATTTTTATTTTATCATAAATGTTTTCCCGTTTCAATGCGTCTTTGTCACATTAAAATTACATATTAAAATCTATACATCAGAATCCCCTATGCAAATGTGATTGGTGTATTACTGGAAAATAAAAAGAAAACCTACCCGCAGCACCAGCTTGTACGCAGTCTGTTCTCTGCATATCTGGATGATACTCTGACAGCTTCGGAATTAATCGCAGATGACACGACGATGTACAGCCGCTGGTGCAATGGCACCCGCCCGATTCCTATAGATATCCTAAAGACTTATGAAGATGAGGATGAATGGGATACGATGAAGGATGATTTTAGAGATAAGATTATTCCGAACCTGTTGAACAAAGCACAGGTGTGCTCTATTCTCCCGACCTTTCGGAAGTGATTCTTTGCAATAAGCTTCCCTCCTGCAATCAGGCATTCATTGGACGAAAGGATGAGATAAAAGCAATCGCATCCCATCTTTCCAATCAATCCGTCTTATTCATTACCGGTATGGCAGGCATTGGAAAAAGCGAAGTTGCCAAAGCCTATGCACAGAAGAACCGTAAAAAGTACACCAATATCATTTATCTGTATTACACCGGTAATTTGAGAAAAGACATCGCAAACCTTACATTTGCAGATGATTCCGTAGAAATGAATGAGGAAGTCCGTTTTCAGAATCACTATAAGGTAATGCAGAGGCTCCACACAGATACACTGCTGATTCTGGACAACTTCAATGTGCTTCCAAAGGACGAACCCTTCTTAAAGGAACTGATGAAGAATGATATGCAGCTACTGATTACCAGCAGATGCAAACTTAAGAATTATGATTCTATAGAAATAAAGGAATTGGATAAGGACAAAGAACTGAAGGAACTGTTCTACAAGCATTGTCCTTCTGCAAAACGTGATCCGGACAGTGTGTCTGCCATTATAGAAGAAGTGAACTGTCATACCCTGACTGTCTGCATGGCTGCTCTTACCTTAGAAGTCAGCGGCATGGAACCTGAAGAATTGTTACAGAAGCTGCGTTCCTGCGGTATCGGGCAGAACACGGAAGAAATCGAGGTATTCAAGGATGAGGAATTCTCCTATGCCAGTATGATAGGACACCTTCGCATGTTGATGAAGCTTAATAGATTAAATGAGGACAGTATTGATATCCTCCGTAACCTCTCACTCCTGCCGGTATCAGGAGTTTATAAAAGTGCATTCAAAATGTGGCTGGAGCTGGATTCTCTCAAAAATGTAAATGAGCTGATACGCTATGGTATTATCAGTGAAGATACCGAAAACAAGACGATTGCACTGCACCCACTCATTCAGGAAGTGGCAATCGCAGAGACTATTCCTACTGTATCAGACTGCCATGTTATGCTAAACCACCTGCATATCATATGCCTTGCTCATGGGCTGGATGTAAAAAGACCAGTGACTGTCATGGAATGTCTGAAAAGTATCAATAGACATATCATCATAGACAACAAGGCATATTATCTGCTGTTCTTACAGGATATGTACCCTTACTTTGACAAATATCTGGATACCGATTATCCGTCGGAGCTGGTAGAACGTATAGAATATGTGATGAATCTTATGAGTGATTCGGGCAAGTCGAATGAAACGAGTAAATCGTGTAATTCAGATAAATCAGGCACACCGGATATTCCAGAAGAAATCAACCAGATTTCTGCCTGTGACAAAGCATTATTGCTGGATTACAAGGCACAGCTCCTGTTTCCACGCAAGGAATATGATAATGCCATCAAGAAATACGCAGATGCTGTCTTTCATGCTGTTATGAACGAGAACCCTGATAATGATTATTCCAAAAGTACTGCTCGTTATTTGTATAGTTTGTATATGAGATGGGGAAAGAGCTTGCGGAGCAATATTATCATCCACATAGATTCCAGTTAATTTATCAAGCGCTCCATCACATGTTCCGTTGTTTACCGTTACTGCATAGGTGCTTGGTGCCGGTGCTGGTAACTCTATTACATAGGTCGCACTTGTAACACTGCTGTTCTGCATACCAGACTTCACAGCAATTGCCTTAATGGTTGTTGATATGCGTTCTCCTGCTGTTCCTGTTACAGGAATCGTCGTGGTAAGTGTTACACCATTCATCGCTTCCCCAAAGGTTTCCCCGAACCGCCTCTTCATATCTCTGGGGGCTGCCACCGTATAGGTAATCGTCAGAATATTTTCTGGCAGAATCCCCCAGCAGAAAATCAGATATCCCAGCCTTGCGACAAGCACCGTGGTCTTTCCGCTGCCCGGAACAGCCAAAAGCAGTACAGACCCCTCTGCGGTCCGTACTGCCCTTTCCTGCTGTTCATTCAACTTTATGGAAAACTGCTGCTTCCACCCTTCGTAGTTCCCGTTTTCCTGTAAACTCATTCCCCAATCCAGCCTTCCAGCACTTTTTCCATGGAATACTGCTCCGCCTCTTCTCTGGTAAGCTGATGGGAAAAATCCGCTCTCGTTTCAGGACTTGCCCCGGGGCCATAGGAATTGTACTCTCCGTAATAGAAATGTCCGTGGGTCTTTCCCCAGTCCAACCAGCCCTGAGGATGAATATGTTCTCCCAGTTCGCACTCCAGAAATACCGTTTTTGCCCATTCTTTCCAGGGACGTCCCAGATAGACGCTTCCCTTCGGGCAGTCACTTGTCAGCTTACATTTATGCAGCACGTACCCATAAGGAAATTCCGGATGAGTGGATGCCGCTGTCACATAACCATAGACAGA
>ENA-ORSR01000715-ORSR01000715.1-human-gut-metagenome-genome-assembly--contig:-NODE-715-length-27220-cov-4.217118_pt1 | contig 27220 bp, 19 predicted proteins | sample MGYA00241901_ERZ509166 | MGnify/ENA primary metagenome ERZ509166 (study PRJEB26280, sample SAMEA2338860) | human gut metagenome | biome: human gut; feature: human-associated habitat; material: faeces... | reverse complement strand
TGCTCGCCCCCGGCGGCGGCGACAACGCCATGGCATCGCTGGGACTGGGCATGGCCGTCGGCGACGTGTCCATTTCCCTGGGCACCTCCGGCGTGGCCGCAGCCATCTCCGAGAACCCAACCTACGACCTGACCGGCGCCGTATCCGGCTTCGCCGACTGCACCGGGCACTACCTGCCGCTGGCCTGCACCATCAACGGTTCGCGCATCCTCGACGCCGGCCGCGCCGCCCTCGGCGTGGATTACGACGAACTGGCCAAGCTGGCCTTCGCCTCCAAGCCCGGCGCCAACGGCATCACCCTGGTGCCGTACTTCGACGGCGAACGCACGCCGAACCGCCCGAATGCCACCGCCACCTTCTCCGGCATGACTCTGGCCAACACCACACGCGAGAACCTGGCCCGCGCCTTCGTCGAAGGACTGCTGTGCTCCCAGCGCGACTGCCTGGAGCTCATCCGATCCCTGGGCGCAAGCATCACGCGCATTCTGCTCATCGGCGGCGGCGCGAAGTCCGAAGCTATCCGCACGCTGGCACCAAGCATTCTGGGCATGGACGTGACCCGACCCGCCACCGACGAATACGTGGCCATCGGCGCGGCCCGCCAGGCCGCCTGGGTGCTGTCCGGCGAAACCGAGCCTCCGGCATGGCAACTCACCATCGACGGCGTGGAGACCGGCGAACCGACCGAAGCCGTATACGAAGCCTACGCCAAGGCCCGCGGCTGATCCATCACCGCAGGAATTCAGGCATAGGGCCGGGAAGCTTCCCAACAATGGGGCTTCCCGGCCCTATGCTGATTCATGAACCATACTCATAGAAACGACAATATGAACGACAGCTTCCGTATAAGGCTTTACGCGCTCACCTGCATCGCATGGCTGGAGAAATCGATTTGCCGTCAACACACCCTATGAAACGTTTGCAAAACTACAGCAAACCTTCCACATCGGCGAAGGCAGGGTCATGTTCGGGAATCTCACGAATCACATGCGCTGGATTGCCCACGGCTATGACGTTCTCCGGAATGTCACGTGTCACCACGGACCCGGCGCCGATGATGGAATTCGACCCGATGGTCACCCCCGGCGTGACCGTCACATTGGCGCCGAACCACACGTTATCACCGATGGTCACGGCACTGGCATGCTCCCAGCCCGCCAGGCGGGTGGCAGCGTCCTTGGCATGGTTGGGTGTGGCGATGGTGCAGCGCGGACCGATCAGACAATCCTCACCGAGCGTCACATATCCGCCGCCGCACACCATGAAATCCTTGTTGAGGAACGTGCCGCGGCCAATGGTCAATCCGATGCCGTAGTCGACATTGAACGGCGGCGTGAACTGCACGCCCTCCCCCGCGTCCGGGACCAGCTCGTGAAACAAACGGTACGCCTCGTCCGGATCATCGAAGAAGATGCGGTTGATCTTCGCGCAGGCGCGCATGGCCTCGCCTGTGAATTTCGGCAGCGACTTCGATTTGCGATATTGCGTCGGCTTGCCGGCGAACAGTTTGGTCAGATCCTCGTCGGACGCGATCAGCGCTTCCGTCTCCTGCGTCATATCCGTCTCCTTCATCACATTCCACCGCACTATAGTGAACGCTCACACCATACTATATTCACTTACTTGACCATGACGCATGAAACGTTACCCGGCGTATCGTGGCATCCACCGAACAGCATATATCGTTGACCATCAGGTCCGCATGCCGTCCACTCAGGCAATCCGGAACCGTTCGGATCACCTGTCGCCGCGAAATTCACCCAATATCGATTCATCGCATGGGACAAATCGTAATGCCAGCCTCGAAACGGCCGCCAGCTCGCAGGGAGCGTCCCGAACGAAAACCATAAATCGGACGAATGAAACGCACCGGCATCATCCCCCGGCATATCCACATCGAATCGATACCTGTATGGTTCCGAGCCGCCGCCTGACACCCATGCATCGATCATATCCAGATTGCCGCATTCACCCTCCGGATACGGAGTGCCATCAGGGCCCGGAACCATGAACTCGCCGGTCGTGTTCCCCACCAACAAATCACACGGAACGCGATGTCCCGCAATAAGCGCATCACGGTATTGCTCGACAAGGAATGTCCCATCGACGCAGGGAATCCAATTAGTCATCGGAGCCCATACGACATCATCACCCTGCCCAGACCAATCGCAAGCAGGAAAAGTCACCGCCGCCTCCAGCAGATCAGTCGCAGGAACAGAACGCGCCTCGGCAATCGATTCAACTTCCAGATACTTCAAAAAACGCGCTCCATTTCGCTGCGCATCCTCAAGAGACCACAGATGGCGATTGAACAGACCAGTTCCACCTCCAGACTGCATGATGACGCGTTGGAACAGACCATCGTTCATCGGCGAGACACTTTGCGCCAACGCGCTTGCGGCCCCTGCGGACTGGCCGAACACGGTAATGTTCGCAGGATCGCCACCAAACAAGGCAATATTGTCCTTTACCCACTGAATGCCCATCCGCTGGTCAAGAAATCCGAAATTCGCACAAGGCCGTCCATCAACCGCTTCCTTTTCCAACATGGCATGCGCGAAAAAACCAAACACATTCAACCGATAAGCAATGGAGACCACCACCACGCCCTGACGGGCCAGCTGCTCTCCATTGAACTCCTTCTCACAGATAGATCCAGTCTGAAACGCTCCACCGTAAAGCCATACCATCACAGGCAGCCCATGCCCATCGCAACGGGAATCCGTACGAATCTCGGAACCACTGCCGCATCCACGCAAGGCCGGCGTCCAGATATTCAGATACAGACAATCCTCAGCCATCGGAGTGTCAGCGTCAATCTGCCATTCCCTGCCGTAGAACTCATCCGAGCCGGGCAGCGGCTGCATCGGCATCGGCGCGAAATCACCGGCTTCGAGCACGCCATCCCACGCTTCAGCAGGTTGTGGCTCACGCCAGCGTAACTCATCAACAGGCGGCTTGGCATATGGAATGCCCCGAAACACGGTGATCACAGGATCCGCATCGGAGAATCCGTCGACACATCCTTGACGAATCATGACTTGTCTGCGCATGACTGCTCCTAATCAACCATGGGCAACGGCAGATGAAACGGCGGAAGCAGAACACCGTCCCCGTCGCAGATGAGACCGGATTCCGGGCTGTTGCTCCACGCATACCGCACCTCGTCCGGCATGCGCGACGGTATGCGCGCCACAATATCGCAACCATCCAGCCATGCCTCAGCCCGCACCGAAGTGGCGCAGTCGTGCCACAGGAAATCAATTTCTCGCGGAACGTCACCATCCAACGTCATCAGATGGCGATTCTGCGATTGCATCTGTTCGCCCATGGAATTCCGCCACACGCAGTGCATCCTCAACAATCCATCGTCCGCCTCTGCGGTTTCAACAACCGGCTGAGGCTGAGCCTGCTGGCCATACACAAAATCCATCGCGACATTGAATGCACGATCCGCGATGGTTTTCTTATCATGAGGATGCAAATCATTGCTTTCACCGGCATCAAGCGTCACCACCGCAGCCACGTGTTCAAGTTCGTCCGCCACTCTCCATTCCTGTTCTCGAATAAGCGGCCAACCACCATCCTCGATGGCGTCGATGCCGAATTTCGGAAGCTGGACGATCAGGAATGGCATATCCGGCTGATGCCACTTGCCACGCCACAATTCAATCATGGCTTTCAGCTCATCGCCATAACGCATGGCGTAGTCGCCGGTATTCGATTCGCCCTGATACCACAGCACGGCCCGCACCGCATATGGAAAACACGGGGCGAGCATGGCGTTGTACAGGCCGGTCGGCTTCCATCTGACGAAATCCTCGAATGGGCAATCGCGGTCGGCTTCGGCGGTCACGGCATACTGCCAAATGCCGGACAGGTCGAAGACATCGTCTCCGATGGTCAGTGTCATCCGTTTGCCGGGCGTCACACGGCCGCCGGGCCGTTCAACGACCAGACGCATGCGGATTTCGTTCGCGCCGGCGCGCAGCACGCCGGCTGCGACCGGATAGTCCCGCGGCTCATACACATTGCTTCGCCCACCGACCAACACACCGTTGACCCACGTATGGTCGGCATCATTCATGGTGCCCAGACGCAGTAGGGCGGGCTTCCCCGCATCCGACGGAGGCAGGAACACGGTTTTTCTCATGGTAATCTCGCCGCGGAAACCGGCAAGTCCGCGATCCTTGTACCATCCAGGCAGGCGTATGTCATGCCATGCCACGTCGCGCGGCTCGATGTTCTTGGATTCCGGACAGTCCCACGCGATCAATGGCAGCCATTCATGGTGGGCATCGGCCACGGCCTCGTATCCAAGCGCCTGGTACCACCGGTCCCGCTCGGCAACGGAATCGAAGCTTCTTTTCGACGCCACACCATCGCCAAGGTACGGTTCAAGACTGGCGAGCGCTTCGGGGAACGCTCGTAATGTGTCAATGTCCATCCAGGATTCGATCGGAGAGCCGCCCAATGAAATGTTCAACAGACCAACGGGCACACCGAGCCACTGGCGGATCCTGCGACCGAAAAAATATGCGAGCGCTGAGAAATCATCAAGCGTATCCGCATCGCAGCCCTGCCAGAACGCACGGTCGTGATCGTCGCGAGGACCTTTGAAATCGTAATCGGGAATCACTTTGTACTGCCGCAGCAATGGATCGGGATCACGGTCCCACTCCTGTGGATAGTCGGCGCGCACCCAAGCCATAGGCAGTTCCATATTCGACTGCCCGGAGCACAGGAACACCTCTCCCGCATAGCACTGCCGTGAGATACGCTCCGCTCCGTCCTCGTAGCATATGGTCAGCTCGTACGGCCCTCCAGCTTCGATCGGACCATACGGCGCGTTCCAAGTTCCGTCGTCTTTCACCTGCACCATATGCCGCTCGTCAGCAAGCCGTGTCAATACGATGCGTCCGGGATCGCCGGTGCCCCAAATATGCATGTCCACACCGGCTTGCAGCACGCAGCCGTCGTCAAGTAGTTTCGGCAATCGCAAAGTCATCTCAGCATTCTCCCCATTGAGTCTGCGTTCATTTCACCAAATAACCGACGGGCGGCAGGAATGCGGCGAATCGCCGCCCGTCGGCATCGACTACCGGTTGTCGGGAAGCTCCCGATAATCGAAATAGTCGAATTCGGCTTTCGCGTCATAGCCAGACAGATCAACACAGGCGAGACCCACGAACGCGCCGGTGAAGAAGCCGCCATAGCGCTGGTTCACATAGTCATCGGACAGAATCTTCGCATCGAGCTTCACCGGAATCTCGGTGAAGCGCTCACCGTCGAAGGAATATTCGTAGGAATAGTATTCCGTGCGGACCTTGGTGCGCAGCCATACCGCTTCGGCGTCTTCGGGCACCACGATGGCGTCATCCTTGAGGAACGACGTGTATTGGTTGAAATCGTTCTGAGCCACTTCGATGACCCTTGCATGTCGTTTCTCATCCCAAGTGACAAACGCCCATGACCAGCATAGGTCATCGTAATAGTTGGTCAGGCCTGCCATCTGCATGTAGTTCTTCGGATCGAAATGCACCTTGGTCTCAGCGTCGAAATCGAATGCCTGCCAGCGACGAGCCACAAGGGACAGGTCAAACAGGTTGCACAGCGAGCCCTGACCACGCAATGCCAGTTTGCCACCGCCCACCGTGCCCATGGCGTCGGTGAACGGGACGCGCAGGGTGTTCCAATTCAATCCGAGTTCGTCGGATTCGAACTCGTCGCGCTCGTCGCGCGTCGCTGGGGCAACGGTCTCGATGGCGTCTTTCGGAGCGTCGACGTAACGCTGTCCGCCATGGCCTCCGACCACGCGCGGCCAACCGTCCTCATCCCATTCGACTTTCTGGATGGAGGTCTCGCGTCCGAGTGTGCACCATCCGCGGGTGCCATGGGCCGGTTCGGTATCATGACGCCACGGACGACCGCATAGGGAGGCGTAATACCACTCGCCGGACGGGGTGTCCACCAACGCTCCATGGCCCTGCTTCTGCAAATAGGTGTCAGGAGTGTCGAAGTTACCGATGAACGGGCCATTCGGCATAACTTCGAAGGAGCATTCGTCAAGGGTACGGGAACGCGCCACAGATTCCTGATGCTCATACACCGTGCCGCCTTCTGCGGCAAACAGGTAGTACCAACCATCCTTCTTGTATAGGTGGGGACCTTCGGTGATCTTCACCGAGGTGCCATCCCAGATGGTGCGGGCCGTTTCTGGCTTGAGCTTCATGGTGTCGACGTCGAATTCCGTCAACGTGATGCCGTCGAACTGGTGGTGGTATTCACGGAAATCCCATGTCTGCTGCACCAAGTATTTGCGGCCGTCGTCGTCATGGAACAGGCTGGCGTCAAAACCGACCCCGTTGATGCGAACCGGCTCGCTCCATGGCCCGTGGATGTCCTCGGCGGTGACCAAATAATTAGTGCAATCCTTGAATGCACCATTGACCACCTTGACATCAGTGTAGATCAACCAGAATTTGTTATCCGCATAGCTTAGGTCAGGAGCCCAGATGCCGCCCGAAGAGGGGTTTCCTCTCATATCAAGCTGGCTGGACCGGCTCAACGGGCTTGGAAGAATGTTCCAATGCACCAGGTCCTTGGACTCATGCAGGCGAACGCCTGGGAACCATTCGAAAGTGGAATTGGCAATGTAATAAGTGTCACCGACGCGAATCATTGAAGGATCGGCATGAAAACCGGTGAGCACCGGGTTGGAAATCTTCATAATGTACCTCTTGCATAAGAGATGAAGCCCGGAAGACGGAAAGGAACATCTTCCGGGCGTGGATTGTCACATTTCGTCAGCCCTTGACCGCACCTGTCAGGCCGCCGACGATCTTCTTCTGGAAGATGGTGAAACAGATCAGGGCCGGAATCATAGCCAGAGAGGTGAAGGCCAACACCTGTGCGGTGTCAACGGAGTGTTCGGAGCTGAACATCTGTACGCCAAGTGGCAATGTGTACTTGTTGGCATCACTGAGCACGAACAGCGGCAGCATGTAGGCATTCCAGCTTCCCACGAAGGTGAGGATTCCAGTGGTGGCCACACCAGGCATGGACAGCGGAATGACCATGCGCCAGAAGAAGCCAAGGCGGGAGCATCCATCGAGAAGACAGGCCTCCTCAAGCTCATTAGGAATCGACTGTAGGAACGGCACCAAGATGATGATGGTCTGAGGAAGTCCGAAGGCAATTTGCGGAAGGATCAGACCCCACAGGGAGTTGGCCAGACCCAGATTGCGAATCAGCAGATACAAAGGTGTAATGCCAACGGTCATCGGGAACATGAGACCAGCAGAGAACAACGCGTACATAAGCGGCGCATAGCGGAATTTGTATCGGGCGATGACAAAGCTCACCATGATGCTAAGCACCACGACGCCTACCATGGTGGCGATACCCACGATGGTAGAATTCTTCAGTTCCGTCCAGAAAATATCACTTTCGAAGACCGTCTTGTAGTTGTCGGGGACCCATGGGTTCGGCATCCCGGACGGATGGTTGGTGATCTGCGAATTGGTACGGAAACCGCCGAAGATAATGTACAACACCGGAGTGATGCAGATGGCCACAAGCACCAGGGAGAAGAAGTAGACGATTGGGTTGCCCCATGGCGTCTTGGATGACTTACGGTAACCATTCTTCTTGCTGTACTCGCTTTTGTTGGAATGTCCTGCGATTGTTGCGGCAGTCATCACTTCACCTCACTTGCCAGGGCAGCAACCTCACGATGCTGCACTTCTTTTGCGCGCTTCCTGGCACGCTTCTCGGCTTCTTTCTGTTCAGTAACAGCACCGTCCAAGTCACGGTTCAGCACGAACTTCTGATAGACGAGTGCGATGATCAAAGAGATCACGAAGATGATCAGAGCAACGGCGGAACCATAGCCATAGTTGCCGGCTCCACGACCTTCACGCACCATGTAGGTGGCCATGGTGGACACACCAGCGGTGGTCGACACATACTTGCCCCACACGATATAGACCAGATCGAAAAGCTGCAGAGAGCCAATCATGGAAAGGAACACCCAGATCCGCAACGTCGGAGCAAGCAACGGCAACGTGATGCTTTTCTGCATCTGCCAGAAACTCGCCCCATCCACCTTGGCTGCTTCATACAGTTCCTCGGGAATGGATTGCATGCCGGCGAGCATCAGAATTACGGCGAAACCGACGTATTTCCAGCTGATCAGCAACAGCAGCGTCCAAATAGCGATTTTCGGGTCGGCCAGCCAATCGGGACCATTGATGCCGAAGTTGGCCAGAATCTCATTGATGGCGCCCTTCTTCTGCAGCAACAGGCTCCATCCTGTGCCGACGATGACCTCGGAAACGACATACGGCACGAAGATGAGGGTGCGGATGAGACCACGCCCCTTGAACTTCTGGTTCAGCAGCAATGCGAACAGGATGGCGAGCGGAGCCTGGATGACCAACGAGCCGATCACGACCTCGAAGGTATGCAGAATTGCCGCCTGGAACGCGGGATCCTTAAGCGCTGTGATGTAGTTCTGGAGACCAACGAATTTACCTGTCTTGGAGGGAAGTCCGTAACCCTTCCACTGATAGAAGCCGTAATAAGCACCCAAGACGATAGGCAGAATCACAAAGCAGACGAACAGAAGAATCGCAGGTGCGGACAGTACGAAAATCTCAACATTACGACGCATTTTGCCATCGGACGGTTTCTTGGACCGCTTAGCGCGCAGCGTCACCGCGTCTTTGCTTGTACTTGACATGGTTTTCTCCACTACCAGATACGTTTCTCGAATAGGAAGGAGGGTGGATGAATATCTGTCTATCCACCCTCCTTTGGCCTTCAACCAGCCATGTTCACTGTCAGCCCTTGGCCGCTGCGTCCTTCATCGCCTTGACGATGTCAGCCGAAGTCCCCTGTCCGGAAAGCAGATTCACCACTCCGGAATTAAGAGCGTTGCCAATATTTCCGCCGAGAGCGGTATCCATCCACAGCTGCATGCCATCGGACTTTTTCATAGCTTCGATGATGGCTTTAAGATTTTCATCGGTAACCGCATCGTAAGCTTCGGCGGAAGCCGGAATGGTGCTGAACGCAGTGGCGTATTTCTCCTGATTTGATTTCTCAGCCATGAAATTGACGAAATCAACAGCAGCGTCCGGAGCCTCGGGATTGACAGCGAAACCGGTCACAGCGCCCATCAAAGCACCTTCCTCGCCTTTTCCTCCGTCCACGGTCGGGAAGGCGAAGAAGCCAAGGTCAGCCATTGGCTTCTTGTCCGGAGTCAGGTCCTTGAGAACTCCAGGCTCCCATGTGCCCATGAGCTCCATCGCAGCCTTATGATTGGCCAGCAGACCTGCGGACGAGCTGGCGCCCTGCTGGGCCGTCGTGGTGAGGAATCCTTCGTTAAAAGCATTCGCATCCAACAAATCCTTCAGATCATCTCCGGCCTTGGTCCAGCAGGAGTCGGAGAAGTCCTTGTCATTGACGCCCTTGGCGTAGGCCTTCGGAGAGCATTCGCGCATGGACAACCAGTAGTACCAGTGACCGACCGGCCAAGCATCCTTGCCGCCGAGTGCGATCGGATCGATGCCAGCGCTGCGAAGCTTCTGCACATCGGTCTTCAGCTCGCTGAAGGTGGTCGGCGCGGCATCGATGCCAGCCTGCTTGAACAGATCCTTGGAATACCAGATGCCACCAGGCTGCACAGTGACTGGAACACCATAGACCTTGCCGTCATAGGACATGGACTCCAGCGCAGAAGACATCTGCTTCTTGACGGTGTCACTGATCTTATCAGTGAGGTCCATGCCCTGTCCGGCGTCAATCATGTCCTTGGTCTTGGCTCCACCAAGGGTCATGTACACATCCGGGCCGGAGGCGGGATCCTGCATAGCGGTGGTCAGCTTGCCTTCGAAATCCTCGTTTTGGATGGCTTGGATCTGGACCTTGACACCGGTCTTCTTCTCGAACGCTTTGGCCATATCCTCCCAATACTGCTTGCCGTCACCAGCTGTTGCGTTATGCCAGAACGTAATGGTCTTATCGTCTTTGGCACCAGCGCTGGGGCCGCAGGCACCCATGCCCAACATGGTCGCCACCGCAAGAGTGGCAGCTGCAATGGTTTTGAACTTCATTGTCTTCTCCTTATTGACCAAATCATCATCGACAAAATGATGGCAACGACAGGAACGATTTCTCTCGAATGGGCCGAATCGGGAAGCATGACCGCAACGAATGCTGCCGCAGCTCCCTGGCAGACAGAGAATCAGCCTTTGACTCCCTTCGAAAATTTCCATTCCGTTTTCGTTGTACCTACAGACTACCGAAACAAATCACACAAAGTCAAGTTTTTTGTAAAATTAGAAAACTAACTATTTTTCGTTGATTTTACACCGTTTTTAAGCATTGCCAACATATCGAAAGTTTCGAAAAACGTAAACCGAAACTTTCGTTCGCATTTTCGGATATGATGAAAATGAAGAAGGAGTGACTCATGCGCAATACGGCAAAAAAAGCTACGGTACGACTCTCTGACATAGCTAAAGAGACCGGTTATTCCCTTTCCACCGTATCCAAGGCGCTCAACGGCAGAGCCGACGTTTCCGAAGAGACGCGGCAAACCATCAACGCGGTGTTGAAACGGTATGGGTATTCCCGTAAAGCGACAAGCACGAAAAGCCAACGAATCATCGAAATCGTGTTCCAAGATTTCGATAATGTCTGGGCCCTTGAAGTACTCCGTGGCGCCATTCGCGAAGCCAAGTTGCATGATTTGAACGTCATCACCACCGAAGGCGGCAATCGCCAGCACCCGGACTCATCCTGGATTGACAACATGCTGCGTCGGCAGACAGATGGCGCCATTCTTGTCTTCTCCAGTCTGACACGTATCGAACGGAACAAACTGCATTCCAGAGGTATTCCCTTCGTCTTGTTCGATCCATTCGGTAATCCAGATCCAGACACGCTGTCGGTGCAAGCGGACAACTGGACCGGAGGCGTAATCGCCACCAGGCATCTGCTCGCACTCGGACATACCCGCATAGGCATCATCACCGGACCGGAGGAAATGATGTGTTCCAAAGCACGTCTGGACGGATATACATCAGCGCTTGCGGAACATGGAATCGAAACCGATCCCGAACTTATCACCGAAGGCGATTTCACCACTTCCGGCGGTTACGCACAGTCCATCTCCCTGTTGAAACAACCAAATCGTCCGACCGCAATCTTCGCCGGCAGCGATCTGCAGGCCATGGGCGTCTACGAGGCGGCAAGACAGCTGGGATTACGTATTCCCGAGGATTTATCCGTGGTCGGATTCGACGATGTGCAGACTGCCGCATTCCTTGGCCCGGCGCTGACCACCGTACGGCAGCCGCTCCAAGACATGGCAAGGGCCGCCGTACGCATGCTGGTCGAGGCGCTGTCCACCGACGACGTGATCCAACCGCACATCATCATGCCGACATCGCTAGTGGTACGCAACAGCACACAGCAACTCGAGGGTTAATCAGCGGGGCAAACCTCACAGGCACAACCGGAGGGAGAATACAGCGCTCCTAGCCTTTCGACCCGTTTTCAACTCGTTCTAAGACGGCCCGTCGGAACACCAGCAGTGAACCATCCTGAAATTCCGTAGAAACTATGCCATGAAGCCGGCCATGCAACCGACGAACCCACCGGCCCATTCGGTGCTGAGGAAACGAGCATCGACACTCAGCAGGACCTGCCCCTGACGCACGAACGTCGCAGAATCAACCAAACCATGCATGCCAGTCACGATGACCGACAAGCGGTTGTCGTCGAAAAGCACCGCCGGACGTGTGCCATCAGCCCGCAGGGCGGCAACGGAACCGGCTTGCGAATCATCTCCATTCACCGTCTCGTAGCGCACATCCGTGCCATGCATCGAAAACACCGCGTAATGCGTGGAATTCTGCCGAATCACTAAAGAACCGGACATGGGAATCGGCATGAGCGTCGGCAGTTTCGCTATTCTGCGGTAGCTGACATCACGCTCGTCGCGCACCACCACATCGTTCGTCGAGCCATCAGCCACATCCACCAGCGCAGGTTCCACGTCACCGGCGAGCGAGGATTTCACCCTAGGCTCGATGGTGATGCCATCGTCTTCAGTAGTAACCGTGATCTCGTCGGCCAAGCGGCCAAGACCAGCGCACGTCACTGGCCATCCGGGGTCACCCTCATGCGTATCTAATGCACCGTTGCCGTCCAGCTTCCAATCGGCCGGATTATGTTCCCAGGATACCGGAGCGACAAAGCTCTCCCTTCCCAAGTAGCTCAATAATTCGCCGTCATGCTTTCCCCGCGTCTCCCTCACGCCGAGACACACCAGCCACCATCCCAGTTCCGGATGAAGCAACAGGTCCGCATGTCCCACGCATTGCAGCGGTTCCGACAAACCCAGATGTCGGTGGGTAAGAATCGGATTCTTCTTATCCGCGTGGAAGGCACGGATTGCGGTGCCAAGATAGCAGCGTTCCCCGTCACGAACCTGCGGAATGCACTCACCCGATTCGGATACTTCCCGTTCGTAAGCTTCGAACGCCCGAAGCAGTCCATGCGGTGCATAGATGCGCATGGCCATTTCGCTATGTTCGAAACTGGTGCCCCCCTCAGCGGTCATCAGATACACATAATCACCCACGCGATAGAGATGCGGCGCCTCAGCCCACACCGATTCCATACCGTATCCGCGCCATATTACCGTCTTGCCCGATCCCGCAGGAAGACCGTCATCGACAAAAGTCCAAGTCTCCGGATTAATGCGTTGGGTCCAGACCTCGGTCTGGCCTTCCCATTGCGGATTGACCGCAGGACGGGTCTGGGTCCAGTACACATTGCCGTCCTCATCCTCGAATATGTCTGGATCGATGCCTTCGGCGCCCTCGATCCAGAACGGCCCACGCCAAGGTCCGTCGATCGAGTCCGACTCAAGAACGAAGTTGCCTTCCGCCGCCTGGGCCGCATCCAATTCGGCCTGGGAGCATCCTTCCGCGATGGCTTTGCGTCCATTGATGCGAGCGATGGTGCAGGCAATCACGTATTTGCCACGAATCCTACGCAGCGTCGGCGCATAGACGCCACCCGAGTCATCCACGAAAGGAATGAGCAAACGTCTTGCCAACTCCTCATCTATGGCATCCGACACGTGTTTCCAGTGGGCCATATCCCTGGAAACGTAAATAGGCAAGCCTGGAACCAGTTCGAAGGTGGAGGTCACAAGCACGATTTGCCGAAGATCATCATCCCAAATCCAACTCGGATCAGGATGCATTCCGTGAAGAATGGGATTGGCGATGGTAATCGTTGTGGTCATAAGTACGCCTCATTCGGGAACGTTTGGATACATCACATCATTGCGAATAATCGAAATTTTCGCTTGGTCTAACAACGCACGCAAGCCGCTCACTGGCGATCTAGCCGGCAAACGACTTGCGTGCGAAGGAAATTTGAGGAAGGAGGAAGAAAAGAAAAGTGAGTGGTGTGCCGGAACACCGACGCTTCGGCACACCACATCCGGCTCTGTCACAGTCGAGCCCCACTGTTTGATCCAGCGATGAATCAGGAGTCCTAACGGAAACTCCTTACTGCGCCCATGCCTCGGTCCTGCAATTCCGGAACGCTACGCGCGCCCAGTCATTGCTCGCCCTCGACTACCGTCTCGGACTTCGCCCGAGGCTACCTAAAACCCTAGTGAGTTTTCGGCTCACGCCTCGGCCAGAGCGTCGATCATGTAGTTGTTGATCGTGGCCTTGACGGACTCGAGGTGATCGGACTTGGTGGCTTCGATGAGCTTGGACTGCGGGATATCCAGAGCATACTCCTCGAGGGAGGCCAGGGAGGCGGTGCCGTTCTCGACGGTCGCGCCGATACCGGAATCGAAGGAGCTGTAACGCTCGGCCTGCAGGTTCTCGATGACCTTGTCCTCGTGCATCTTGGCGGCGACCAGGAGGCCTGCTGCGAAGGAATCCATGCCGGCGATGTGGGAGCGGAACAGATCCTCGGCGGTGAAGGAGGTACGACGCGGCTTGGCGTCGAAGTTCAGACCACCGTGAGGGCCGATCTGGCCTTCGGCGAGGACTTCCCACATAACGGTGGAGGTCTCGTACAGGTCGGTCGGGAACTCATCCATATCCCAGCCGATGAGCTTGTCGCCCTGGTTGGCGTCCAGGGAGCCGAGCACGCCGGCCTCGCGGGCGGTGCGGATCTCGTGCTGGTAGGTGTGGCCGGCCAGGTTGGCATGGTTGCCTTCCAGGTTCAGCTTGAAGACGTCCATCAGATCATAGGTGCGCAGGAAGTTGATGGCGGTGGCGGCATCGAAGTCGTACTGGAACATCGTCGGTTCCTTGGCCTTCGGCTCGATCAGGAACTGGGCGTCCAGGCCGATTTCCTTCGCGTAGTCATGGCACATGTGGAAGAACTTGGCGATGTGGTCGGTCTCGCGCTTCATCTCGGTGTTCCACAGGTTCTCGTAGCCTTCACGGCCGCCCCAGAACACGTAGTTCTCGGCACCAAGGCGCTTGGCGATCTCCAGGGAGTGCTTCAGCTGGCCGCCGGCGTACGCGTAAATGTCGGCGAACGGGGAGGTGGAGGCGCCGGAGACGAAGCGCGGGTTGGTGAACAGGGAGGAGGTGTTCCACAGCAGCTTGATGCCGGTGGACTTCATGTTCTCTTCGATCTTGTCGACGACCTTGTCCAGGTTCTTGTCGGTCTCGCGCAGGGTGTCGCCTTCCGGAGCGATGTCGCGATCATGGAAGCAGAAGTACTCGACGCCGAGCTTCTGGAAGAACTCGAAGGCGTAGTCGACCTTGGCCAGAGCCTCGTCCTCCGGATCGGAATACTTGCCGTACCACGGGCGCTGGGCGGTGCCGGTGCCGAACGGGTCGACCAGCTCCTGGTCGAAGGTGTGCCACCATGCGACGCCGAAACGCAGCCAGTCCTTCATCTTCTTGCCGGCAACGACCTTGTCGGCATCGTAGTAATGGAAAGCAAGACCCTCCTGCGGCCCCTTTTCGCGACCGACGTACGGAATCTTATCGATATCCCACAGACCCATGGAATGCTCCTTTGCTTGGTTTACTTACGTAAAGCTTTATTTCGCAGCGGGCTTTCCGCCCGTCTTGGTCTACATAATAAATTGAATTACCTAAGTTTGTCAATTCGTTAAACTATACGGCGTTTCCATTGGAATCAAGCCATTTATCAATGCAGTGATACAGTGTGTTTGTTTGTTTGTTTGTTTGTTCGCATCGCGGCGCAACACCTGCGCGGCACACGGAAGCGCGGAATCGAAAGAAGGAACATATGAGCGAAAACGTCGACACCATCTGCGTGCAGGGAGGCTATCAGCCGGGCAATGGAGAATCCCGCACTCCCCCAATCATCCAGGCCACGACCTTCAAATACCAGTCGAGCGAACAGATGAGCCGACTGTTCGACCTGTCCGAATCCGGCTACTTCTACACCCGCCTGCAGAATCCGACCAACGACACCGTCGCCGCGAAGATCTGCGAGCTGGAAGGCGGCGCGGCCGCGATGCTCACCTCGTCCGGCCAGGCGGCGAACTTCTTCGCGCTGTTCAACATCTGCAACAACGGCGACCACATCGTCGCCTCCTCCGCCATCTACGGCGGCACGTTCAACCTCATCAACGTGACCATGCGCAAGATGGGCGTCGAATGCACCTTCGTCAGCCCGGACTGCACCGAAGAGGAACTTGAGGCCGCGTTCCAGCCGAACACCAAGGCCGTGTTCGGCGAGTCCATCTCCAATCCGGCGCTTATCGTGCTCGACTTCGAGAAGTTCGCGAACGCAGCGCATCGTCACGGCGTGCCACTGATCGTCGACAACACCTTCCCAACGCCGATCAACTGCCGTCCGTTCCAGTACGGCGTGGACATCGTCACGCACGCCACCACCAAGTACATGGACGGCCACGGATCCTGCGTGGGCGGCGCGATCGTCGATTCCGGCAATTTCGACTGGATGGCCCATGCGGAGAAATTCCCGGGCCTCACCACTCCGGACGACTCCTACCATGGCGTCACCTACGCGAAGGAATTCGGCAAGGCCGCATACATCACCAAGGCCACCGCGCAGCTCATGCGCGACTTCGGCTCCACTCCGGCGCCAATCAATTCGTGGATCATGGGCATGCATCTGGAATCCCTCGGCGTGCGCATGGAGCGCCACTGCGCGAACGCACTGGCCGTGGCCAAGTGGCTCGACGCCGATCCGCGCGTCAGCTGGGTGAGCTTCCCGGGCCTCGAAACGGACAAGTACCATGCGCTGGCGGAGAAGTACATGCCGAACGGCACCTGCGGTGTGATCTCCTTCGGCGTGCCGGGCGGCCGCGAGAAGGTCTCCGCGTTCCTCGACCATCTGAAGATGGTGTCCATCGCCACGCATGTGGCCGATGCGCGCAGCTGCACGCTGTATCCGGCCGGCACCACGCATCGCCAGCTCACCGAGGAGCAGCTTGAGGAAGCCGGCGTCGGCATCGACCTGGTGCGCCTGAGCTGCGGCATCGAAAACACGGCCGACATCATCGCCGACCTCGACCAAGCCCTCGCCGCCGTGCAGTGAGCCGCAGAAATCCGCCATCTCGCTTATGGATGGCGGATTTCTCCACCCGACCGATGCTATCTCGCTTATAGATGGCAGTCTTCTTGAATCGCTAAGGCCCTAGGGGGTAATATTCATACCTCTTAAGGCCTTTTTGTGGATTTCATCCGCCATCTATAAGCGAGATAGCATCATGCCGCAGCCCGATTCCGCCATTCATAAGCGAGATATGGGCTTGCCCAAGCCTCACAGACGGTTGCCCTTCCTCCGACCATCGGCTATCTGAGCAATCGTCATTCGCCCACATAGCCGCACAGGCTCCCCCAAACGCAATGACATCCTCTGCGCCACGCGTTCCGCCAATTCCTTTTGAGAATCCTCATCCCTGAGATTTTCCGCCGTCACCTGGATATACAGCCATCCTTCATCCTCCAACGCTTCCCGACGTTTACTGTCAGCCAACCATCGCGAGGCATGATGCCTGCCGTCGTATTCAATGATGATTTTCAAATCCGGATAAGCCATGTCCGCGAAAAATACATGAGAATAGCCTTTGAGCCGAATGGCATAGTTCACTTCCGGACAAGGCAAACCATAACGCAACAGAACAATTCGACTTCTCGTTTCCTGGGAAGAATCTGTATTCTCCCGCATCAGCCTGAGAGCCCTACGCATTTTCGACACTCCTCTCACCGCACGTAATCTGTCGGAGCCTGAATAGTTGGACAAATCGGACAAGCTATCGACATATATCCGAAACTCCTCCAGTGTGGCCTTTTTCATATGTCCATCACGCCGCATCATCGAATCACCCAAAACCACCAATTCTTCATCTTCAAGCCGATTGGCATGCATGGCCCATGTGGTCACGGAATCCGTGCATCGCAATCGACCATGATGAATCGGCATATGCGTCTGAGGTCCAGACCAAAGCACAAAACAAATCCCCTGCAGTATCGTTCGCACGCCGTTACTTTCAATCACCGCGTGCAGCGTATCAGCCAAAAGCCCTCCGCGCCGGTAGCGAGGCAGTTCGATGCCTTGTAAACTCAGTGCGGTATCAAGCGCGAACACCAGCCGCCTTCCGGTGCGCCTCTGCGCTTCGAGACATTGTTCGATGGTTCTTGTCCTCAGCCGTGCGAGGCTTTCCGAATATTGTGCTCCATTGTCCATAGCGCCAAAGTAGAGGAAATGTCGCCGCGCTGCCTACCGGCTTCCGGCAAACAGTGGATAAGTGGATAACTGCGCCCTTCTTTTTCTGATGCGGATAACCGTATCCCAGCGGAGGAATTCAAAGTGTGCATAGCCGATTGAGACGAGCGCGGCAATCGCAAGCATTGCAAGGATACTATGGCTGGCAATGAGGTCATTTTGTTGAATCGAGGATGTATGGGCGAACCGTATGTGATTGAGAATGTGTGTTTCGTGGGGTCCGATGAGTCTGTCGACATCACGATTGAGCAAGGGCGGATCGCGGATGTACGGTCTTCGGAAAAGTCGGTAGACAAGGCTTCAAAAACGTGGGTCATTCCCGGCTTGTGGGATTGTCACACGCACTTCACGCAGTGGTCGTACACGCTGGGGCGGCTTGATCTGATTGATGCCCGCAGCGCCGATGAGGCAATGAGCCTGCTACGCGAGCACTTGGAGGAACGCCGCGAATCCGGCACGCTCGACCCGGACCAGTACGTGGTCGGCATGCGGTTCAGACACTCCCTGTGGGCCGATGATGCCCGACCGACATTGGCTGCGATCGACGCGGTGTCGGGCGACCAGCCCGTGGCGCTGTCAAGCGCAGACATGCATTGCGGCTGGGTGAATTCAGCCGCGGCTCGTAAGCTCGGCGTGCATGTAGGAGAGTCGGGACTCGTCGGCGAGCTTGAATGGTTCGACGCTTACTGCAAGCTGGACAAAGGCCCCGGTGCGGCTGACGAGCTGATGCGATTGCTGCGCAACGCGGAACAGGACGCCGCCGGCAAAGGCGTGGTCGGCGTGCGCGACTATGAGATGGCCGAGAACATCGACACGTGGATTGACCGCTTCAAGCAGGGGCTTGACGGATTGCGCATCGAAGCCGGCGTTTACCCCGAACGACTTCAGCAAGCCATCGACGACGGCTGGCATACCGGCGACGAACTTCCCGGAAGCCATGGCTTGGGCCATGTCGGTGCGATGAAGATGATTTCCGACGGCTCGCTCAACACCCGATCCGCCTACTGCTCCACACCGTATTCGGGCATTACGCCGGAAACCTACGGCACGCTGAGCTACACCCCCGAGCAAATCGAATCGTATATGCGGCTCGCCACCGAACATGGCTTCGACATCGCCTGCCATGCCATCGGCGACGAAGCGAACACCATCGTGCTCGACTGCGCGGAACGTACCCACGCGCACGGCTCCATCGAGCATGCCCAAATGCTCAAGGAACGCGACATTCCACGTCTTGCGCAATTGGGACTTGCCGCGAGCATCCAGCCGCAGCACGCCATGGACGACCGTGACGTCATCACACGATTCTGGGGCAATCCCGCCGGAATTCCCTACGCGTTCAACAGTCTGCATCGGGCTGGAATCAAACTGCTTATGGGATCGGACGCGCCGGTCGCGCCGTTGGATCCGTGGCTGGCCATTTCCGCAGCGGTGTTCGGCACGGAGAGTTCCGACCGGGAGCCTTTCCAGTCTGAGCAATGTCTGGATTTCGAAACCGCGCTCGCTTCGTCCACCGCCCTGGGGCGTACGACGTTGCAAGCTGGAGATGCGGCAGACCTAGTGCTGCTGGATTGCGATCCGAGTGCGCTTGAGTCCCCTGAGGCCATGCGCGCCATGCCCGACCATGTGCTCGCCACTATGCTTGCTGGGTGCTGGACATATCAGTCTCACGTATCTCGCTTATAGATGGCGGAATCGGAAAGCCGCCCGATGCTATTTCGCTTATAGATGGCGGCGCCTCTACGTCATTAAGGTCTTAGAGGGTATGATTTACACCCTCTAAGACCTCTTCGCAAAATTCATCCGCCACCTATAAGCGAGATAGCACTGGACAAGCAGACGAATCCGCCATCTATAAGCGAGATACACGGCCAACAACGCACGAATGGCGCTTCAGTCTTTTTGGCAAGCCATGGACAACCGCTCGAATGCTTCGTCGCTTTCCACGATGAGGCTGTCGATTTTGCGCTTGCCCAGCTCACTCAGCCATTCGTCTGGATCCGTGCAGGCGAGCGCGCCGGCCTCCAGGAGTAACGGCCTGTGGCCGCCAATCACCACTTCGTCTGCGCCGACGGCTTGGACCGGTCCGTTGAAATGCGCGAAAGACTCGTCAGGAACGTCCGATTCAGTTCCGGCAAGCACCGCCGCATATGTGGCATATAGTTCGCGCCGACGGACCGCATACTCAGAGTCCGATTCACCCGCACGCCTTCTGCCGTCCACAATGTACGGCTTTCCCGTGGTGATGTAGTGGAAGAAATGGCGATTGATGGCGTCGCATTCCTCCCGCATCACGTCGCGAACCACTTCGACGCCCGCTTCCTCAAGGATGCGAAGGCCTTTGCCCGCCACAATCGGGTTCGGATCGACCGATCCGACCACCACGCGTGCGATGCCGTGCGCCAGAATCAAGTCAGTGCACGCCGGCTGCGATCCGACATGGCAGCAGGGTTCAAGCGTGTCGATGACCGTGGCGCCAGTCAGATCGATGCCGTGCGCGTCGGCATAGTCGAACGCCATACGCTCCGCATGCGGGCCACGATACCGGTCATGGTATCCGGTGGCGAGAACCTCGCCACCGGATACCACCACCGCGCCTACCAGCGGATTCGGGTCCACCCATCCCGCACCCTTGCGGGCCAGTTCAAGAGCCTGCGCCATATATTCGCGGTATTGCAACATGTCTTCCATGACCCCAAGCATATTGCACCAGTCCAAGCCGCACACGTTGTGCCTCACATCCCGAAGCCGACGCGAACGGTCAGGGAATGGACAGGTTCGCCCAGCCGTCCGTCTCGCAGCCATGCGACGCTACAATATTGGCAGACCGGCAACATCCAACGAGAGGAATCACATGCAGCGTGAGATCATGACGTCCATCCCATTTTTGAGCCAGCCGTCCGCCGCAGCCGAGAACACCGAAGAGGATCTGGCCGTGGCACAGGACCTGAAAGACACGTTGGACGCGCATCGCAATGGTTGCGTGGGCATGGCGGCCAATATGATCGGCGTTCCCAAGCGCATCATCGCTTTTGTGGATGAGGATTTCGGCGGCCGCATTTTCGTGATGTTCAATCCACACATCACCGCCGAAGACGGCGCGTTCGATACGGCGGAAGGTTGCCTCTCGCTCCAGGGCGAGCGCCGCACCGTCCGATACCAGCGCATCGAAGTGGATTATATGGATCGGAAATTCCGCGAGCGCCACGCAGCGTTCACCGGTTTCACCGCGCAGATCATCCAACACGAGATCGACCACTGCGATGGCGTGATCATTTGATCGCCGGCCTGCCGCCCACCAATCAATAGCCGCCCGCCGAAAACAGCCAACCCACCACCCTCGCACTCGAAAAGCGCGGAAAAACCAAGGAAAATCGCCGCCGCAGCACCTACGGGGGCAACATCGGGACTTCCTTTTTCTCAGTATGTCAGCGTCATTCCCGTCCCGCGCGTTCCTTGATGAAACCAACGAACATATCGACGGCCTCCGGGGTATCATGGCGGAAGAACAGGCTGGTCTTGGTATCCAGCACGGTGACGGCCGCCATCTCCTCATCACTCAGCGTGAAGTCGAATACATCGATGTTCTGTTCCATTCGTTCCCGATGCGTGGACTTGGGCAACGCCACGATGTTCCGCTGCACCAGCCAGCGCAGAATCACCTAGGCGACCGACTTGCCATGGGTTTCGCTGATTTTCGCCAAAGTCGGATTATCGAACATGCCGGATCGCCCTTCGTCGAATGGCGCCCATGCCTCCTACGAGTAACCGCCACTCTGTGTAGACGGGATATGGGATAATCGGCGATGGTACTTTGCGTATGGACACGGTCCGAAAACACTTGGCTTCGATGAGTTCGCAGCAGACTTGCGATTCGTCCGCAACCAGTCGCGCCGGCAACGCGCCACAGCACGGCGAACAAGTGCGATTTTCCGTCGACCGACATACGCAAAACGCTGGAATTCCAACGTTTCTTAAGGATGGAACACAACATTGGCTGAGTTTATTTACCAGATGATCAAGGCCCGCAAGGCTTACGGCGACCGAGTGATTCTTGACGATGTGACCCTGAGCTTCCTGCCGGGCGCGAAGATCGGCGTCGTCGGCCCGAACGGCATGGGTAAGTCCACGCTGCTGAAGATTATGGCCGGCCTCGACACCGTTTCCAACGGCGAAGCCTACCTGACCCCTGGTTTCACCGTCGGCATTCTGCAGCAGGAACCGCCGCTGGATGACACCAAGACCGTCGGCGAGAACATCAAGATGGCATTCGGCCCGATCGCCGAAAAGGTGGCGCGTTTCAACCAGATTGGCGAGGAAATGGCCAATCCGGACGCCGATTTCGACGCGCTGATGGAAGAAATGGGCAAGCTGCAGAACGATATCGACGCGGCCAACGGTTGGGATCTCGACTCCCAGCTCGAGCAGGCCATGGACGCTCTGCAGTGCCCGGATCCGGATACGCCGGTGAGCGTGTGCTCCGGTGGCGAGCGCCGTCGTGTGGCACTGTGCAAGCTGTTGCTTGAGGCTCCGGATCTGCTGCTGCTCGACGAGCCCACCAACCATTTGGATGCCGAATCGATTCTGTGGCTGGAGCAGTTCCTGCACCAGTACAAGGGCGCAGTCATCGCCGTCACCCACGATCGTTACTTCATGGACAATGTGGCCGAATGGATTTGCGAGGTCGACCGCGGCCACCTGTACCCGTACAAGGGCAACTACTCCACCTACCTGGAGACCAAGGCCAAGCGTATGGAGATCCAGGGCGCCAAGGACGCCAAGCTCGCCAAGCGCCTGAAGAGCGAGCTCGACTGGGTGCGTTCCTCGCCGAAGGCCCGTCAGGCCAAGAACAAGGCCCGTCTGGAACGTTACGACCAGATGGAGCAGGAGGCACGCAACAACAAGAAGCTCGACTTCTCCGAAATCCAGATTCCGGCCGGCCCGCGTCTGGGTTCCACCGTTCTGGAAGCCGAGCATATCCACAAGGCGTTCGGCGACCGCGTGCTCATCGACGACTTGAGCTTCACCCTGCCGCGTAACGGCATCGTCGGCGTGATCGGCCCGAACGGCGTAGGCAAGTCCACCCTGTTCAAGACCATCGTCGGCTTGGAGCCGTTGACCTCCGGTTCGCTCAAGATCGGCGACACCGTGAAGATCAGCTACGTCGACCAGAACCGTGCCGGCCTTGACCCGAACAAGAACCTGTGGGAGGCCGTGTCCGACGGACTCGACTTCATCGAGGTGGCCGGAGTGGAAGTGCCGACCCGCGCCTACGTGGCGTCCTTCGGCTTCAAGGGTTCCGACCAGCAGAAGCTGGTGGGCGTGCTGTCCGGCGGCGAACGCAACCGTCTGAACCTGGCGCTGACCCTGAAGCAGGGCGGCAACCTGCTGCTTCTCGACGAGCCCACGAACGACCTCGACGTCGAGACGCTGTCCTCGCTCGAAGCGGCGCTGCTCGAGTTCCCGGGCTGCTCGGTGGTCATTAGCCACGATCGTATGTTCCTGGACCGCGTCGCCACGCACATTCTGGCGTGGGAGGGCACCGACGAGAATCCGGGCAACTGGTATTGGTTCGAGGGTAACTTTGAGGCCTACCAGGCCAACCGTATCGAGCGCCTGGGCGAGGACGCAGCTCAGCCGCATCGCATCCACCGCAAGCTGACGCGCGACTAGTAGCAAGTAGAAAGGCCGCCACCAAGGGCGGCCTTTCTTGTAGCAATTGCACTGCAGCTATGCCCTGGCTGCTGGTTTGATTCATAATCAAAGTCATCTCTTTGGGATTAAAGCCCGTTTTTGCTATGAGTGATTTTCTAATTCCGTTTAAAACGTAAAGACGCATTGGGTTGCAAGGACATAAGCAAATCGAATTGAAATATAACCAGTGCTGTAACGTAACAAAAAAGATTATAGAATAGGAGTACCTTATAAGTCGCTTCTCTAGAAAGAAGAACATATGCTTTCGCGTCGTCGTTTTCTGCAACTTGTCGCGTCTTCAATTGTCGCCTTAGCCGCACGTCCGAAAGAGGTTTTTGCTTCGACGGGCAATATTGATGGTGAGCAGATACAATTTACTTCTGAAATTGCGCAAGAGCTTGCCGATAAATATATAAAGGGACTCCTCGGCTATTCGTATACGCCTTCTGACCCTATTCCTTTTGTAGATGTTGATGGGTCCCCGCTTGGTTACATTGTTCCGGTTGTGACATCCAATAGAGCCGCGGGCTATTTGGTTTTAGATGCTTCAGATGATGAAATACTTACGGGATATCGTTTTGGAGACGGCTTAGTCAGCCCTATGGATCGGGGAGGAGATCTTGGTGTCGAGTCTTATTCTTTCAATAACCCAGTCGTAATGATCAATCCATTCGAATTCGGCGTGCAATCTTTGGACGGTTCAATAACAACAAATTGCGGAAGAACAATCCCGGCTGTTTCCATAGAAGGACGGCCTGTCGTTTTATCGAATAAACCTTCAAGCTGGAACGATGTTGTAATTTACGCAACTCAAATGCAGGATTACACAGTATCTGGATTTCGTTCCATTTCTCAGTTTATGTCATATGATGAAAGCGAGATTAAGAGGCTTACCGCCCACTATGCTTGTATGGTGACAGCTTTTTCGAACGTTGCGGAACTGTATGGCATTGCCAATTTATATAGCGACCCTTCGCAATATATGCAGATATGGAATTACACCAATACCCATGCTCTTTCCGATGAAGAACAGACTGTTCCCGGCGTTGTTTTGGGTGGAACGCCGATATCAACCTGTGCAACGGGGTTTACAAATTACTGCGCAAGCAGAGGAAGTACTCTTATCGCCCGCACTGTCTCCTCTCCGGCTATCGCGAGCATTCAAAATGAGATTAACTCTAATAGACCGAATGTTTTACATGCGAGTTTGTACAACGGATCAGCCCATTCTGTAACAGCGGAGGCTTACGCCACACTTACTGGTAAGAAAACTGGAGAGACAAGGCAGATGATTGGCATAGCGGACGGCTGGAATTCATCTTTATCCTTCCTGAAGTATGATCAGAGCTATTATGCGTGGACTTATGGAACGACTTTTTCGAAGTAGGGCGATTCGTCTAGCTCTGTCTTTGGTGCTGATGGCTTCATTGGTGGGCTGTTCAACAAAGGAAGAGATATCGCGCGGAGGTTCCGGAGAAGTGACTGCGACAGACTCAGGTTCATTAGAAATAGCTGGCGGGCATGCCGATGTGATGTTACACGGAAAAGGCGTGCTTAGGTCGATTGATGCTGAAGACGCTGTCTGCTCAATAGAGGATTTGAAGACAGGTGAAACTGCATCGTACCGAGTTTCAGATAATGCTGCGAATATGATTGAGTCGATACCGACTGGAGCGCAGGTTTCTTTTAGATACTTTGCTCCGCAACTTGAGGATGAGCTTGCTTCTCTGGTGTCTATATGCACCGATGACAACTAAAAGGCCTGAATTCAAACGGCCTCGGATGGTCAATTGGCTATCCGAGGCCGTTTTTTACTCGACCGGGGCTTCGACCTTGTCGATGGCCCAGGCGGCTCCGAGACCGCCGGTGGTGTTGCGGCGGATGCGCACGGTAACCTCGCGGCGCTCGCCGGCCTGCGTGTAGCACAGGGGGAAGTTTGCGCGGTTTCGCGCGGCCTCGATGGTACCGCGCTCGCGGGCGATCCAGTAGTACTCGCCGACAATGCCGAGCGTGTCGGCGCCGTAGGGGAGATAGGTCGACAACTGGTGCAGAAGCGGGCCGGGGCAGAAGACCTCGGTTGCGAAATCGACGGGGAAGTCCTCAGGGATGGCGGGCGCTGCGGGTGCGGGGGTTGGGGCCGCTGCGGGTACCGAAGCCGGTGCCGGTGCGGGAACTTGGTCGCAAGTAGAGGCGGGCACGGATTCGATGACGGGTGCGGGCTCAGGCACCGGTTCCGGCTTAACTGCGGAATCTGCGGGCTTCACGGTTACGGGCGCGTCTACAGCTGCAGTTTCAAACTCAACCTGCATCGCGCTCTCATTCTCGACGCTCGACTTTGCTTCGATGGGCGTGGATGCCATAGTGGTGATGCCGGCGTTGGCGTTCTCGGGGTCATAGACGACCGTGAGCGAGATGGCGGGCTGCGGCGTCTCGGGCTCCGGCGTCGACTCGGTAGCGCCTTGATCGTCGGACTGATCGTCCTCAGCCTCGTCGCCAAAGACATCGCTGTTTTGGAACGCAGGCGTCTCAGGTTGGTTAGCGACTTCTTCGGTTGTCGACTTGGGAGCCTCGTTGAGCTCAGCAGTGGCTTCCTGCTCTGATATGACTTTGGGATCGGTCGTGGCGGCGATTTCGGCTTCTGCTGTTACCTCAATAGCGACTTCGATCTCTGTCTCGGGCTCGGGCTCGGGCTCCGGAGCGACTTCAGCCACGGGCTCGGGCTCGGGACGCTTAACGTGCTTGGGACGCACAGCCTTGAGGTCCTTCTCGCCGCGCTTTTTCTTTTTGTAGGACTGCTTGGCGCCCTTGGCTGCCTTGGGCTTGTCCTCGCCCTTGGCAAGGGCGGTATCCCAGGCCTCGTTGGCGATAACGGTGGCATACAGGCGGCCGCCTTTAAAGACGGTCAGCTTAATACAGTCATCAAGCTCCTCGAGCAGCTCGCGCGTGGACTCAAAGCCCAGGTCATAAGCGGCCATGTCGCCGGCGGCGAGCGCCTCCTCGACCTGCGTCATAAACGTTTGCTTGCCGCACCCAATCGCGTCGCGCAGCAGGCGATACAGATAGATGTGGTTGCCCAACGATAGCGTGGGCGTAACTATTGTCTTGCTCATGGCAAATCTCCTCTTTACACACCAAAGCATCTTACCATCGCACGGGGCGTGCCACCTCGGCGCCCAAGGCAAACGGGCGCGACCGTTGCCGGTTCGCGCCCGTTATACAGGTCGGTTCTCTATGAGAGGCAAACGTGCTTAGTTGCCCGATGTCGTGCCTTGGCTCGAGCTGTCAGATGCCGTGCCGGACGCGGTTCCGCTCGAACTGTTGGTGTTGCTGTTGTCGGTAGATCCCGTACTCGATGTATTGCCGTTCGTCTGGTCGCCCGTGCTCGGTTGAGAACCATCAGTCGTTTGGCTTGAGTCGGTCGTGCCGGATTGCGTGCCGCTGTTGTTCGCAGAGGAATCGGCGCCCTGCGATTGATCAGGGGTGTTCGATGACGAGTCGGTGGATGCGGAGTTGCCCTGCGAGTCGTCCTGTTGGCTTTGCGATTGACCGGAGCTATCCGCGTCGTGCTCGGTCGTGTGCGACGAAAGGATTGGCTCGGGACGCTCGCCCAGGCCCTCACCGGCCGTAGTGATAAGGATGGCGCCGGCGCAGGCGATGACCGCGACGATGGCGATGGCGATCGAGAAGACGATGACCTTCTTTTGCGTCTGGCTGCGCTCTGCCGCGGCCTTGGCGCGCA
>ENA-ORSR01000705-ORSR01000705.1-human-gut-metagenome-genome-assembly--contig:-NODE-705-length-27428-cov-5.026851_pt1 | contig 27428 bp, 25 predicted proteins | sample MGYA00241901_ERZ509166 | MGnify/ENA primary metagenome ERZ509166 (study PRJEB26280, sample SAMEA2338860) | human gut metagenome | biome: human gut; feature: human-associated habitat; material: faeces... | reverse complement strand
ACAATACGAAACGAATTCATAGTCACTGTGATTATATGTCACCAAATGATTATGAGGAGCTGTATCGTAGGCTTCAACAGAGCGAATTGCCGCTGACAGGTTAAGATGAGGAAAAACTCATTTTAACTTGTACTAAATCTTGACATAGGACCAGTAAATGCAATTGCAATATCATATTCCTCTGTAAGAGAGTGAATATTGGAAAATGCCATCCGGTAGTAAAAAATCATATTCCCACTCATTTTATACCAAATATATCCCAACAATAATTGTAACGCTCTACTTATTTCCTTTTTTTTACATATTTTTTTAATTTCATATAATGGAGGATTATTTACTGTTCCTTCGATATCTTGATAACGCTCTAATACCTTTACCTCAACATCCTCTGGTATCTCATTCAAAAAGCCTCCTCGATTTTGTAGTAATAGTACTGTTATTTTATACTCCTGCCTATCCATCTCATTCAAAAGGGACAGCAAAGCCTTCTCTACCCCCCCTACATTCATATCTTTTAGTACAAATAATACTTTTTTCATTTTTTCTCCACCTAAATTATTCCGAAGCAACTAATCTATATATTTTCTCAATTTCTCTTTTTGTATCAAATTTCTGTTCTACTCGAAGATTTTTTAAAATCATTGCATATAATTCTTTATTTCTAATAAGTTCTAAAATTTTTGATGCAATATTTTCTTCCTCTATATTGCATAACAAGCCATCTACCCTATCTGTAATCAAACTACTTGCCGTTGAAAAATTTGTACAAACAATTGGCTTTTCCAAAATTTTAGCTTCAATAACAGTTAATCCTAAACCTTCATTTCTAGAAGTCTGAACATATATATCACATCTTTTCATATATACATACGGATTTGTTTTTTGTCCCAGTAAAATAATATTATCCTCTAAATGGTATTCTTCACACATAGTATTAATTCTTTCTCGCTCAGAACCCTCGCCTACAATAAACCACTTAAACTCTACGCCCTTTTCTTTTAATATACTTGCCGCTCTCACTAACAAATCATATCCTTTAATTTTTTCTAATCTAGCAACGGTTAATAATTTTAATCCTTTGTATTCCATCTCATCAGAATATTCATTGTCTAAATTTGATAAACGTTCTATTAATTGCGGATCTACTATATCATTTATGACTTCAACTTTTTTGTAAAAAGGATATTTCTTTAATGTATCTTTGATAAAGTCAGATACGACAACAACATGATTCATTTCTTGATAACAAAACGCATCATATCGTTTATTATATTTTGTTGCCACATAATTACAATTAATCCACGCAAGTTTTTTCTTTGCTGTAATCTGATTCGAAACATAATATGTAGGCATACCTTGGCTATACGCTATGGCACAATCATACTCTTTTTTTTGATTTTCTAAATGTGCTCTCAAACTTTGATATACAATCTGTTCTGTATGATACTTTTCCTTAGCCAAACCATTCACTCTTAATAAAAAAGAAGTTTTCAATCTATAATAGATGTCTTTTAATTTCTGATTCTTTTTCAACTGAAGTTGCTCGAAATAATGTGGTGCCGGTATAATATGCACATTTTCCGGAACCAATGATTCAAAAGCTCCTCCCCTCTTAAACATCATCAAATCTACATCAAACTTTGAATAATCAATAAGATTAAGAAGTGTCACCAGACTTTTTTCTGCCCCCCCACAAGTCAACGAATCAATCACAAATACCAATTGTTTTCTCATTTTCTCACCTTTTATCATTAAATATTTTTTCTAAAACATCAAACTGACTTTTCGCACTTTCATAAATTCTTTTATCTCTTTTGAACTGTTTCTCATTATTCAAAATTCCTTGAACAAAATTTTCTTCTAAAATTTTTTCGCACTGTTCAATTTTTACTATTTCATTATCAAATCCGATTTCCTTTAATACATTACTTGTCTTATCACTGTACACCAATGGTAAAATCTTGGTATTACACAAGATACCAAGTATATTAGCATGAAATCTACTTGCAATAATCAACTTACTTTCTGCAATAATATTTAACATCATTTCAATGTTACCGTCATAATTTATAATATCTACTTTATTTTGCACCTCTTCTGGTAAACTTGCTGCAATTTCTTTACATATCTGCAAATCCCCTTCTATTTCGCAAAAAGACATTAAAACACACTTAAAACCACTTCGAATATTATTCTTTATGTTCTCTGAAATAATTTGAATATACTTCTCTCTATATTCTTCCAATCCCTCTTTATGATTTGGTTCTATAACTGAATACACTATTTGATCTTTTTTATTTCTTTTTTCAACATCTAGCTGAAATACAATATCTGCTTCATTTCTAATACATGGAATATTAGAAAATAACTTCTTTGAATATTGCTCTCTGAAACAGACATCTTGGCAAGAAGAAAAAAAATCACAGTAAGATTCTAAAAATTCATTTGAATAAAATGGACCAAAATTGGCTCCTAAAACTAGTACTGGCTTATTTTTTTTCTTAAATGCCTCTAGCATCTTTTCCCGCACTTTATATAACTCTTTCCAATAATTTTCTTCCCTAAAAATGGATCCTCCCAAAAATATTAATGCATCATATTCTCTACTAAGTCGGTTCACATCATTTATATAATCATATATTTTCATACGATTTAATAATTTATATTTAATTGGATATTTTGATTTTTTTACATTACCATAATTGGACAAAAACTCATCATAATTATTACCATAATAATTAACCACAAACTCTATATCCGGAAATCTTTTCGATAAAATATGGATAAATAAATCATCCCCTAAATTCTTAGCCAAATAAACATCTACGTATACTCTCACTTTATCATTCCCTTCACAAATCTTTTTACACCGCCACCTATCGTTCGCAAACTATTTTCTCCAAAAATGTATAATTTCAATATAAATATTCTTTCTTTAAATGCCAATTTCAAAATAATATTTTTATCATAATTTTTACAAAAATACATTAACCAAAAATCATTTTCCTTCAACTTTAAAATCAAGTCTCTTTTTTCTTTACTAACACGAATCAAAGCGGAAAGTGTTTTTGATATTTTTTCATTACTATACTTACTTAAAGCTGTTTCAGGTACATTTAATTTTTTTAACTCTCTTATTAGTCTTTTAAAAAAGTTCTCATAATTATTTAAATAACCATCGCTTATTCTTTTACTAATGCTATTTTCATTAAGTCGATTATAATAATATAAATTTTGAGGAATAACACACCATTCAGTAACATATTCCACATATTGCAAAACAAATATCATATCTTCACACATAAACAAGCTCTCATCCAACTGGATATCGTTGTCTTTAACAATAGATGTTTTAAAAATTTTTCCCCAAAGAACTCCTCCTGTACCATTTATAATACATTGAATCAATCTTTCTCTAGAAAAATCTCCTTTAATAAAATCATTCCAATAAACAATCCCATATCGACTAATGTCAATATACCCACAACATACTAAATCCATCCCTTGTTTTATTTTACAAACTAACTGCTCTATATAATTTCTTTCAACATAATCGTCTGCATCAATAAATATCAAATATTTGCCACAAACTTCCCGAATCCCTCGATTTCTAGCAGCAGATGGCCCCGCATTTTCTTGATAAATATAACGAAATCTATAATCTCTTTCGCAGACTCCTTCCACAAGTAGTTTGCTTTTATCAACCGAACCGTCATCAATTATTACACATTCAAACTTTCTATAAGTTTGTTGTTGTAATGATTCCAAACAACGTAATATATATTTTTCTGCATTATATACGGGTATAACAATTGATACAATTTCATTTTCCATCACAATTTCCTCAATCTCATAAACTGTTTCGTTCTAAAAATTTTTTTGCTTTCTCTAAGCCAATAATTTTTACTAAATATTTTTTTATATTCTTCTTAGCCTTAACGTACCACGGTAACCAACTAACATAAAAATGATGTACACAATAAGATTTATCCGTAATCTGATAGATACAATATGTATATACATACGGTGAAAAATATTCTTTGGGATAAATCTTCATTCCATCCTTTAGTTCTTGGTAACAATTATTTCGTCGCAATGAATACTCCTCTAATAATTCAGTCAGTTTTGAAACATTCGTCCCTTCTATAATCTTCCCATTTTCATCATAAAAAGGAATCGTCTTATATAAATCATAAAACTTTTGAAATAATGGATATCCCGGAATTGCTCCCATCATACTCGTCGCAACATAATTTCCCTCTTCAAATCCTAAAAGGCATTTTGCATCTAAAATATCATCAAAACTTTTAAACACTTCTACATCTGTGTCAAAATAAATTCCACCATATTCCAAAAGCGCCTTTACTCTTGCAACATCACTTACAAATGCGTATTTTTTTGCTGCATAAGCATCTTTTGTATATTGGAATTGATTCACATCAAAATTCTGTTCATTCCATTCCATAAATTGGTAATCTGATAAATACTTTTTCCAACTTTCAATACACTTTTTTACTTGCTCTGGTTTTTCTTTTCCTCCAAACCAGCAATAATGAATAATTTTTGGTATTTTTTGATTTTCACTCATATCGTCTCCCATTTTGTTATTCCATCAACTTATATATCTTCTCTACTTCACGTTCATTGCTATAATGCGTCTTTTTCATATTTTCAATCAACTTGTTTTGTAAATCTGAATCTCTGATAACTCTCTCAATTCCTTTTGCACATTCTTTATTATCCAGTGGTACGATTACCCCATCATAACCATCTTGAATTTGTGAATAAGCGGTTGCATAATCTGTTATAATAATAGGTTTCTGCAAAATTTGTGCTTCTCTAACTGTAACTGCTTTTCCTTCATATCTAGATGGCTGCACATAAATATCACAGTTTTTAATATATGGATATGGATTATCTTTTTTCCCTAAAATAATTACCCTATCTTTCATTCCACACTTTTCAATATTATCTCGGATTAATTGTTCATCTCCCCCAAAGCCGATCAAGTACCATCTAATATTAAGTCCATTCTCTAAAAGATATCTACAAATTTCTGGTACATTATCAAAATTTTTTGCATAAGAAAATCGTCCAACAGATAATAATTTAATATGTTCTTCTTTCTCAAACTCTACATCAATTGGTTCATCTGCCTGTTCCTCTACCATGCTATTCGTAACAATATTATCTATCCCAATAATTTTATCCTGCAATGTCGGAAACTTCTGCAAGAAAGCTTCTGTTGCCTTTTCAGATATTGATGCAATGTAATCATATCCTTCCCACATGCTCAGCTCAGTTTCCACATCTATATCAATAGTAGAATAATCCGTATGTATCCATGCAATTTTCTTCTTTGCTTTTACATGATTCAAGCAAATGTAATGTGGAGTCAAAAAACTAATTGCTAAATCATACTCCACATCAGGATTAATATCCTCCATATATTTCCATGTATATCTATGGCTATACGTTAGCTCAACTTGATTCTCTTTTTTTAGTCCCAATTCTTTGACTCTCTTCTTTGCCAAATATTTTGCTTTTAATCTTCCATATAACATACTTATTTCATGCTTAGCAATCAAAGATTTCATTGGAACTGCCAAATATCTCGCCTGATTCATTGGAAGTAAATTTACTTCTTTAGGAATAAATTTAAATAAATCTCCTTCTTGTCTCATTAAAAATAAGTCCACTTGATACTTTGAATAATCAAAACTATTCAGCAACCCTAAAAGTGCTCTCTCTGCTCCGCCTATTTCCATTGCATGAGAAACTATAATAATCTTTTTCATCTTTTATCTCCATGTTGTTATAAAATGTACATAATTTGCTCCATATCCCAAACTAACAGCCATATCATACCAATAGTAAATTGCAAATAGTATAATACTTGATATATATACTATTTTTCTATTATTTTCTCTAAATAAATACTTCACTTCCCAACATAATAAAAGGATTGCATAGCTATTAAAATACATATTGAATCGTGCATAAAGCCAATATTTATTTGCTAATAACATAAAAATCAAATTCAAAACAGACAAATTAACAATCAAATTATATCCAAACTTTTCAGAAATCTTTTTATTCTTTCTTCCCATATAACTCAAAATAACTGGAACTGCATACACAAAAATTCGAATTACATTTGCACCACTTCCTTCTGATATCAATGCACCTCCATAATGTCCATATTGTGTTTCTCCTAACAGATCTGCTATCATCGGTCCTGTTACAGGATATGTAATAAATAACCCTACTCCCAATACAATAATTGTTTTTGTCCATCCCCCCCACGCTTTTTTATTTCCGACAAAATATATTATTAAAAATATAAGCGCTGATACATGACACGTAGATAATATCAATACAAGTGGAATATATAAATACCATTTTTTCTTTATAATCCATGGGAATGCTAAAAACAGAATTGCAGATACTAGATATTGTCGAATTCCATTCATCGTAACTAGATAACATCCCATTGTAATAAAATAAAATATTGCTAACTCAATATATTCTGAATATCTATAAAACACAATAAAAATACTAACTAAAGTAACCACAGCGCTAATAATAATAAACCATTGACTCTTATCTGAAATAAACTCCTTAATCAAGGTGTAGTATAGCGTAAATCCCCACTCGTCTTCCAACGGAATTACCTGAAAAAATTCTTTTATGCTACTTGGTGCAGCATCAAAAAGCCCTCTGTAAGTTCCTGTATCTCCAACTCCATTTCTAAATGCAGATACCAATACCAATACTCCGCATGCACAAATTGAAAAAAACAAATTCGGTAGATATTTTATTTCTCCATTTATTGTTTTTTTTCTCTTGCTAATATTTTGAGCGATAAAACATAATATAAATGTAATCACTAATGTACTCCACCAAACTGTCATTTTCTTAGTTCCTTTCATTATTTTTATTCATAAATCTTTTCTTATCGCAAATCAAATTTATCATACTTTTTGTTTGTGCAATTTCTCGTATAATATTCGAGGAAGTATTCCTACAATAATCGGTCTCATAACATAAAAAATATTACTTATGGGCAAACCAAAATTTTTCATAATCAATCGCTTTACATAAGCTTCATTAATTCTGTACTTAAATTTTCTCCGCTGAATTGCATTTCTATCATCGCGCATTTTATACAATGCTTCTTGAATGTTATGCCCTTTATATCCTGATGAATACATTTTAAACCATAAATGATAATCTTCCACTCTTAACAATTTCTTTTCAACAGAATACCCCTTCACTTTTTCATACGCTTCTCTTCTTACCATACAGGGTGCGTGACAAAATGGAGTTCCTTTTATCAAATCTACTTTCTCTGGAAAAGCAAGCATATTACTTTCTCCCCATTCACCTTGCCCATCAAAATAAATCATATTTGTACTTACAATTGCATATTCCTTATGTGAATCCAAAAAAGCAACTTCTTTTTCTAATCTAGTTGGAAGTGAAATATCATCTCCATCCATTCTAGCAATATACTCCCCATTAGCTTTTTCCAAACATTTATTCAATGTATAATTTAGTCCCATATTTTTTTCATTTTGAAAAGTACAAATATTCCCATATTGTTTAGAAAACTGCATTGCTATTTTATAAGTATCGTCCTGAGAACCATCATCACACATAATTAATTCCCATTCTCCATATGTCTGCTTCAAAATAGATTCAATCGCTTCTTCCAACGTATCTGCACAATTATATATTCCCATTATGATGGATACTTTTTTTTGCATTTCATCAGCTTCTCCTTACTATTATCTCTCTATCTCCCTTATCGTTTTCCCTACAACCTTCTTCTTATCAAACTTCTCCTGTACCACTTCTCTCGATGCCTGTCCCATTCCTTTTCTCTCTTCATATTCAAGCGCAAGGAACTTCTCCATCTGCTCTAAAAGCGATTCCGCATTTTTCGCCTCCGCCAGGTATCCGTTTCTTCCTTCTTCTACCGCTTCTAAACATCCATGTATATTAGATGTAATAAGCGGTCTTCCCATCGCCCCGGCTTCCAAAAGTGTATTTGCCATTCCCTCATGATAAGACGGCAATACAAAGCAGTGACATTTCTCAATAAACGGTTTCACATCTTTTTGGTAGCCGTGATACACGATCATGCCCTTTTGAACCAATTCTTCCAATTTTAATTTATAGTCGTCTTCCAAAGGTCCCACAACATCAAAAAAGACATCAGAATGTTGCTTTTTAATCCTCTCTGCTGCCTCAAATAATTCGTCCACCCCTTTTTCTTTCATCACACGTCCGATAAACAAGAAGCGAGTCTCATTTTCTGAAGGATACTCACAGAATGGATATTCCGCAAGATTCACACCCGCACCATTCAACACACATATCTGTTTTTCTTTTAATATGTGCAAATCTAAAAAGGTCTGTTTGTTTCCTATGTTTTCAAAAAATACTACTTTTGCTTTTTTCAGAGCAATCTTATATAAAAATGTCACCAATTTTTTCACTGCACTTTCGCTCTGAAATGCCGTTCCAAGTCCTGTAATATTGACTGCGTATGGCACACGAAGTATACGGCACATCAAACCGCCGTAAATATTCGGTTTAATTGTATAAGTAATGACCAAATCCGGATGCAGTTTTTTAATCAGCTTTTTATAAAAGAACATTAACTTCGCATCCGTCTTTGGGTTGATACCTCTTCGGTCTACCGAAGTATTGACGAACTTGCACCCCATCTTTTCTAAGTTTCGCACAAGTTCCCCGTCCGGCAGGGAAATATACACTTCATTTCCCTGATGCAAAAGTTCCTGAATCAGTTCCTTTCGGAATTTATATAAGCCCACGTCAAAATTTGCTAAAATCAAGATTCTCTTCATCTATCTCATTCTCCTTGCCGGCACTCCCACATACACTCCGGCTTCTGTAATATCTTTTACCACAGCTGCTCCTGCGCCGACTGTTACATCGTCAGTAATTGTTACATTATTCTTCACACAAGCGCCAACTCCAACATGCACACGTTTTCCCGCATGAACTGTTCCTGCAAGCGCTGCATTCGGCGACACATGTACATAATCATCTAAGAAATTATCATGTTCAATCACAGCGCCTGTATTGATGATACAATGCATTCCAATACGAGCCGACGGGTTGATGACTGCATTCGCCATCACAACCGTTCCCGCTTTGATTTCTACATCTCTTCCGATCACTGCTGTCGGATGAATCAACGTCGCCCAGTTTACCGCATACGTTTCGGCAATCATTTCCCGTATTCGGTTGTTGCCGATTGCGATGAAAAACGCACACTCGGACGCATATTTCATGACATCCGATACGCTTCCGAGAAGCGGGAATCCCGCAATCTCCTTGATTGCATCGTTATCGTCCAGAAAACCGACAATCTCATAACCGTTTTTTAGGGCGATGTCCGCAACCACTTTTCCGTGCCCGCTTGCACCTATGATCACTAATTTCTTAGACATGTTTCGACTCCACACTTTCTTCTGTTCCCATGAATTTTTCCATCGTCACAGCTGTATCCGAACTAATCCCATCTCGTTTCAACACATTCCAAATCGTCTGAAAGATAATCTTCCAGTCTCCGAGAAATGTCACATGATCCACATACTCCACATCGTATTTGAATTTCTGCTCCCAGCTGATCGCATTTCTTCCGTTTGCCTGAGCAAGTCCGCTAAGTCCCGGACGCACTTCATGGCGGCGTTTTTGTTCAGCGTTGTATCTTGGAAGATACTCAACCAAAAGCGGACGTGGTCCGATGATGCTCATATCGCCTTTTAAGATGTTGAAAAGCTCCGGCAGCTCATCCAGACTTGTGGAGCGCAAGAATTTTCCGAACTTCGTAAGTCTCACTTCGTCCGGAAGCAATTCCCCGTTTTCATCCCGCTCATCTGTCATCGTGCGAAATTTATACATATTGAATATCTTTTCGTCCTTCCCCGGACGCGGCTGGTGAAACAGCACCGGACTTCCGAGTTTCACCCGCACCAGTGCTGCCACAACCGCTATGATAGGAGATAGAACTATAATCGCCAGCAACGACAACAAAAAATCCATCCATCGCTTGACATATTTCTTGTACACGCTCATTCACCCTTACTCTATTTCTGAAATACCCCTCTCACTACCTTGACAATACGTTCCATATCTGCTTTTGTATTCTTGATATCACTTGGCAGACAAAGTCCTCTGTTGAAGATATCTTCTGCGACACTTGTTCCGTCTGTCTTCATTGTGATGAAATCACAGTTCTCATATACCGGCTGCATATGCATTGGTTTCCAGATTGGACGGCTCTCGATGTTCTCTTCTCCAAGTGCGTTGATGATATTCATCGGTGATACTTTGCTGTCTTTGGAAAGAACCATAGCTGACAGCCAGTAGTTTGCCTCACAATCCTCCGGTACCGGATTCATCATAATCTCAGGGATATCTTTAAATCCTTCTTTATAAGTATCGTAAATATGTTTCTTCAAGGAAATGTTCTCGTCCAGATAATGGAGCTGTCCGCGTCCGATACCTGCTGTGACGTTGGACATACGGTAGTTGTAACCGATTTCCTTATGCTGGTAATAAATCTCCTGCTCTCTTGCCTGTGTAGCAAGGAATTTTGCTTTTTCAATTGCTTTTTCATCATGTGAAACAAGCATACCACCGCCTGATGTAGTGATGATCTTGTTTCCGTTGAAAGAATAGATACCAAACTTTCCAAATGTTCCGGTCTGTTTCCCTTTGTATGTCGCACCTAAGCTTTCTGCCGCATCTTCGATGAGGATTGCATTGTGCTCTTTACAGATGTCCATGATCTCATCCATCTTCGCCGGTGTTCCGTACAGATGCACGATCACAACGACTCTTGTATCCGGATATTTTTTGAACGCCTTACGCAGCGCTTTCGGATCCATATTCCAGGTATCTTCTTCCGAATCGATAAAGATCGGCACCGCGTTCTCATATCGAATCGGGTTACAGGTAGCTGAGAATGTCAGTGAGGATACGAATACATTCTCACCCGCTCTGACACCTGCAAGCTTCAGTGCAAGGTGAATCGCTGCTGTTCCTGCGCTCACCGCTGCCGCATAACCGCCATCTACATACTGTGCAAGCTCGGTCTCGAAATTATTGACATTCGGTCCCAAAGGCGCCACCCAGTTTGTATCGAAAGCTTGTTTTACGAATTCCTGCTCTAATCCACGGATTGTTGGAGATGACAGGAAAATTCTCTTTGTTTCCACTTCTTTTTTCTCTTTGATCACATATGCAGGAACAATCTCTTTTACAAGCTGACGGATATTGTCGCTGTTATTCTCCGCCGCAATCTGTAAAGTTCTAAGCTGTCTTAAGAACTCAGTCTCATCCATCTCAATTGGTTTTCCGATATGGATCAGCTTGTTATCTGTATCCTGCATTCCTTCTTCATCCATCAAAAGTTCTTCGAATAACTTCTCACCCGGACGAAGTCCTGTGTATTTGATCTCGATATCCTCTCCGACTTTGTATCCGGACAGGCGGATCAGATTCTTCGCAAGATCGGCAATTTTGACCGGCTCTCCCATATCAAGCACAAAGATCTCCCCGCCTTTTGCGTAAGCTCCAGCCTGCAGTACAAGCGATACCGCTTCCGGAATCGTCATAAAGTAACGTATGATATCCGGATGTGTAACCGTAACCGGTCCTCCGGCTGCAATCTGCTTTTTGAACAACGGAATCACACTTCCGTTGCTTCCAAGTACGTTTCCGAAACGTACTGCCACAAACTCTGTGTCATACTTATGGTTCAATGTCTGTACGATCATCTCACAGATACGCTTAGATGCTCCCATAATACTTGTCGGGTTCACCGCTTTATCTGTGGAAATCAGTACGAATCTGTCTGCTCCGAAGGTTCCGGCTGCAGTTGCCAGATAATATGTACCGACGACATTATTCTTGATCGCCTCATTCGGGCTGCTTTCCATAAGCGGCACATGCTTATGCGCTGCTGCATGGTAGATTACGTTTGGACGGTATTTTTCCATAATCTCATTGATACGATGAGAGCTTCTGACAGAGGCAATCAGCACAACTAAGTCGAGATTTGGATATTTCCGCTGTAATTCCTGCTGTATATCATATGCGCCATTCTCATATATATCCACGATGATCAGCTGTTTTACATCGTGTGATGCCAGCTGACGGCACAACTCACTACCGATGGAACCGCCTCCACCGGTTACCATGACAACTTTTCCCTGAACATATCCAAGAATCTCATCTAAATTCGTCTGAATCGGCTCTCTTCCGAGCAAATCCTCAATATTCACTTCTCTTAACTGTGACACGCTGACCTCTCCGTCAATCATCTGGTAGATTCCCGGAAGGATCAGAAGATCGCAGCCTGTATCTTTGCAAATCTCTACCAAATCTCGGATCACCTACTTAGAAGCGTTCGGGATCGCAATGATAATCTTGTCGATATGGAAACGCTCTACTGCTTTTTCAATCTTATCACGTCCGCCGACAACCGGGCATCCCTGAACGTATTTTCCCTGCTTTTCAGGATTGTCATCAATCATACAGCATGCTCTTCTTGTGACATTCTTACTCAGACCAATCTCTTTTACAATGGCAGCTCCGGCATCTCCGGCTCCTATTACCATAACATTGGCAATCTTCTCTTTCTTGCCGCGCGCGTGGAATTCATTGCGCATATAACGCACAAATCGATACCAAAAACGAATCACGACAACTAAAATTTCTAAAAATGTAATATATAAAATCGGATAGCTCTTTGGTGCGCCCACACCTGCGATCCACATAACAATCCAGTTCAAAATTCCGGCTGTCAATACTGCCAGCCCGGCATTCACCAACTCGTTGACACTTGCATACTTCCAAAGACTTGTATACAGGTGGAACAGTGCAAATATCGCCACTGTAATCACAACATTGAACGGCATATACTCATATACAGACCGTAGTACATTCGTTCCGATATCTGAAAATACAAACTCACTCTGTACCCAAAGTGCAAGGAACGATGCGACCCCCATCGCAATACTGTCAAGCAGTAACAAAGCAAATGCTCTGACACGCCACTGAAAGTTTCCCAAAACCTCTCTCATCTAACCATCCTCCAACTGTTTTATTTTGTCATATCTTATTAAAATGCCTTATCTTACCTAGTATGATATTATACGCTTCTTTAATGTTACGACATTTTTCTACTTTTGTCGACTGTTTCCCCAGAAAATTTTATACAATTTTTGTTCACTTTTCAAATCATTGCATTAGGCACTAGCTACATTCTGCTGACGCACCGCATAAATATACACTAAAAAAAACAGGCAAAAATACTCTTTATTAAAGCATTTTTACCTGTTTCGAATCTCATTTTCCCCTCGAACTCCTTTTCAGTCTCCCGGCAATCGCATGTAACACCAGCGCCAGCAAAATCATACTTCCCGCTGCGATTTTTCCCGGAACAGTAACAACCGCCGCCAGTATCCCTCCAAGCATCGGCACACTCAAAGTGACTTTTCCAAGGAAGTTTTCGTAACTTACCGGCTCCATATCCTCTTTTGCATTCGCATCCCCTTTGGTGACAAACTCACCGGATACACTGTTGTTTGACACAACACGGTGTGTGATAATCGAACCATTTTCTAAGGAGCCATAAAATGCAATCACATCACCTTTTTCGATTCCGGACGGAGCCGTATTTTTTACATATACAAGGCTGCCTGTCGGAATTGCCGGCTCCATACTTCCGCTGATCACTGTGTAGATCTGATACCCCGCAATCCTCGGAACTGTCAGCGGAATACATACGACAATGACAAGCGCCAGAAGAATTGTTCCCACGACACTGCACACCGTCGCTGCAATTGGTTTTTTCATCTGGTCTCTCCCTTTAGAATGTCTTATTTCTTTTTAAATCGTTTCACATATACAAATCCGGCTGCCGCCAATGCAGTTGCTGCTGCCACTGCGATTGTTGCATAGATTGGAATACGGTTTGTTGTGCTTCCCGGACGATCCAGATCTTTGTTGTCCAAAGGCACGTCTTCATCGTCCAGATCTACTACATTTTGTGGAACATCCTCGTCCGGAACTTCTGTTGTTCCCTGCGCATCTCCGTTTGCTGTATTTCCACCGGTTGTTGTTCCCGCATTTTGTCCGGCATTGCCGCCTGCGGTTCCTGTCGTTCCGTCCGGTCTTGTGATCACTTCTGTCTCAGTTGTCACCGTATCCTCCGGAACCGGCTCATATACGAATGTAAATACATTTTCTGCTTCATTCTTGCTCAAGGTCTTTGTCAGGTTGTAAGCCTGTGGCTGATAACCTTCAATATAGTGGTAGGCAACCATCGGTCTGTCGCCGACATTTCCGTATAAAACCTCCTCTTATGAAATTGTTCAGGAGATTTCCTTCCTCGAAAACTCCTGCTTGTAAAATTTGTGAATTGAAAGCATGAATTTTCTGAAAGGACGGATTTTTCTAAAATCCGCTATATGAAATGTACTAGATTCCGGTTAGAACCGGTTAGAATAAATAGAAAATATAATGCTTTTTTTTATCATATCATTGAACTCTCTAGCTTGCAAGGACTTTTAAAGTGCTCCTTACAAAGCGTCTTTTATTACACAGGATACCGATTCCTTGCACACAATATAAAACACCACGCAACTGCGTGGTGTCTCACTTTTTATTCTGCATATCCTTCCGGATTATTTGACTGCCATCTCCAAGAATCCTCGCACATCTCATCAAGTCCTCTTTCTGCTACCCAGCCAAGTTCTTCTTTCGCTTTTGTTGGGTCTGCATAACATGATGCAATATCGCCAGGTCTTCTCGCCTTGATCTGATATGGAATCTCTTTTCCGCATGCTTTTCCGAATGCTTTTACCATATCAAGTACAGAGTATCCGTTTCCTGTTCCAAGATTGTAAACTTTCACTCCTGCTTTTTCTTCGATCTTCTTCAACGCTTTTACGTGTCCAAGCGCAAGGTCTACTACATGGATGTAATCACGTACCCCTGTTCCATCCGGTGTATCATAATCATCACCGAACACTCCAAGGCATTCCAATTTACCAACCGCTACCTGTGTGATGTATGGCATTAAGTTGTTTGGAATTCCTTTTGGATTCTCTCCGATTGTTCCGCTCTTATGTGCTCCAACCGGATTGAAGTAACGAAGTAATACTACGTTCCACTCTGAATCTGCTGTATGAAGATCTGTTAAAATCTGTTCCAGCATTGATTTTGACCATCCATATGGATTTGTGCACTGTCCTTTTGGGCATTCTTCTGTAATCGGTACGAATGCTGGATCTCCATAAACTGTTGCAGAAGAGCTGAAGATAATGTTCTTCACGCCTGCATTTCTCATCGCATCACAAAGCACCAAAGTTCCTGCAATATTGTTATCATAATATTCTAATGGTTTCGCTACAGATTCACCTACTGATTTCAATCCTGCAAAATGAATTACTGCATCAATATCTTCTTTCTCAAAGATATTTTTCATCGCTTCTGCATCACGAATATCTGCTTCATAGAACTTAATTGTCTTTCCGACAATCTTTTCCACACGGTCTAACGCTTCTTTACAAGAATTACATAAATTGTCTACTACAACCACATCATATCCTGCACTGATCAGTTCAATACATGTATGGCTTCCGATATATCCTGCTCCACCTGTTACTAAAATCGTCATAATTGTATCCTCCTTCTAATCATCTTGTTAACAAGGACGAGAGTTTTTCTCCCGCCCTTTATTATAATACTTCACTCTAATATATACAACTATTTTGTTTCAAAACATTTTTTCTGTTATGAATTGTATTTTTTAATAATTTCCTGCATTGTATCCCATTTTGTTTCCATGTCTTCCACCAGTTTAAACTGTGTACGACATCTGTCAAGGTTATGGTTCTCTCTGTGGATCTTAAAGTATGTATCTCCCTGAAGGTGGTCAGTGAGGAATCTCATACCACATTCAAATGTCATTACTTTTGCTCCCATCGGCATCATTTCAATTTCTTTCTGTGTCAATTTTCCGCCGCATCCTTCAATGAAACCTTTTGCATACACATCAAACAATTCCATATCACAAGATACTTTTGAAAGATCCTGCTCGTCTTCTGCTGCTGTGCTTGCACCAAAACGGATAGAATCACCAAAGTCATTCATTGCAAGTCCCGGCATAACAGTGTCTAAGTCGATCACACAGATACCTTTTCCTGTCTTGTCATCAATCATGATGTTATTCAATTTTGTGTCATTGTGAGTAACACGAAGTGGAAGTTCTCCATTTGCAAGCATATCTCCGAATACATTTGCAACGTCTTCATGTGCAAGTACAAAATCGATTTCTTTCTGTACAGATGCTGCACGTCCGCACACATCTTCTTCTACCGCTTTCTTGAATGTAGCAAATCTTGCTTTTGTATCATGAAAGCCTACAATTGTCTCGTGAAGTGTCTCTGCCGGATAGTCTGCGAGCAGTCTTTGGAAATTACCAAATGAAACTGCGCTCTGATAGAAATCTTCCGGTGTCTCTACCTGATCATAGCTTGTTGCCCCTTCGATGAATTTATATGCTCTCCAGTAATCTCCCTGTGAATCCACAAAATATGGTCTGTTTGCTACAGTGCGAATTACGTTCAAAGTCTCTCTTTCCGGATCTCCACCGTTCTCGATAATCTTTTTGCGCAGATAAGAAGTCACTCCTAAAACATTCTCCATAAGTTCTACCGGTTTTGTAAAAATGGATTTGTTCATGCGCTGTAAGATCACGTGCAGTCTTCCCATCTCCCCGATATCAAATGTCAAAAGGAATGTATCATTGATGTGTCCGTTTCCATATGGTCTTTGTTCAATCAATGTCCCTTCAAATCTAAAATTTGCAATTGCTTCATCTATTTGTCTATCTGAAATTCTTCCCATTATTTTTCTCCCCACAGGTTCTCTGGATACAAACCTGATTCTTTCATATTTTTAATCGCATTCACTACAACCGGTTTATCTTCTTTATATGTCACTCCGTACCATTTGTCTGCTGATGTCAGAACTGCCACTGTTGCACGGTCTTCTGCAAGCAGATTACTTACAACTGTCGGAAGGAAGTATTCACATTTCAAAGGATTTGTCTTAAGTCCTTCATCTAAAAATGCTGTAAATCCGTTCTTAATCTCCTGAAGGATGCTTGCTGTGAATCCCCACATATTCATAGAAACAATGCTTCCTTTTGGAAGTTCTGTCCATGTCTCTCCTTCATCTTCTGTGTACGCCGCTCCGTCTCCTTTTTTCTCAATACGTGTTCGTTCCACAACGCTCACAAGCTCTCCGGCTTCATTCATCGTGCAGACACCACGTGCCACATGACCGTTCTCAGTCAATGTATTTTCTAATTGATAACCTACCATTGTGTAACGGAATTTATCATCGTCTTCGTGTGTTGACAGGTAGTCATAAATTTTCTGAAATGCATCTCTTCCATAGTAATCATCTGCATTGATTACTGCGAAAGGTCCGTCAATCTCATCGATACAGCTGAATACTGCATGTGCTGTTCCCCATGGTTTCACACGTCCTTCAGGCACTTCATATCCTTCCGGCAAGTTATGTAAATCCTGGAATACGTAAGATACTTCCATTACTTCTTCCATACGTTTTCCGACAGCCTCTTTAAAATCAGTCTCGTTTTCTTTCTTAATGATAAATACTACTTTTTCAAATCCCGCTTTTTTTGCATCATAGATTGAGAAATCCATAATGATATGACCTTGCTCGTCCACCGGATCAATCTGTTTTAATCCGCCATATCTGCTTCCCATTCCTGCTGCCATAATTACTAATACTGGTTTTTTCATGATTAAGACCTCCAAACCCCAATTTCTTTTCTATCTTTTATTCTAGTACAAATGTCTTTAAAAATCTTTATCTGATTAATCTCTATGTTTGTATTATTTACACTTTTTCTTTGCATTCTAGAATTCTATAAGATATAATATCATTAAAAACGCCTAAAATACAAGGGAGAAGATTTATATGAGCAATCGACGTTATGGTCTTGAGGAGACCGAACTTGAAAAACTGAATATCCGTTTACTATATATCACTCAAGCTCGATATGATACAGACTGGCACAGCATTGCCCATACGCATCATTTTACAGAATTATTCTATGTCGTTCAGGGCAGTGGCTATTTTCTTGTGGAGGATAAAAAATTTCCGGTCAAAGAAGATGACCTCGTCATCATCAACCCAAATGTTTCTCATACAGAGCTGGGCAGCAAAGGCAGACCACTTGAGTATATCGCACTTGGAATCAACGGCCTGAAATTCAAAGACGGGAATCTTGACACCACCTATGATTACAGTCTGCATAATTTTCATGAATATAAAGAAGAATTCTCTTTTTACTTAAAGACACTTCTTCGGGAGATTCAAAATAAAGGAGAGTATTTCGAAACTGTCTGCCAAAATTTATTGGAGGCGCTTGTATTAACATTGGTTAGAAGAACAAAGAAACAGCTGTCATTCACACCAACAAAAAAGATTACAAAAGAATGTCGTTTTGTCGAACAATATATTGATGAGCATTTTATGGAAGATATTACACTTCAGACGCTGAGTGATCTCACTTATTTGAACAAATATTATCTTGTTCATGCATTTAAAAACTATAAGGGAGTGTCTCCAATCAATTATTTGATTAACCGAAGACTTATTGAAGCAAAACATTTACTTGCTACAACCAATTATCCAATCTCCAAAATTGCAGCTTCCATCGGCTTTTCTTCCCAATCCTATTTTTCCCAGGTTTTTCGAAAAGAGACAGGCATGTCACCAAATGCCTACCGACAAAATGAAGAGTTACAAAAAGACACCGGACAATCATAATCCGGTGTCTTTCTATCATAATCTCTATTTATATCTGTGGTTGTATACGAACAAAAGAGTCAGCAGCCCAACAAGTCCAACAAGTTCCATCACAAGACCTGAGACTGAGATATTTCTTTGTCCAATAATGATCAGAGCCAGGCAGACAACAAATACGATAATCATAATAATGTTTCTTACTGCATTATTCATCTCATCTACCTCCTAACCTTTCAATCCACCGAGAGTCATACCCTCTGTCAAACGTTTCTGAACACAAATGTACAGAATCAATGTTGGTAACATAACGATTACAAGACCTGCATACATGATACCATAGTTTGTTGCTGTCTTCTGTACTGCCATCAGGTTCTTAAGTCCCATAGCAAGAGTGTCATTACCATCCATCAATGTGTAAGCGATGATATATTCATTCCAGAATGACAGGAAGTTAAACAAGATTACTGTAATAATACTTGGTTTTGCCATTGGCACCATAATCTTTGTCATCGTCTTAAAGTAACCACATCCATCGATGTAAGCAGCTTCCTCAAATCCTTTTGGAAGTGTTTTAAAGTAACTGCTCAGCAAATACACTGTAAATGGCAGTGCACTTGTAGCATAAATAATCGCCAATATGAGTCGATTATTCAAGAAAAATTCAACTCCCAAAGCTCTGTTTGCAGAACTTAACATCAAGAAAATCGGCACTACAATGTAGTTGATGTTTACAAAAAGTCCTGCCATAAAAGCACCATTCAAAATCTTTCTTCCTTTGAAGTCAAATCTTGCCAACACATAAGATGCCGGAAGCGCAAGAATCAATAACAATACAAGCGCAATCGCTGTAACAATTACTGAGTTCAAGAAAAATGTTCCCATGTTTGCATCACGAAATGCAGTTACAAAGTTCTGATAGCGGAACGTCTCTGGTAAAGACCAAGGACTAATATCTTTTCCGATAAATTCAGAGTTCTTTTTCAAACTTGCCATAAATACCCATGCAACTGGCACAATAATTGAAATTGCCAAAGCAAGAAGAGCTATATAGACAAGTATTTTAGATATAATTTTACCCGGTTTTTTCTTCATCTTTTTCGCTCTCCCTTCCTAGAATTCGTATACTTCACGGTCTGTAATCTTATTGATAATTCCTGACAATGCAAATGAGAAGATAAATACTACTACACCGATTGCCATACCGTATCCGTATGCACCGTTTCCATATGCCTGTTTATACATGTAGTTCAAGAATACTTCTGTTTTTCCATTCGGTCCACCATCTGACATAATCTGAACGAACAAGAAGCTCAAGTTGATTGTACTGATAATGTAGAATGTAAGTGTTGTACGGATATTGCTCCAGATCAACGGGAATGTAATCTTAGAGAACATCTGAAGTTCTGTTGCACCATCAAGCGATGCAGCCTCATAATAATCCGGTGGGATAGATGCCATACTTGACATGTACATAACCATGTAGTATCCGATTGCCTGCCAAACAAGTGCAAAAACCACTGAATAGATTACAATATTCGATTCTGACATCCACTGTCTTGCCAAACCACCCAAACCAATTGCTCTTAAGAACGTATTCAAAAGACCGGTACTTGGATTATAGATTGCTCCGAAGATACCTGCAATAACTACAATACTCAAAATGTTTGGAATATAGAAAACAACTCTGAAAAAGTTATTTCCCTTAAAGTTCCCTCTCTGTAACAATGTCGCAAACAAAACTGCAAGCACGATTGTACAAAGTGTTACCATAACAATAATCAAAATGGAATTCTGCATTGCCTGCAGGAAATTCTTATCCCCCATTAAGTTTTTAAAATTCTCAAACCCTACAAATGTCTGTTTGTTCGTGATTCCGCCCATACGGTACAATGACATTCTAAATACATTCACTGTTGGAATAAAAATAAACAGTGCTAATAAGAATGTGGCCGGAGCCAGGCAAGCAAAAACAAATCTTCTTTGTGCGCTTTTTCTGTTCATAAATCGTTCCTCTTTCTTTAGAAAAGCGGTGAGTTTTGGAACTCACCGCTTTAAAAACTTCCAAGTCTTACTTCGAGTCTTATCTGACTATTTAAGGTGCTCTAAACATGTAGCCCAAGCATCTACTAATTGTTTCTGATAAGCGTCAGCTGTTAAGTCTCCAGTATTAAGTGCGTCAATCGCTCCGTATACTGTCTTAGACATATCAAATCCATTGATAGCTTCAGTTGTTGCCCATACACCAGATACTGCATTGTATCCATCCTGAGATACTAATGTATATGAATCTTTAACTGGTCCCTCTGGAAGCTTATCAGATGCTCCAAGAACTGGTGGAACGATCGGTGTTGCTGTCTTTTCACCTGTCTCTTTATCTGTTGTTTCATTTGCTAACATAAGATCTACTACTTCATCAGAGTACATGAATTCGATGAATTCTTTTGCTAAATCCAAGTTAGGTGCTTCAGCTGGTACCCACATTTGCTCTGTGTATGTGTATACGTAGTTTTCCTGATCTGCTGAGAATTTTGGTTGTGCCATCATTGCCCAGTTGAATCCTTCTGGTGTAGAGTCAGCCATTTCACCGATTACCCAGTTACCGTTTGGCATAAATAATGCTTGTCCGTCGATTACTGCCTGCTGGTTCAATTTGAATCCACCATCAGCGTTTGCATTTGCAACTGTATCAGACCATAAATATTCTGGTGAAGCTAATTTAGCGATTGTGTCAACAACTTCTTTTCCTTCTGCAGATGTCCATGTATTTTTGTCATACTGAACAGCTTTGTTGTAGAAGTCCATTCCACCAGCCTGAGCTAACATCTGATACATTGTTGTATCAAAGTATCCTGTTGTAGGATATGTAAATACTGATTTTCCTTCTGCTTTTACTTGATCTCCAAGTGCGAAGAACTCTTCCCATGTTGTAGGAAGTGTGTATTTTCCTTCACCAAACAAATCTTTGTTATACCAGAATCCTGTTGGTGTGTATGTGATTGGAGCAAGGTAAACTTTTCCATCACCGTATGGCTGAGCTGCTGAGTTCTCTGTAATTCCACCTACTAATTTAGATGTTAACTCTTCATCAAATACATCAGAAAGATCTGCGATTGCATTCTCTTTTAACATTGTCTCTGTGAAACCACTTGGTTGTCCTAAGTTGTAGTATACAACGTCCGGAATATCTCCATTCTGGAAATCTTTTGTCAAGTCTTTGTCTAATTCTGAAGACATCTCTAACTCAACTTCTACATTCTCATGAGATTTTTCAAAAGCATCAGCGATTTTTTCCCAAATCTCAGTTCCATTACCACCTTCGAAAGCAGCAAATTTCAATACTGTCTTTCCATCAGAACTTGCATCTTTCTTTCCATCATCTTTGCTTCCGCATCCAACTGCCATAGAAGCAACCATAGCTGCTGAAAGAAACAGTGCTACAATTTTTTTCATTTTCATAACAATATCCTCCTTAATTGTTCATTCTGTTTATTTCTTGATATTTATCTTACACCACTACCGTCATTTTTTCTATACGAATTTTGCTCTATATTTTATATATATTGCTTTTCATGTTTCTTTTTAAGTTAATTACTTAAAAAAATGTCTTTTAACCATGATTTTTACCAAAAAGAATCGTTCTATAAAATTAATTACAAAAAAACGAGATTACACAAGTCGTGTAATCTCGTTTTTATTAACATTAAATTTCATACCAAATGATTTCATTTGCATCTAAATCTAAGTCAAAGCTTGTTCCGTCACCTTTATATACTGTTGTGCTCTGTGGCTCATATGTGTTGTTTACAACACAGTATTTTCCGTTCTTCACATAGGCATGTACTTCTACATTGAAGTTTGTGCTGAACCATTTGTGAAGGTTATCTTCGTCATGTGCTGACCAAAGGATAGAACGGTATAACAGACGGCTATTTTCAAAGCTGTATGGAAGTCCGCTGATATATACACAACGTCCGTTACCAAAATCATTTACTGCCATCTGAACTTCTTTATCAATCTGTCTTAAGATTGTTGTTCCGTCCAATGCGAAGATATTCTTCTGTCCTTCTCCGAAATCAATATCTTTTGTGCAGTCTTCTTTGATAAAGTGATCATGTTCTTCCCAGTTATATTTATCTGTATTTAAGTTAAATCCGTTTTCTTTTTCTACACCAAGTGCATTTGCAAGCTGGAAGTAACGTCCTTCCCACTGGTAAGCTGTCGGCTCACCAACACCGATAAATCCACCACCGTTGTAGATAAATTCTTTCACTGCTGTTACGATTGTCTCGTCTGCCCATGCAGAACCACCGCTGTGTGCTGTGTATGCGCCACCTACGTTGATGATAACGTCAATATCATTTAACACCTTCGGATCATTTTTGATATCATCAAAGCTGATGAAACGTACATCAAATGGTGCTCCGGAAAGCGCCTCTACGATTCCTGCATAAGAATAGTTCTGTTTTTGATATAAAGCGTGGTGAACCATGTGATTGCCCCATGCTCTCATCTTGCCCCAGCTGTTCAATACTGCAACTGTCTTCACGCAGTATGGAGTTGTTCCTTTAATGTTTTCGTATAATGTACGGAATTCATCACATACACTTTCCACATAATCAATAAACTCAGGGAAGTCTAAAGCAAGTTTCAAATATCCGCCGTATCCGATTCTGTCGATTGGTTTTCTAAGAATCGCACGTCTTGCTGTTACCCAGTTTACTTTTGCTTCTTTTACCGGATCTCCGCCTTCGTGGAATGTATCCGGGAAGAAATATGGAAGGAAACGTCCTTCTGTATATTTTACGTTTGGAATATCACTGATCAGACGAAGTGTAGAACCATTACCAACACTTCCTACTACAGCATCCAAACCAACGGATTTGAATTCATCCATGAATGGTTCCATACCGATCCAGTGGTCTCCAAGGAACATCATTGCCTCTTTACCCATCTCATGTGTGATGTCTACCATCTCTTTTGCAAGTTTTGCAACTTCTCTTCTCTGGAATGCCTGGAAGTCTTTGAACTCTTTTGATGGAATACGATACTGGTTGTTCATGTAACCTTGATCGATAATGTATTCAGGTCTGAATTTATATCCAACTTCCTGTTCAAACTGTTCCAAAATATATGGACTTACTGATGCTGAATATCCGTACCAGTCTACATATTTTTCTCTTGCAAGTTCATCGAAAATCAACGTGAACTGATGGAAAAATGTTGTATAACGAATAACATCAATATGCGGATTGTCTTCGATGTATTTGCGAAGACGCTTCATTGTAAATTCTTTTGTCTTTGGCTGACGAACGTCGAATGTGATCTGTTTTTCCACACCCTGCCAGTCATTGATTACTGCATTGTACATATGTACCGGATCCCACATAATGTATGCAAGAAAACTTACTGTATAATCATGGAATTTCTTTGCGTTGTGAATTGTGACATCTCCTGTCTCTTCACTGTAATCCCACTCTTCTACCGGAACAACTTCACCTGTTGTACGGTCAATGACTTCCCACCATCTTCTGATATCATCGTGAGAATTTACTTTCAACATATCTGGATATAAGTGATCCATCAAGTGGATAGATAACTCAGCTTCCACAGCTGTATGGAAAGATGTCATAATGTACATCTGCTGAATCTCATCTGGATTCGCCTTTGCCCATGCATTATCTTTTCTTGTTGTGTAATATGTAGAATACACTTTCGCATCCACATCTCTTAATTCTGCCGGATAGTCTGTTCCATCACAGTCACGGATCGCATCTGCTCCCCAACGTTTTACAAGTTCCAATGTCTCAGGAACTACATCCACATCTGTAGGAATTGTAACTCTTCCTCTTAACTTTTCGCTCATAACGAAACTCCTTTCTTCGTACACCTCAATTTATACAAACAGTATAATTTAGTTTTTTCTATAAATCTACTCAATTGTTGCTGGCTTTTTTATTAATATTGTTTTTATAGCAAATTTTTAATAATTCACCTGTCATTTTTTGTAAAACATGCTCTATTTTTACAGAAATCTCACATATCATAAGTTGATTTTTCCAAAAAATCCGATTATACTTGTCATATCAGATACTAGACTTGATGAGAGACAAGGTGGAATAAGACATGAATTATAAAAGTATTGATTTAAAAGACTGCATTACTGTCGATAAGATTTTTACGATACACTATTTTGAATATATGAGTGACTTTTCTTTTCCAGGAGAGTCACATGATTTTTGGGAATTTATATGTGTAGACAAAGGTGACGTAAAGATTCGGATGGGTGATTCAGATATCATCTTAAAAAGAGGGCAGGTTGCCTTTCATAAGCCAAACGAATTTCACACCGTAGATGCAACAGGTACATCCGCGCCGAATCTGGTTGTGATTTCTTTTCGCTGCACGAATCCGGCAATGTCCTTTTTCAAAGAGAAGATTTTAAAAATCGACGAATTAGAAAGAACTATTTTAGCTGACATTATCGCCGAAGCAAAAACAGTGTTCAAAGGACGGCTTGACGATCCTTATCAGACCGAGATGATTCGCTCAGATTCTGCTACACCGGATGCAGAGCAACTGATTAAGATCCATTTAGAATATTTCCTGATTCACTTAATGAGAAGATACAACCAGACATCTGCAGTGCACTCTGACAGCACAGTTCCAGCTTTAAAAGTAACTAAGATGAAAAGTGATACGGAAGTGTTGAACCGAATTATTCATTATATGGAGACACACTTGAACTCGCGGATTACGATTGAGCAGATCTGCAAGGATAATATGATTGGACGCTCACAGCTTCAAAAATTATTCCAGCAAAAGACCGGTTTGGGTATTATCGAATATTTCTCCAACATGAAGATTGAGTCCGCAAAGGAGATGATTCGAACGGGGCATATGAATTTTACGCAAATTTCCGAACAGCTGGGGTATGCATCTATACATTATTTTTCAAGACAATTCAAAAAAATTACAGATATGACTCCTTCCGAATATGCTTCCTCTATCAAAGCTATGGCAGAAGGGGCTTTTAACCAACAATAACGGGAAAGGCTTTTTTAAAGCTTTTTTCGTTATTTATTTTATATTAGGAGAATTTAAATTTATGAAACAACCCACTACAAAAAAACAACTTTTGAAAAAACTATTTTTTTCCACATTATATCTCAGCACTTTCACTTTTGGAGGTGGATACGTCATTGTCTCTCTGATGAAAACGAAGTTTGTAGATGAGCTTCACTGGATTGACGAAACAGAAATGTTGGACTTAATTGCAATTGCACAGTCTTCTCCCGGCGCCGTCGCTGTTAACGGAGCCATTGTTGTGGGCTATACGCTATGCAGAATTCCGGGTGTGTTTTTCTCGATTCTCGGCGCAATCATCCCACCATTTTTTATCATTTCAATAATTTCAGGATTCTACACGTTATTTCAAGAAAATGAAGCAGTTCAAGCGCTCTTGAGCGGAATGCGCTCTGGTGTTGGCGCTGTGATTGTATCCGTCGTGTGGGACATGGGATCCGGAATCGTAAAACAGAAAAAAATTGCTCCGATTCTCATCATGCTTTGCGCATTCATTGCAAACTATTACTTAAAAATCAATATTGTTCTTATTATTTTAATATGCATTATATTGGTAGCAGCAAAAGCCATTATCACAGAGCGGAGGGGAAGTCACAAATGATCTATTTACAATTATTCTTAAGCTATCTGCAGATCGGAGCATTTAGTTTTGGCGGCGGTTATGCCGCAATGCCTCTCATTCAGGCGCAAGTTGTTGAAAAATATCACTGGCTCAGCATGACAGAATTTGGCGATCTTGTGACGATTGCCGAGATGACGCCCGGACCGATCGCCATAAACTCCGCAACCTTCGTCGGCACACAGGTCGCCGGACTTTCCGGGGCACTCATCGCAACACTCGGATGTATTCTGCCATCCTGCATCATCGTTACTCTACTTGCAAAAATTTATATCCAATACCGCAATGTAAAAATCATGCAGGATATTCTCGGCACACTCCGCCCGGTTGTCGTCTCTATGATTGCTGTGGCAGGACTCGGAATCCTAAGCTCCGTATTCTTTCTTTCCGGAAAGTTCGCACCCGCTTTGTCTAACTTTAATATCCGAGGCATTATTTTCTTTGCCGGTGCTCTCCTCTGCCTTCGCAAAACAAAGCTCAGCCCGATTCTCATCATGGTCGGCTGCGGTATTTTAGAACTGCTTTATCAAACAATTTTTTAATCACAAAAAAGAGCGAAGTCAAACTGACTTCACTCTTTTTACATTCTTATAAAATTACTCTTGTACGTATGGCATTAAAGCGATATGTCTTGCTCTCTTGATAGCTACTGTAAGAGCTCTCTGATGTTTTGCACAGTTTCCTGTGATTCTTCTTGGAAGAATTTTTCCTCTTTCAGAAACATATTTTCTTAATTTAGCCACATCTTTGTAATCGATTTCGTTATTTTCTTTTCCACAGAATACACAAACTTTTTTTCTTCTGCGTCCGCCTCTTCTCTTCATTGGAG